>Ga0078972_1000942_pt1 | contig 117220 bp, 81 predicted proteins | sample YelNatPaOPGAMG01_FD_67568 | JGI IMG/M metagenome (GOLD analysis project Ga0078972, IMG submission 67568) | Hot spring thermophilic microbial communities from Obsidian Pool, Yellowstone National Park, USA - OP-RAMG-01 (SPADES assembly) (version 2) | ecosystem: Environmental > Aquatic > Thermal... | reverse complement strand
TCATTCTATTCTTAAAAAGGAGCCAGGATAAGGCTTTTAAAAAGCTTACTTTTCTCCATACAGAAGAGTCGGTTGAGTCGGATACAGGACCAGATATTCATGATAAAAAATTGCTAAAGTCACCACACTTTTTAAGGAGGAGCCTGGTTTATTGACACCATCTTATTATTTTTTTATCTTATTGTTATGATTAAAAACTCATTCGGCCTAAAGATAATAACTTTACTCATACTCTCCTGTGGTGCTTTAGCCTTTTCTTTTTTATCCGGACAGACCAAAAGCCTCCAACCAAAAGAACTGCCAGAGGTTTATTATAAATGGTTGGAAGAAGAGGTTGTTTACATAATCTCGCCTACCGAAAGGGAAGCTTTCCTCAAACTCAAGACTGACCGGGAAAGAGACCTATTCATTGAAGCCTTTTGGAAACACAGAGACCCGGATCCCATGACTGAAGAGAATGAGTTTAAGAAAGAACACTACCGCCGCCTGGCTTACGCCAATCATAATTTCGGCCGAGCCACTTCTATCCCCGGTTGGAAGACTGACCGGGGTCGGGTTTATATCATTCTGGGTGAACCCAACGATATCCAGAGGTTTGAAGGTCAGAGTCAGACCTACCCGGCTGAGCTCTGGTTTTACCAGGGAATGGAGAAAAAAGGATTGCCCTCCGGATTTTACCTTCTCTTCTTCAAGCCTCAGGGAATAGGAGATTACAGACTTTATAACCCGGCCAGTGATGGCCCAATGGCTCTGCTAACTTCTTACTGGGGAGACCCGATGGATTTTGAATCTGCCTATGAGCAATTGCGCGAATATCAAGAGCAGTTAGCCAGTGTTTCTCTCTCTCTTATTCCCGGCGAACAAACCACCGCTTTGGGCCGGCCAACCCTGTCTTCTCAAATGCTCCTGCAACAAATAGAAACTTCAGCCTGGCGGGAGGTAGAAACCAAGTATGCCCAGAAATTCCTGGATTATAAAGACATTGTTGAGGTTGAATATTCAACCAACTACATGGATAGCGATGCCCTGATCTGTGTTTTTCAGGAGCCAAACGGAATGTACTTTGTCCATTATGCCCTGGAGCCAGCCCGCCTCTCCTTAACCCAACAGGAAAACCAATTTATTACCAATTTCAAAATGAACGGAACCTTGACTGCAGATGACGGAAAATTGATTTACCAATATGAAAAAAATGTTCCGGTGAAACTCAACCTGCAACAGGTTCAGGAACTGGGCCATAAACCGTTCCTTATCCACGACCTTTTTCCTTTAGTTCCCGGTTCTTATAAATTCTCCCTTCTGGTCAAGAATGAAGTCTCCAAAGAATTTACCACCTACGAGCGTCGTCTGAGAATTCCGCCAGCCACCGCTGGCCCCCTGATGATGCCTCTGCTTCTCGGTTATAATGCCAACAAGATGCCCGAAACCAAAGACCGGTTGAGAGCCTTCCAGATAGCCGGTTATCTGGTCTACGGACAGCCCGGACGGGTATTCCTCCAGAGCGACACCCTGTCCATAGCCTTTCAGATGATAGGTCTCAATAGCAAACAACTGGCAGAAGGCGAATTATTATTCGCTTTCTATCAGAATGACCAGGAATTCAAGTCATTTACCAGAAGAGTCAAGGAATACTCCTCAGCTCCTGAATTCCTGGAGTACGTCCCGCTGACAGAGTTTAAGCCGGCTCACTATAAGGTAACAGTTTCTTATCGTTTCGGCGGACAGGTCCTAGCTTCTGCTTCAGAAGAATTTGACATCACCTACCGCGAGACTCTGGCCAGACCCTGGGTTCAAGCCAAAGTTGTCCCCGGGGTTGATGACCCCACTCACCTTTTCATAACCGCCACCCAGCTCTACAATCAGGGGAAAGTGGAAGAAGCCATCAAAGGAATGGAAAAAGCGGTATCCCTGCGGCCCGATTCTGCTGAATTCAGCCTTAACCTGGCTCAAGCTTATCTGAGTTTGAAAAACTATAAGAGGACGGAAGAGCTCTTGGCACCCTTTTTTAACCAGGGCAAACCGCTGGCCTATGAATTTTATGTGACTTTCGGTCAGGCCCTACAACACAGCGGACAACTTCGTCGGGCCATAGAAATTTTTGACCAGGCTATAAGCCGGTTCGGAGTCAATACCGTCCTGCTCAACTCCCTGGGTGAATGCTACCTCGGTCTGGATGATAAACAAGCAGCCAGAGTTGTCTGGGAAAAATCCCTATCCCTCAACCCCGACCAGCCTGAAATAAAAAAGAAGCTGGAAGAGCTAAAAAAATAAAATGCACAACCAAAGGTTCAAGGTCTGCAACCTGATTCTGTTATCATTTCTCTTCTTTATGCTTTTTGGGCCGGGTTGCCGTCTTTACCGGCTGGAAAAAAAACTTGAGGCTAAATATGAAGACTTCTTGTCTGAAGTCCGATACATCATCACTCCAGAAGAGAGAAAAATTTATCTGGAGCTTCCCGATTCCGAGAAAGAACATTTTGAGGAGGAATTCTGGAAGCGCCGCGACCCCGACCCTGATACTGAAGAAAATGAATTCAAGCAGGAATATTTTGCCCGGATGAAGAGAGCCAATGAACTTTTCCCGAGCGAAGGCCGACCGGGCTGGCTGACTGACCGTGGTCGTATCTACATCCTGTTTGGGCCACCCCTGGACCGGATAGCTAATGCGGCCTACGACACCGGCGAGCGCTGCAGTGAAGTCTGGTATTATGGAAATTTCCCGGTGGTCTTCGTGGATAAATACTGCCGGGGCGAATATGTCCTGGTAACCTATGATCTGACTGGAATCCGGGCTCAGGACCTGGCTTATATGCACGACTTGAACAAAGTCCAGAATATAATGCAGCACGAGCCGATTGTTTCAGACCAACCTCTTTTTGATTTTAACTGGCGGATAAAAAAGAAAAAAATCTCAGCCGGGCGGGTGACAGCCATAATCAATCTGGAGTTCCCCTATTCTAAAATGGCTCTGGACCGCCAGATTGACCGCCTGGAAACAGAGCTGGAATTATTCTTAGAGCTTAAGAATTTTGAGGGAATCACTATCTGGAGTCATAAGGATTTTCTGAAGGTCGCAATAAATGAGTCTGAACTAAAAATTAAAAGAAACCCAAAGTGCAAACATGAAATTTCCCTTAGCCTGGAGGATGGATTAACCCGGCTGGGCCAGAGCCCAGGCAGGCTTTATATCCTGGTTAAGAACCGGACCGGAGAGCAGGAATTGACGAAGGTCATGGATTTTAGCATTCGCTAAAAGCGTCAGGATGAGAAAATCAAGAAGATTGTCAGCTAAACATTCCGTTTGTCTGAAGCTTGAAAACCTGAGCAGCCAACAGCTGGTTGACAAATTATTTCCATTAAAAATTTGAGGCTGCCTTCTGCTATAATATTAATGATTAAGATGAAGAACAGGTTTTAATCAGAAAAATATGAGGAGGATATCATGAATTCTGGTTCATCAAGAAATGTTCTCGGGCTTATCTTGTTTCTCTTCATCCTGTTGACCTTCTGGACAGCACCACCCACCCTATCAGGCCAGGAAAACCTGGGTCGGGGTCGGATTACGGGAACAGTTTCTGACGAAACCGGCAATCCAATTGAAGGAGCTAAGATAACCGTCCAGAGCCTTTCTTCTAAAACTGTACTGGAAGGAATTTCTGATAAAAAAGGCCATTTTGCCGTGGCCGGCCTGGGCACAGGGATGTGGAGAGTCAAGGCTACCAAAGAAGGTTTTCTTCCCTCCCAGATTGATTATGATGTCAAGCAGCTCACCAGAAACCCCCCAATAGTCTTTACTCTGAAGAAAGCCAGTGGAGTCGCAGCTCTGGCTGCTGATGAGGGCATGCTGAAACTCTTTGAGCAAGGAAATAATTTGCTCAATGCGGGCCAAGTTGATGAGGCCCTTAAAATATTTGAAGATTTTGTCGCCAAATATCCTGATATCTATCCCGCCCGGCTGAACATCGGATTATGTTACCTGAAGAAAGAAGATTTTGACCGGGCTGAAACTGAGTTTAATTTTGTTCTGGACAAAATCAAGCAACTCTTAGGTGACCTGAAAAAGGATACCATCAGTAGTGTCAGGGCTCTTTCTGGACTGGGGGAGATTTACATGAAAAAGGGTGACTTGGACAAGGCGGTAGAGTTTTTCAAACAGGCCGTAGAAATCTCTCCTGAAGATGAAGCCACTGCTTACAACGTTGGTAATATATTGTTTTCTCACCAGCAGGTTGACGAAGCCATCAAATACTTTGAGCTGGCCACTCGGATTAAACCCACCTGGCCCAATCCCTATGTCAAACTGGGCTATGCCTATGTCAATAAAGGCGAATATAAAAAAGCTATTGAAAATTTCAACAAGTTCATTGAGCTTGACCCTCAAAACCCGGAAGTTCCTCAAGTCAAGAACATAATTGCCGCTATAGAGAAGCTGATAAAGTAAAAGAGCTAAGACAAGAAAGCAATTTAATAAAAAAAGCCCCTCCCGGATTTCCCGGGAGGGGCTTTTCGTTTCAACCGCTGCCAGAGCTTAGAAGAAGCTGAACCTCAAAGTGAAGCGAACTGTCCTTATGCCGTAAGCTGAACTGATGACCTTGTAAGAAGTTTCAAGAGTCTTGGTTCCCTGATTTGTGCCTTCCGCCGTAGAGTCAAACCGATAGACATCATCCAGACCTACGTTCACCCCTGTAAAGCCCAGAACATTGAGGACATCAGCATAGATTCCAAGACGGCCCCAGGTGCTCAGGGCGAATTCCTTCTCCAGTCTGAGGTCAAGCTGGTTCCAGGGCCGCAGCCGGCGGCTACCTTCTGGTTCAATGTTAACCCCATAATAGGTGCGGTAGGCGTTATTAGTGGTACACCAGGCAGAAGCCGGGCGAATTTCAGCATATCTTGTCCAGGGAGCACCGCTGAAATACTGATAATAAGCGCTCAGAAGGATTCTGTAAGGCAGCACTGCCGTTCCCATCAGCTTGATCTGCAGCGGCCGGTCAATGTTGATTTTTCCTTCTGCATTAACAAAGCTGTTCGGACTATCACCCGCTCCGGTCCAACCCCAGGATTGATCATACCAGCCGCCGATGTTTCCGGTAGCTTTGCTCAGAACTACTGAGCCATTGAACTGCCAGCCGTGGGACATTCTTTTGTTCACTATCAGCTCACCAGCCTGGTATTTACGGTAAAGCTCGGGAACGTTGTGGAACCGGTAGAATACCGGTGGAGAATCATTCCTGCGGACATAGAAAGTAACATCTGTATTTGGATAATTTGCATCTCCAGGGATGGTTACTCTGTAAGGCAACCAGTAAGTCGCAGCTAAAGGCTGACTGATATGGTACCAGTACTCGTCCAGGTCAGGGGAATAGAGAGAGTCATCCAGGATGTTGTCTTTCTTTTTATAGATAAAATTCAGGCTGACAGCAAGGTCCTTGACCAATTCGTGCTGGATGCCAAAGGTGAATTCATTATTGATGGGGGATTTAACATTGGGGTCAAGCCTCAACTTGGCAAATTCAGGGTCCATCGGCCGAAAATCTGGAGAGCCATAGATACCAAAAGTATCACCAATATCAGGCTTTCCGTTGTTATTAGTATCCTGCCAGTTAAAACCATATGACCTCGGATAATAGGCATGGAGAGTGGAGAAATACTGGAGCATCAGGTACTCGGTATAACCGGCATAGGAGAATTTCAAAGCTGTCTTGCCGTTGCCGAACAGGTCAAAGATAAGACCGATTCGCGGTGACCAGGAATTCCAGGTGAGGATATCATTCCAGGCTGGAGCCTCGCCATCACCGAAGGGGTTAAGACCATTGGGGAACTGAGTTGGATAATTGGCCTGGACATAAGGACGAACTATGTTTTCTCCAACCCAGTAAGATAGATCAGCCCCTCGGGTCTTTGTGACCGGAGGTTTCCAGCCCCAGGACCGGTCATAGCGGATACCAGCGTTTATAGTCAGCCTCTCCCAGAAAGTGGCCGAATCCTGGAGAAAAGCGCCAATCCGGCGAGCCCGGTCAACGATTTTGGTAGAGCCCTTTTCCTGACCGCAAATATAGAAAGCTACATAACCCCAGCCAGAAACCAGGCTGTAATAATATGGATAGGGGTTACGAGTATCCATGTACCAGAGCAGATTATCTTTCCTATACCAATCCCAGTCACCATAGGCATCCTCAAACTCAACCCCGCCCTTGATTTCATGGCTGCCACCGAGGAAGTTATCCTGGAACCTGGTGAAATTCAGGCTGGTCTGGAATCTCTTTCTCAGATAGTATTCGTTAAATCGGGCATTAGTCAACAACCTGTAGTTTGTCCCATAATCATAAACATAGGGTTTATCAGCCATATTAGCCTGAAGCGGTAAGGGAAAGTCCCGGTGGACGTAACCAACCCTGAAATCCAGGAACGTATCCTTGTTAAGGATGAAATTCAACTGGCTGTTGAGAGTGATACCTTTCTCGTGGTCCCAGACACGGGTAGCTTCAAAACATTGCCAGGCACCGGGTTCCTCATACATCGGCCGGTAGATATCAACGTAGTTGAACTGGAGCATCAGCTTGAGCTTGGTGGAAATTTGACCGGTCAGCTTTAAGAATCCCATCTTTTCCTCATGGATCCAGTTATAGGGATTGTGAGTGAAACCCAGGATGTCAGTCCAGGGCCCGTTGAAATTGGTAATCTGCTCTCTCTTAATATAGCGGCCGTTGGTAAAAAACCACAACCTGTCCTTGATGATGGGTCCGCCCAGAGTGACAGAGCTATCAAAATTCATCTTATCCACCGCAGCCTTGCTGACACCCATGGCTTTGAACTGTTCCTCCGACCATAACTGCTGGTTCATACCTTTACTGGTGTAATACAGGACAAGACCACCGGAGAACTTATTGCCGCCGCTCTTGGTAACGATGTTGATGTAGGCGCCATCGGTGTAACCCACCGAAGCCGGCTGCCCAGCGGTGATCATTTCCACTTCATCCATAACGTCAAAGTTAATGTTGGTCAGCGGGTACATGACCACCGGGTCGTTCATGTTGACTCCGTCAAAGGCATAAGTGTTGCTGCGGACAGTAGCTCCGTGAATGGATGAGGTCCGGCGATAGGTCTGACCTTCTGAGATGGCCCCGGGAGCTGCGTTAACGATATCATAAAGGTCACGAGCCATTGGAATATTCTTCAGCAGCTCTCTATCTATGACTACAGCTACTTTGGTAGAAACTGTATCCACCACTGGCGTCGGGGCAGTAACCGTAATTTCCTCAGCTACTGCCGCCGGCTCCAGGCTGAGCTCAATGTTGACTGTCATACCAACCCTGATGATGATGCCAGTCCTCTCCAAAACTTTGAATCCCGGCAATTCTGCTTTAGCGTTGTAAGTGCCCGGGGGCAAAGACGGAAAACGGAAAACACCCCTATCATTGGTAACGGCGTTCAATGTCCCCATCAAAGCCGGAGAATTGATGGTAACCGTAACTCCAGGCAGCGGGTTGCCCTCGTTATCCGTAACCGTGCCCCTGAGCGAACCGGTTAATTCCTGGGCGGGTGCTAAAGATACCATAAAAAGAAGCAGACAAATGGCGATTACACCCGCAATTAAGCCCTTTTTCATGCTTTCCTCCTTCTTAAATTAAAACCCTTCCTTTCTCCCTAAATAGACGGGAGCACCAGAAGACTCGGTCTCAATTAACTATCTCAAGGCTTTCACCCCCTTCCCCAAATAGGATGAAATTTAAGGAAAGACGGAAAAACTCGTTCTGAAAAGCTGATGGATTGAATCGTTTAAGGATAAATTCTGCCACCTGCCCTTCTCTCGGTTACAGAATTGCGCTTTTTGCGTATGCAAAAATTATGCCAAAATCAAAAATTTTTTAATTTTTTTATCTTATTTATTTTCAATATCTTAAAATGCGAAGTATTGCCACCTAAGCTGACATTATCCAAATTTCTGAATTTCGTTCAACAAAATGAATGAATCATAAAGAGAATTGGGCCACTTTTCTTTCCTATTCCACGTCTTATTATATGCCGGGATTGGACCTGAACTGTTATCCGGAGCCAGCCGCCCCCGGTGAAAATTTCAGGGTTATCTATTAGGGCATTGAACATCCTAAGGTCAATAAGCATCTTCTGAAAAAATTCTTATCCGGCGCCTTTCTTTCTTTTCCGATTGATGCCTCTTGTCCTGCAGCATTTTTTCCTTGGCCCGCTTTGACCTTTTCCTTTTCTGTCGTCTTATTTTTTCCAACCGCTGTTTTTCTTCACTCTCTTTCCCCAGAATCATTTTTTCCAGTTTTTCCACCAGAATGCGCCGGGCCAAGAACCGGTTTAAGGATTGAGACCTTTCCCGCTGGCACTTGACCTCAAGGCCGGTCGGCCGATGTTTCAGATAAACGCAGGTTGCGCTTTTGTTGACTTTCTGCCCGCCCTTCCCCTGAGAACGGACGAACTTCTCCTCCAGGTCTGAATCTTTTAGACCGAGTTTAGCCATCCGTTCTAGCAAATCTCTTTCCTTTTCTGGCTTAACCGGGAAAATTCCCATCGTTTTCTCCGTTTCCATCACTTATTTGTAATCAACTACATTCTAATAAACAATATTGGTTTTGGAAACAAGCAACTTTCCGGATGAATGTCCTTTGAAACTATTGGCTGGGCAAAAAGGTTGAAAATAGGGAGTCTTTCATAATAATATGGGTAATGTTGGAATTAAAGTGACGATTTGGGCTCTCGGTCCTTTCCTCAAAGTTTTGGCCGCTTTGAAGACCGAGGGAAGAAATGGCTGAAAAGGAGCTGCGATACGAAAAAAATGATGCCAACAGGACGGCCAGGTTCTGGACTGAGTCCCGATAATTATTTGATCTTTCTATGATTAGATTATGATTTTTAAGTTATTCTGAAAGAGAAAAAATGATTAAAAAACCACAAAAAACACTTCTGTTTTTCTTAATCGCCGGGCTTATTGTTTGTTCTTTTCCCCTTTTCTCAGCGTCTCCATTATTGTCTGATAACAAAGAGCAACCCCAGCTCTCTCCCAAATACGCCGAGTGGCTTAAGATCGTTAGCTATATCATTACTCCTCAGGAAAAAGAAGTCTTCTTGAAACTCCAGAACGACCGAGAAAGAGATATCTTCATTGAGGCTTTCTGGAAACAGAGAGACCCCACCCCAGAGACACCCCAGAATGAATTCAAGGAAGAACACCTGAGAAGATTTTCCTATGCCAATGAACACTTCAGGCGGGGCAGCGGTCGGGAAGGCTGGATGACCGACATGGGCCGGATTTATATTATCCTGGGACCGCCTAATAGCATAGAGAGATTTGACATGCAAAAAGGAATACAGCCCTGCCAGGTCTGGTATTATTATGGAGAAACCAAAAAAGGCTTGCCACCTCAATTTGCCGTTATCTTTTATCAGCGGGGCGGAGCCGGCGAATATAGGCTCTACAACCCAACTTCCGACGGTCCCGAGAGCCTTCTGGTTGATACTTCTGACCTCAGCCCAACCGAATACACCGCCCTCTATGAGAGGATTAAGCAACTGGCTCCGACCCTGGCCAACGTTTCTTTTACTCTAATCCCGGGGCAGCCTCCTTATAATTACACCCCATCCACCAGCGCCCCTATTCTGCTGAACAACATAGTTGAATCGCCCAAAAAGCTGGTCAATACCACCTACGCCACGCATTTCTTAAACTACAAAGGAATAGTCAGCGTTGAATATGCCACCAATTTTGTGGACTGTGATTATGATACCTCCTTAATCAGAGACCCGGAGCTTGACCTGCAATTCCTGCATTTTACTCTCAGCCCCAAAAGCGTCTCTGTGGATTATTATGAACCAAGAAACCAATACTATTTGAGCTACCAGCTCACTGTTAGCCTGAGGAAACAGGAAAAGATCATATTTCAGTATACGAAGGATTTTCCTCTTTATTTCTCAGCCGAAGAAATAAGGAAAATTAAAGCCACCGGTCTTTCAATCCAGGATTCTTTTCCGGTCATCAGCGGAGATTATACTCTCTCCATACTGATGCAAAACCCAGTAGCTAAAGAATTTAGCCACGTGGAAAAAGCAATCCACGTTCCGGAAAGCACCGAAGGGAGTATCTCAAGTTATGCCCTTGGCTATGACTTAAAAGAAGAGGAAGCCGGACTGCATCTGCCCTACAAGATTGGTAGCCAGAGGTTGTTTATAGACCCGCGGAATACCTTTTCACCCGAAGACCAACTGGTATTATTCCTGGCTTTAAACCAAGTTCCAGAGCAGCTCCGAAACACCGGGCTGATTGAAATGACCATTCAGAATTTAGAAAACAATAAGACCGCAAAGCAGTTCTCCTCACTTTTGAGAGAATTTACTGACCAGCGGCAGATAAGCCTGGTGAGATCGGTTCCGGCTGCTGAGTTATCTCCAGGTTATTATCGGGCGATATACAATCTGAAAGACAAAGATAAAGTTCTGGACTCAAAACAAATTGACTTTTCTTTAAGCAGCCTGGCCTCTTCTCATCCCAACATTTTCTGCAAAAAAATGGCCTCTTCCAACAATTTTCTCTTTTTCTACATGGTAGCTAATCAAGCCGATAAAGCCGAAATTTCCCAGAAAGCTGAATCATATTACCAAAAAGCTCTGGAACTGAACCCCGATTTTAAGGAAGGCCTTCTGAGCTATCTTAATTTCCTGCTAAAGATGAGAAGATTTGAAGAAGTGCTGGTTCGGGTAGAGAAAATCAAAGATGAACCGGAGCATCGGTTTGATTATTATCTGATAAAAGGATTAGCCCTGACTAATAGCGGAAAGTTCTCTGAAGCCCTTGATAGCCTTCTTGAAGGCAACAAGATTAACAACAGCGATACCAGGCTCCTGAATTCTATCGGTTATTGTTATTATCGGCTGGGAAACAAAGACGAAGCCGTGCGGGCCCTGAAGGCCTCCCTTAGGCTTAACCCGGCTCAGAAAGAGGTGTCCGATTTGATTAAAAAAATTGAAGGAAGAGAAAAGGAAAAATAGAGCCAGGGGAAGCAAAGGAAATAGGGAATAAAGTAAATTAAAAACCATAAAATCAAAAAAAATATGAGATCACGATAAAAGAAAAAACGGGTCTAAATCCAATATATTGGATAATTAATAGAAATTTGAATTCAGAAATTTGAATAGTGATACCCGATTTAAGGTCAAATTAGCTTAATTAACAGGATTTCTTCCCTATTTTCCCCATATAATAAAAAATAAATTGACCTTCCCAAAACTGGCACATAAATTGCTATTAGATAAATATGAAATACCAAAATTTTTAAGAAAAGGAGGTGAGAAAAAAGGAAGAGAAAAAGCTATCTTAAATGTCAAAGGTTTTTTGGGTAAGGGTTAATGAGATTGGAATACCAAACAAAGGAGGCATTCCGAATGAAAAAACTAATGCTTTTACTGGCCGCTGTCCTGCTTCTGGTTACCTTTGGTTCAGCTCAGGATTACGGCTCAATCTACGGAACGGTCACTGATACTGAGGGAAATCCACTCCCCGGGGTCAGCGTTTCCATTTCTTCGGCTTATTATCCTGAAAGAACCGTGGTAACTTCAACCGCTGGAACCTTCAGGTTCCTCCGTCTGCCGGTGGCCAGAGACTACAAACTGAAATTTGAACTCACCGGATTTAAGACTGTCATCCGGGAAAACATCATCGTGGAATTCGGCAAGGACTATCGTCTGGATGTCAGTATGCAACCGGCACCGATTGAAGAATCAGTCACGGTTGTGGCTCAAACACCAGTCATTGACACCAAAAAGGCCCAGGTTGGCATCAGAGTTTCCAAAGAAATGCTGATGGACCTGCCGACAGCCCGCAACCCCTGGGTCATCATGCAGATGGCGCCTGGCATCTTAGTTGACAGAGAAGACGTGGGTGGCAATGAAGCCGGTCAGCAATCCTCTTATTATGGGCACGGTTCATCCTCAGATGACAACACCTGGATGATTGACGGAGCCAACATCACTGATAACTCAGCTCTGGGCGCAGCTCCGTCTTACGTGAACCTCTCCAGCTATGAAGAATTGGTTATCAACTACGGTGTTAATGACGTAACCAGCCCCACTGGCGGAATCCAGTTGAACCTGGTCAGCAAGAGAGGCGGCAACAATTACGCCGGGGAATTCTATCTAGATGCGGCTCAGAAAGAATGGCAGCTGAAGAATGTTCCAGCCGATTTAGCTGCCAGAGGCTATGTCAGCCCTGGAGTAAACAAGCTCTATCTTTATGGGGTCAACTTTGGCGGCCCGATTATTAGAGATAAGTTATGGTTCTACGGAAGCTGGGGTGTTCAGGATATAGACTCACTAACGATGACGGCTGGCATTACTGACAAAACCTGGCTGTTGAGCGGTTATGGCAAACTAAACTTCCAGCTTTTCAAGGGAAATAGAGCTGAATTCTTCTTGGAGTACGACAATAAACTGAAATGGAACAGGACTTTTGCCGGCGTGGAATACCAGGCTCCAGAAACCATGTGGAACCAGACTGGTCCCGGTTATATTTACAAATTTGAAGACGAACAGGTTATTGGCAACCTTCTGTTAACAGCCAAAGCCATCTACACCGATGGTGGATTCGCCCTGAATCCCGTTAAGTGGGGTTCCGGAAAATACGAGTTTGAAAGCATTGATGGCTACTATTCTGGCAACGTAGATTACTATGGAACAGATAGAAACCAGTGGGATGTGGTCTTTAACGGAAACTATTTTAAGGAAAGATTTCTGGGCGGAGATCATGAAATCAAATTCGGAGCTGAATATTTAACCGCCACGGTTACAACTTTTGATCTTTACGAAGGCAATGCCAGTATCCACGAATATTATACCTATCCAGAAGACCCGACTTATTACGACGTCTGGCTCTACCGTGATTATTACATTAATCTGAGCTTCAAGAGATACTCAGCCTTCTTGCAGGATACTATTACCTTTGGAAAATTAACCCTCAACCTCGGTGTTCGCTACGACTGGGAAAAGTCCATAGTGAAAAATGAGCACCAGCCAGAAGCTCCGTTCTTAAAATATTATCTGAGGGACATCACCATTGCCAAATATGACCCAGGAATAGCCTGGAAGACCCTTTCTCCAAGATTTAGCCTCACCTATGACCTGTTCGGCAACGGCAAGAATGTTTTTAAGATAGCTGCAGCTCGTTATGGCTCGCAATCCGGGTTTGGCTTGGCTTCTTTTGTTAACCCAGCTGGCTGGACAGAGATTGATATGCTGTGGAAAGACCTGAATGGCGATGGGAAAATACAAGAAACGGAGCTGTTTGGTTATGATTGGGAAGCTGAAGCACCTATCCATGACCTGAGTCCGGATTACTGGCTGTGGTGGACAGGCTTTGACCCCGATGACCCATCAAAGCTGGTAAGCCCCAATAAGTACGACCCGAAATACAACACCCCACTTCTGGATGAACTGACTGTGTCTTTCCAGAAAGAGCTTTTGCCTGACTTTGCAGCTTCTTTGGAATTTTTCTACAAAAAACGCCATCGTCTGACCTGGGATATTCCGCTCAAGGCTGATGGCACAAAATTCACCCAGAACGATTATACCGTTTATACCACCTATACTTTCCCCATAACTGGAGAACAGAGGGTTCTTTATCGCCGGCCAAGCCGTTATGGCAATTACAGAACCTACTCAGATAAAGCTTATCAACGTTATCTGGCTGGTCAAATCGTTTTGAGCAAACGTCTTTCCAACCGCTGGATGATGAACGCCTCTTTTACTTATGATGATTGGAAGTTCTTCTATAACGGAGAATTTGACTGGGGTAATGTCAACAATATGGTGTTCTATGATGGCGGAGTTGTGGCTCCCCAGAGCGGTGGTTCAGGCTTAACCGGTATCTTCGTGAATTCTCGCTGGATGGCCAAGCTGTCAGGACTTTATCAGTTGCCCTATGATATCAATATCAGCGGAACCTTCCAGGTCAGGGAAGGCTACGTCATGCCCCGCTACGCCAGAGTTTATGTGCCAGGTTTTGGCACCACCAGTCTGTATTCGGGCAAAATGGGAGACAACAGATTGCCGGCCTTCTGGGAAATGTCGCTGAGACTGGAAAAAGTGTTTAAGGTCGGAGAAACGGCCAGAGTAATCGTTTCCGCTGATGCCTTCAATGTTTTCAATAAGGCCATCGCTCTGAAAAAACAGAATCTGCTAACAGCCTCTAACTACGGTCAGACAGTCAGAATCCTCAACCCCTGTGTTTTCAGGTTCGGAGCCCGGTACAGCTTCTAATTCCTGTTGATTACGAGGGGGGAAGCCCTTTCGGGGGCTTCCCCCTTTTTTATTTATTGTGTTATAATTGAGCCATTATGAAAAATAGAATTCTTAGAATTGCCGGTTTTGTTCTTATAATTAGTCTTATTGCCTTTGCTCAGAGCTACCAGGGCAAGGGCAAAATCAGAGGTTATGTCTATGATGAAGAAGGGAAGCCCATCCCGAAAGTTAAAGTCAAGCTTTTTTGCCATAAAACAAAAAGCGGCTTTGATACCGAAACAGATAAAAATGGTGAATGGCGAGCCGTATGGATCCGGGGTGGAAAATGGGACATAGATTTTGATAAGATTGGCTATGAACCCAAGAAGATCAGCGTAGAAGTCAACGAGTGGCAGAAAAACCCGGACGTGGAAATCAAGCTCAAAAAAATTGAAGGGCTCATCCTGAGCGAAGAGATTGTTTCTGCTCTGGAAAAAGGAAACAGTCTGTTTGACGAAAAGAAATACGAAGAAGCTATCAAAGTCTTTGAAGATATCCTGCGCCAGGCGCCAGATGCCTACATAATCTATCTGAACATCGGCAACTGCTACTTTCAGATGGAAAAGTATGACCTGGCTCTGGAAAATTATAAAAAAATACTTGATAAAAACCCGGAAGACAAGAATGCCCTTCTGGCCATCGGCAACTGCTATCTCAACCAGGGACAGAAAGATGAAGCCCTCAGCTGGTACTCAAAGATCAAGTTTGAGGCCCTGGATGACCCGATTGTTCTCTACAATATGGGCAATACCTTTTTCGGGAATTCTCTCTATGAAGAATCCCTAAAATATTACAAAAAGGCCATTCAGCTCAAAGAAGACTTCTTAGAAGCCAGGTACCAGTTGGGGGTGGTTTTGATTACGCTCGGAAAGAATGAGGAAGCCCTGCAGGAGTTTGAAACCTACTTAAAATATGATTCAGAATCGGAGAGAGCCAATCAAGTCCGGGGCTTCATTGATTATTTAAAGAAAAAATAAGGCAGAGTTGAAGAAGAGCAACAAGCTACTCTTAATAATTGCCTTTCTGTCAGTGGGAGGGTTAGCTTTTTCTTCAGCCAGCCTCTCCAGGGTTAAATCCCCGACTGAAAAATCATCCTTTTCCAGTGAAGCCAAGACTTCATCCAGTGTCAACATTCTCCTGATTTCCATTGATACCATCAGACCGGACAGAATTGGCTGTTACAGCCACAAGTACCTGAGGACCCCAGCCATTGAAAGCATCGCTTCCGGCGGTGTCGTCTTTACCCGGGCTTTTTCTCACACGCCCATGACCCTCCCTTCTCATACCACCATGCTCACCGGCTTAACCCCGGCTACCCATGGCGTCCATGACAATGCCCGGTTCAGGTTAGACCAGAGTTTTCTGACCATGGCTGAATACCTAAAACAAAAAGGTTGGGCTACAGCCGCCTTCGTCGGAGCTTTTCCTCTTGATTCCCGGTTCGGCCTTAACCAGGGTTTTGACCTTTATGATGACCATTATGTAACCCGCGGCAAACAAGAATTTTTTTACGTAGAAAGAAAGGCTGAAAAGGTCATTGAAGCTACTCTCAACTGGCTTCAGAACCAGCCTTCGGGCTGGTTTGTCTTTGTTCATCTTTACGACCCGCATCAAGCTTATTCCCCGCCCGAGCCCTTCAAAACTCAGTTTGCCAATGATCTTTATTCTGGAGAGGTAGCCTATGTTGACCATGAGCTGGGAAAGCTGTTTGATTATTTAAGACAGAAAGACCTCCTTAAGAGCACCTACATAATCATTACCGGCGACCACGGCGAATCCTTGGGAGAGCACGGCGAGTCCACCCATGGCTACTTCGCCTACAACAGCACCCTCTGGATTCCCCTGATCATTAGCGGCCCGGGGATTAAACCCGGAACAGACGATTCTTATGTTTTTCACATTGACCTGTTTCCTACCGTTTGCGAGCTGGTAGGTGGAGAAAAGCCTTCGGTCCTTCAGGGAACATCTCTTGTCCCGGTGTTTAAGGGTAAAAAAATAAAGAAGAGAAAAGTCTATTTTGAATCTCTATATGCCTACTACAACCGCGGCTGGGCGCCCATCACCGGATTTTACGAGGAAGAAGCCAAGTTCCTGGACTGCCCTATTCCCGAGTTTTACAACCTTAAAACGGATTTTAACGAAGAGACAAATTTAATTTCTAAAATTCCTCTGGATAAATACCGGAGTCAGCTTAAAGAACTGATAGCCAGTCTGGGTAGTCCAGCAGGTCAATCGGGAAAAAGTATTGATGCCGAAACCATGGAAAAACTGCGCAGCCTGGGCTACCTGGCTGCTCCCACCGCTGTTAAAAAAGAAAACTTCGGTCCATCTGACGACTTAAAAACATTGTTGCCACTCCAGGAAAGGTTTTCCAAAGCCATGGGCGGCTATCATCACGGCCAGGTGGACCAGGCCAAGGTGGCCCTTTCAGAAATCATGGAGGAAAGAAAAGACTTTGACCTGGCTTTTTCCTACCTGGCTACCATTTATAAGAACGAAGGCAATCTCAAAGAAGCCATGAGAATCCTGCAGAAGGGCCTGGAGTCCAACCCTCAGAGTTATTCCATCATCAGTACCTTCGGCATACTGCTGAGCGAGACCGGCCTTTATGACCAGGCCATTTCTATTCTTCAGAAAGGAATCAGCCTCTGGCCTTACGACCCTGAGATGTGGAATTATTTAGGCGTGGCCTACTGGGGTAAAGGGGAATACGATAAAGCCTATGAAGCCTATCAGCAGGCTCTGGAAATTGACAATGATTATCCTCTGGTCCTGAACAACTTAGGCTCTCTTTATTTATCTCTGTACTTAAGAGACAAAAAGCCGGGCGACCTGGATAAGGCTGTTGAATATTTCAAGAAAGCTCTGACCTACGACCCAGAACAGGCTTCAGCCTACAACGGCCTGGGCGGAGCTTACAAAAAACTCGGCCGAGTCAAGGAAGCCCTTGCCTGCTGGGAAAAAGCCTTAGAGTATAAACCCGATTATGCTTTTGCCGCTTACAACCTGGGAATCACCTATTTTGAACTGGGCCTCAAGAAAAAGGCCGGGGAATATTTACAGAAATACCTGGAAATAAGAAAGAAAAACATTTCCGCAGAAGAAAAAAAACAAATAGAAGCATTAATAGAAAAATGTAAATAATCTTTGCCTGGATTCTCAGCCTTCAGAACTTAAATTTCCATTTGACCCAGAGAAGGTCTCAGAGTAAACTTTCTCTCTAATTACGGACAACAGGGATATTTATAGATCCATGAAAATAAAAATAAAGCCAGGTCTTTTCCAGGCAAAAAAATAATAGAAAGGACTAAAATCATGAAAAACTCAGAAAAAAGGTTAAGGAAAACATTAATCATCCTTTCTGTATTTCTAATGGGAATCATTTTTTCCACGTCTCTGGCTGCTTTGACCGATCAAGAAAAGGCTAAGAAAAGCGGACAGGAGCAGACCAAGACTTCCCCTCCTTCTCCATCCGGTTCACAAGCTATCCGCCTCCCTGATAACTTACTAACTGTAGCTGAAAGAAGCAATTTCACGGCCACAGCTCTTCATTCTGAAGTTCTGCTATTTATCAGAGAGCTTCAGAAGCTCAGCCCTAATTTAATCGTGGAAAATATTGGTCAGACAGCCGAAGGACGTCCCATACCCATGCTCATCATCAGCAGCCCGCCTGTTCCTGATCTGCAGACTGCCCGCAATTTGAAAAAAACCGTGGTTTACATCCAGGCCAACATTCATGCCGGCGAAGTTGAAGGCAAGGAAGCCTCTCTGATGTTAGCCCGGGAAATTCTTCTGACATCAGCTCATCCATACCTTAATAATCTTGTTATACTGGTCGTCCCGGACCTCAACTCCGACGGCAATGATAGAATCAGCCCTGAAAACCGAAGGCAGCAGCCCGGACCGGAAAAAGGGGTGGGAATAAGGCAGAATGCCCTCAACTTAGACCTTAACCGTGATGCGGTCAAACTGGAAAGCCCCGAGATGAAAGCCGTGGTGGAAAAAATTATCAACCGCTGGGACCCGCTTCTGGTTGTTGACTGCCATACCACCGACGGCGCTTACCATGAAGAAACAGTTACTTATTCCTGGCCGGTTAACCCCAATTCTGACCTTAAGCTTCTCCAATATCAGAGAGACATCATGCTGCCGGCTATAGTTAAAACCTTAAAAGAAAAATACAGCACTCTGGCTGTGCCCTATGGTATGTTTCGTGACTGGCGCGACCCGTCCAAAGGCTGGCAGACCTTTGAACCTCAGCCTCGTTATTTTACTAATTATGTCGGCCTGCGCAACCGTCTTTCCATCCTGGATGAAAATTATGTCCACGCTGATTACAAGACCAGGGTAATGAGTTGCCTCAATTTCCTCAAAGCTATCCTGGATTATGCTTCGCTTAAAGCCAGCGAGATTCAGAAACTGGTAGAAGAAGCAGACCAGCGCACCATCCTTCAGGGACTCAACCCTCAGGGGAAAACTCTGGCCATTGACTACGACTTGCAGCCTTTACCCAAACCGATAACCATCAACGCCTATGAGCTGGAGGTAATAGAAAGACCAGAAGGTGGTTTCCCCCAGCTTAAACCAACTGATAAAAAGAAGCCGGTCACGGTTCCTTATTTTGCTGATTATGTTCCAAAAAGGACTGTGGCTCTGCCCTATGCTTATCTCATCTCTGTCCCTGACCCTGAAGTTAGGGATAAACTTTTGGTCCACGGGCTTCTGGTTGAGGCCCTAACCGCTGAGGTTAACCTGGAAGTGGAAGTCTTCACCGCCAAAGAACTTAAAGCTCAAGAAAGGCCGTTTCAGGGACACTGGCTCAATCAGATTAAAGGCGAATACAGAAAAGAAACCAGAAAATTGGCTGCCGGCAGTCTGCTGGTCAGAACCGCTCAACCACTGGGCTTCTTAGCTGCCTACCTCCTGGAGCCTGAAAGCGACGACGGGCTGGTAGTCTGGAACTTTTTTGACCGCTACCTGGCCGGGCAATGGCAGAGGGGTTTTTCAGAACTACCTGTGTATAGACTGCTGGAGCCAGTTAACCTCCCCACCGTTAAACTGAGCAAATAGTTTTGGTCAGAACCTGCAGATAAAAATAGCTTAAAGACGTTTTTAGAAGGGGGAAAACTATTATTTATTATTTATTTCAAGAATCCTAATAATTCGTAGATTATTACCAACATAAAATAAGAATTACAGACCACGCCAGATGGTAGGGTCTGAAACTACCCGCGCAGTCAAGCAGATGGTATGGGCTGCCTCCGGGCAGTCAGGCTAAAAGTTTTCCTTCTTAAAATCAACCCGGCTCAAGCGCCAAAAAAAAGAGGAATTGGGAGCTAAGAATGGAGTGTTTACGATGGCCAAATTTCGAACTAAACTTGACATCGCCAATTGATCAGACAGAATAAAGGGAAAAAGCGTAAGAATGGTCATTTATATTTTATTGATAAAAATAGAATAACAGTTGGACTCTTTACAATTATCTTTCTGGAGGCAAAATTAGAAAATTAATGGAAAATTTTAATATAGTTAAAAGTCTATTTCTTAAGTATTTCTTTGCGGGCCTTGGCCTTCTTTATTTTCTCTGCTTTTTCGGTTACTTTTTCTTTTTTCTCAGCTCTCTCCTTTTCAGCTTTTTCTTTAGCCAGCTTTTCTTTTTTCCTCTGAGAAATCAGATATTTACCGCAGTTCTCGCAGACATAGATATCGTTGCTCTCTTCAATGGCTGAGGCCATCTGGGTGGAGACACTCATGTTGCAGCTCTGGCAGATGCCATCAATCACTTCGGCCACTGCATAGCCGTAGCGGTCCATCAGCAAGTCAAAACGCGCTAACAGGGACTGGTCTAGCTCTTCCCGGATTAAATTTCTGTGTTTCTGTAATTCCTCTAGCTTATCTTTCGGTGCCCGGCGAATCCTCATTTCTATATCCTGGAGCTTTTTGAGCAGGCTAGCTCGGTTGATAATCTTATCTTCTCTGGGGAAGGAAAACTGAATTTCAGAAAGAACGGCGTAAAGCTCATTCTTGTCCTTAGCTTTGAATAAACGGTCGCGGTTTTCCGGTTTGATCAGAAAGCGAGCCAACCCGGCGAACAGATGGTTGAAAAGGCCGGGGATGGTGGGATTCCAGACGACCAGAATGATGAGATGAACTGGTTTGTTGTCCGGGGCCTCAAAGTTCAAGCCTTCAACCGAGCGGCCGACGGCCACAGCTATCTGGCTTTCGGTGTCCACCCGGGCGTGAGGAACGGCAATTCCATGTCCCAGGGCCGTAGATTCCAGGTTTTCGCGGTCCATTATTCGGGTCAGGGTGAGGTTCTTGTTGCTGATCAGCTTCTGCTTGACCAGACTGTCCAATAGTTCTTCAATGGCTTCTAACTTATCTCTGCTCTTTAACTCAAATATTATCTGGCCGGGTTTAAGGAATTCACTGAAAGAAGTCTCTCTGAGGTTCATGGTCAAATCAGATTATGATTTTATCACAAACCAGACCTTTTGCAACTTTATTTTTTGGCCAGAGAATTAGTTAGAGACCGGACGCTGGAAAGCGCTCTGTGGCTTGAACTGAGGTAGTTTTTCCTGCTGTCCGAGAAGGTCAATGATTTCCCGGGCCCACCGTATGAGCTGAAGAGCTCCGCTCATATCCCAGTCTTCCCGGAATTCATCAGTTACCTGATGATAATAAGCTTTCTGGTATTCTTCTGATTTCTTCAGGATCAGCTCTTTGTCTGGACCCCTGGAAACAGTTCCTTCATGCAACCAGGCAGCCGGAATCCCATGCCGGGCAAAACTCAACTGGTCGGAACGGAAGAAAAAGCCAAAATTCCCCCCGCGTTCAGCGATATAACGGTAGCCGAGTTTTTCAGCCGCCTGGCGGCAGATATCATCCAGGTCAGAGTACTTAGCTCCGATGGCGTAGAGGTCCTCTGTCTCTCCCCAGACATTGGACATCTCAAAATTTAAGTTAGCCAAAACTGAAGAATTCGGAACCGGAAGATGGGCGGCAAAATAATCTGAGCCGAGCAGGTTATTCTCCTCGGCGGTTACCGCAGCAAAAACCAGGTTGACTGGAAGCTCGCCCTTAAATTGAGAATAATAAGCAGCCAGAGAGAGCAAACAGGCTGTGGCCGAACAATTATCCACCGCGCCGTTGTAAACCTGGTCACCCTGGAGGTTGGGATCTTTACCCAGGTGATCGTAATGAGCCGAGATTATCACATACTTATCCTTGGCTTCGGGTCTTAGACTGCGCAGCCAGCCAACCACGTTCTCGGCCTTTACTTCCCGGAAGGATGGCTTCTGCTTTACTCTAATCCTGAGGCCCAGGGGTTTAGGGCTGAAAGCAGAAGTCTCAGCTTCGGCCAGAAGGCTTTTATGATCCACACCAGCAGCCGCGAAAATTTTTTCTGCCAGCTGGCCGCTTACCCAGCCCTGAAAATAGAGGCTTCGGGTCTTTTCGGGCAGAAAGAATGATTCTTTTGACCAGGAATTGCGAACCACACTCCAGCCGTAAGTAGCGCCTTTTTCATTGTGGATTATGAGCACCCCCGCTGCTCCCAGTTCAGTAGCTTTTTCAAACTTATAGACCCAGCGGCCGTAATAGTTCATATCTTCACCATCAAAGATACCGCCGGGATAATTCCCGGGTTCGTTGATTTCTACCAGAAGCACTTTGCCCCTCAAATCGGTTCCCTTGATATCATCCCAATCCCTTTCTGGAGCCTGAATAAGATAGCCACAATACACCATCTCAGCTTCAACCTCGTTCGGGCAATCTTCCCTTTCCGACTTCACCACAAAATCTTCCAGCAGAACCGGAGTAATTACTTCAGTCGTTTTGCTCCTTTTAGCCGGAATTATCTCCATGGTAGCCTTGAGGTCAGGTTGAACTCCGATTAAAGTGAACCCCTGGCGATAGCTTTCTCCAAAAAAAGGCTGCACCCCGAATTGCCGGAAAAAATCTTCCTGGTAATTAGCCGCCAATTCAATCCCCCGGCTTCCCAAACCCCGACCTTCATAAATATCATCGGAAAGAATCCGGATATGAGACAGAAGTTCCTCGGCGGTAATTTCAGCCACGCCCTTTTCCCGGTGGCACGAAGACCAGAAAAGAACCTGAGACAAAACCAGGAAAATACACAGTAAAGAAGGAAGAGAAGGAGGAAAAGAAAACCGGCTTCTTAAAAGAGACATTTTTCCCTCCTTAGTTAGTTAACCTCTGCAAAATAAAAAAGGCTCTAACTCATTTCATCTTGAAATTTGAGCCAGAGCCTAATTTACTTTTTTTTGAACTGAAAATCCAGCAGATTGTCCGGAATTCCTCTTCTGAATCCCCAGCTAAACCTTTATCCTGCTGACTCTCACCGCTTCTTTTTTGCTTAGCTTAGACCTACTTAATCAGCGAGAAGGCTACGGTCAAACCAGCCACGACAATGGAGACCATACTCATCAACTTAATGAGGATGTTGAGGCTGGGTCCGGAAGTATCCTTGAAGGGGTCACCAACAGTATCCCCGACAACTGCCGCTTTATGAGCGTTTGAGCCTTTTCCGCCCAGGTTACCTTCTTCAATGAATTTCTTGGCGTTGTCCCAGGCTCCACCAGCATTGGCCATAAAAACAGCCAGAACAAAACCGGTGGTGGTGGCTCCAATGAGCAACCCCATGACCCCACCCACACCCAGAAGCAGACCGGTAGCTACCGGCACAACGATGGCGGCTAAGGAAGGCACCATCATGGCCCTTTGGGCACCCTTGGTAGAAATGGCCACACAGCGAGCATAGTCTGGCTCAGCCGTTCCTTCCCAAACTCCGGGGATTTCTTTGAATTGACGACGGACTTCATCTACCATCCTGCTGGCAGCTTTACCCACAGCCTGCATGGTCAGACCGCAGAAAACAAAAGCCATCATTGAGCCGATGAACATACCTACCAGAACTATGGGGTTCATCAGAGTAACCCGAAAATAGTTCATAAAATCCAGAAAACCTGCTTTGGCCGTCTCTATCACTGTGCCATCAACCATCTGGATGGTGTTCTGGCCAATCCTGAGCAGCCCGACTTTCAACTCCTCCACGTAGGAGGCCAGAAGAGCCAGGGCGGTGAGAGCCGCTGAGCCGATGGCGAAACCCTTTCCGGTGGCCGCCGTGGTGTTTCCCAGAGCATCAAGACCATCGGTGCGATGCCGCACTTCTGGCTCCAAGTTAGACATCTGAGCATTGCCTCCGGCGTTATCGGCAATAGGTCCATAGGCATCTGTGGCCAGGGTAATACCCAGGGTGGAAAGCATGCCGACCGCGGCAATGCCGATGCCATAAAGCCCCTGTCCAACATTGGTCAAATTGAAATTTGAAGCAAACAGGTAGGCCAGAACAGTGCCGGCGGCTACTGAAATAACAGGGATGGAAGTGGAAAGCATGCCGGTGCCAATGCCAGAAATAATTACCGTAGCCGCCCCGGTTGTGGCGCTTTGAGCAATCCTTTTGGTGGGCTTAAAAGAATGGGAAGTAAAATATTCAGCGGATTTGCCGATGGCTACTCCGGCCAGCAGACCAGCCACCAGAGACAGCCAGACTCCGATGGGCAGCTTCAAAAAGTGAATGACGAAGTAAGAAAAGATGATGATCAAAGCCGAGCTGGCGTTGATCCCCCGCCCCAGGGCATTTATTAAATCTTTCTGAGTGGCCCCTTCTTTAGTTCGGACAAAGAAGATTCCCAAGATAGATAGAAGAGTTCCGACTGCAGCGATGGCCATGGGAGCGATGACTGCATTGAGCTGGTTAGCTCCCTGACCGATAAAGGCCGAGGCCCCAAGAGCTGCGGTAGCCAGGATTGAACCAGCATAAGATTCATAAAGGTCAGCACCCATGCCGGCCACATCACCGACGTTATCGCCGACATTATCAGCTATGACCGCCGGATTTCTGGGATCATCCTCGGGAATATTTGATTCAATCTTCCCCACCAGGTCAGCGCCAACATCAGCAGCTTTGGTAAAAATCCCGCCACCCACCCGGGCAAACAGAGCCTGAGTGGAGGCGCCCATGCCGAAGGTCAGCATGGTAGTGGTTATCAGAATTAAATTATGTGGGTCAGAAATAGGATAAAAATGCTTCAGGATTAAGAACCAGAGGGAGATGTCCAGAAGAGCCAGCCCGACCACTGTCAAGCCCATAACCGCTCCGCTTCTGAAGGCAATCTTCAGGGCGCTGTCCAGTGAGTTGCGGGCGGCGTTGGCCGTGCGGGCAGAAGCGTAAGTAGCAGTTTTCATCCCAAAAAATCCGGCCAGACCGGAGAAAAAACCGCCAGTCAGGAAAGCCACCGGCACCCATCGGTTCTGGACTTTAAGGACAAAAGCCATAAGAGCCAGAAGTATGATAAGACAGATGAAAACAATGGTCACCACTTTATACTGCTGCTTCAAATAGGCCATAGCTCCTTTTCGGACATAGGAAGCAATTTTGGCCATTCTTTCTGTTCCTTCGCTCTTCTTCTTCATCTGGTGGTAGAAAAGCCAGGCGAAAAACAGAGCTAAAGCAGAAGCTGCTGGTGCTAGCCAGAAGATAGGGTTTGGCATCTCTGTTCCTCCTTTTCAGACTGATAACTTGGTTAATGGTTTAATTTTTTTAATCTGGAAGAAATTTAAGCGGTAAATTTAGCACAAACAGAGCCTTATGTCAAAAACTTTTGCCCTTTTCTTTTGGGTTTTTTAAGTATCAGCCAGGAGGATGTCTCAGGTGCGAGGCAGCAGGCTCTGTAATCAGGGAGACATTTCTAAATTCATCATAAAATTGTTTGATTTTTATTCTCCCGGGCGATAGATTAAAAAGAGAAGAGAATGAAGGTTTATATCGGCACCTCGGGTTGGAGCTATCCGGGCTGGAGGACCCGTTTCTATCCGGCTGAGCTTAAATCTCAGGACTGGCTGGAATTCTACGCCCGGCATTTTGATACCGTTGAAATCAACATGACTTTTTACCGCTCACCCAAGCCTGAAACCTTAAGAAACTGGGCCCAAAAAACACCAGAGAATTTCCTCTTTACTCTGAAAGCCAGCCGCCAGATCACCCACCTCAAAAAGCTTAAGAAAGTAGACCATGACCTGGAACATCTGGCTTTTCTGGCCAGACAGCTGGGAAGAAAGACCGGCTGCCTTCTCTATCAACTTCCACCTTCTCTGACCAAGGACCTGGAGCTTCTGGAAAATTTCTTAAAGATTCTGCCGGGAGGCTTTAACCACGTGATTGAATTCCGGCATCCTTCCTGGTATGCACCTGAAGTTTACCACCTGATGTCTAACTATCAGGCCATCTTCTGTGTGGTCTCTTCTGGCCGGGTTCCACCTGAGGTCGTGGTGACTTCGGAAATTGCCTATTTCCGTTTTCATGGATTGACCGGCGGCTATCGCTACCGTTATTCAGACGAGGAATTGAAAAAGTGGGCCGAAGCCATCAGCCAGAATTCAGCCAAAGAAGCCTACATCTATTTCAACAATGATTATCAGGCTCACGCCGTCTTCAACGCCCTGAAATTAAAAGAACTGTTGCCGACCAATCTGAGTTCAAGTAAACCCCAGTAACCGAGCCCGGGAGCCAGCCTCACTTTATACTTAAAGCAGAAAATAGAATTATTGTCCAAAGACCTGAAAAAAATCTTTTTGCTTTTGGACCGAGCTCTTAGAAATCCAGAGACCAAGCCCAGAAGTCCTGAAACTAAACACTGCGTTGATTTTAATGACCATAAGAATTAAACTAAAACCATTCTTTGAAAGAAAGTGATTCATCAAACAGGAGACAGAGTGATGAAAAAAATATCAGTGGTCATAGCTTTAGCTTTTTCCTTGACCTTATCTATTGCCGCCGGCTCACGCCAGGCTTCAAGCCAGCCGGCAGCCAGAGAACCGGTACTTCTGACCTCCTGCGGCCAGAGTCCAGGACCGGCTATCATCAAGGTGGTTTTACAGAGGATAAACGTTCCTTTTGAACTCCTGCCCCTGGCTTCTGCTGCTGACCTTCAGAAAAGTAAAGAGGCCGGCAAGCCTTACGGCTCGCTCATCGTGGTCATGGGCGCCAGCTTAAAAGGAATGGGAGCAGCTGGCATTTCCATTGATGACGAAATTAGAAGGATTAACCAGTTAATCCAGGAAGCCCGAAAACAAGGAATCACGGTCATCGGCGCCCACATTGAAGGTTTGAAAAGAAGAGCTCAGGGCGCGGCTGCCGGCGACACCACCGATGAGCAGAGCATTGATGCCGTGGCTCCCAATTCAGACCTCCTTTTGATCAACAAAGAAGGAAATGCCGACGGCCGCTTTACCATTATTGCTCAGGCTAAAAAAATCCCGCTGATTGAAGTTGAAAAAAATATGGACCTGGTCTCTGAACTCAGCAAGATTTACGGCAAATAGGTTTCATAGCAACTTAGCCCAAAAGTGGCCATCTTGCATATTAAGGGGTTAATTCTATAAACATTCAATCAATTGAATAGACATTTGCCTTCTACCTGACAGCAATAGATATGTTCTTCATAGGAAGAACTCAGACAGGTTTTTGCTGAACAGATGAATCTCGCCGATTAGATATTTTTATTTCCTGAGCTTTAGCCCGGTTCTATAAAATAAATCTTTTATTCTTTTTTCTGCAGATTTCAGCAGCAAGGGTTTTATTTTTTCTTCAATTCAAATAAGCCGGCTTTTTCCATGGCCAGAAAATATTTCTCCACATCCAGAAGGGGCAGGGGCTCATACTCAGCCGAAGCTGCGTTACGGATATCAAGGACCGACCGCTGGCCATCAACAAAATTCCGCAGCTCAAACTCGGCCTGATAGATCAAAGGGGCCACTTGAAGGTTCATATCCCTGAGCCGCATCATCACCATCCAGGGTTCAGTGCCCTCAGGTAAAGGTTTTCTGACTGGAACGATCTTGCTCAACCTGATTTCTTCTGGGTTCAGCCTGAGTTTTTCTGGCTGAATATTAAGCTTCTGACAGGCTATCCGATAGGTTGTTTCCAGCTCCTGAAGCCAGGCGGTTTTCAGCCTATCCAGGGTGGTTAATTTGGTCTTTAGCAAGCTGGCAAACTCAGGACTTTTGCCGGCAAAAAACTTGACTGAGCTCAAAGCTTCTTTTTCCCGGCTAAAAGCCTGGTTGACGATGTTAACCGCTTCTTTTCTTTCTGTGGCCAGATTTTTGCCTTCAACCCTGAGAATCAGGTCCTCAGCCCGGCTCTTTTCTTCTCCCAGTCGCTTCATTCCCCGGCCAGATACTTCGTTTAAGATTGCTTTGGCCTCTTCTTCTCCGGCATTAGCCAGGAATAAGGCTGAAGCTACTGTCAGGGTAACCACCCTTTTAAGCTGGGTTGAATCAGACTTATCGGGAAGATCGCCGCTGGTGTGGTACCACATATCCGGCCAGCAGATAAACATCACAGCCGGCACCCGGACTGAACCGTCAATAAAAACGATATGGTCACTGCCGCCGGTAAAGCGGTCTATAAGGTAATAGAACGGGTCCCGGCTTCCAGCCGGAGAAAGAACCTCATAATATTTCCAGCCGTCATCCTGAGAAATCCTCTGGCTGACTCCCATCCAGTCCACAAACGAAGCCACCACATCGTTAAGATAAGTGGGCAGAGAATAAGGTGTTGTTTCCAAACGGAAAGTGCTTAAATTCTTAACCAGAGCCTCGCCCACCATGTCTTCGTTCAGGTTGGCAAAAAAGCGCTTGGCCACTTCAGGATATTTCTGGATATAAGCCCTGGTTCCTGAGATTTCAGGAACGAATATAAACCTGAGCGAACGTTTCAGGGCTGGAATCTGGCCAGCAGCAATTAACTTTTTGAGCACCCGTCCAGCCTCCAGAATAGCCACGCAGCCTGAAGCGTCATCGTTAGCTCCCTGCTTGGCAAAGCCTTCAAAAAGATGCGCGCTGAGCACCAGTTCTTCTTCCGGCTTCTCTTTACCCTTAATCAAACCAACGGCCATTTCTTCTCTGTAGGGCACCATCTGGCTCTTAACCATGGCTCTTACTGTAACCTTAAGTTTCCTTTCCAGGAGTTGTTTTAGCTCCGAGTAAGTTCTTTCTGAAACCATGAAAGCAAAGGCCGGTTTATCCTTTTCTCCGGGTCGGAGGGAATTCCAGCCGACCTGGTCCCGGTCAAACTCCGAGTGGCTGGAAGAACAGGCGATGATACCTTTGGCTCCGTATTTTTCCACCGCCAGCTGCCGGGCTCTTTCCGGTGAGCCATAAACCAGAACAATCTTATCCTTGACTTCCTTACCCTCATAGAAAGATTCGCTGAATCCTGGACCAACCTCAACCAGTTCGGCCGTGGTATCGGTGGCGGTGCTTCCAGGGCAGAGAGAGGCTGGAATATCTTTAAGGTCAGCAATTTTCTTTTTTACGGGTTCCAGAAGCCAGAGTTCAGCTGCCTCGGCATCCCAGGTACTCTGGCCCCGGACCGGTAACTCAACTATCTCAGCTTCATCAAATCCGTATTCTCTAAGCTTTTCCAGAATAAATTTAGTTTCAAAATATCCAGCTTTATATTCTTCAGGCTTTCTGTTTCTATTCACCCCGGTCAAATAAATCTCATTCTGCAGAGCCAGCTCCCCAGAAGATTCGTTGATGATATCCTGAAGAACAGACAGTGGCAGAAAGGTCCGGGGCAATTTATCCTGGGGTTGAGCCAGGGCTGAAATAGCCAGAAACCAAGAAACCAATAGAATCAAAATACTAAGAGTTTTATTTTTCATCTTTTATCCTCCAGCACGATAAGAGATAATTTTATTCTTTTTGCCGACCCGGGCAAAGAAAAAGTTTGATTTGTCATTCTGTTTTTCGTTCTGTTAGAATATAAACAAAGAAAGGACTTTAAGGACTTAAACATGATTGCAACTTCAACAGTGAGAACCATAGTTACCGTCCTCCTGGTCATTGATATCGTTTGGCTGATCTACATTCTGTTTCGCGGTTATACTGAAAGTTTGGTCAGAACCATCGTCTTTGCGGTCATCCTGGGACTGATGCTGGGGTATTTGCAGAGCACCAAACTGGAGATGCTCAGTTTCAAAGCCATCAAGAATGACTTATTTCCTCCCGAGATTCCAAAATATGTTTACACGGTCAGTGAAACTGACACTCGGGATTCCCATCGGGTCATCTACAATTTCATCCCAGCCGAAACTTTTGAACGGACAGCCGAACAGCCCTCGCCGCCTGAACTTAAGCTGGTTATGGACCCGAACGGACGGACATTTACCTTAGAAGATCCCGAGTCCCTAAACCTGGTTTTAGACCAGCTCAACCTTCCCCGGGTCAAACACGGAGCCAAAGAGCTTTTTCTTCTCACTGGAAGTCAGACTGACATTGGATTGTATCGCTGGGACGATTATCAGCTCGGAACCCTGATGGTGGAAAGGCAGCTTTTCCAGAAGAAAAACACTATGCAGAGCTACAACGCTATCGCCAGAATCATAGTTGACAGCCGGAGATACTGAGGCCGCCAGAGGAGATTGTCAATTGTCTCAAACTCTAAGCGCCACGATTATCCTGGCGGTTATGGTTGCGGCCTACGTCCTGGCCAAAGTTCTTAAGGTTTCAACTGAGCTTTCCCTGTTTCTGGCGGCTGTAGCCGGCGCCCTTGCCGGTGGCTACGGAATTCCAGCCAGACACCTAGCTGAGGGGGCCATAACTTACCTTGATATCTGCCTGATTTTCCTCACTGCCACCCTTTTCATGAATCTCCTGAAAGAAAGTGGTGGAGTGGCTTTCGCTGTCCGGGCCATCCTAAAAAAATTTCATCATCAAAAATTCATCCTCTTTATTCTCCTGGTCTTTCTTTTGCTCATCCCTGGAGCTCTGACTGGAGCGGGAAGCGTTACCGTCCTGATAACCGGTTCTCTGGTGGCTGTGGTTCTGAAATACATGGGCCTTTCTGAGGTCAGAGTGGCGGCCATAATCTTTCTGATCGCCGGGTTGAGTGCGGCCGCTCCACCCGTAAGCCTCTGGGCTATGCTGACGGCCGCCGGCATCAACATGCCCTATGTTGGTTTTTTTCTGCCGCTGCTCGTCCCCTGTTTGCTCGGAGCGTTGCTGACGATTTTCATCCTCGGCTGGAAAGCAAAACCGGTGGACATAGAAAAAGCCTTAGCTGAAATTCCTGCGCCGCCTGAAAAAATGAACTGGTGGCGCTTAGGCTTGCCTTTTCTGATCTTTCTGGTCCTGGTTCTGGCCGGAAGAGTTTTTCCCTTCAGCTTTCCGATTCTGGGGTTGCCTTTGATCTTTGCTCTTTCCGGATTGACAGCATATCTGACCTCGCCCTCAGGAATCAATCTCTGGAAAATCTCGCTTCAAACCAGCGAACAACTTTTACCGCTCATCGGCACCCTGACCTGTGTTGGAATCCTGGTTCAGATTATGACTCTGACCGGAGTCCGGGGCTTAATTGCGGTTTCAATCGTGACTTTGCCCGCCTCCTTAGTTGTCGGCAGTCTTTTCCTAACCATGCCCTTTTCCGAAGCAGTCCTGATGTGGGGAGCAGCTCCGGTTTTAGGAGTGCCCCTGGTTCTGCTTTTCAACACCCGCGGTCTCAATCCGATCGTCGCTTTAGCCGGAATGAGTATCATCTGGCCCCTGGGAGATGCTTTACCGCCAACAGCTATTATCGGTCGGTTGACTATAGAGACTGTGGGGGTAAAAGAGTCATACTCAAAATTTCTGAAAATGTGCCTGGTCCCGGCCCTAATCATCGCTCTGCTGGGCATGTTGATGGTTATCTTCAGCAAGAAGCTTTCGTTCTTGACCCTATTTTAGGAGTCAGCGATGAGCACTCTGATTACTTTTTTCTATTACCTGATGGTGGCCTTCTTTGCTCTCTGCTTCATCTGGAATTTCCGCAAAAGCAAGTCCTGGCAGGATGAAGCCCTTTATCTCATCGTTCTTCTACCCTTTTTATTGAGAATTCTCAGGTTGAAATGAGGTCAGAATGAAAAACTTGGTTTGGTTGCGAAGAAGTCTTTTTGTCGTTGGTTTCTCTTTGCTTTTAATACTTTCTGGAATAAGTTTTTATCGGAGCCGCCATTTAAGAGAGCCGGTGGTGCCGGGAGAAAGTCTTCTGGAAGTTAAGAGACTGAGCGACTACTTCCCCGGAATTAAGGGCAACATCAACGATGCCCATATTTATGTTTTGGGGAACAAGAGTGAAAATTTAGAAGGTGGCACGGCCTTAATCCTGGGCGGTTCTCACCCCGAAGAGCCCGCCGGACGCCTGGCTGCCTGGCTCATCGTGGAAAATGCCAGGGTGAAGGCTGGCAGAATATTCCTGATTCTGACTGCTAACCCCAGCGCCTCCACCGCTACCAGACTGGGAGGAGCTTATCCACCCGACTACACCATCAAGACTCCCTGGGGTCAAAGAAAATTCAGACAGGGAGATCGCTGGTCAAACCCACTGGATCAGTGGCCCGACCCCGAAGTTTACATTCATTATCCTTCAAAACAACAGTTAGCCTACATGGACATCAGGAATCAGAATCGGACCTGGCCCGGAAGAGCCAAAGGGACCATGACCGAGAAGACCTGTTTTGCCCTGATTCAATTGATACTCAAGGAAAAGGTTGACCTGGTTATTGACCTCCATGAGGCTGAGCTTCAATACCCGGTAATCAGCACTATTGTGGCCCACCAGAAGGGAGAAGACCTGGCTGCTCTCTCTTCCATGGTCATCAGCGGCGAAGAAGGTTTTAACATTGGAGTTGAGTATTCTCCGCCGGCCTTGCGGGGTCTGTCACACCGGGAAATCGGTGACCATACTCCAGCCATTCCTTTGCTCCTGGAAACTCCTGAGCCTTTCTTGGATGCCACCCGCGGCAAAACCGACCAGAAATTATTGCTCACCGGCAAAGACGAATTTGTGATGAAGGCCGGAAAATATGGCCTTCTTTTTGAAAAACTTGATGAAAAAGGTTGGCCAATAGATGTCAGGGTCGGCCGACACCTGTCTTCTGTAGTCCGCATTTTCCAGGTCTGGACAGAGCTTCATCCGGAAAAGCCAATTCTCATGGAAAATGTCCCCCGCTATGCTGAGGTTATTGCAAACGGAACGGGTTTCTACTTAAAGGACCCATCTAAGGCTTCAACCGGAAACCTTTTCTTTGAATGAGGTTCAAGCCGACCAGGCTGAGCAAAGAAACCAGAACATAGGCAGCAAACAAAAATATCAAAGTAATTTTTCCTACAGCTCTTTCTCCCCAACGGATATTTTCTCCGGGCTGCGGCAGAGGTTGCGGATCCCACGGTAAATTATAGATCTGGGCAAGCCGACGGATGTTGAGCAGGTGGATGACCGGGACTCCCAGCCTGGCCATTTCCTGGATAAGACCTCTCCTTATGGGAGGCGGGATTTCTTTGACCCGGGTCAGACCCGGCTCAAGCTTGAGGATTGAAGAATCCAGACCCAGGTTAACCGAACTGCCCCCGATGTTTATGAATGCCTTTATTTGCTGGCTGCCGGCAGCCCGGCTATAAAGTTCCAGATGCCTCTGAACTCTTGACTCAAAGTCCCGCTCTTCAATAAATCCAAGGTTAAGTTGCTCAGCCATTCTCCTGGCTTTCTCCCTGAAATCGGGCGGGAAATCCTGACCCGAATCATCTTCTCCGCCCCAGGAGAGAGCTAAGAGCTGATGCTGGTTAAATCCGGAGGCTCGCAGGCAACCTTCCATCTCCAGCCAGGAAAATTGGGGATTATTGGCACCCCATTGAGAGGCGCCGAGAGAGATAATGACCAGGAGATTGGTTTCCATGGCTCTAGCCGCGCAATAAGTGGCAACTATCAAAGCCGGGAAGGAACCTGAAGCTCCTGCTGCTACGGTTTCTCCTTTCTTCACTCCAGCCTTTTTCAGGAGATGAACCATAAGGGCAGCCAGATTGGGATTGGTGGTCGTTCTTTTAGCTTCCAGATTTCCCAGAGTGGTGGTGATTGAGCTGTATTCCAATCCGATAAGACCGGTCTGGTTGGGATCAAACTCAGAGCTCGGGGCTGGAATTCCTCGCTCTTGCCGACAGGAAAAAATAATTTTTTCAGCCTCCAGCATCAGTTTAGCGGCCTGAAGCTCATCCGCTTCGGGTTTTTCTCGGCTTTCACTATTTTTTTCCAGGTAAAAATAAGCTAAAAGAAAAATCAGGCTGATGATTGCCAGAACGTATAAATATAAAAGCTTAGATTTTGTTTTGACCATCAAATGAACAACCTGACCAGAAAAAAAGTGAGCACTGAAACCAGGATTAAAGAAGCCAAAGTTGGCCATATTTTCTGACGTTCCAGATTAGAAGCCAGAAGTCCTGGAACCACCCAGCCGATTACTCTTAATCCTATTGGTTCAGAAAAAAGATGGGGCAGAGCTAAAGCCCAGAGCTGAGAAAGAACCACACCCAAGAGAATCAGAAAAACAAAACGGCGCCGGCCAAAAAGGATAAAATAGAGAGAGAAGAAGCGGTAAATGGCCAAGGCCAGAAAAGCTATCAGAATGGTAGCCATGGGTCTCAAGGGCTGGCTCAGGTAAATGGCAAAATAACCGGGCACAATCAAGCCCCCAGGAGTATATCCAGTTACTTCAGCAAAAAGGAGAGAAAGCACCAATCCAAGAAAAAGAGAACTATATTCTGATGGCATCTGAAGTCCTTTCCAGGTAATCAATCAAATCCTGACCGAAGCCGACAATATTTCCCAAACCAAAGATAACCAGCCCGGACTTGGTTCCGACAGACTCTGTCTGGCTCTCCGCGGCCAGGCTCTTTATTTCCTCAAGGCAGGCTTCCGGGCTATCTTTTTTGATAACCCAGACTTTTTTTCCCTGGGCTGACCAAGCTTTCCTTATTTTTCTTTCAACAGCTCTGGCTCCGGGACCGATTAAGAAGATAGAATCAAGAAATCTGCTTTCGGCACCATTCAAGAAATCAGCCCATTGCTGACTCCGGTCTCTCCGGTCACCCCGAAGACTCAAAAGGCCCAGGCAATTCTTATCAGTCCAGCCTCTTTTTCCCAGCACCAGCCTCATTGCCTCCAGACTGGACTCTGGGTCGTTGGCCGCAAACAGGCTTATGAAAAACCGGTCTTCTGCCCCTATTTGCCAACCTCTGAGATGCCCAAAATCGGGATTAATTCTGCTCCAGCCGGGAACAATCTTCTCAGAAGAAACTCCAAGGTGTCTAAGGACAGCCAGGGCCAACCTCAGGTTGGGTTCAAACTCAGGATAGGGCAGAACCTTCAACAATTTTTCTGCTTCAGAATTCCGGCCTGCGGTTAAAATCCTGACCCCTTTTTCCCTGGCTTCCGCTTCCAGCCAGGGAAAAACTTCTTCTTCTGGCAATATGACCTGACTGCCAGAAGGAATAGCAGACATCATCGCTCTGGCGGTTTCTTCTCTACTCTGGCCCAGGTATTCAATGTGATCAGGCCTGAAATTGCTGAGGATGAGAAGCTCCGGTTGCAAAAGATATTCATATTCAGCCCGAAGACATTCAGGCCGGATACTCATCATCTCGGACACCAGAAAATCAGCTTTTTCCCCCGCTGCTATTCTTATCAGTTTTTTTTGCTCCAGAATGCTGGCCCGACCCCTCCGTTTTATTCTTTCTTCCCGGCCATCAGGATGAATCAAAACAGGCCTGGAGCCGGTGGTCTTGGCCACAACTCTGAACCCTGCTTCCCTTAAAGCCGCGGCCACCAGCCTGGTGATGCTGGATTTGCCCCTGACTCCGGTTATTGCCATTCGCCGCGGTATTTTTCTCAGCCTTTGGTGATGTAAAAAACTTTCTGCCGCCAGAAAAATTGAGAGCACCAGCAGTGAAAACAACGTCACCAGATTCATGATTTTATTTATATTGTCCAGATAATCTTATTTCTTAAAATTTCCTTTTCGCCAGAAGGGCTTCAATTTCATCTATTTCCTTGGGCACACCGGCTGTCAGAACTTCGCAGCCATCTCTGGTAATGAGAACTGTATCTTCAATCCTTATGCCCAGATTCTGGTCGGGAAAATAAAGAGCTGGCTCAATGGCCATGACCATCCCTTCCTGAAGCACCAGTTCCCTGGGCTGAACATCATGGACCGAAAGACCAACTAAGTGTCCTAAACCACCCCGCAATCCCATTGGGTCAATTCCCTTTTCCTTCATCCTTCTGGCCACATATTCCTGAACATCCTGGGCCCTAACTCCAGGCTTAAAGGCTTCCAGACAAGCTTTTTGAACTTCCAGAACAACCCGATAAACCTTTTTCTGTTCTTCTGTAAATTTGCCGGAAACTGGCCAGGTCCGGGTGATGTCCATTGTGAGATAGTTCAGGTCACCGCCACAATCCATTAAGACCAGTTCCCCGGCCTGCATTTTTCTGTTGTTCTTTTCATAATGTTGAATACAGGTATTAGGACCTGAGCCAATTATGGGCGGATAAGCCGGCCCCCGGCAGCCATTCCTCAGCAATACTTCTACCGCTGCCGCTTCCAGCTCATACTCAAATGCTCCCGGTCGGGTGGCCAGCATGGCTTTCTTCACTGCTTCCGCTGAAATCTGACCGTTAAGCCGAAGAATCGCTATTTCTTCGGGGGTTTTTATCATCCGAAGAGCATCAATCTGAGGAGTGATATCTTTGAGTTGAGCTGCGGGAAAGAGAGAACGGAAACGTTCAGCCCGGTATTGATTAAGTCCCGGCTGCGAGTTAAAAGGATTGCGACGTTGTCTGGCGGCAAACAGGGCGGTCTCAGAACGGGCTTCGCTAACCGCATCTTCAGGAGAAAGCCTCAAGTAGAGCACCGGGTCCTGGCGGGCCCAAGTTCTTGCCAGAAACTCTTCAAAATAGCTGAGGGGATAGACGGCTTTTATTCTCAGTTTTTCATTGGCCTGGGGGTCATCCAGACTATTACCCCCTTCCATCATTTTTTCTCTTTCTGTTTTCTGAGGGACAAACAGAAAGGTTTCTCTGGTAGCCGCGTTCATCACCAGGACCGCATTGACATCTTCACAGCCTGTAAAATAGAAGAAGTCGTTATCCTGGCGGAAATGGGCTGCCCCTGAATTTCCCGGACTGGCAAAAAGAACCACCAGTCCTCCATCCACTGAAGCCATCAGAGCCTGGCGGCGTTTTTCAAACTCCTGACTTGAATAATTCTGGCTCCAGGCTGGCTGAGAAACAAAGGCCTGCCAAACAATGGCTAAAAGTAATAAATATAAAATTCTTTTTTTCATTTTCTCCCGCCCTCATAAATCACGGATTTATTTCCTCTTTCTGAGTCTATTAAAATTAGCTATCCGGTGCAATGCCTAATTTGAACCTCAATAAAAGTTTAATCAGAATTCGGCAAAATGGAAAGGTTAGAATGATATAATTTGAGAGGCAGACAATTTAAAGCGAGAATAATAAGATGGCTGATTCAGGCCTAAAAATCTTAATCACTGGTTTACCCGGTTCAGGCAAAACTACTCTGGTTGAAAGTCTTATCCAGGAGCTGCAGGGAAATACGATGATGGCTGGATTCTTCACCAGAGAAATAAGAGAGCCAGGACAGCGTCTTGGATTTGAGTTAATTACCATAGATGGAAACCGAGCCGTTTTAAGCCACGTCCAGCTCAAAACTCCTTTCCGGGTGGGGAAATATGGGGTGGATTTGGCTACTTTTGAGCATCTTTTGGATAATATCCCCTTCACTCACCCAGCCACAGAGCTGGTCATCCTGGACGAAATCGGCAAGATGGAATGTTTGTCTGAAAAATTTAGAAAACTGGTGACAGAGCTGATGGATAGCCAGGTTAATCTTCTGGCCACTATAGCCTACTATGGAACTCCCTTTATAGAAAACCTCAAATCAAGGCCAGGAGTAGAGTTGATTAGCATTTCAGCTGAGAATCGGGATCGTCTTAAAAATGAGCTGGCTGCAAGACTCCAGAAAAGGGAATCTTTAAGGACTAAGTCAGGGAAATAGGCGTCTAAAAACAAATTCATCAAGGGGAAATTTTTCATTTTTGGTTTAATAAAGAAAGAGAGGGGTGCCGCCGTGCACCCCTCTCATCTAATTGAAGGAAGGGGGAATGGAAAGAAGGGCAAAGAAGGGCAAAAAGGAGGCATTTATAAATTTTTGGGTGCGCTCATCGTTGGCAAAACCAGGAATTAGGGAGGGAGATGTTGATTTATTTAAGAGCTCATCTATATTCATCATCTCCCTCCCAAAACTGCTAAATACATCTATAATAAGAAAACCTTTATCAACTCTATTTGGTTTCAAATCTCCTCTTTTATCCACCTGACGACACCCATGCTTATTTCAGCAACTTTTGTGCCAATTATGATAAGGGAGAAAAGGTCAAGTTTGGGGCAAAAAATAAAAAAAAATTACATCCAGAGTAAAAAAAATTTACGCTTTAGGCTTCCTGGGGACTCTTCCATAGCAAGGCTGGCGCCAGGAAGCAAAGGGAAGGAGGCTGAACCACCTTAAATATTAAAGGCGAGCCTGGCCTGGAAATTTCTGGACCTGGTCAGAACCAGACTTCCTTTTTCCACTCCCAGGTGCCTGGAGACAACTTCACACTTGGCTTTCAATAAAAAATAGAAGGGGCCCGGAATTTGCTCCAGGCATTCAAAGTTGCCCTGACCTTTGGCGATTATCAGCTCCGATTCCCTCAGGATTTTAAGAAAATCAGCTGAACACTGACTGATTACGGTGCCCGGGGCCCGACAGCCTGAAGAGATCACTTCAGCCACCTCAGGCAAACCCGAAAGGCGGGCCTCCTCTGCCGTAGCGTCATTGATGATAGGCTTCTCCCGGACCGCATATCTTACTTTTTTGCCGATTTTTTCTATTAACAGCCGGTCAAAAACAGTTTCCCCGGCATTATCTCCTAAAAATACAATCCTCGTGGCCCGGTTCAGGTCCTCAACCAGTTGAACATAGTCATCCAGCGCCAGAGAACCCAGGCTTAAGAATCGTCTGTCTGAGAGCCAATCATCCTCGGCATTGGCCCCGAAATCTATGACATTTCCGGCCAAAGATATTTCCAGAGCAGCCCTTAAGGGATCAGCGGAAGCCTCCACGGCCTGTTTTAGTTCGGGATAAAGTTTGAGCGCTTTCTGAATATTGTCTTTTTTGATTTCTGAATAAGGATCCTCGTTCCCGCTCAGCTCAGCCAGCAGACGATAAAGGTCCTCAGAGATCTCAGGCGGTGTTCGCTCAAAATCGGTCTCAGCCAGAAAGGCACAGGCTTCTCTGGCCATTCTCTGGCTCAACCCCTCATCCAGACCCAAAACCCGAGCGGTTCTCAGGACCTGGCTCATCAAGCAGAGATAACATTCAGCGCCTGCTTTCATAACCGCAGTTTATCATTTTTAGAGGGAGAGGTTAAGAGAATGGACTGGAGTCTATTTCAGGCTGTTTCCGAAACCTGCTCTCCGAGCAAAAGGTCAATGGCTTCAGTCAGAGACTTCAAATCTAAGGGTTTGAGGAAAACTTTATCCACTCCCAGTCTGGCCACCTCTTCTTCCTTGATCTGGTCAGAGAAAGCGGAAATAAGGATGATGCGCCCCTTATAGCCAGCCTGTCTGAAATCCTGCAGCATCTGCAAACCATTTTTCCGGGGTAAACGGAAGTCAGCAATAATCAGGTCCACAGGAGATTTTTCAAACCTGGCCAAAGCTTCTCGGGCATCGCGGGCCAGATAAACATTGTATCTTTCTGATAATAAAAGAAAAAAAGTTTTTCTTATGGATTCATCATCATCTACGATAACTACTTTTTTCTCAGCCATAACTTAACCTTCTCGTTTTTTAGAGCAGGTTTTGTGCCAGGACGCAGAGAATTCATAAGGGGAAAAATTAGAGAAAATGGTATCTATGGACTAAGGAAATAGAAATATTCTTTGCTGGTTGTTAACTTTTTTTACAATCTCGGGTCAATAAGAGTGGGTTAGTTTAATCAGAGCTGTCCACCTTCAGGCCATAATCCTTAATTTTCTTATCCAGAGTGGGTCGGCTGATTTCCAGAATCTGACAGGCTTTAGTCTTACTCCCCTTCGTCGCTTCCAGAACATGCTGGATGTACCTTTTTTCCATTTCCCAGAGCGGAACCAATTCTTTGGGCAGAAGAGAGACCTCTTGAGCCTGAGGTTGAGCCAGGGGTTCAAAAGGTAGATGTTCCTTAAGAATCACGTCTCCCTTGGCCAGGATAACAGCTCTGGTCAGGGCATTTTCCAGCTCTCGGACGTTGCCTTTCCAGGGCTGATTCAGGAGGTACTCCATAACATCGGGTGGAATCTTCCTGACATTTTTCTTAAGCTCCCGGTTTATCTTTTCTAAAAGATAAGCTATAAGGTCGGGAATGTCCTCCCGTCTTTCCCGCAGGGGGGGCAGGTTTATTTCCACCACCTTCAACCTGTAATACAAATCCTCCCGGAACTTTCCCTGGGCTACCAGATCCTTTAAGTTCTGATTGGTGGCAGCAATGATTCTGGCTTCAGTCTTCAGGATTTTCTCTCCCCCTACCTTCATAAAATCTCTGGTTTCAATGACCCGCAGCAACTTGGATTGAAGATTGGGAGATATGTCTCCGATTTCATCCAGAAATAAAGTCCCCTTGCCAGCGATTTCAAACTTACCCCTGGTCTCAGACACGGCATCGGTGAAAGCTCCTTTGACGTGGCCGAAAAGCTCAGATTCCAGCAGAGTATCAGAAATAGCCGAGCAATTGATGACGATAAAGGGTTCATCCCGAAATGGACTGTTATAATGGATGGCTTTGGCTACCAGTTCTTTTCCTGTTCCGCTTTCTCCCTGGATCAGCACATTGGTTCTGGTGTTAGCCACCGAGCCGATCATCTTGAAGACCTCTCTCATCTGCGGGGAACGTCCGATGATATTGTCTATCTGATATTCTTTCTGTTTTTCCTCCATCAAATAGCTCACTTTTTCTTCCAGCGCCCTCATCTGGAAGGCCTTATCTATGGTCAGGTCTAATTCCACATAATTCAGAGGTTTGACCAGATATTCAAAAGCCCCGGACTTAATCGCTTCAACCGTAGTTTTCATATCATCAAAGGCGGTCATAACCACCACAGCCGCCATCTTGTTTTCCAGCCTGATGCTTCTCAGAATTTCCAGCCCGTTGATATCCGGCAATTTGACATCCAAAAGAACCAGGTCCGGTTGTGCTTCCTTAAAAACCTGCAGTCCAGCCTCCCCAGTCTCGGCCAGCTTAACTTCAAAACCTCTTTTTTTTAGATGGCCAACCAGAGTTCGGCTGACCAAAGGATCATCTTCTACCACTAAAATCACGGCCATTTTAACCCTCCTGAAGTTGTTCCTGACAGGGAATGGTAATCAGAAAACAACTTCCCTGCCCTTCCTTTTTCACCACCCTGATGGAACCTCCGTGTTGATCCAGAATTCTTCTGGCATTGGCCAGTCCCAGGCCAGCACCAGAGCTCTTGGTGGTAAAGAAAGGTTCAAAAATATTCTCCCAGTCTTTCTCCGGAATACCGCAACCATTATCGCTTATCCTGATTTCATAGCAAGGCTTATCGCCAGTTCTGTTGACTCTCAAAGATATTTCTATCCGGCCGCCCTCGTCCACAGCTTCATAGGCATTCCGGAGAACGTTGAGAAAAACCTGCCTCAATTTGTCGGCATCAACGTAAGCCAGAGGAGCTCCAGATTCGTAATCGGTCTTTAGGATGATTTTCTTAGCTTGAAATGAAGGCTTCAATATCTTAATTGATTCTTCCAGAATTTCTTCCATTGAGAAATAGTCTCTCTGCAGGACTGAAGAGCGGGTGAATATCAGCAGTTCTTTGATAAATTTTTCAATCTGTTCAATCCCTTCCTGGGAAATTGAGAGATGCTCTTTTTCTACCTCATCCAGCCGGTCGCTTTCGGCCAATTTCTGGATGTTCAGCTTGACTGAGGTCAGCGGATTTCTGATCTCATGAGCGATGGTCGCCGAAAGACGGCCGATTGAAGCCAATTTTTCAGCTTGAACCAGTTTGCGGTTGGCTTCTTCTGTCTGACGCCTGGCCAGCAGGAGCTCTTCAGCCATTTCATTAAAACTCCGAGTCAGGTCTCCGATTTCATCCGAAGAAATTACCGGTATCCGGTAGCTGAAATCTCCGCGGGAAATCCTGTGGGTCCCCTCCACCAGGTTTTTAATCGGCCTGGTTATCCTTCTGGCTAACAGGTTACTGCCGATAACCGTCAACCAGAGGGCTATCAACCCGAACCCGATCAGAACCAGGCGAGAACCCTGAATCCTCTTCTGGACATCCTCCAGCTTCAGACCGATTTTAACCGAACCCCATTTGATGGCCGAGCCAGGAACGAAGACCGGAATCTCTATTTCCATAACCTCAAAGTTTTGAGCGCCTTCGGTCAATTTCAGGTTGCGATAAAAGACGGCATCCGGAGGAACTTCACCGGCACAACTGGTCTGATTAATGACTTCGGAGTTCCCGGCTATGCCTTCGCTGACCACCACGGGCTTGCCCTGTCGCTCATAAAAGATGACATAGGCCAGGTCGTCTCGGATTAAACCCGAGATATTCTCATCAATGGAGTCCAGGTCCCAGAGGACCAGTCGTCTGACATTCATCTCGGCAATGTACCTGACCATCACCAGACCACGGTCTCTTTTTTCCTGATAGATGGACTTTATTTCTCTCTTTTGGATGATAAACAGAACCCCGAAGACCAGAAGCAGAGTAATGGCTGAAGTCCAGAAAACCAGCTGGCCATGGATAGAAATCCTGAATTTAATCCTTCTGTTCATCGGTCTATCCAGGCCTCTCTCAGATTTAGGAAAAAAGAGCCCAGCGGTTGGGATTTCAAGTTCTTCACATAAGGCTGATAAGCCAGTCTCTGCCTGAAGTAATAAAGCGGTATGGCCGGGACTTCAGTACGGAGAAGGCTTTCTATCTGCCTGAAGATGCCGACCCGGCGATCAAAGCTGGCTGTGTTTTTCTGGTCTTCCAACAGGCTGTCCAGTTGTAGATTTTGATAATGGAAATAACTCTTATTCAAGAATGAACCTGAATGAAAAAGGGGCAGAATCAGGAATTCAGGGTCGGGCAGATCAAGTAACCAATCAAAATACACCAAGTAGGGTGTTTTTTCCTCCTGAAGTTGCTCCAGGGAGTCCACCATTTTCAGTTTTAAGTTGATTCCGGCCGGCGCCAGCTCAGTTTTCAGTTCTTCATAGATTTTGCCGGCCAGGTCTTTATTGGGAAAAGAAAATAATAAATTCACGTTCAGAGGTTTTTCCGGGTCGCCGGCACCGGCTGAAACCAGAACTTCTTTTAACTGGCTCAAACTCAATTTTTCAGGCTCGGTTTCTGGCACAAAATCTGGCAGATAGGGAGGGATATAATTATCCATCACCTGACCAAAATAGGCGGTAGTTGAAGCCAGGGTAGCCAGCTCGGTTCTGTTAATAAAAAACTTAATGGCTTTCCTAACTTCGGGACGGTCAAAAGGAGGGAGATGACAGCTGAAGAAAAGATAGGCCACATGGAGGAGATTACTTTCAAGGATCTGATATCTGCTTCTGGAAATTCGGTAAGACAGGTAAGGGATGACCTGTACTTCATCCTCCAGAAAATTTTCCAGTGAAAAATAGGGACTTATTTCAATGGCCTCCAGCCATGGTTTTCTCTCAAAGTATTTATCATTCCTTATCAGTCTGATGCCTACAATATCCAGGCGGGGACTTCTTAGCCAGTAGTCAAACTTAAACGGCCCAGCTCCGACCGGTCTGTCAAAAAATCTTTTTTTCTGAGCAAGAACCAGGTTCTTCGGCAATATTTTGGCAAAGCTGGCTGCCAGAAAATAAAAATTGGAGATGTTGGTTTGCTTCCAGGTAATTTCCAGAGTCTGGTCATCAATGACTTTCAGCCCCTTGACTTCCGAAGCCTGGCCTGACCAGTACTCCTCTCCCCCTTCAATCCGGGAAGCGAAAAGGTAGAAAAGAGGATTATTCTTTAGCCCGAATAACCTCTCATAAGAGAATTTGACATCTTCGGCTTTTACTTCCTGACCATTATGGAAGAGCGCTCCCTTTCTCAAATAAAACGTAGTTTTCTTCCCGGAGTCAGAAACAGTCCAGTACTCAGCTAAAGCCGGGAAAACAGCCAGATTTTGGTCCAATCTGACCAGGCCCTCGTAAAGATGTTCAATCACCACCGAATAGCCGTTCCCGGCCGGGTCCAAATCAGTGTTCAGAGTCCGGCCGTAAGGTCTTATTTTAAGGACACCTCCGGGTTTGGGCTTGGTCGTCTCTCCAGAGACAGCCAGGGTCAGGCTAAACAGCAAACCCAGGACTAAGGCTGCAAACAAACCCTGCCGGAGAAGAAAATTCTTATTTTGAATAAAATTTCCCATTACTCTTAAATGATAGCCTAATCGCCGCTTAAATTCATCCTGCTTGTTAAAGACAATTTTTTTCAAACCGAGCAGGCTCAGGAAAAGTTTCTTCTTGAACCTAATCCCCTGAAGCTGGCTCCTCTCTAAAGCCAGAACTTCTGAAAGAATTTCTGGTCAATCAAGACTGGCTCAACTTTCTGGAGACCTCTCGGACCTGCCTGAATACTCTGAAAAAATTTTTTCCCCAGATTTTTTCAATATCTTTCTCTGAATAACCTCGGCTCAACAACTCCTTGGTTACATTTATCATCTCGCTGACCTCATTACAGCCGAGGACCCCGCCGCCGCCATCAAAATCAGTCCCAATCCCGACATAATCTACCCCGACCAGTTTGACCACATGGTCAATGTGGTCTACCAGGTCTTTAACCGTAGCCAGGTCAGCTGGATATTTGCGGTTAATCTCTTGGATTTCTGACATTATTTTCTCCCGGAGAATATCATCCTGGATTGTCCGCCAGTTTCCATATTTAGCTCTTAACTCAGCCATAGCCTGGTCCCGCTCCGGGTTGGGTTTTGGAGCTTTAACGTAAGCCGAAAGAAAACAGACCTGAATCACGCCACCTTTCTTGGCCAGGGCCCTTATCATCTCATCCGTCAAATTCCGGGGATTATCACAAATCGCCCGGGTGCAGGAGTGAGAGGCGATGATTGGAGCCCGGCTGGCTTCCAGAACATCATAAAAACTCTTGTCAGAAGCATGAGAAATGTCCACAATCATCCCCACTCTGTTGCATTCTTCAACCACCCGGCGACCGAATTCACTCAAGCCTTTATCCTGGGATTCATTCCGGTCGGTGGAAGAATCGCAGATATCATTATCAGCAGAATGACAGAGGGTGATATAACGGACACCAAGGTCATAGAAATACTTGACCAAGCTAAGGTCTTGACCGAGAGCATAACCATTCTCAATCCCCAGAAAAGCGATCAGTTTTCCCTGTTTTTTAAGCCGGTAGGCGTCCTCGGGACTGAAAGCCAGGCCAATCAGGGAGCTGTTTACCTCAACCATTTTTTTAACAGCCTGGATCAAGTCTTCCGTTCTTTTCTTGGCTTGAGAATAGCCAACTTCGTTTCTTGGGCCCTGAGCAACAAAAGCTGCAAAAAATTCAGCATCCAGCCCCCCTTCTTTCATCCGCGGCAGGTCAATCTTACCACTCCCGGGGAGCTTGGGGTCGTGCCGCTCAGCCGGATCCCAGTTGCCCCGGAGTAACATCATGGCTGTATCGCAGTGAGTATCAACTGTGAGCATTCTTTTGTGCAATTCTCTAGCCCGGTCTTCAAGATTTTCTCCCGAAATTCTGACTTCCGGCCGGGTACAAGAAATAATGAAACCGATCAAAGCTAAAACCATGGTTGCTGACAAGAAAACGGTTATCCCATTCTTCATCTTGGTCATAAATCCTTTCATAATTAACTGGCATCAATCTGTTTTTGAGCCAACTGAACTCTTTTCCTCAACAGTAAACCTAGCCCAAAGAAGCAGATTATAACAAAAAAGTCTGGGTTTGTTCATACTTTTCTGGACTTAAATTTAATCAGACCGTTGCAAGAGATAAAAACATTTCAAGGGCTTATCATCGGTCTTCAAGAAATCAGTTACCCGGTAACCTCTCTCTAAATAATTCAGAAACACCCGTCGGGTTTGATAGCGCCAACTGACTGGAATTTGACGTATTTCGGTCTTGGGCACGTCCGTTACATTCAGCATGAGGTAATAATCAGCCGGAATCTGCACCAGAATTAGCTCCTCTCCCAAGTTCAACTCAACTTCTTCCACGATTTCCAGAAGCGCTCGTCCCTTCTCTGTCTCAACCTTTTCGTATCTTATGGAGACCGCCAGGGGTTTCAACTTAATAAAATTCTGAATTTCTCCATCCGGAACCAGGGGCTTGGTCTTTTTTCCCAGGTCCCAGCCCATAAAAAATCGGTCTGAGGGCACATCCTGGCGGTTCAGACGACCCCCATATTCGCCATAGGGCGCAACCCTGTATTCCAGAACTTCCATGCCAAAACGTCTGATGTTGCGGTAAGCGTTAACTGCAGTCAAAGGGTCGAAAGTACAGACCACCATCTTAATATGAAAAGTTTGGAGGAGAACTTCTCTTTGGAATTCCTTAATCAGAATGCCCAGGCTATAATTCAAGCGATCTGGTCTTACTCCGAGAAATTGAGAATAAAACCAGAGGTTTTCCGGCCGGTCAAAACCTAAAGTCTTATCTTTAAGACCAACGAACCCGTAGCTAAAACCAACCAGATGGGAATCATCAGTAATAAAGCCACCGGCTTCATCTTCTTCAAAAACTCCGATGAATAAACTGCTGCCCTCATGCAGGAAGTTTTCGCAGAGCAAATTTCTGGTGCCAGCCAGATGGTCGTCAGCAAATTGCCAAACCGCCTGGCGGAGATTTTCATATTTCTGGTAGTCTGCGGAATCCGAGCTGTTTTCCACCCTAAAGAGAAACCTCTTGCCTTTCTGGTTTATAACTTTTTCCGGTAAACACAACATAGCTTTTTAATTTTATCATTTTTCAGTTAAAAATAAATTTATGAGAGCCTGAATTTTTGTTAAGATGTTAAAGAATTATCCGGAGGTAAAGGAAATGAGGAAATTCAAAAGCATCTCAGTCAGAATGGCCGGGGTCCTTCTTTTATTATTATCTTCTACCTGGCTCCTGGCCGGGATTGAGCTGAAAATGATCAACAATCCCCAGGAATTGCCTGTTAACCTTTCTTACTTGGCCAGGTCGGGCGATTATCTAATTAATGACGGCAAATATCTATTTTTGCTGGCCAGAGAAGGCCGGGATTTTGAAGATATCAAATACTATCCTGCGCCTGACGGTGCCGGGGCTATTCTCGCCGCAATTCCGGTTGAAGAGAACCTGACCAATTATCTAATCGCCGGACCGGTTCAAGTCAGGATTGGCTTTGATTATTATTATCCCTCTTACGCTATTACCAAGACTTCAACTAGCAAGACTAAAGGAGCTCCTCTGACCCTGGAGCTTAAGGCAGATCTTAACGGTCGTCATCAGGAAAAGGCTGAAATCAAGACTTCCTATAAATTTGTAGCAGAAAAAGGACAAGTGGTGATCAAATCTACTTTCAAGAACACCGGCCAGGAGGCCATTGACCAGCTTGCTCTTTCTCTTTATTTCAATGCTTTTCATTCTTACCATTTTAACCCCTACCACCAGAAATCTCATCCGGAGCTGAATTTCCGGGTCTATCAAAAAAGAGGGCTTTATCTGGGATGGGTCAATCTGGGCAGTAAACCCGCTGAATTGCCAAAAAAACTTTTGCCCGGTCAGACGATAGAGTTGAACTACCTCCTGCTGGTAAGAAAAGAGCCTGAAGACTTACTTCATTCCATCTACTCGGAACTAAAAAAGGAAGTCTTGCCCGTTGAAATCGTTCTGAAGAATAGTGAAGGGAAAGAGAACGAAATAGTAGTGGAAGAAACTCTAACTTCAACCATTTTCTTCAGGTCATTTGTCCGGGGTTCCGACTCACACAAAATATACCTGCCCGAAGGGATTTACCGCCTCAGAGCAAATTTTTTCCCGGCTGTGGTGGAGAAAAATATAAGGGTTTCTAAGTCTTCTGACCTCAAATTTGAACTGGAAAGGCCAGCCAGCGGCTTCTTGAGGATTAAACTGGTTGACCGCAAAGGAAATTTTTTGCCCGGCAAAATCTCGGTCTTCGGTCTGGAAGGGACCAAATCCCCATACTTTTCTCCCGAAAATCCCTTAGACAGCGGCCGAAGCTGGGAAAGATTCAAGAATTCTGTTTATGCAGTGAGTCAGCCTCTGGAGATAGAATTAATGGCCGGACGTTACTTAGTAAATGCTTCTTATGGCCCTCTCTACACCACCGAGGGGCAAGTTCTGGAAATACTGGAGGGACAGAAGTCAGACGTCACCTTCTGCCTGAAGAAAGCTGTAGATTTAAGAGGCTATATTGCCCTGGACCCTCATCTCCATACCATAAATTCTGATGGCACCTTGAGTGTTCCGGAAAGGATAAAATCCATAGTGGCTGAGAACCTGGAGGCAGCCATTGCCACTGATCATAACTTTGTTACCGATTATAGACCCGAACTGGAAAAATTGGGTCTGGATAAGTACCTAAAGGTTTTTTCCGGAGAGGAAGTCACCCCCTTAAACAACTACCTTCATTTCAACAATTATCCCGTGGCTCTCAAGGTTGAGGAAAAAACTCGGGGAGCCATCCTGACTCGGTTTGAGAAAGTGAAGGAGCTCTTTCAGGCCTGTTTGAAAAATAACCCATCTTCTCTGCTGCAATTAAACCATCCCCGGGCTGGAAATCTTGGCTATTTTGAGAATATCGGTTTGGATAAAGAAAAGGCTGCCTATGCCTCAGGAGATTTAGAACTAAGTTTTGACCTGCTGGAAGTGATGAACGGAGCCAGCTTCCACCGGGGGAATGACCAGGCGGTTACGGACTGGTTGAATCTTTTGAATAAAGGCTATTACTTCCCGGCCGTTGGTTCTTCTGACTCCCACGGCGCCGCGGGCGGCGAACCCGGTTATTCCAGAGTTTTTGTCCGCTGCTCCAAGAAACTAAAAGACCTGAATTGGGAAGACCTGGCTCTGGGATTGAAGAAAGGGCAATCGTTCGTCTCCAATGGACCGGTGGTGGAATTTGTGGTCAACCGAAAATTTCAACCCGGCGATTTGTTAACCGATAAAGACGGTAAGATTAAAGCCCGGATTAAAGTCCTGTCTGCACCCTGGATTGATGTTTCTGAAGTTAGGATAATTATCAACGGAGAGAGAAAGATTACTTTTCCGGTCAACAGCCTTCCCGTAGAGCCCCTGAAGTTTGATAAGAAACTGGAAATTACTCTCAACAGAGATGCTTATCTGGTGGTGGAAGTAATCGGACAACGCACTCTTTATCCAGTTGTCCAACAGCCTGCTGACAATGGAAAACTGGAAGAAGCTGCCCTGCCTTATGCCCTGACCAACCCAGTTTTTGTGGACGTTGATGGCAACGGTCGTTTTGACCCACCCTGGCCACCGGAGATAGAAATCAGAAAATAGTCTTACCGGGTCTCTGGGCGCAGGGGAACTTTTGACAGTCATCAGGGCTCGTGGTATATATAAGAACGTTTTATTTTAATCTACGAGCAATCATCCATGAGCATACAAGAAACCAAAAAAACTAATATCGTTTGTTTGATAAACCCCCTTGCGGCCAATAAACGCTGGAAAAGACGACACCGGCTCAGAGCTGAACTGATGAAAAGGCTTCCAGGAAGCTGTCTGGACACCCCGAGAAACAAAGAAGAAACGGTAAATATGACCAAGGAAGTCTGCTCTAAAGCCGAAATGGTCGTAGCCGTGGGCGGGGATGGGACGATAGCTGATGTCCTTTTGGGGTTGTTTGAAGCCAAACGTCAGCAGCAGATTGTTTTTGGGGTGATTCCTTTCGGCAGCGGCAATGCTTTCCGCAAATCTCTTGGACTTCCCCGCAATCCCTTCAAAGCTATAAAATACATCCTGAGCGGAGATGTGCTGACCATTGACTTGATTCAGGTGGAAGATAGAATCGCCGGCTTCGCCAGCGTCGGTTCCACTGCCGCGGTGACCGGAGAAAAACTCCGTCATTCAATACCCGGGCTAATCGGTCATCTTCTGGCCGCCCGAAAGCTAATTTTCTACAAAAGGAAGAAAAAAATTCTGGAACTCAAGGATGGGATTGACGAACGGGGTCAGAAGTTTGACTACCTGGAAGTATCCAGTAATTTCCTGGATTGTATTATCGGCAACACCAATTATTTTGGCTACAGCTGGCTGGTAGCTCCAGAGGCCAGATTGGATGATGGGTATCTGGATATCCTCCTATTTGAAATGCCGCCACTGGTTTATATTCTTCTTTTCCCCTTGATCTATTTTGGCCGGTTGCAGAAAAGACTCCGACATTTCAAAGCTAAAGAAGTGGCGATCAAAGGTCAGGCTCTTGATGTTCAGTACAATGGAGAATACCTGGGCGCTCCGGATTCAGTCAGGATAAAAATCCTCCCTGGAGCCTTGAAGGTTATGGCAAACAGAAAAAAAGCAGCCAGGTTTCTGGTAAACAAAGAGGAAACTTCAGGTTCGTCCCAGGTCTAAAGCCTTTTAAGTTCCGGCTATCTCTTATCTTCTTTTTTTCTCGTTTCCCCAGAGAGGACCACTGCCCATTGAATTTCTCCAGGCTTCTAGACAGCGATGAATCTCTACCACTCCCACTGCGGGCCTCTTCTGCCTTTCTTCCTTCGGTCTTATCTTAGGAAAAGGCTTTGAGGGTTCTTTCTGATACCAATAGGCCACCGTATAGTAATTAAGACCGATAAATTGTCCCTGACCTTCAATATCGGCCATAACATAGTTTCCAATTCCGTCCTGGTTGGCGTTCTGTGGGTCTAACAGAGAATATTTTTCTTCCATCAAAAGATTGCCCGCGCTCCAGAGAAAAATTATAATTCAGAAAAGCAGAGGCTTAGCTAAAAATGAACAGGGTCGCGGTCACCGGTAGCACAGGCTTCATCGGAGGAAATTTAGTCAGAAAGCTGCTTGAGAGTGGAGAAAAAGTAAGGTTACTGATAAGAGATACCAGCCGGATTCAACCCCTCCGGGACTTACCGGTTGAATATTCCCAGGCTGACCTTCTGGATAAATCTTCTTTAATCAGAGGTCTGAAAGATTGTAGTCGTCTCTATCATCTGGCAGCTTATGCTAAAAACTGGGCCCCGGATAAAGAGGTCTTTTTAAGAATTAACCTTGAGGGTCTAAGAAACATCCTGGAAGCTTCCATAGAAGAAGGCTTAAAAAAGGTAGTTTACGTGAGCTCATCAGTGGTCAACGGTCCTTCAAGGGATGGACCGGTATCGGAAAAGACCTCCAGAGACCATATCCCCTATTTTACCGATTATGAAGAGAGTAAGGCCCGGGCCGAAAAAATAATTCCTGAATATCTTGCCAAGAACCTGGAAGTCACCATTGCCAGACCTACCAGAGTTTTTGGGCCGGGCAAGTTAAACGAAGCTAACTCAGTGACCCGAATTATCAAATATTATCTAAAACTCCGCCTCTGCCCTTTACTGGACCGCGGTCAGCAAGTTGGTAACTACGTTTATGTGGACGATGTAGTGGAAGGCTTAAGGCTTTTGATGGAAAGAGGAAGGAACGGCGAAGCCTATATCCTCGGTGGAGAAAACATCTCCCTGGCCGGGTTTTATGATTTGTTAGAAGCAGTCTCAGGTATCAAAGCTATAAGAATGAAAATCCCGGTCTCTCTGGCTAAAGCCGTTGCTAACTTAGAATCCTGGAAAGCTGAAAATTTTAAGATTTATCCCTTTATTACCAAGGGCTGGGTAATGACCTTCCTTCAGAATTGGGCTTGTTCCCACCAGAAAGCCAGCCTGGAGCTCGGATACCAACCGAGGAGTCTTAAAGAAGGCTTGAAACTCACCTTAGAGTGGTTTGGTTATAAAACCCCGGGCAGGTAATCCGAAGATTAAGCTCAACCTCAAAAGTTTACAAAAAAGATATTTTATAGGTCTTTAATAAATCACAGGTTCTTATGATTCGGATTTCTTTCCGAAAGGAATAAGCTTGGAGGCCAGGATTGCGGCCAGCCCGATAAAGATACCCGCCAGAACATCCACCGCATAATGATATTGCCCATAGATGGTGCTCACAAAGAACAGTAGGATCATCGGAGCAATCAAGGCGAATGTTCTACCCCCGGACTTCCAGGCAAAAAACAGCATGACCGTCCCGGCAGCACAATGGGCTGAAGGAAAAGAACCGCCCCGGTACTGAGCGGAGACCTCAACCAGGCTCATCAACCTCCGCAAGATTAAACCCGCAGCAGGGTTAAGGTGAGCAAAATAGAAACGGGGGCTGGCTGCTGGAAAAATCAAGAAAAGAAAAAAACAGCACAGATAAGCTAAGCCCAGGGTTAGGAGATAACGCTGGAGTTCTTCCTGACCACAACGACGAAAAACCACCCGAGCCAGCCAGACGACCAGAGGAATGTAGGCCAGATAAGCAAACATCATCAACTCGGTCAACCAGACCCGGTGGAAATTGATGATTGCCAAATTGGGGCTAGTCCCAAAAATCAGGCGGTCTATCCAGGCCAGCTTTTCGTCCTGCCAGTCTCTTCCGAGGAAGGTGATTAAGGCTCCGGCTAATTTATAAAGATACGCATATCCTAACAAAGGAAAAGCTGAAAAAATAAAAAACAGCAGCGGCTTTTCAGCAAATCGCCGCCGAGCTTCTGGCAGCCAGAAAAAAATTAAAATGACAACCAGGCTAACAGGAACCAGAAAAACTGTCCGGTTATTATGAATAAAATAATCCGCCAGGATTAAACCGGAAAAGAAGGAAATGGACAGGATGACCAGTTTCTCGGCCGGGAAAAGTTGATTACCACCAGGAATATGGATTATGGACCTGAGGGGCATTTTTCTCCCGACTTTAGCTCCGGATGGCCTGGATTTCAAAAGCCGGCGGTTTGAGGATATGGGCTTTGACCGTACACTGGTCAGCTGCCCTGACCAGCGCTTCTACGTATTTCTCGGGGAAATTAGAAGGAAGATGAATGTGAATTTTTATTTTTTCTATCATCTTGGAGGCTTGACCTTTGTCCATGGTCATAGTCAGGTAGATTTCTTCTGTGGGCAGACCTCTCTGTTTACAGAAAGCCAGGACATAATAGCCAGTACAGGTGGCAATAGAAGCCAGGAAAAGGTCAAAAGGCGCTGGTGCCGAACCCTCTCCGCCGGCATAGACCGGCTGGTCAGTTAAGATGTTCAGTCCCCGGTATTCAGCTTTCACTTTGAGGTTGCCTTCAAAGGTTACTCTTATTTCCTTTTCTGCCATTTCTTCCTCCTGGTAAATCTTAAAATGTATTCTACCCTATTCTCCGGCCAGAACCAAAGGGTTCTGGCTGGCTTCTGAGCCCAGATTTTTATCCTATCTTTGGGGCCCTGAAAAATAATCAAGCAATTCACCCAGAAAGGTGATGGCAAAAAGATAAAAGAAGGTTAAATTTTAGCTGAATCTTGAAAAGGAGGTCAGAATGAAAAAGTGGTTAGTCTCAAGTCTGATGGTCTTTTTTCTGTTGCTGGTAGTTGCCCAGTCAAACTCAGAAGCCGGTATCCAATTTGGAATTCGCGGCGGCGGCAATGCGGCCAAGTTGACTGGACCCGATATCACTCAGGAATTCGGCGATACCATCAAGAACAAAGTTGGTCTGGTAGGGGGGATATTTTTTGCGATTAATATTGGCAGAATAATTACCATTGAACCCGAATTTCTTTACACTATGAAAGGTGTAAATTTTGTGGACCCAGAATACGATCTCGGAGCCAAACTATACAGTGATTATCTGGAAATCCCCCTCCTCCTCAAGCTGAGGATACCAACTCCGGGAATCCAGCCCGCCGTATTTGCTGGACCTTCGGTTGGCTTCAAGCTCAAAGAGAAACTGCAGATCGCTGGTGAGGATTTTCCGTTGGATGAAAGTATACTGGAAAACCTGGATTACGGCGCAATTTTTGGAGTCGGTCTGGACTTCGGCCGCCATTTTATGATTGATGTCAGATACAGTCTGGGGTTGAAAAAAGTGCTGACCGCGATTGAAGGCCAGACCCAACCCGATATCAAGAATGGCATCTGGTCAGCTACAGTGGGGATTGCTTTTTAACCAAAAAGCCAAGAAAAAAGATTATCTTCAAATTTAAGAAAAAAGCCCTCAGGTTAAAGGCCAAGAGGGCTTTTTTAATTAGAAGCTATTGACCGCAGATATTTATGGTTGCTCAATCTTGATTATATACCTGGTGCCCGAAGAACGGTCTAATTCCAATTGAGCCCCGAGCTGGTCTTTCAATAAACCCATCAATTGCATCCCGAAAGTTTGACTCTGTCCAAAATTCAAGTTCTCTGGAAGGCCTACACCATCATCGCTAATCTCCAGCTTAAAGCTCTTAGGAGAAATAGGATGAAGGACAATTCTGAGCTTACCCCTCCGTTCTCCGGGAAAAGCATGTTTGAAACTGTTGGAAATAATCTCACTGGCCAGAAGTCCAAGGGGAATAGCTGTTCCGATATCCAGCTCCACCGCCTGCAATTCAGTCTCCAGCTGAATTTTTTCCTGGCTCTGACTGTGAACGTTGTATAAATGGACTATCAGACGGTTTAGATAGTCAGCGAAATTAATCTTGGCAAGATTGGCAGACTTATAAAGATGTTCATGGACAATAGCCATGGACCTGATCCGATTCTGGCACTCCTTGATAATCGCTGTAAGCTCCGGATTCTTAACATGATGGGCTTGAAGATTGAGCAAGCTGGAAATAATCTGCATATTATTTTTAACCCGGTGATGGATTTCCCTCAGCAGGGCTTCCTTTTCTTTTAAGGAAAGTTCCAGGGCTTTTTCCAGCTCAACTCTGGTGGTCACGTCCCGGGCGATGCCGCACAGAGCGTATATTTCTCCTTTTTCATTCCTTAACGGCACTTCGGTCACGTTCAAAATTATTTTTTTATCTCTAAACTTTAACTCTACATCTTCTCTGACCACTTCGCCCTTAAAAACCCGGTCAAACCTCTGTCTGGCTTCCTCCCAATTTTCCTCTGAGTATAATTCCTGGAAACTTTTTCCCCTAGCTTCTTCAGGGGTCATTCCCAAGACTCTTAAGGCAGCCTGGTTAAATAAAACCTGTTCGTAATCTCTGTTAAGGACAAAAACTATGTCTTCAGCGCTATCAATGACCGTCCGAAAAAGCTCCTTTTGCTGGGCCAGAGCCATTTCAGCCAGTTTCTTTTCAGTTATATCTTCCACTGTGCCTTCATAATAAAGTACCCGGCCATTTTCATCTCTAACGACCCTGGCACTCTCCCGAATATAGATGATAGAGCCATCTTTTCTTTTCCAGGCTGCTTCCAGGCCCCTAACCTCACCTTCCTTTTCGACCTTTTCAATAAATATCCGCAGTGGGTAACTTGGCTCAAAGCCGTTCTCCTCCAGGTTCCGGGAAGCCAGTTCTTCAAAGCTTTTATAACCGAGCATTTTTATGATTGTCGGATTGGCCAGCAAGATGCGACCATCGGGAGTGGTCCGGTAAAGCCCGAGAGTGGAATTTTCAAAAAGGCTGCGGAAATCTTTTTCGCTCTCCTTAAGTTTTTCCTCAGCCTCCTTCATCTCTGTTATATCCCGGCTAATCCCGACTATTCCCTTAACATTTCCAGCCTGGTCAAAAACCGGGACTTTGATGGTTTCAAAATGTTTTTTCCGTCCTTTATCATCTAACGTTACTTCATAAAAACGAAAAGGTCTCTTTCTTTTTAGCACTTCCTCGTCCGATTTCTGGCATTGTCGGGCGAGCTCCGCTGGGAGAATCTCATTATCTTTTTTGCCGATTATTTGATTCCTTCTCAATCCGGTCAATTCTTCCATAGCCCGGTTGACAATCAGGTTTCTACCTTCTGCATCCTTAAAATAGATAACATCGGGTAAGGCTTGGAGAAGAGACTCAAAACGGGAATTGGCTTCTCTTAATTCCTGCTCTATCCTAACTCTTTCCGTGATATCATGAATTATGCCGTAAAAACCTTGCGGTTTTCCTGATTCATTTCTTAAAAGAGAAACTGAAAACTCAATGACATGAATTTCTCCTTTAACATCTTTCACCTGAGCTTGAACTCCAAGTCTGGCCTTGCCTGTTCTGAAAACCTCGTTGAATATGGCAAAAACCTGGTCCACACTTTCGGGTTCTAAGAAATCCCGGTAACTCTTGCCCAGCATTTCTTCCCGGCTCCGACCCCATTTCCTGGCCAGAGCCTCATTGACAAAAGTGAATTTCCCTTTAAGGTTAACCTCGTAATAACCATCTCGCATTCCATCCAGAATCAAGGAGGTTTTTTCCGCTTGGGTGGTCAGAGCCTTGGCTTTCTGACGTTCAGCCAGAGCTGAACCCAGGAATCTGGTCAAGAAGCAGAGAAAATCTACTTCTTCCTTCTTAAAAGCATTCTTTTTTCTGTCATGGGCATCTAATAGCCCCAACACCTGGCCTCTAAAAACTACCGGGAAACAAGCTTCAGAACCCACTTTGACCCCAGGAACCGGCAAGAAATCTTTATCCCTTGAGACATTATTTACTATCACTGGCTCCATTCTTCTGACTGCTTTTCCCATAAGCCCAAGGTTGATTTTCTGCCTGTAACCCTCAGGAAAATCAGCTTTTTCTCTCTTCCAGCCTTTAAGGAAAAAGAGTTCCTGGTTTTGATCATCATACAGAAAAATAGTCACCCGGCTATGACCAAAAGCTTGACCGAGAAGGCTGGCTGTTTTTTCTAAGAAAGTTTCAAGATGGTTTTCTGTATCAGCAATCTTCTGAAGTTGCCGGAAAAGTTTTAGACAGCTCTGATTAAATCTAACTCTACTCCCCTTTCTTTTGCTGGCTTTCACTAATTTCATGTCTTCGGTTAGCCTTGGATAATTTTAGGTAATCTTTGCCCTTAATATATTTATTATAAAATAAAATCAAATTTTAAAACAAGCTCTGGCTAAGATTTGGCCTGAAAACAGACCACCCGGCAGAAGATCTGAAATACACCTGCCCCGAGAGGCAGGAAGGTCGGAGCCTCCAGAACAGAAACGGGGCATCATAAAGTAATATAAAATAATAAATTAATCATGATATGAAATTAGGCCATCTGAATCCAGAAAGTCACCCTCTATCCATTCAGGCCCGAAGTCAGGTAGCTAAAAGCCCTGTCCATTGATTGATGATCCCCGACCAATACCAGAATATCTCGGCCTTCCAGCCGGAAATCGGCGCCCGGACCACTGTGCGTTTTCTCGTTCCGAACCACAGCAATAACCGTCACCCCGGTCTTACCTCTGAGGTCAATCTCGCCCAGAGTCTTCCCCTTAATCCAGCAATCTTCCGGCACCAGAAAAGTCTCCACCACCCCCGCCTCAAGGTAATCGTAAATTTTTTCTGTCAGGCGGCGGGAGGAAGACCTGGCCCCCCGCAGAATTCCGTACCGCTCGCTGCGGATGACCTGCACCTGGGTGTTGATGATATTTCTGGGCAAATGGTATTTTTCCAGAACCCTAACGAAGATTTCAATTGAAGTCTCAAACTCCTCGGGGATAACATCATTGGCTCCCAGGCCATAGAGCTCTTCAATTTCTGAGGCAAACCTGGTCCTGACGATGATGAAAACTTCTGAATTCAGCCGCCTGGCCAGGCTGACCGCCCGCCTGGCGGCCGCTGGGTCAGATATGGCAACAACCAGAGCCCGGGCCCTGGCTATGGCCACCTCCTGGAGTATCACCTGACTAGAAGCGTCGCCAAAAATCACCGGCTCTCCCGCCTGGCAGGCGGCCCGGAAAGTATCCGGGTTAATTTCAATGATGACGTAAGAAATTCCGGTTTCCTTCAGCACCCGGGCCAGGTTGCGGCCGTTAAGACCAAAACCAGCAATTATTACGTGTTCCCGCAGAGCTTCGCTTTCAATGGTAGCCAGGTCCAACCGACCACCTAGCCCTCCGTGTTCCTGGATTTTTTCAACCAGCCTGGGCCCAATTTCCATTAGAAGCGGGGTCGCTAGGATAGTCAGGACGGAGGAAGCTACGAATACCTGGAAAACCTGACCGGAAAGAAAATCATTTTCTTGGCAAACCCGAACTAGAACGAAGGAGAACTCCCCGATCTGGGCCAGACCCAGGGCTGTCAGGAGAGCAACCCTGATATTGAACCGCAGCAGCCTGACCGTGGCGAAAACAATGATTATCTTCAATAGAATGATGCCGACCACCACCGCCAGCACCTGCCACCTCAGGTGCCAGGCAATCCTGGTCTCCAGTAGCATGCCAATGGAAACAAAAAACAGGCTGTTAAAAACATCCTTGAAGGGCAAAATATCAGAAACCACCTGCAGGCTGTAGCTGGATTCTGAAATGATGATACCGGCCAGGAAAGCGCCCAGGGCCAGCGACAGCCCGAGAGAAGATGTAAGGTAAGCCATCCCCAGGCAGGCAAAAAGGGCCGAAAGCAAGAATATTTCTTTTATCCTGGTCCCTACAATAAGCGAAATAATGGGCGGCATGATTTTCCTGGCCAGGAAAAAAACAGCGGCCACTGCCAGCAGGCTCAGGAAAAAGCGACTGCCAAGGGCCAGAATGGAAACCGATTTAATATTGGCCAGGAGTGGAATAATAGCCAGCATAGGCACCAGCGCCATATCCTGAAAAATTAGGATGCCCATGGAAATCTGGCCGTGGGGAGCGTCCAGTTGCTTTTTATCGGAGAGTAATTTCAGGACCACCGCCGTAGAACTTAAGGCCACCAGGAATCCATAAACAAAGGACTCTTCAATCTTCGCTCCCAGAAAACGGGAAACCAGGGCCACGGCGGTGATGGTTATCACAACCTGCAGCCCGCCACCGAGCCAGAAATAGCGCTGGATTCTCTGCAACCGCTCCAGGGAGAATTCAATGCCAATGATAAAAAGCAGCATCATCACCCCGATTTCAGCCACAGCATTAATCACCCCCAGGTCACGGACAAGACCCAGTCCGCCCGGCCCGAGCAGAATCCCGGTTATCAAGAAACCGACCACAGCCGGTATTTTTAAGCGATGAAAAACGACGATAACTAAAATAGAGGCGGCCAGGATGGTAACTAGCTGAAGAAGAAGAAGGAGTGTCATCTTCGCTTTCTATTTTTATTAAAATGCAAAATAAATTTACCTTAGTTAATTACAATAAACAGAAAAATAAAACAATCATAAACATCTTAAAACCAGATTCTTTATTCCGGCGAAATACAGAGCTGATGCTTAAAAGTTCCCAGTTTGTTTAGGCAGACGATATATGAAAATCTTGACAAATTGCCAGTTCAATAAACGGGTAGCTTTTTGCAGGATGCTTTTCGCCAGCATCAAACTGAGTAAATACTTTTTATTGTCGGTTATCAATGGCAAAAAGGGTGGCGATGAAGCGTTAGCTTCCAGCCCTAAAAAAAATTAAATCTAAAATAGAGCTTATCTCGTAAGATAATAGAAAATACAACAAAAAAAAGCCTAAAAATCATACTGTCACCATAGAGCTGTCTCCACCGAGACCTTCAACGATTGGAAATTTTTCTACAGAGCTCTGATTTGCTGCTGATCAAGCCCTCTGAAAAACAGTCTTAAGAAAATCTGTTTGACAATCAGGCCAACGCCTCTCCTGCTAACTTCCATTTTTTGCCAGAATCCCCGACTAAATTAGGTTGAAATCAAACTAGATTGATGATATATAAGTTTGAAATGGAGGTAATAATGAAAAAAATCTATGCATTTTTTCTAGCCTTACTCTTAATTACCTTCTTTACCCAAGAAGCCCAGGCTTTGGTTACCTTTGGAGTTAAGGGAGGAATCAATAACTCCAAAATAACCTTCAGCCCGGCCATTACTGAGTTTCTCAATCAAAAATATCTTCAAACTTATAGCGCAGGCATATTCCTCACCATCAATCTCGGACCGATCGGCTTCCAGCCCGAAGTATTGTATTCAAGGCGTGGGATGCAGTTTGAATATCAATTTAACCCATCTGAACCAGTCTCCGGAGTTAAGATATTGATGGATTACCTAGAAATCCCCCTTCTGGTGCGGCTGAACGTAATCCCGGCTGGTCCAGTAAAAGCTTATATTTTCGGCGGACCATCCTATGGCTATATGCAAAAAGCCAAAATGCAAATAACTCTGTCTGGCAACACTACAACAGAAGATATCAAAGATGACTTAAAAAGTTCGGTTCTGGCAGCAGTGGGAGGTGTCGGACTGGATATTAAGATACCGTTCCTGTTCAAGGTAACTGTTGATGCCCGTTACCACTACGGTCTCAGCAACATCCTTTCCGCTAATTCAAACTTTTTGGGCCTGACGGACAAAGCCAGAAACACAGGTTATTCTTTCATGGTCGGCATCGGTTTTTAATTCAGGCCATTAAAGGCATCCCCAAAATAAACTAAATAACCATAAAGACAAAGAGACCAGCAGTCAAAAGATTCCAAACCTGAAAAGAAAGGCTTTTTATATACCTAACAACTCAGAACCCATAAACAGAGATAACCCAAGCCAAGTTTCAATCAGCTTAGAAACGAGAACCTGGATGTTTCTCTGTTTCCCGGACAAGGGCTAATTCAAAGCTGAGATAGGAAAAGAGCCAGAAATTTCCGCCAGCAAAAACCTGAAAACCAAGCCCCTAATGAGATGGGAAAAAATTATTAATCAAATTTAATGGATTGTCGCTCCTAAAAACAGTAAAATTATGATTGCTATGGAAAAACCTGTAGTAGTGATAAGCGCCTGCCTGAACGGCTTCTTCAACCGTTATAACGGCGGGACGGTCAGCGATGATAAGGTCAACGCCCTTAAACCCCGCTTTGAACTCATCAATGTCTGCCCGGAAGTGGAAATCGGCCTGGGCATACCACGGAAAACCGTCAGCCTGTTCAAACTGGGCGATAGGATTGAAGTCATCCAGCGGGAAACCGGCCTCAATGTCACCCAAAAACTTATTGAATACTCAGAAAAAACCATCAACAACCTACCGGAGGTGGACGGCTTCATTCTCAAGGCCAAATCTCCGAGCTGCGGCGTCAAGACTGCCAAGGTCTTCGGCAACCTGGAAGCCACCAACATCCTCGGGAAAGATGACGGCATTTTCCCGGCCGCGGTAAGAAGGCTCCGTCCTCACCTTCCCTTGATAGATGAAGGCCGCCTGAACAACCGGGAGCTCGGCTGGGAATTCCTGGCCAGGGTCTATCTGCACTTTCTATTCCGCCAGTCCTGCCGGGATATCAAATCCCTGATTGATTTTCATTCCCGGGCCAAGTACCTGTTGATGTCCATCAGCCAGAAGGAACTTAAAATCCTGGGTCAGATTCTGGCCGGACATCAAAAGAGCAATTTTGAGGAAACAGTCGCCAGCTACCGTCAGGCCTTCTACCAGCTCCTGAGCCGTCCGATTAGGAAATCCAACCTGCTCAATGCCCTGAACCACATGTTTGGCTACGTTTCACCCCGTTTGAGTCCTGGAGAGAGGCAGCACTTTTTGAGACTGCTGGAGCAATACCGAACCGGCCAGACTGATTTCGTAACCATTATTGAATTCCTCCGAGCATACGGCTACCGCTTCAATCTGCCCTACCTTCTGGACCAGTACCTGCTGAGCCTGGAATAGGCATCGGAAACTTTTTGGTTTCACTTCTTTCAACCACCCCGCACTTCCAGTAAATTGAAAAGACCTGAAGGAAACTTAGGGGACTTCGTCTTTAGATAATTATATGAACAAACTTTCATATAATTGAACTTTTAGCCGGGGATATTATTTATCCTCATCCCTGCTATTAGCTTCGCTGCCGGTTCTAACCACCCAGGCAAAATTCAAGCGTTTGAATATCACCAGAACGGCCAGGCGCGGAAATAAAGTGTCTCACGGATGAGGCTTGCGGGCAGGAAATTCAGCCCGTTTCAGGCTTTATCAATTATGACCCGATGAATGGAGACAAGCTGGATGACCCGGGTTTCCCGCTCCAGGACCAATCCTTTCAACCATGGACAGTTCAGCTGTCCGCTGCTCTTCTGACATTTTTCAGGTTTTCCTGGGCTTAACGGACTGCCTTAGTCTTCCCCCTCGGCATGACGATTACCTGCCTGCCCTGGCCGTATAGGTCTACCTTGTTCCTGAAAAACAACAGCCCTACCAAGGCTGCACTGACCGCATCCAGTTCATCAGCTGTCATTTCTGACCATTCCCTGGAAGCAAGGCGAAGCCTCAAGCCAAATTCTTTTCCAGCCAGCCGCTCCAGGCCCCTGGACAGACCTATCTTATCGGAACCAGCCCTGGGCAGACCCCATATATCCTGGGCTGCTCCCGGGTAGACCTCTATCACCCGGCAGCCGGGTTTTTGAATCTTCTTCTTCAGGGTTATTCCCCGGGCGGTCAACATTCTCATCGGCCCCAGGGTTATCGGAAAAAATCGTAGACCCTTTTCCCGCAGGGCCAGGTCGCAGCTCCGGAAATGACCTCCGGTCTGGTCTTCAATCTGTTTGCGGCCCGGGGGAAGACTCAGCGGAGCATCTATGGCCACCACGACCGGAACAAATTTCTTCAGCCTCCCTAAGATCTCCTCATCCCCATAGACAGTCGTGGTTTCTATGGTCTTACCCTCAATCAGGCAGAAACCCGTCGGTCGCCGAGGAGAACCAGCTAAGTCAATTCCGGCGATTCTGATAAGACTTATGGGCATCAGATTATAACCTGCTGAGAAACGAAGGCAGAATCAGTACACGACCAGCCGCAGAGCTTCCACCACCTTTTCAGGGAAATACCGCCCTTTGAGCTTGCGGATGTCTTCCAGGGAAGAAATCTCTTCCGGCCCGATCTTAACTTTTCCCTGCCGAGTAAGTTTGACATAGAGCTCAGCCAGGGCAATGATGGAAGCTCCCAGGGGAATGGCATTTAAGCTCTTATCAATCTCTCCGGCTTTCTGACGGTAGTGAACGTAATAGCTTTGAAGCAAGGGCTGAATCTCCGACAGTATCAGAGCGGCAGTCTTCAGCATTATTTTTTCTCTGTCGTTCAACTGAAGCTGAGCCAGGCTTTGTTTCTCCACAAACTCGGTCGTCTGACCAAAGAGGGGCAAACAAGTAGGCAGTTCTTGAATATCACTGAGTAGGGCTGCTGATTTGATATTCTCCACCTCAGCTTTGCCCATTTCCAAGACTTCGGCCATTTTGCCCGAAAGTTCCGCCACCTTTTCGGCCGAGGATTTACCCTCCTCACCTACCTCCAGGTATTTAAGAACTACAGCTAGAATGGCCGCATAAGCCCTTTTCAGATTAAATACTTCCTTCTCCCTTCTCTCGCTCAGCATGCCAACTATCCAGGCGGTCAGGAAAAGGAAAATCGCCCAAGAAATCAAAAAGATCAAATCATCTTTGGTCAGGCTGAAATTAACTCCAAATACTTGCGCCGAAAAAACAAGATAAAGAACTTCCAGCAGGATGCAGCTCAGGGCAATCAGCGCTGCCCGTTTTCGGCCCAGGTAATATCCGGAGAAAATAACCGGTAAAAAGAAAAAATTCAGAAGATAAAATTTATAATGGACAAGTATCCCGGTAGCCAGTATTGCCAGGACGATGATGATGGCTATTATGGTTTCAAATTTCTGCCGGGAAAAAGCGCTTTTTTTAGGTTTGGGCATATTTTCCTCCTTAACCCTTTCCTCTCTGGATATCCATCCTTCTCATATCAATACCCTTTGCTTTCTTATAGCATTTTACCCAGATAGCGGTCAATAAGAATTTTTTCCGAAAGGAAGTTGTGGTCCTAAGTAGTTCCGAGAAGATGAAAAGGGTCACAGCAAGATTGGCCGGAATTGATTGGAATGATCTTCCACCGCCCCTGGATTATTTTCCCGAAAGAGATGGCTGAAGATTCTGGAATCAGGCTCAAAACTTGATCTTAAAGCTCACCTGAAAGCTCGGGCCGGTCATCTCCCAGGAAAAGTCTTTTTCAGTTCCTCCGGCATCCAAAAAAGTAAGCTTCTGGCCGGCAGCAGCTTCATCTTGAGAATCGCTCTTAATCTTGAAGGATTTGATCTTACCAAAAGGATACCTTAAGTCAGCGGTTAAGAAAACATGACTGGAAACAGCCACATCCACTCCGGCATTAGCATGGGGAATAAAGCTCTTCCCGGTAGCTTTAATCTCGCGATTTCCGGAATAAGCCTGGATACCTTCTTCTGTCCAAGTCCAATCTTCTCTTATGACTACTCGGCCCAGGTAATAACCTGCCCCTCCACCGATATAAACCCGAACGACTTCCACCGGGAGATTAATCCTGATGGTTCCCAAAATAGGCAGGACTGATACCCTCGCCTTACCATTCTGTTCAACGCTCCAGGCAACTTCATCTACGTCACCAGAGGCTTTGAGTTGACTCTTAAAACTCTTGGTCAGGAATTCCGTCCCCAGGGCCAGAGTAAATTGTTGGCCACCATAAAGCTCAAACTCGCCACCGAAAATAAAAGTCCCCTTGAACTTGGGCAATTCGGTCAGGCTGCCGCTTAAGCCCAGCTCGGTAAGATAGGAATTAAGGTCACTCAGGTTGGCATTGACCGCCGCCCTATACTCATCATTATAAGTAGAGGAGATTGGAAGATAATATCCACCCCGCAACGAAAAAGAAACCCTGTGGTCTGCTCCCAGGACAGCAGTGGACAGGATCAAGATTCCGATTAAAGCTGCCAATAATTCTCTTGACTTCATTCTGGCCTCCGAAGCAATTTTCCGCTATCTAATTACGGGTTTAGGAGATCCTTTCTTGAGAGATCTCTGGAGCTCATCCTCCCCGGCAACGGCAGAGGTCTCCCCGATCCGTCCGAAAACTACCAGATTGTTATTTTCATTCTTTTCTTCCAGGATATTGTCAGAGTCAAGGTAGGCAACAAGGTATTTACCTGAAACCAGCACTGTGCTCCGCAGATAATAAACATAACTTATCGTCCGGGAAGACTCAGCCTTAAGGTCAAAGCTGATGACTCTATTGTTGAGCAGGGTATCCAGGCTTGAACCATTATTTGAAAGATAAAAGGAAATCTTATAACCACTACTAGCCACAGCTTCACCCAAATTCTTAACCAGTAAAGTTCCGGCTATAACCTTGGTCCGGCCCATAAAGCCTGAAACCTTCAGGCTCTGCCATTCTCCGCTCAGGTCGGGTAAAGGAGTCGGTCCAAAGACGGCTATGGCTGTCTTGTCCTCGTCCATGATGAAAGTAATAGTATTGGTAGTGCTGCTGATATCCCCGGTCCAACTATCAAACCCAGAATTTTCATCGGGAGTAGCCGTGAGCTTGACCACTGTTCCGGCTGGATAGGTAGTGGTGCAGATTTCCCCGCAGTCAATCTGACCATCTTCACTTTTCACAGTGCCCTGGCCCGGACCCGATTTAATCACGGTCAGAGTAAAAGTTGCCCCAGCTGGAACAAATTTGGCAATGGCAGTCTTTTCTGAATCCATGGTTATAGTCACAGGATTATCAACACCAATCACCTCTCCGCTCCAACCAGCAAAGACTGAATTCTGATCCGGGGTAGCTGATAAAGTGACCTGCTGGCCACTATCATAAAGCTCTGAACAATCGGAGCCGCAGTTAATTCCCCCATCAGAACTGATGACCACGCCCTCACCATCTCCAGATCGGCTAACGGTAAGAAGATAGCGATCGGTTGAGCTGAACTCCAGGACAAAAACATCGGTTCCGCTCAGGCTGGAATCATAGGTATTTTCAGTTACCGGAAAAGCCGAAGATTGGGTATAGCCGGTGACATAAACCTTTCCTGAGCTATCAACGGCCAGACTGTAACCGAGGTCATCGTTGCCCCCGCCTACCAGGGTGGAGGCAAAAAGGACCCCCAGATTGCCTGAAATCTTAGAAATAAAGACTTCAAAGCTGCCATTATGGGTGCGGCTGTAAGCCCCGCTGGTGGTCGGGAAATAAGCAGACTTAGTCCAGCCAGTCAAATAAATGCTTCCCAAACCATCAACCACCATGGCCCGGCAGCGGTCATCATCACTAGAACCAAGGAAAGTTGAGGCAGTCAGGGTCTCAAGCGAAGGTGATAGCTTGGAGATAAAAACATCATAGCTGCCGTTATAGCTGGTATCATAAGCCCCCTCGGTCACCGGGTAATCTGAAGAATTAGTGTAGCCAGCCACAAATACCTTGTTCTGGCTACCCAGGGCTAAGGAATAAAGATAATCACTTCCATGGCCCCCAATATAGGTTGAGGAATAAAGCTCATTTAAATCAGGAGCCAAGTGTAGAACAAAGCCGTCATAATCGCCGTTATAAGTGCTATCATAAGCATTAGGAGTCACGGGAAAATCAGGAGACTTGGTCCTGCCGGCCACCCAAAAATGGCCCAGACCATCAACCGCGATAGCTGAGCCAATATCATAATCACTGCCGCCGATTAGAGTTGAGGCCTCAATGGTTCCCAGAGAATTGGATAAAATCGCCACAAAAACATCCTGGCCACCTTTTAAGCTGGTGCTGAAAGCTCCAGGAGAGACGGGGAAATCAGGAGAATCGGTCATCCCGGTAATAACCACCCTGTCATTCTCATAAGAAAAAGGAATCAGGCTCAAAGCGGAGCTGTAATCCAATCCCCTCCCGCCCAGATAAGTAGAGGCCAGAAGCGAACTCAAGTCAGATGAAAGTTTTACGATGAAACTATCGTATTCTCCGCCTTGATAGTTGCGTTGGTAAGCACCAGGAGTAGTCGGGAAGTCAGTTGAATTGGTTATCCCGGTCAGAAAAATATTACCATCCTGGGCTAAAGCCATTGAATAGACATAATCGGTTCCTTTTCCGCCCAGATAAGTGGAAGCCACCAATTCGGTCAAAGAATTGTTGAGTTTGGAAACAAACAAATCGTAGCCACCGTTGGCTGTAGTATCATAAGCTCCGGAAGTAGTTGGATAATCAGAGGAAGCAGAGAGAGTATAGCCGGCCACATAGACATAACCATCCCCATCCACAGCCAGGCAGAAACCACGATCATTGCCTGTACCCCCTACGAAAGTTGAAGCTGAAAGAGTAGATAAGGCCGGGTCTATAATCAGGGTAGCCTCCGGGTCATAGGTCCCGATAACCTTGAATCCATATTTATCCTGATCCCTCAGTTCATAGGCAACTTCAACCGGTCTTTTCTGTCCGTTTTTTTCCTGAAAAGCCCTTGGCTTCATCATGGCCAGGTCACCGGCTTCAGATTGTAGAAGGAGATAGCCATCCTCAGCAACTTTGATTGAAGCTATTCCCTCTACTTTCAGGACTATGTCCTCGGCCCGGGCTCCAGGGTTGAGGTAAAACAATTTTTCTACATTTCCGGAAGAAGCCCGAAGCCGAACTTCAATACCCGGGAAAACCCGACCCAGAGACAAGGATTTATAACTGGGCACCTGACTTAGGTAGCTTGAAGCCTCTTTACCCCGGAAGTAAGAGACTCTGGCACCGGTTTTCTCCTCGCCCCTAGGGCAAAAATCAAGCTCTTGACCATCCGGGCTGACAAATTTCTCCTTAAAAACCAGCGACCGGTTGAGCTCCGGTTTAGCTGCAAAAATTTCGGATTGCTCAGCAGGCTTAGCTTTGTCTGAAGTCTTATCGGCAACCACCAGGCTATAAACCAGCTCATTTTCTCCTACCAGTAAGGCGCCCGAAAACAGGTCAGCTTTGAATTTCACCTTTTTGTTCCACTGGCCTTGATTGGGAACAAAGGGAAGAGAAAGGCTGGCCAGGTTTATAATGGGGCTTTTGGAAAAAGAAGCCTGTTCATTTTGCTTCTGGCTGACCTTAAAACCCAGATAAAACAGAGTAGCCACGGTCGCAGCAGAAAGAATAAGGCAAAACAATAAAAAAAACCTCCTGCTTATGATCGGTTTTCTTTTTCCTAAACTCATAGTCAACCTTCCTTGGTTATTTTTCCAATTCGCCTAAATAATCCACCGGACTCTAAAGCATTATTAATTATATTTAACTAAAAGTAAAACCAATTAGATGCACTCCCGAATCTCTCTGGTTCTTTAACCTCAACCAACCACAGAATCTAACAAGAGCTCTTATTATAGCCATTTTCAGCAAAAAAATCTCTTATCCGATTGAAATTGCCCTTTATTTTCGGTCTTATTTTTTTCAGTGATATTATTTTTTGACTTTCATCGTCCTTTTATTTAAAAAATACTTAATAAGGCGGGCAATATGAGTAAATTGCCAAAGTCCCTTAAGCTCATCCTGATAATCTTTTTTATCGCTATCCTGACTCTGACCGGAATCTGGCTACTCAGGAAAGCGGCCAAGAGGCCAGCGGCAGAATCTTCTTCCTCAGCTTCAGTCTCAGGTGAAGGCCCGGCTTCGGCTCCCCTGCCAGTCAAGGTGGCAGTGGCCAGGTTAGCTGACCTGGAAAAGAGGATAAAATCACCCGGCCAGGTTTTCACTGAAAGGAAAATTGTCCTCAAGGCTGAAGTCAAAGGAGTGCTTAAAAAGCTTCTCATCAGAGAAGGCCAGCATGTTCAGAAAGATGAGATTCTGGTTGAGCTGGACGATACTCCTTATAAGCTCAAATTGGAACAGGAAGAAGCAGCCAGGTTAAAAGCCCTTTCTGAGCTTCTTCTTGACCGCTTTTTCCGGCAGCCTGAGACGACCACCAACCAAGAAGAAATTCTCAATTTGAAAAAGGCAGAAGAAAATTATCTCCGAGCCGAAAAAACTTTCCAGGAAGGTCTGTTAGCCCAATCCGAGTTAGAAAAAGCCCGGCGCGATTACGAGCTGGCTCTGATTGGTAGCGGACTTAAAAGAGATGAAATAATAGCTGCCTCCAAAGGTTTAACCCAGGCTGAGGTCAATGTCAAAATAGCCCGCCTGGAGCTGGAAAAGACCAGACTTGCGGCTCCCTTTTCCGGTATTGTCACCCAGATTAAAGTGGCTCCGGGAGAGAACATAGAGGTCGGGCGGGAAATCTGCACTCTGGTTGATCTCAGACAACTAAAGATTGAGGCCAAGGTTCTGGAAACAGAAGTCGGCAAGATTAAAGAAGGCCGGGAAGCCCAGGTCCGTTTTAGCGCTTACCCGGACAGGGTTTTTGAGGGCCAGGTAGCCGCCATCAGCCCCCTGGTCAGCCCGACAGAGAAAACCTGCAGCGTCTTCATCAACCTGGACAACCCCGCCGAAGAAATAAAGCCCGGGATGCATGCTGAAGTTGAAATAGTTACTGAGGTCTTTGCCAGGCGTCTCCTCGTTCCTCAGGAAGCGGTGCTGGTCAGGGGCGGCCGGCCTCTGGTGTTTGTGGTGGAAAATGGCCTGGCTAAATGGAGATATATCCAGACCGGTGAAGAAAATGAACAGTACGTGGAAGTCCTGGAGGGCCTCAGTGAAGGCGAACAGGTGATAATAGAGGGTCACCTGACCCTGGCCCATGATTCTCCTGTCCGTATCATAGAATGAGATCTCTCTTTCCGGAAAATGACAATGAACCTGGCGAAATTTTCCATTGACCGTCCCGTCACTACTCTGATGTTTTATATCGCCATCATCCTCCTCGGGGTGATTTCCCTGAGTCAACTCAGCGTTGACCTTTTACCCTCCATCAATTATCCCAGGCTATCAATATTAACTCAGTATCCAGGGGTGGCTCCGGAAGAAGTTGAAGCCCTGGTGACCGCCCCCCTGGAGACCTCTGTCAGCCGGATACCAGGGTTGCGCCGGGTGGAATCAATTTCCAAGGAGGGATTTTCCTTCATTACTCTGGAATTTTCCTGGGGCACAGACATGGACTTCGCTCTGCTTCACACCAGGGAGAGACTGGACTCAGCCCGGGATTCGCTTCCCGTAGGTTGCGACAAACCGGTCATTATAGCCCTTGACCCGCAGAGCCAGCCCATTATGACCCTGGCTCTGACTGGCGACAGGAAGCTTCTGGAGCTGAAGGAATTAGCTGAAGAATGGATCAAGCCCCGACTGGAACAGGTTGAAGGCCTGGCAGCGGTGGAGATTACTGGCGGGGTGGAAAGAGAAATCCAGGTTGAAGTAGACCCAGCCAAATTAGCCAACTATGGGTTGCAAATAGAAGAAGTTGGTCAGAAAATTGCGGCTTTTAACCGCAGCCTTCAGGGCGGCAACATCAGAAAAGGAAAGTTCGTTTATTCTCTGCGCATCGCCGGGGAGTTCGGAAACTTAAAAGAGATTGAAGAGATCCCAATAAAGTTTACTGCTGACGGCGGGGTGATCCTCCTGAAGCATCTCGGACGGGTGCTGGATACCATTAAAGAACGCGAGGGCACCACTAAGTTGAACGGCCAGGAAAGCATCGGCCTTCTGGTGCGCAAAGAATACGGAGCCAACACGGTTAAAGTTACCCGGCTGGCCAAAAAGGTTATAGAACAAATAAGAAAAGAAAATCCTGAGATAAAGCTGGAAATTATTTCTGAACAGGCTAAGTATATCCAGGAGGCCATTAATACTACCAAGGAAGAGATCATTGAAGGCGCTATCCTGGCCTTTTTGACTCTGCTCATCTTCCTTCAGGAATGGAAATCTCCTTTAATCATAGCTACGGTTATTCCGATTTCCATCATCGGCGTTTTCAACCTGCTCTTTTTGAAAAATATCACCCTCAACCTGATGTCGCTGGGAGGCCTGGCCTTGGGGGTGGGCATGCTGGATGATACTGCTGTGGTGGTCTCTGAGAGTATCTTCCGCCGTCGCCAGCTGGGCCAGCCTCCCGGGGTAGCTGCTGAGATAGGCACCAGAGAAGTTATCAAGGCCATAACCGCTTCGGTCTTGACCACCATCGTTGTCTTCTTGCCGGTTATCTATGTCCAGGGAGTGGCTGGCCAGCTTTTTAAGGATTCAGCCCTGACTGTTACCTTCTCTCTCCTTTCCGCCCTCCTGGTTTCAGTCACTCTCCTGCCGATGCTGGCTTCCAGGTCTCTGAGTCTGCCGCCGAGTGAAAAGATTATTCCCGGTTTTAATTTTTTAAGTTTCAGAAAAATCCAGGCTCAGCTGGGAGCAAAGCACTTTTATCTTTGGCCCTGGTACGGTTTTAAGTTTTTGGCTTACAATTTGCTGAACTTAGTCCTTTTCGTTATAGCCTTTTTGGCCAGGGCCTCTTACTGGATTCTGGCTAATTTTTTTAGTTTGCTGGCCAGGCCATTTCAGCCGGTCTGGAAAGCAGCTTTTTGCTGGTTTAACCGTGGCTATCAAAAATTCTTAGAGCAGCATTATCGCCGTCTGCTCTGGTCTCTTGATAACCAAAAGAAAACTTTTCTTCTGGCCTTTTCTTCATTTATCCTTATTTTCGCTTTAAGTTTCTTCCTGCCACGAGAATTGATCCCCCCTCTCCAGACCTCAACTTTTACCATTAACCTCAAAACCCCGGAAGAATATTCCTTTGAACAAACCGAGCAGATCGTTGCCTCTCTGGAAAATTGGCTCAGACAACAGAGCGAAACTCAGAGGATTTTTTCTCAGGTCGGGGTTGTCTCTGGCAGCGAAACAGCCCGACCAGACATCTCAGTTAATTCGGCTGAAATCTCAGTCCAGGTTAAACAGCCGAATTTACTGGAAAAAAGTCTTTCTAAAACTAGAAGCTTTCTGGCAACCATCCCAGAGCTTAAATACTCAGTCAGTCGGGAGCAAACCACTCTGGGAGAATTTTTAGCCTTAACTTCCGGTGAAGTCAGTCTGAAAGTCAAAGGGCAGGACTTAGACCGGCTGCGGCAGATCGCCCTGGGCTTGGCCGAAAAGCTTAAAAAAATACCGGGACTAACTGATGTCAATCTTAACCTGCAACAGGGCAAACCCCAGCTTCTGGTTAAGATAAAAAAAGAAGCCTTGGAGAAATACCCCAATCTTTCTCCCGATGAGATAGCCTCCTATCTGGTTCAGGCCATAAGAGGGACTATCGCCACCAAGTACCGGGAGTTAGAAAAAAAATACGATGTTAGGATTATGCTTGAAGCCGGGTCTCGCCAAACCATTGACCAAGTGCTTAACTCATTTTTTCCCTTTGGGAATTCTCTCCTCCCAATCCAGGAACTGGTGAGCTATGAGCTGGTCAAAGGCCCTAATGAAATCAGACGGGAAAACCAGGAGCGGGAAATAATAATTACCACTAACCTTAGAGGAAAAAAAGTCAGCCAGGTAATCGGAGATATTCAAGGCTCAATCCAGGAATTGAATCTGCCCCCCGATTACCGGATAACCTTTGGCGGAGAAAAAGAAGAAATGGCCACTAGTTTTAAGTCCTTGTTCCTGGCTTTTATCATGGCTCTGATTCTGATTTATATGATTATGGCCGCTCAGTTTGAGTCTCTCCTTCATCCTTTTTTGATTATGTTTACTGTGCCCATGGGCCTGGTTGGGACCATAATCCTTCTGCTCCTGACCGGCCAGAGCCTTAACGCCATTTCTATCATCGGAGTCATAGTGCTAATCGGCGTGGTGGTGGATAACGCCATAGTTGAAATAGATTATATTAATCAGCTCCGTCAACAGGGACTGGCTTTAAGACCGGCAGTCTTAGAAGGAAGCCGGGTTAGGCTGCGGCCGATTATGATGTCCACCATGAGCACTATAACTGGCTTGATACCGATGGCTCTGGGACTCGGCCGGGGGGCAGAATTACTCAGACCACTGGCCATAGCTGTCATCGGTGGCCTGATTTCTTCACTTTTCCTGACTTTAATCTTAATCCCGGTTCTTTACGAATTCGCTGAAACTAAAATTAGAAGAAAAATAAAGCTAACTCAGGCATGACCAACGGCCATGAAATTCTTCATTGATCGTCCGGTGGCCACTCTGATGATCTACCTGGCCCTTCTGGCCCTCGGGCTCTATTCCCTCTTCCATATTCCCTTAGAGCTGGCTCCCCAGGAAGAATTTCCTCAGGTTGATGTAGTGGCCAACTGGCCTGGAAGTTCACCTGAGGTTATGCAAACCCAGGTCACTTCAATTCTGGAAGAGGCAGCCCTTTCTGTTAAGGGGGTACGGAAAATCACTTCACTTTCAGAGATCGGCAGCTGCCGTCTAACTCTGGAGTTTGACCCCAAGATTAACTTAGAATTCGCCAACCTGGCTTTAAGAGAAGCCCTGTCCCGGGCCCTTCCCAATCTGCCCTATGGGGTTCGGCCAAGCCTTGAACCATATGTCCCTGAAGATTTCCGGGTGCGGCCATTTTTGACTTATAACATCTCCGGCAATTATCCTCTGCAAACCCTACGCGAACTGGTCAAGGATAAATTGGAGAACAGCCTGGGAGCCATAGCCGGAGTGGCTAAGGTTGAAGTCAGCGGAGGTTCGGACCTTAACCTCCGCCTCACCCTTGACCAGAAGAAACTCAAAGACCTCGGGCTTCATCCTTACCAGATAGTTTCAGCTATCAGTCGGGTTCTTTCAGTTCGTCCCTCAGCCAGAATTAAAAAGGGAAACGAAGAATATCTGCTGCGGGTGGCTATTTCTCCTAAGAACCTGAGAGATATAGATGAGATTGTCATCAGCCATCAAGGCGCGGTTCCGATTAAGATCAAAGATGTGGCCAGAACAAGCTTAGAATATGCCGATGTCTATCATCTCAACCGGATTAACGGCCAACCCACCATCATGCTTCGGGTCCTTAAAGAAAAAGGCAAGAATACCCTGAGGGTGGCCAGGCAGGTCAAAGAGCGGCTGGAGCAGGTCAAGAAAAACCTGCCGGCGGACCTAATTTTCAGGGCAATAGATGATGAAAGCCAGGAGATTCAGCGTAACTTAAATCATCTCTACCTCCTAGCTGCCACTATAACAGGTTTGATCTTCCTAATGATATTTATCATCATTCGCCGACTGGCCCCTTCCCTGCTCATCCTCTCTTCTGTAGCCTTCTCAGCCATTATCTCTTTTAACTTCATCTACCTTTTTAAGATTTCCCTTAACATGCTAACCCTTGGAGCCCTGGCTCTCGGTTTTGGAATGTTTGTTGATAACTCCATCGTGGTTTTTGAAAACATCCTCCGGCTGGCCGAATCAGGCCTCCGGCCTGAAGAAGCTGCCTTCAAGGGTTCCAGGGAAGTAATTACCCCGGTTCTGGCTTCTACCTTGACAACCATCGGTGTTTTCTTTTGTTTTCCTTTTTTCCAGGGAAGATTACGGATTTATTACCTGCCCCTAGGAATCGTCATGTCCGTAGCTCTGGCCACATCCATGCTGGTCTCTTTTTCTCTGATCCCGGCCTTGGCTCCCAAGCTATTATTTATGAGAGAAAGAAAGAGAAAGAGCCAGGTCTTTAGCCTTTTGGAAAAAGTTCTGGGCTTTAGCCTTAAGCATCCTGTTGAAATTCTGCTCCTGGTAGCTTTGATTACTTTCGGTAGCTACCGGATTTTTAAGAACAAGGTGGTGATCGGTGAGTTCTTTCGCTGGTACTCAAGAGACCGACTCTCTGCTTATATAACCATGCCCGCGGGCACCCGGATTGAAGCCACAGATGAGCTCATCAGAAAATTTGAAACCAAAGCCCTGGCCTATCCCTGCCAAAAGCAGGTCAATGCCCAGGTTTTTAGAGAACGGGGATATATAGACATAACCTTTCCTCCTGAAGTGGAAAGGTCGGCCGGGCCTTATATCCTCAAGGATGAACTGATAAAACTGGCCACCAATTTCGCTGGGGTCAGCATCGGAATCTACGGCTTTGATCCTCAGGGATATTATTCTTCAATGAGCGCCGGCCGCTATCTTGATTCTTACCTGAGAATCTATGGCTATAACCTGAAAAAACTTCAGGACATTGCTTCTGACCTGGAAATCAGACTGAGGCGAAATCCCAGAGTTGGTGAAATTAAATCTATAACCGGGCAATACTATTGGGGTGATATTTCATCTACTGAATATGTGCTGAAAATCAGGCCCGAAGCTCTGAGCCGGTATAACCTTGACCCCAACTATCTTTTCTATCAGCTCCAGACTCTTCTCCGTGGAACCTTTGAAATGCCTCTTCAAGCAGTGATAGAGGGAAAAGAAAGGTCCATTGAAATTAAGTTTCCGGAGGCCGAGAGAATGGATATCTCAAACCTGCAGGAGACGGCCCTGACCACAGCCTCTGGCGAACACCTCAGAATAAAAGACCTGCTTACGGTAGAGGAAAAAGAGATTCCCGGCTCCATTTACCGGGAAAACCAGAAGTTTCAGATGACAGTTATGTGGGAATTCAAGGGCCCATATAAGGCGGCTGAAAATTACCGGAAAGCCATCTTCTCCAGCCTGAGTTTGCCACCTGGTTTTTCAGCTTCCATGGAATATGGATTCATGATGACTGGTGGTGAAACAACTCAGATTAAGTTCGGTCTGATAGCCGCTCTGATCATTATCTTCATCATTCTGGCTTCTCTCTACGAATCTTTCCTTCAGCCTTTCATTGTGATGCTCTCCGTTCCTCTATCGCTGGTCGGGGTTTTTCTGGCCTTTGTCATTGCTGGTTATCCTTTTGATTCCTCTGCCTATATCGGTCTGATTCTTCTAGCAGGAATTGTGGTCAACAACGCTATCATTCTGGTTGACCACATTAACCTGACCCGCAGGACTTCAGGTCTTAATCTAAGAGAATCAATCATCAAAGGTGCCAAGGAAAGAATCAGACCGGTCTTTATGACTACTTCTACTACCGTCTTCGGTCTTCTGCCCCTTCTTCTGATTCAGTTAGAGAGTGGCCGGCGCCAGATCTGGTCCAGCCTGGCTCTGGCCACTCTGGGAGGGTTGACCACCTCAGCCTTATTTATCTTCTTGGTCATACCGGTTTTCTACTACTATTTCAGCCGGAAGAAGTCCTGATTATTGATTTGTCCGAATGCGGCTAAAATCAATCTTCACTCCAGAGTTTTAAGCTGACCGGGTCCTCGCCTTGCTGGTTATCAATAATAATCAGGGACATTAAAAAAGGTTACCTGGAAAACAAAATTAATCAATCTCATCGCTTCAACTATACTGCGAGGCTACTTGATTTCTCCTTTTGATTTTTAACTTATCCTCCGCCTTTCTTCTTCCCGGCTGACTTTTGCCAAGAGCAGACGGCTGAGGCCACTTTATTATTGAATCCACCAGAACCTGACTCAACTCCTGGGAAATTCAGCCCAAGCCTATCAGCCCTGAATAAAAAGTTATATAATTAAATTCACTTCAAGAACAAAAAAGGAGCAAAGCCATGTGGTGGGAAGACAAGTTAGTTCGCACCCTGAGATGCCGGTTGCTTCAGAAGCCGGGAATATTCGGCGGCCTGCTTTCAGCCATCGGCGCCGAGCAGGCTTATGTGGGCGAAATCAAAATCATCCACATGGGTTCCAACTACGTGGACCGGGACATCACCATTTTCGTGGATGATGAGTCCCACCTGGAAAGAGTGGTCAGAGCGGTCAGGGCCTACCCCAAAGCTGAACTCCTGGAAGTCAGGGACGAAGTCCTGGAGATGCACCAGGGCGGGAAAATCGCCGTTCGTTCCCGTTATGAAATAAACAACATCAGCGTCCTGAGAAAAGTCTACACCCCGGGTGTGGCTGAGGTCAGCTTGCTCATCAAAAAAAATCCGTCCCTGGCCAGGCGATTTACAGCTATCCGGCATTTGGTGGCTATCGTCACTGATGGCAGCGCCGTCCTGGGACTGGGAGACATCGGTCCTCTGGCGGCCATGCCGGTGATGGAAGGCAAAGCCTGCTTGATGGAAACCCTGACCGGGCTCTCGGCGGTCCCAATCCTCCTCAACACCAAAGATCCAGACCAGATTATAGAAACCGTGGTCAATATTGCTCCGACCTTCAGCGCCATCCAGCTGGAAGATATTTCAGCTCCTCGCTGCTTTTATATAGAAGAGAAGATCCAATCCCGACTGGATATCCCGGTCATGCACGATGACCAGCATGGAACAGCCTGTGTAGTCACTGCGGCCCTGATGAACATTTCCAGGGTAACTAGAAAGGACCTGAAAAAAAGCTGCTTCGGGGTAGTCGGACTGGGAGCAGCCGGTCTGGCTCTATCACGGATGCTGATGTTTTTCCTGAATAAGCCGGTAAAGGGGGCTGACATCAACCCCGAAGCCAGCCAGCGCTTGAAAGAATCGGGCGGGCAGGTATCGGACCTCAAAGATATAATGGCTTCTTGTGACGTAGTCATTGCCACCACCGGCGTGCCGGGCCTGATAAAGAAGGAAATGGTCAGGAAAGGACAGATCATCCTGGCTCTTTCCAATCCCAACCCGGAAATTGAACCAGAAGAAGCTATGGCTGCCGGGGCTGCCTATGCCGCTGATGGCAAGGTCATCAACAACGTCCTGGGATTCCCCGGCATTTTCCGGGGAGCAGTGGACGCTAATGTCCCACGCATCACCCGGGAAATGCTTCTGGCTGCGGCCAGGGCCATCGCTGATTATGCCCCTCCGGGAGAAATCGTCCCCAACGCCCTGGACCGCGGACTGCACCGTCAGGTGGCCAGGGCTGTAGCCCGGGTGGCTTTAGAACAGGGGCTTAACAGAGACGACCTCACTGGCTATCTTGATTGAGTTTTTAATAATCTGAATCCTTCTGGAAATCCAGCCGCCAAGAATTTTTTCTCTCCAAAAATCATTAAAAACTATTGATGGCTATAGTAACCAGTGCCCAAATGATTTCGTATAGATTTTCTCCTGGGCTAACCAATCATTTTGGTATAGATTTTAATGAGGCAATTCCCGGGTTTGACATAAATTCAGGATTTTATTATAAAAAGAATGTCTCCTTTAGGCTCTGGCCCAAGCCGGGTTAAAGAAGGATGCCTTAGTTTGAGGAGGGAATATGATAACAGTCAACCAGATTCTTGAGGAAAAAGGACACCAAGTCTGGACTATATCGCCCGAGAGCATGGTCTACGAGGCTTTGAAGATTATGGCCGAGAAAGAAGTCGGAGCTTTGATTGTGGTGGAAAAGGATGAGGTGGTAGGCGTTATTTCCGAAAGAGATTATGCCCGCAAGGTTGTGCTGAAGGGGAAATCGTCGCTGGAAACACCGGTTAAAGAAATAATGTCCACCCAGGTTTATTTTGTGAATCCAGAAGCCACCGCTGAGGAATGCATGGCTTTGATGACTGAAAAAAGAATACGGCACTTACCAGTTATCCAGGAAAAGAAACTGGCCGGAGTTATTTCTATCGGGGATGTGGTCAAATCAGTTATCACCAGTCAAAAAATTACCATTGAGCATCTTCAGAATTACATAATGGGCAAGTATCAATAAGAAGAATAGGACCGTATTCTGGTTCAATCATAAAGTTAGCCTTAAAAAGACGAGTCTTGGGTCTGAAGGTTAGGCCAGGTGGAACAGGGGCCGAAATGATTTATTTGCTCTGAATTCTTTTTAGAAAAAACAGCGCCACCTCCGGACCTTAAAGCTCAGGTGAATTTCGCATTGATAATTAAGATAAAAAATTAATAAAGACCGGTGGAGCCAAAGCCTCCCTCTCCCCGGGTAGTTTGGTCCAGAGAATTCACTTCCACAATTTCCACGGTCTGTACCGGCTGAATCAGCATCTGGGCAATCTTCATCCCCGGGTCAACAATAAACGGTTCTCTGCCGAGATTAGTTAAAACGACCTTAACTTCTCCCCGGTAACCTGAATCAACCACTCCAGCCAGGCGGTGGATTCCTCTTAACGCTATCCCACTTTTATCCCAGATTAAACCAACATAGCCAGCAGGGATGGCCATCTGGATGCCCGTGGGAACGGGTACAGTCTCTCCCGGATTTATGACTACTCTCATACAGGAAAAAAGGTCCAGACCGGCGTCCCCCTGATGATTGTAAAAAGGCACTTTGGCTTCTGGAATAATTTTTCTTATCGGAACTTTCATCTTTTCAAACTCCTTCCACCAAGACTTTCTGGAAATAAGGTCTCAGTTCCTCGGCCCAGCGTTTAATCTCTTCAGCCGGATACGGTTCTAATTTCATATAATCCGGGTCCACAGTATTCTGGGGAACAAATTGCTGCAGTTGATAACATCTGGAACCATTTAGCCATTCAGCCACTTCCAGCAATTCCTCCTCTCCGATCAAGCCCGGAACAACGGTCGTCCGAAAAATATAGGGCAAATTTGAGCCCCTGATAAGCTCCACACTTCTTTCAATCTTGCCGGTCTCAACTTCAACTCTGACAATGTCTTGATACTTGGCCAGGGGTCCCTTGATGTCCATGGCTATCCAATCCACCAGACCCTGGGCTATTAAATATTCCAGTCTTTCGGGAAACGAACCGTTGGTGTCTATCTTGACCAGAAAGCCCCGGTCTTTTATCACCCGGGCTAGGACTTCGATATCCTCATGCAGCAAAGGCTCACCACCGCTCAAACACAGTCCATCCAGCCAGCCTTTCCTGGAATCCAGATAGCTGAGAAACAGGTTGAGGTCAAGAGTCGGAAGTTGCCCCGGGTTTAAGACCAGGTCAGCATTATGGCAGAAAGGGCAGCGGAAATTGCATCCGCCGACAAAGACAGTTGAAGAGATATGTCCTGGAAAATCCTTGGAAGCAAACTTCTCTAAACCCTTGACTTCAACCACAAGTCTAACTCCTCAGCCGAATTAAGCACTGCGGTGGCCTGGCCGTTGTCCTCAATGATTAAGGTCGGGATGATGACGCTTCCAGAGCTATCGCGTCGCAGCATTTTGACGTAGTCCCGAATCTTGTTCCGGCCTTCCTTGGTGCTGACATCAAATTCGCTGCTCTGAAGGCCCTTAGCTTTAATCAGCTCTTTGATCTTGTCGCATTTGGCGCATCCTGGCAGGGTAAAGATTAGAAAGTCCATCCTTTCCCTCTCCTCCTGGAGTTTATCCTTAAAAAAATAAAATCAGTCCAGCTTGGAATAAGTCACCCGGTCATTAAATTCCTGCTGTTTTCCATCATTCCAGGTTCTGACTGGTCGGAGATAACCAACGATTCTTGAATAAACTTCGGTCTCCGATCCGCATTCTGGACAGGCCTGATGCTGACCCCGGATATAGCCATGGTTATCACAGACACTGAAGGTTGGGGTAATGCTGTAATAAGGAATTTTGGTTTCAGCAATCTTCTGCACCAGGCGGCGGCAGGTCTGCCAGTCAATGGCTTCGGGTAGAAAAGCATGGAAGATGGTTCCGCCGGTATAAAGCGGCTGAATATCTTGCTGGTGCTTCAGGGCCTCAAAAATATCCCGGGTAGCATCAACGTTGAGCTGGGTGGAATTGGTCAGATAGGGGAATTTATCTGTGCCCGAAGTGTAAATGTTTTTATACTTCTGGCGGTCCAGGCGAGCTAAACGATAAGAGGTAGACTCAGCCGGAGAAGCCTCCAGGTTGTAGAGGTGACCGGTTTCTTCCTGGAAATCCTTGAGGACCTCCCGCATAAAGTTCAGAGTTTCAATCGTGAATTCCTTGCCTTCAGAGGTTCCGATTCCCTTGCCCAAGAAATTCATGCAGGCCTCATGCATACCGCAGATGCCGATGGTGGAGAAATGATTTTCAAAATGGCCCAGATAAACTTTGGTGTAGGGCATCAGGCCGCGCTCCAGCATATTGTTGATCACTTCTCTTTTGGTTTCCAGGGATTCCTTGGCCAGAGTCATCATTTCCCTTAATTTATCAAAAAATTCTTGCTTGCTCTGGGCTTCATAACCGATGCGGTTGAGGTTAATGGTCACCACACCGATGGAGCCGGTCTGTTCACCAGCACCCCACATGTTGCCGGGCCGCCGCCTCAATTCCCGCATATCCAAATTCAACCGGCAGCACATGGCTCTGATATCACCGGGATTCAGGTTTGTTCCCAGGTAGTTTTGAAAATAGGGAATCCCATACTTGGCAGTAGCTTCAAAAAGCAGCCGGGCATTGGGGCTATCCCAATCAAAATCTTTAGAAATATTATAAGTGGGGATGGGGAAAGTAAAAACTCTGCCCTTCTGGTCGCCCTCAATCATCAGCTCCAGGAAAGCCCGGTTGATCATGTCCATTTCCTTTTGATAATCGCCATAGCAGGCATCAAGCTCTTCTCCGCCTACAATGGCCTTCTTATCCTTCAAATCATCAGGAACTGTCCAGTCAAAGGTCAGGTTGGAGAAAGGTGTCTGCCAGCCCCAGCGACTGGGCACATTGAGGCCAAAAATTAGTTTCTGAATATCCTGCTTGACCCTTTCATAACTCAAATTATCGGCCCGGACAAAAGGAGCCAGAAAAGTATCTACGCTGGAAAAGGCCTGCGCTCCGGCAAACTCGGCCTGCATGGTTCCGATGTAATTGACCATGTGAAGGGTAGCGGTTTCTAAGTGCTTGGCCGGGTGAGAATGGACCTGGTTGGGCACATGGCCAAAACCTTTCCTGAGCAGATTTTCCATAGACCAGCCGGCGCAGTAGCCGACTATGGGGTAGGATAAATCATGAATATGAAATTCGCCTTCTTGATGAGCCCTCTTGATTCTTTCTGAATACAGATTGTTCAGAGCAAAATTGGCCAGAACCTCACCGGAAATCCTGGCATTCAATCCTGAAAAACTGACCACGCCTTCGTTGCTATTTTCCCTGACCTTCCAGTCGTGGTCATTTATGTAATCCTTGATCAGCCTCTCCAGGTTGATGCCGGTTTCCTTGGCTTCGCGGATGGCCTTATGCTTCTCTCGGTACAGTATGTAAGCTTTAGCCACTTCGTGGTAGCCCTGCTTCATCAAGACCATTTCCACGATGTCCTGAATTTGCTCCACTGAGGGAATTGTGTAACCACCGAACTTTTCTTCCAGAACAAACACTACGATGTCCGAGACATGCTGAGCTTCCATCTGGTCATCAATTCCTTGAGACCGCATGGCTTTGTAAATGGCCTGGGTGATTTTCTCCTGGGTAAAATCAACGATAGCTCCGTCCCTTTTCTTAATACGGGAAATTTTGCTGGTTTTGACCATCCCTTCCTCCCTATAAACTAAATTTTAATAGATTTCGCAGCAGCCAGGTCCGCCCATTTTATGGTATTATTCATCTGGGAAACAAAATGCCTGAAAAAACAATATTTAGTGCTATTCATCAATCTTATATACAAAATCTTGTGCTAACGCTAATATATATAATTACATTAAAATTGGTTTGTCAAGGGGGAAAATAAAAAATTTTTTTAAGGGAAAAAAACATGTTTAAGCTTACTTTTCAAACTTCAAAAAAAGAGGATTTTATAGACATAACTGACAGAATTTCAGGGCTCGTTAAGGAGGCCGGAAACAAGGATGGCCTGGCTATCATCTTCTGTCCTCATACGACCTGTGGTCTGACTATCAACGAACATGCTGACCCTGAGGTCAAAGCAGATATTCTGATGGCACTCCGAAAAATGGTACCCGAAAACCTGCCTTTTTCCCATTCCGAAGGAAACTCTCCAGCCCACATCAAAGCCTCGCTCCTGGGAAGTTCTCTGGCCATTATCGTAACAAATGGCGAGCTTGAGCTCGGCACCTGGCAGGGAATTTTTCTCTGTGAGTTTGACGGCCCCAGAAGCCGGAAAGTCTGGGTAAAGTTAGTGGAAACAGATAAATAAAATAAAAATTGATTAAGTTCAAGAAGTTCTCCTGGCTTCTCAGGAATCAATCAGACTACAGCCAGGGTCTTTACCAGACATTTCTGATCTTTTATCTTTGGTTTTCTTCAATTTAGTAAGGAAAGGCAGGTAGAGACAGCCCGCTCCATCCCCTGGTGATGCCCCGACAAACCCGAGGTGCCGGAACCTTAAACTCCTTTAATCTTTTGACCAAGTTAACCTTGAAACGGAAGACTTCATTGATATTTAAAGAAAATAGACGGATTGAGCTGAATTATTTTAGGATGACGAATAACCAAGACTGAAAAGCTTGCTAGCTCGTAGTTATGTGTTCCAATCTGCGGCCTAAAACAAGGCCCAAAATCACCCAGGCCTCAATGGAAGAACCTCTTCAGAGCCTCAAAAATCAGACCTCTGGTTTTTTCCTGGCGCTTTCCAGGATATTCTCTTCTCTGGAATCAGCTCTTTTCAAGAGAAAGGCGAAAACCAAACCAAGTAAGCCCAGGCCGGAGAACATAATGGAAGAAGCGGTGTAAGAATGAGTCTTATCTCGCAAGAAGCCGTTGAGCAGAGGGAAAAGACCCAGTCCGATGTTTTGTATGGCCGTCATCAAACCGAAAGCGGTTCCGGTTCTTTCTTCTCTGACTACCATCGGAACCGAGGGCCACATAGCAGCCGGCACCAGAACAAAAGCCACGCCCAGAAAAACCATAGGATAAGCAGGATAAATCTTGGTCAGACCCATCAGCAGATGGCAGGGAATAAGAATCAAAGAGCCAAAGATCATTAAAGTGGCCCTCCGGCCAATCCGGTCTACCAGGCTGCCGGCAAACGGAGCAAAGACCATGGAGGCAAAAATGATGATGGAGCTGATGCCGCCGGCCGTGCTGAACATATGGATAAAATTGTTGAAAACCTGGGCCAGAAAGCCTCCGGTAGATTCAGCGGCCCTGGCGATTCCCCATTTATCCACAAAAAAATCAGTGGAGAGAGCGGTAAAGGGGAAAATGGCAGAATAAAAGGTAAAGCAGAGGGCTGTGATATACCAGAAAGTCGGCTTAAATTCTTTTATATCTTTAAGGTTTATTTTTTCCGTTACTTCTTCTTTTTTCAGGGCCAGAACCTTTTCGCCCCTCTTATCCAGAAGAATGTAAAAGAGATTGCCCACCAGGGAAATCCCACAGGCCAGAACTGCAGCCAGAAGGGCATAACGGAAACTGCCAAAATACCTGGAAATCAACTCGCCGGTGTTGAAGGCAAACAACGAACCGAGGCGGCTGACAGTCAGAGTGGCTCCAAAGGAAAAGGCTAATTCTTTGCTCCGGAACCAGCGCGCCAGCATGGCACTCTGAGCTACGATCAGGGGTTCTGAACCGGCTCCAAAAATAAATCTTCCCAGAAAAAAGATTGGAATGCTCCTGGCTCGCCATACCAAGGCTGCCCCGATGAATACCAGGCAGGAGAAAAGCAAACTGGCTTTTCTGGTGCCCAGTTTATCCACCAGCATTCCCCCGACCAGCACTGCCAGGATGGCCGCCAGACTGTACATGGTAAAAAATGTGCCGACCGTGGAGCGGGCCGCCTGGAGTTCTTCCACCAAGGAAGGCACGATGGCCGAAACTATGTCATAAGCAAAATAGCTGCCAAAAGAAAGAGAAGCAATAAAAGCCAGCATCAAGAAACGATAAAATTTCCTGGTTGGGTGGAAAAAGGATGTTTTAGCTGTGCTCTGTTCCTCCAAGGCGTTCCTCTTTCTCAGAATTTACTTTAAGCAGGCAAAATATAACAAGGATAAAAATAAGTCAAGATGGTTCCGGCTGTTTGTTTTTTTCTTGACCTGGTCAGTTTTTTTAAGCTTAAATAAATAGAAAAGATTAAGGAGAGAAAAATGAGTCTTAAAAATCGGCCTGGCGCTGTCAATCTAATCTGGTTAGGGCTTGTTCTTTGTGTTTTCCTGGTGATAGGCGGAGCATTCCTCCTTTATCACACCAGGGGACGCCACCTGACCGTTCAAGACATAGCTTCAGCCAGCAAGATTTCTGGCTTAAGATTCACCCTAAAAGAAAGGCAGATGATGCTGGATGACCTTGAGCAAAATCTGGAAAACTTTAAGAAGATGCGGGAGATTTCTCTGGAAAATTCTGTTTCCCCAGCTCTTCTCTTTAACCCTCTGCCCTCAGGCTATGATTTAAGCGCCATCAGAAAAACCCAGGTCTTCGTCTATGATGAACCAGAAGAGGTCAGGGTTCCGGATAACCTGGAAGACCTGGCTTTCTATCCGGTGACTGATTTAGCCTGGCTGATAAAAAATAGAAGAATCAGCTCCGAATTCCTGACCAGACTCTATCTGGAAAGGTTGAAAAAATACGGCCCGAAACTCCACTGTTTGGTAACCCTGACCGAAGACCTGGCTCTGAAACAAGCCCGCCAAGCTGACCGGGAACTGGCTGCCGGTTATTATCGCGGCCCGCTCCACGGAATTCCTTATGGTCTGAAAGATTTGCTTGCCATCAAGGGCTATCCAACCACCTGGGGGTCACCGATTTACAAGACGCAACAGCTGGAAAATGACTCTACCGTCTTTAAGAAATTGACCGAAGCGGGCGCGGTTCTGGTGGCTAAATTGAGCCTGGGCGAACTGGCCTGGGGAGATGTCTGGTTTGGCGGGATGACCAGAAATCCCTGGGACCCGAAGCAGGGCTCAAGTGGATCCTCAGCCGGGTCGGCTTCAGCCACTGCTGCCGGGCTGGTGGCCTTTGCCATAGGAACCGAGACCTGGGGCTCAATCGTTTCGCCTTCAACCCGGTGCGGAACTTCCGGCCTTCGCCCCACCTTCGGCCGGGTCAGTCGCTATGGAGCTATGGCTTTAAGCTGGAGTATGGATAAGATTGGACCGATAGCCAGGTCGGTTGAGGACCTGGCTCTTATCTTCAGGGAAATCATTGGACCTGACGGGAAAGACCGGACAGTTTTTGATCTGCCTTTTTCTTATGACGGACGGGAAGACCTGAAAAAGATTCGGGTCGGTTACCTGAAAAAGGCTTTTGACCAGGTCCGAAACAATAAAGAAAAATATCTGGCGGTTCTGGACGTTCTTAAATCGCTGGGCCTGGAATTAACGGAAATTAACCTGCCGGAGCTTGATCCCAATATAATCAGCTTCATCCTCAATGTGGAAGCCGCAGCAGCTTTTGATGAGATAACACGAAAAGATTTAGACGAGCTGATGGTCAGACAGGGCCGAAACGCCTGGCCTAATGCCTTCCGCCAGGCCCGCTTCGTTCCGGCAGTGGAATACCTTCAAGCCAACCGCCTCAGGACTTTGCTGATTGAAGCCATGGCTGAGAAACTCAAAGAGATTGATGTTTATGTAGCTCCCTCAGCCGGGCCCAACTTGCTCCTGACCAATCTGACCGGACATCCTACAGTGGTTATTCCCTGCGGTTTTGATGACACCGGACATCCTCTGAGCATTTCGTTCATCGGAAATCTTTTCAACGAAGGTCAGGCTCTCAGGTTGGCCAAAGCTTATCAGCTGGCAACCGGATATCACCTGAAGCATCCGGACTTAAAAGCCCTGGATGAACTTAAGGACTGAACTGATTGATTAAGTGAGCCGAAAAGTTTGAGTAAATATTTAATCTTCAGCCCGTCTTTTTGCCGCTGATGGGTACTGAAATATTGAGCTCGTTGTTATAAACTAGGCCTTCCATCCTATCTGCTTCTATATTAACCTCCCAGCTCCAGGTCCGGACCCGCCCATCCGGCGGGGCAGAGACTGTCAGATTAAAGCTGAGGGTGTTGTTTTCCAGTTTAAGGTCAGTGACCGGAACATCGGCAAAACTTCCGTATTGATCGCTCATTTTCCCGGTTAAAACATTATTCTCCAATTCCAGCTTGAAGGTCAGATTTATAACCAGCCCTTCAGCTTCAATCAGAATATCCCAGGTTCCGATGATCTCTTCTGGCTTTAAGGCTGTTTTCTCCTGGGCCAGAAGCTGCCCAGAACTCAGAAAGGCCAGGATCAATAATAACCATAACAATCTTTTCTTAAGCATGAGATACTCTCTCTTTCTCTAAAATTACAATTATTAATTACAATTTCATCCGAAAAAATTCAAGCAAATTTAAGAACAGAAAAACGACTCCCTGTTGTATAATAGTTCTATGAAGCTCAGCTTTTTTAACTTTGAGCCCTGGCAGGCTGACCTCAAAAAAGCAGCTCAGGAACTAAAAGAAATTGGCTTTGTCCAGCGTCTGTTAAAAAAAGATTTCACCCTCTGGAAAGAAAAGGATGAAGAAATTTCCAATCGCTTGGGCTGGTTGGAAAGCCCGGTCTTGATGCAGCCTTTAATCGCTGATTATCAGAGGATGGCCGAAGAGATTAAGAAGGAGGGGATAAAACACCTGATCCTTCTCGGAATGGGTGGTTCCACCCTGGCGCCTGAAGCCTTAAATAAAATCCTTGGTCCCAGACCCGGATACCCTGACCTACTGCTTTTAGACTCAACCAGTCCAACGGCTGTTAACCGCCTTGCCCGACTCATAACCAGCAGCACCTATAAGTCTTTTTTTCTTGTTTCTTCAAAAAGCGGGACGACAACCGAAACCCTTAGCTTCCTGAGTTTCTTCTACTCTCTAACCAGAGAGCGCCGCGGAGAGCAGGCCGGCCGATATTTTATGGCTATCACCGACCCTGGGACTTTGCTGGAGAATTTAGCTTCAGCGCTTGATTTTCGCCTGCTGCTCAGAGGCTTTCCTGAGGTTGGGGGACGATTCTCAGCCCTGTCACCCTTCGGACTCTTCCCCGCTGCTCTGATGGGATTGGACCTGAAAAGATTTCTGGAGCCTGCAGTTCGGAGCTCAGAACTCCTGAAGACTGAAGCCCCGGAGAATCCAGGTATAATCCTGGGAACAATAATCGGCTCAATGGCCAGGGCTGGCCAGAATAAATTGACCATTATACTGCCGCCAAAACTTCGCAGTCTGAGTCGCTGGCTGGAGCAGCTGATTGCCGAGAGTACCGGAAAGGAAGGCAAGGGAATATTGCCGGTAATAGAAAGCCTTCCACTTTCCCTCGGGAGCTACGGCCCGGACCGCCTCTATGTTTTTTACCAGATAGCTGACGAGCCAGATATTTTCTGGCAGGAAAAACTGGAGAAGTTAAAAAGACTGAAGCTGCCACTTATTCAGATTCTGTTCTCGCCAGAAAAGCTGGCTGAAGATTTTTATCTCTGGGAATTGGCAGTAGCTGTGGCCGGCTATTTTCTTAAGATTAATCCTTTCAACCAACCCGATGTGGAAATGACCAAGGCCAAGACCAGGCAGCTTTTGCAAAAAATGAAAACCGAAGAAGCTTCCCCAAATCTACTGGACTTCAAAGAAGAGAATTTCTTTTCAGCACTGAATTCATTCCTGAGTGATAAATATCAGAAGACTGAATACCTGGCTCTGCTCTGCTTTCTCCCACCGGACGACCATCTGGAAATAGCCCTTGATAACCTGGCCAGACAGCTTTCGGAAAAAACTCGGGTTCCAACCACCTGGAATTACGGCCCGGCTTATCTGCATTCCACAGGTCAATTGTACAAAGGAGATGCAGGCCGTGGGAAGTTCATCGGTTTATTGTTCGCTGAGCCAGAACTTGTCCCCTTACCCGACCTTTCTTCGTGGGCAGCTCCGGCTCGCTCCTTCAACCAGCTGTTCGTCGCCCAGGCTCTGGCAGACTTTGCGGCTCTTCAAGAAAAAGGCAGAAGATGTCTGGCAATCCAGTTAAAAGAAAAACCGGTTGAAGGCATCTTCAGGCTGGGAGAGCTCATCAGGAATCTTGATTAAAATAAAAAGGGGAGCTTAAAGCTCCCCTTTCATTATCTTGTCTTCAGTTAAGGGCAGAATTAATAAAGCCCGCAGAAAACAACGTTACCCGAGAAAATTTCTTTGGTTTTAATCCTGACTTTTCGGTCAACCTGGTCTTTAACCTCAAGATAGAACCAGAATTTGTCAAACAATCTGAGTTTATTCAGATAGAACTTGGCATACTCGGAAATACCATTAATTATGACCTTAGCAATTTCCTTCCCTTTTTTGTCGGTTATAACTATATGAGTAACTTCTTTAGTCTCTGTTCCTTCTTTAACCGTAGATTTCTGCAGCTTACCATAGACTTTAACCTTGGCCTTGCCTTCCCATTGCTCAGGCTTGTTGATATCGGAAATATTAAGGGCCACATATTCATCCCGGAAATGCGGGTCAAAATACCCGACAAAATCCGGCTCCGCGGTCCGGGTGTAAACCGAACGATAAGCAGTTCCCTCCTTGAGCTCAATAGACTCAGCCAGGATGAGGTTAGCTTTGTCCGGAATAATGGTGGCTTTTACCTTGACCTCTTTACCCACCAGATTCTCTACTCCGCCCTCAACCGTGCCTGCTACATAGATGTCAAGGCCTTGAGCTTGAGGCAAATAAATATATTTACCCACAGCTACTTTTACCACGCCCTCAAATTCTTTACTCTGGCTTTCGGCCTGCTGACTGAAAACCATTCCAGACCCGACCAGCACTAGGCCAATAACCAGCACTAACGATAGAACTCCTTTTTTCCAGGAAGTCATCTCTAATACCTCCATTTCTTATTCTTAGACTAAGAGTCCATTCGGCTTCTTCTGCTTCTCCGTTTTTAACGGCAGCAGAAGAAAATCTTTATACCACTGATTTTGATAAAAGTAAAGAAGAATTTTCGGATTTGCTCTTAGCCGTTCTTTTTTCTTATTTGCTGGGTAGAGCTGGAATTGGAATGGGAGGAAGATTTGGCTGAAGATGGATTATTCTGAGATCTTGGAGTGGAGTTCAAAGCCGGACGCTGGTTACTGTCTCCGTTTTTCCGGACAGAAACAGAAGGTAAACTGTAGGGTCTGGTTATAGACGGTAGATTATAGCTTGATTTTCTTTCCTGTGGCTGCCAGGATGAAGGACGGTCACCCCTTTCCGTAGAATTCAACCGATCAGCCTGGCGAGGGTTATCCTGTCTGGAATAATCAGTCCGGGGATAGTGTGGTCTAATTCTGGACTCGATGGTTTGAGCCCGATTTTCTGATTGACTGGAGTAGCTGTTTTTTCTTAAAGTAAGCGATGACCTTTCGGTTATCCTTTTCTGGCTTTGATTATCACTCACCGCCGGCCTTTCAACATTATTCTTATTAACTATCCTGGAAGGTTTCTCCTCAGTCCGGACCCTGTTCAAATTGCTTTCGGCGCTCGGTCTTGCTCTCAGGCTGTCAGCTTTTAGAGCAGAACCAGGTGGAGCCGAATTGACCTTTGAACGGGAAAGGCTGGCTGAAGCAGAAAAAGATCTTATCGCTCCGGGATTGGGATTGCGCTCCTCAGATTTAACAGCCGAACTGGAGAGGCGCCTGGTCATTTCTGGGCTGTTTTCTTTAATTCCCCTGACGCTGGCTTTTAGAGACGGGACTTTAAGTGTGCTACCAGAAATAGGCTTAATCTGAGGCTGACGGGACTCCAGCCGGATCTTTTCTACTCCCCTTAATAAATTCTCGGGTCTAACCAGGGTCCTAACCTGATGAGGAAACTGAAGCTGATTCCTCTTGACTATCACTAGGGCTCTGGAATGAACCGGGTAGTAATGATCATAGTACCTATCGTAGAAATGGTTGTTGATGATGACCACAGGTCTATTCCAATAACTCAAGGGGCACCAGGCAACTATGTCTGAATCCCAGTACCAGTGCACCCAGGCTGGTCCCCAGTAAACTGTTGGGATCCAGTACCAGCCCAATCCTAAACGCCAGTGCCAGCGACCGTAATGATACACTGCCCAGCCCCAGGGTTCAGCTGAAATCCAGGTCCAGCCGATTCTCGGATACCAGACCCAGCGACCCATAAGATAAGGACGCCAATCCACCTGAGTGACAACGGGCACCCAGACATAACCATAAGGACTCTCATAAACCCATCGTCCGTAACTTGATAACTCTGGCTCATACTCCTGAATTTCCTGGGGCAAGTAGGAAGAACTCTGGTAATTAACTCTGGCTAATAGCTCATCGCGACCCTGGTTCCACCTGCTGAATTCATCATCAGTCCCTCTGTCATACCTTCCAGAATCTTCCAGATAGCCGCCCTCAGCAACTACCGATTCGCCCTCTTCCAGCATTATGGAATCTTCTTGCCCCGAAACCTCCAGGCTTCCTTCTAAGGCTGCCGCCTCAGTTCTGCCCTCTTCCTCTACTTCAAAGCGGTAAAGACCTTCCTCCAGAATGTAGAAGGAAGCATCAGGGGTATGGAGGCCGAAAGCTTTCTCCCTGGGTAGGTAGCTTATTCTGAGATAGAAATTTCCCCGATGAAGATGTATGGAATAATCATCTGAAGAAGATTCTGGTAAACGGACTATTTCTGCAACCGAGTATCTATCCAAACGCAAAAAATTATTCCGCCCAAAACTGATTTCAGCCAGGCCCTCCTCTGTGATTAGTTTATCTCCAGCGGTCAATATGAAGTTTACTTCTGCCGCTTCTGTGCCCAGTTCCTGACCCCGTTCTGCGATTACCTGGCCCTGAACGTAGTTCACCCGGGCAAAAGATTCAGGATTATAGGCTTCTTGCCCTGGCAAAGACACTGAGAAGAAGAAAAGGCTGGCTAAGCCCAGGCCGATAAAAGTTTCTTTTCTCATCTTCTTCTCCTTTCACCTCCTTAAAGTGCAATAAATGTGCCAGATTTATAAGGCGGGCCTCAGGGGGAAAAATCTGAAGGTGTGCTTCTTCTGTCCTAAAAAAGGGACGTCAGGCTTCTTGTTTTGACAGCTGACTGATTGTAGATGAGAACCCTGAATTTACTCAAAAACAAAGCTAGCGGAAAAAATATTTCGCGATTTTTACCAGAAAGGTGAGCCATCGCCAGTGCCTAAAAATGTTTGCGATTTGATCTAGGAGGATGAGCCATCTTAAACTTTCCTTTTAAAAACTTCAACCTTAAGAAAGGAGGTTTTTACTTACGATAGCACAAAGAGATTATTAGGCATTGCGGGAGAAAATGCTAAAAGGATTTTTGCTGGGGGAAAATCCGCTAAAGGCGAGGCTGGAATGGCTGAGAATAAAAAAAGGGCTGCCGTGGAAGGCAACCCTTTCATTTGCTAATAGTTCTTCTGCCTTATCTCCAGCAGCCAGGACACCAGCCTCGGTGCCTTAAGAACATTCTTAGGCGCCAGCCCGGCCGTCCCTGAACGCCTGGACCCAATTCTCTTCTCAGCTGAAAATCTTTCCGGTATTCTTCCAATTTCTTCAGCTGCTCTGGGGTGAAGATTTTTTCCCACTCTTTCCTGTTCTTGAACTGGGCCTTAACCCTATCAGCCCTGAACTTGGCCATTTCATCAATCATTGAGTTTATTTTCTTCTCATCAGCTTTTGGGTCGGCCATCGCTTTTCTCAATTCTTCCCTCATCTGCCGCAATTTTTCTCTGAAAGCTCTGGCTTCTTCTAACCTGGCTTTCCTGAACTCTTCCAGCTTTTTTTCCTGTTCGGGAGTTAGCTGAAGAGCGTCCTTGAGGAGTTGAGCCCCGGCACCCGGACCAGGCCCCATCATTCTGCGCCCAAAAAAGGGCTGGGCATTCAAGCTGGCAGAAAACATTACCCCGATAAAAATTGCCAGAAATAAAATCGTCAAAGCTGACTTACGCATCTTAATCCTCCACAGGTTAATTTCTCATTCATATCTAATAGACACCGAAGGCGGTCAATCCTTGGCCAAATTTATTCCTGCCGGTGGCGCCATCGATCCAGGGTGACGGCAGCAATTATGATGGCCCCGATGATTATTTCCTGAAAATAATTTGGCCAGCCCATCATCGTACATCCGTTCCGCAGAAAAGACATGATGAACACTCCAACCAGCGTCCCAAGGACGCTGCCCTCTCCTCCGCTCAAACTTCCACCTCCGATAACCACCGCGGCAATTATGTCCAGCTCCAGGCCCATGGCCACCGTCGGGTCCCCGACCGTCAGCCGGGAGAATTCCATGACCCCCGCCAGGCCGCAGAGTAAACCGGAAATGGTATAGACCATAACTTTAACCCGTCCGGTTCTCACCCCGCACAGCCTGGCCGTTAACTCGTTGGAGCCTACGGCCAAAATATGACGGCCAAAAACTGTTTTTCTCAAAAGCAGAGCCACAACCAGAGAAAAAACAATCATTATCCAGATTCCGGGTGAAACCAGCAGCCAGGATGGTCTGGGAGTTCGGACCATCAACTCATTAACCCAGCTCAGGGGAGCATCTATCTTCTGGTTTCTGGCTACCCACTTGGCCAGACCTCTGGCCATACCCATCATCCCCAGAGTCACAATAAAGGGAACTACCCGCAGTCTGGTGATAAGAAAACCGTTCAGAAAACCAATGACTCCGCCCGCAGCCAGGCCTATGAAGGCCGCTAACAGAGGTGAAACTCCAAGATTAATGGCATAAGCTACCAGGACACAGCTCAGAGCTAAATTGGAGGCTGCCGAGAGGTCGATCCCGCCGCTGACTATTATCAGGGTCATTCCCAGAGCACAGAGGGCAACAATTACCGATTGGGTGGCCACACTCTTGATGTTGGCCAGGTTCAAAAAACGGTCTGAGATTTCAGGCATGAGAGCGAAAATGGAGATGACCAGAATCAGCCCGATAAAAGGTCCGAGAAGCCCGGTTATTTTTTTCCAGTTAGAACCGATTTTACTCACAGCTCCTCTCCTGTTAATCCGGTCTTGATTTCTTTACCCGTGATGGCGGCTTTCATCAAACTGGCTTCGGTCCACTCTGAAGCCGGGCGGATTTCAACCAGCTGGCCCCGATGAAAGACGGCAATTCTATCTGCTACCCCCAGCAATTCAGGCAAATAGGAGCTGACAAAAATGACGCCTTTGTCCGCCGCAGCCAGTTTTCCCATCAATTCATAAATCTGAGCTTTGCTCATTACATCAATTCCTCTGGTTGGCTCATCCAGAAGAAAGACTTCAGCTTCTTGATGAAGAAGGCGGGCCAAAGCCACTTTCTGCTGGTTGCCTCCTGAAAGGGTCCAGACTTTCTGTTCGGGCGAGCGAGCTTTGATGTTGATTTTGTTTATCCATTCAAGAACCGCAGCCTTTTGTTTCTTGCTGTTAAAAAAACAGAAACCAACATAAGGATTCAAACGGCTCAGAGTCAGGTTGTCGGCCAGGCTCATCCGAACAGCCAGTCCTTCCACCTGCCGGTCTTCGCTCAATAATCCAAGCCCGCGGTGGATGCTGGTCTGAGGAGATTCAGGCTTGAACTCCTCACCTGAGATGACAGCCAGACCGCTTTCCAGGCGGTCCAATCCAAAAAGAGCCCGTAAGAACTCGGTCCTTCCGGACCCGACCAGTCCGGCTATGCCCAGAATTTCTCCACGGTGAAGTTCAATACTGAGAGGCTGGTTCATGGTTGCACTCTTTATTCCCTCACAGCGCAGAAAAACCTCACCAGCTTTATGGGGCATCCTGGGATAAAGTTCTGATATTCTTCGTCCTATCATCAGTTGAATCAATTCTTCCACTGAAGTTTCTCCGACCCGGCCGCAACCCGCCACCTTTCCGTCCCTGAGCACTGTAAACCTGTCAGCAACTTCCAGGACTTCCTCCAGGAAATGACTGACATAGATTATGCCCACTCCTTCTTCTCTGAGCTTCCTGATGATTTCAAAAAGCCGGCGAGTGTCTTCCTGAGATAGGCTGCTGGTGGGCTCATCCATCACCAGAATCCGGGCCTCACTCATCAGAGCCCGAGCTATCTCCACCACCTGTCTGGCTCCCACGGTTAATTTTCTAACCGGAATGTCGGGAGAAATTTCCGGATGATGCAAAAATTCAAGGACTTTAATAATCTTTTCCCGGCTTCTTCTCTTCTGTACCCAGCCCAGATTGGCTTCTTCCTGTCCGAGCATGATGTTTTCTTCAACCGTAAGATGGGGAGCCAGGTTCAGTTCCTGATAGATAACCGCCATTCCTTGTTGCCTTCCGTCCAGAGGGCTTGCGGGACGGTATTCCCGTCCGGAGACAAACATCTGCCCGCTATCCGGTTTATGAGCACCGCTCAGGACTTTTATCAGGGTGCTTTTTCCAGCTCCATTCTCTCCAAGCAAGGCATGGACTTCTCCCGGGGAAAGGGTGAAATCAACTTTGTCCAGAACCAGATTGTGGCCGAAACTCTTGCTGATGCCGACCAAATTAAGAAGCGGTTGCTCGCCCATTTCTGACCCTAAAAAATTGCTGCTTGAAGCGCAATTAATATCTTAATGACTACCGGACATACTTGGAGATATCCGGCTCCAGGAGACTCCTGATTTCAGGATTATTCATATTCTCCGGGGTGGCCAGATTCACTCCGGTATCAATTCTTCGGGCCACAGGCTTTCCCTGGAGATGGTCAACGACGGCTTTAACCGCCAGATACCCCATCTTCATCGGATCCTGAAGAACCAGGCCCTGGATTTCATTGCTGGCCAGAGCCTGAATCAATTTGCTGGAGCTGTCAAATCCCACCAGCTTAACTTTTCCCGCCAGACCAAAATGCTGCAGAGCTCTCAGAGCTCCAAAGGTGCTGGATTCGTTGGGAGCAAATATTCCTTCCACCTGGGGATACCGGCTCAGAAGATTTTCTGTCAGTTGATAAGCAGATTCGGTTGTGGTTCCGGCGAACTGATCTTTAACCAGAAGTTCCATTTCTGGATAATCTTTTTCCATGGTCTCTAAAAACCCCTGCTCCCGAAAAGTGGTGCTGGCTGAACCTTCCAAATAGCGAATCAGAAAAATCTTTCCCCTTTTTCCCAGGACCTCGGCCAGGCGATGGGCAGCTATCACCCCGCCCTGATAATTGTCGGTGGCCACAAAACTCAGGTAATTGTCGCCCTGGAGGTTGGAGTCCATGATCACCACCGGAATCCCTTCAGCCATAGCTTCATCCACTGACCTCATCAGAGCCCGGTCATCCAAAGGAGCCAGAACGATGCCATCCACCCTGCGGCTGATAAAATCTTCCACCACAGTTATCTGCTGAGCCCGGTCATCTTCTTTCTGCGGTCCTTTCCAGAAAATTTCCACCCCCAGCTCCTGAGCTGCTTTGGCCGCTCCAGCATGAACTGCCTTCCAGAATTCATGAGTTGTGCCTTTGGGAATTACGGCCAGCTTATAGGTTTTGGAGCCCCCAGCCTCAGTGGCCTTCTTTCCCCCACCACAGGAAACGAAAAACGGAAAGGATAAAAATAAAATCCAAACCAGGATCACACCTGAATTTTTTTTCATGGAGTCAGTATAAATCAGGGCTTAAAATCAAGTCAAAGATTTAAGTAAGAATATAAATAAAAATAAGGGAGAGCTATCATTTTAATCCGATAGCTCTCCCCCTCGTCGGATAGATTATTTTCAGAAAAACAAAAGTCTTAGTAATTTTTAGATTTTTTTAAGAATCGGCATTCCGGTCTTAGCAGTTTCCACTACCTGATACCCAGCCGGAACAGCATCCAGAGCGCCGGGTCTGACATCTCTGGCAAAATAATAAATGGTCTGCATCTTTCCACCGCGGAGCTTGACTTCCCGCGAATGCAGGAAGTAAGTGATGCCCTTTTTGTTTGTGAATTGGTAAGGCATGAATTAAACCTCCAAAAAAATTTTTTATTCTCAATCAAAAACGGTAACCAAGAGTAAAACCAAGAAGCTGACCGTTGGTATGATAAGTTCCTTCTCCCAAGTTCAAAGGATAGATGTTTCTGTTAGGTGAAGTTCTGTCCTGGAACATCTCATACTGATAAGCTACATCAACTTCAAACCTTCCTTTATTATAACCAAGTCCCAGGGTTAAAGCCACCCGGCTAGCATCGGGTAAAGAGGGGTCCATGGTCTCAATAGGCTGAGGACTCTGGTCATAAACAATGCCGCCCCGAATGGCCAAACTCTCTTTTAGCTTGTACTGAAGTCCGGCTCTCAGAATAATAGAGTTTTTGAAATTTTCTTCCACTGTTTCTTCTTCCAGGTCGGCACCTTGCCCAGGATAACCAATCTTAATCACATATTTATCATAAACATTCCAGGTGAAATACTGACCTTCAACCGACATCAAAAGTTTATCAGTGATAAGATAAGAAAAGCCCAGGCCGAAAATATTGGGGTGTTTGAAAGAAGTGGTTACCGTTCCCATATCAGGAATATAGGGCTTAAGAGGGGTCGGAACTTTACTTTTATCCAGGGTCAAGGTCCCAAGGTAATCAATCTTGAAACTGCTTCGCCAGTTGATCCCGAAGGAAAATTTGCCTTTTTTGTAAAGGAGGCCAGCGTTAAAACCGACCGCCTCCCCGGTTGCCTTTTTCAAAGAAGCAGGAACATCTCCAGTCCAGAGATCAGGAATGCTGACCAGTCTGACCAGGTCTAAAGAAAGACTGGAATGAATATAAGAGATACCCGCCCCCAGGGAAAGATTATCTGTCAGCATATAGGCAATGACCGGGTTGACAAAAAGAGTCTGCATTGAGGTTTCGGTGCAGATATATCTCAAAGGATAATTTACCGGCCAGGCTGTTCCTAAGCCATAGGGAGCGAAGACTCCCAAACCTACGGCCAGCTTTGACCCAAACTTATGAGTCAGATATAAGTGGGGTGGGAAAAAGGTCTGGTCAAGTTGGTAAACCTTTTTATAAGTCGGGTCCGGCCAATTGGGAAGAGACAATGAACCTGCCGGAAAAATAAAAGTACCACCAAGGTTAAGCTGGGTGCCACTTATCCAGGCAATGCCGGCCGGGTTATAGAACACAGCCGTTGGGTTATTAGCAATGCTGACAAAAGCCCCAGCCATACCCATGGCCGCTGCTCCATGTTCATAGATAAGGAATCCTGAGCTAAAAGCAACGGAGCACAAGCCAAAGATCATGACTACCAAGAGCGCTGCTGATTTTCTCATTTTTCCATCCCTCCAATCTTAAATTAAACACGCCCAAAAATAGGTCTGGCTTTCTTTTATTAAATTTATCATCGGTTGTCAAGCCTGTTTGCTGAAATTAAGCCCTATTCACTGGATGAATCCCACACCCGGAGGAATATCGGCTGGAGTGATTGGCCCGAACAGGTCTTCATAATTTTTTAAGTTATTCTCTAAGGCCTCGGCAAATCTTTTGGCGTGAGCTGGACTCAAGATCACTCTGGCCACCAGCTTGCCCATCGGCCCATCCGGAAAGATAAAGGCAAAATCAAAAATAAATTCTTCACGACTATGGCGGATAGCAGCCAGATTGGAATAGTGGCCGACTGCCACCTGTTCATCAACCTTGATATCAATCTTTCTCTCTTTTGACTCATCCTTAATCATTTTTTCGCTTCTCCTTTTTCCCGGGATCCTTCCTGACTCCAGGAATCAGCAATAATAAGAATTAAGGTCAACCTTATTCTACAATCAAAGGCCAAAATATATCAATTTAATTAGGGCCAGACCTTCAGGTTGAAAACTTTTTTAACCTTCCATACATCTCAGAAGAGCTAGAAGAGAAGAATATGAGTGAAAAAATTACTCCGCTCCCAGAACACCCAGCAAAAAACTCTCATCAATTTAGAGGCTATTGTTGCTAAGCTCCTTGACTGCAATCTCAATCACTCCCAGGATAAGAAAACATCTGGAATGAATCGCCAGGGAAAATAATTTCTTTGAGGAAATGTTTTCTAAAAATTATCCCGACTTATTTCAATCAAAAAATTTTTTTATAATCTGTTGATAATATGAGGCTTGACTCAATAAATAAAACTTGATTTTTAATTTTATTAACTTATAATATAAGTGGCTTTCCTGGGCGGGCTGGGGAAAGCCCCCACCTTTTTGGTTCCCATCATCAACCCCCCTTTTGCTGACAACAGCCCGCATCTCCAAATAGACCCTATGTTTTGTAATTATCCGGGGAAATATAATCCATAAGGAATAAGATTAGGAAAGAAGAGAGATTATGTCTGGCTTTATTTTAAGTTAACAAGAATCAGAATTAACAAAAATCTTAGATAAAGACGGAATTTTTTACTGAATCCTGGCCTGGCTCAGAATAATTTCTAACGGCAATAGAATTCAATCATCTGTTTGACCGCTTCCCGGCAAACTGGGCAGTAAGGTTTTTTGCCCTTGGTAAACATGATGCAGTCCACAGCCGGACGATAAAGACCACTAGAAGAATAGCCAGCACCTTCAAAGGCTCCTACCTGGCCAACGTACTTGCTCTTCCCCAGGAATTCATCAACCTTCTTAGCCTGCTCGGCCGACAGCCATTCGCTCTGGGCTTCCAGTTTCTCAATCTCCTCTTTCGGAGCTCCGGCTCTTTTCTTCCTGGCGATATCCTCGTTCATCTTCTGTCTTATTTCCTGGTAGGCATTGTCCATGGCATCAAAGTCTTTTTTTTCCCAGGGGGTAGGAATGGCAATACCCGGGGTTGCCAGGTGCTTCCATTTGAGATTGTTCGGATCCAGCAAAGCAGTGATGTTTGGTTCCACGGGCTCAACTCCCCGGGGATAGAATTCATTGTAAGCTACCTGTGAAGTGTAATACTCATCAGCCAGACCGGTGAAAGAATGACCAAACTCATGCAGCATCAAGTATTCATACCACTGGTTATCAGTGGTAAAAGTGCAATAAAGATTATATATCCCGCCGCCGCCGTAACGTTTGTGATTGACCATGATCAAGATGGTGTCATAAGAAACGCTGGCCGCTATATCCCGCACCCGACGATTATCCTCGGTGAGCAAGTAGCGTTCTGAGCCGAAGGAATCAAAGCTGCATCCTAGGGCCGTATTCTTGAACTGTCCATGAGAAGGCTCGTCACAGCCGCTGTCAGCCGAAGGCTTGAATACGCCGTAAATATTGAACTTGTCCTTCAGGCTCTGGTAAGGCTCTTGACTGAAGAAGACCTGAATGAATTTTTCCAGGTCCCTTTTCATTTTGTCCTCTTCCTCACTCCGATAACCCTCTGCCAGAAAAGCCACATCCACTTTTTCGTGCGGATGACCGTTCTTTATCAGCTCAAAAACTTTAACCCCGGGTTCGGGGCTTTCCTTGACCACGTATATTGAGTTCGGGTCTATTTCCTCAGAGAAAATCTGGTGGAAGTTGTTTTCCCTGTCCCGGACTTCAAGAGAAAAGATAATCTTTTTCTTGGGAAACGGAATCAGCACTGACTCCTGGAAGGTCCTTTTGATTCCTTTAAGAGCCTCGGCTGTGGTTTTGTATTCGCCGAAAAGGCTGTCAAAAGCCCTGGCAAAAATAAGCTGCCCCGTTCCAGCCTCGTAGATTTTCGCACAGTATCTGCCCCTCAGGAAGGGGTCAATCAAATTTTTTACCGGGCCAGCCCAGATTCCTTGCTGAAAAACTTTATCCAGAGTAACAACTTCTTCTTGATTATCACCCACATGGTAGTAATCAATCCGCATGGTCTTATCCAGGAAATAGCGGTCAAAAGTCAAAGATTCCTGAGCTTTGACCATAAAGATGGTTCCGACAACCACCAGAACAACAAGGAAAAAGACTAAATATTTTTTCATTTCGCTCCTCCTGACTTAATTCAGGGTTTGATGATTTTTCCGGCTATTTCTTTGATCAACTTAAAAGCCAGAGCCGCAGTGATCTCGGAAACATCCCGGGAAGGATTTAATTCAACCAGGTCAAAAGCGACAATCTTAGCTTTAAGATTATGAATCAAGTCCAGAACCTGCCTGGAGGTTAAACCGCCCGGCTCATGATGGGAAACTCCGGGAGCAAAAGCCGGGTCAAAAACATCCAGATCCAGGGAAATATAAAGCGGATTCTTGAACTCCAGCTTGATTCCTGAGCCAAACTCTCTGGCTTCAATCATCTTCACCCTATGTTTTCTGGCCAGAGCCTTCTGTTCCGGAGTCATGGACCTAATTCCCACCTGGACCATGTTCTTTACCAGACCATCTTCCAGGACCCTGGCCATAGGACAGGCATGCGACAGCCGGTCGCCGTAAAGATCTTCATATAGGTCCTGATGGGCGTCCAGATGAAGCAGGTCCAGCTTCTTATATTTTTTTGCCACGGCTTTTAGGGCAGGATAACTGATAGAGTGATCACCACCGATTATGATCGGCACTGCTCCTGAGGCCACCACCTGCCAGACCTTTTCTTCAATGGAAGCGAAAGTCTTGAGCATATCTCCAGAAGTGTCCACGTCGCCCAGGTCAACCAGCGTTGTTTCTTCAGCCAGGTCAACTCCGAGTTCGGTATCAGGGTTATAACATTTTCCAGTCGAAACCCGGCGAACCGCCTCAGGTCCAGCTGCCGCTCCCCGGAAATAGCTGGATTTTTCATCAAAAGGAACGCCGACAATCGCCAGCTGGTATTTTTTTACTTCAGCTAAATTCTTCAAGGCACCGCCAAAATCGGTCATTTTGTCCTCCAGATTTTTTCTCAGGCAGAATTATACAAGATAGCCGGTAAAAACTAAAATCAGAAAAAAACGGCTGCCGTAAAACTGACTGCTGACTGCGTGGCCTCTTCTGAAGCCAGGTCATAGCCTAACAGATAACCTTTTTCTGCTTTGATGATCTCCAGAAGAACGGCCAGAACCGGAAAACCACAGACGTTAGAGTTATCGTTCGCTTCTTGATGTAATTTCCAGAAATTTTCAGCATCCAGGTCCAGCAGGGCTTCAAGAATGTCATGGTCAAAGGCGACTGTGGCTTCTTTGAGCTCAGAAGCTGTTTTTTGATGACCGAACTTCGGTCCGATATGACTCAAATCCACACCGGCTATGATAAGAGTATCTGGAACAGAGGCCAAGTCCCTTAGCTGGTTTAGAAAACTCACAAAACCGGGGATAGCTGAGGCCCGATTAACCTTCTGCAGCCAGGGTTGAAAGGAGCCAAAAAGAATTGGTATCAGCCTGAATTCATTCCCCAGGAGATGCTGGAGAAAAAGAAGTTGAAATTCAAGGGAATGTTCCTGCTGGTGAGCCAGGTCATGCGGAGTAGCCAGGTCATAGGCTGCCTTTTTTAATTTTTTAACCGCATCCTTATCAGTAATTACAGTCCCCAAAGGTGTGGCAAAATCCTTTTCGGTCAGGGACATCAACCCGGTTTCGGGCGAGTGACCGGTGCCCATAACCACAACTCTATCATAAGAAGAGCCCTCTAAGCAGCGGTAAGCCAGAGAGTAGAGCTGCTGTCCACTTCTCAAGTCAATATGAGGAGCTATCAAGACTTTTGGTTTTCTGGAAGCTGCGAGACAGCTCTTGATTTCCAGCGGCAGCTCTTTCTGTTTTATTATCTGATCAAGAAACTGCTTGAGCTCCTGCGGGTCTTCTGGATAAACTTCACCCGCCAGAGCGGCCTTTCTCAGCGGGAGGTCAGAGAATTCCCGGACTAAAGCTTCTCTTCGCTCCTGAAATTCTGGTGTATCCAGAAGCCAGAGCTTTTTAAATTCATCCAGAATTTGAGAGACCAGGCTGGTGCCAGTCAGAGAATAACCCTTCCTTCGCAAGAACTCCAGTTGAATATCTTCAGCCTCTCGGCTTCCGTCAATCAGGGCCAGAACTTCCAGAGCTTCCCCTTGAATGACAACCGGCTTCTTGATCAATCCCAGGCGGTCGGCAATCAACAAAGCCTTTTGGCCGCGGTAGTTTATCGGCTGAATCTCCAGGTCGGTTCTGATTTTAAGGCCCAAGTGGCGACTCCCGAGAAGAATCTCAGACGATTAATGCTCTTAATTCCCTGATTAACATTACTATTAATATCAGATTAGTACAGATTTTTCCAGATTAAACCTAAAGAGTCTTAACTGGAACAGACCGTTCATTAGATTTTATTTTAATGGCCAGCACTACTTTGATAAGCCCCTCAACTAAATTAACTATTGAATGATGAAAGCTCTCTGGGGAGGAGAAAAAAAATAGGTCAAGGGCTCTATGAGGAAAAAGGAGGAAAGAGGAGAAGGATCTTCCTCCCCCTCCCTTTCCTCAGCAACCTTGGCCTCGCCTCAATCTGAGGCGCTACCACTATCGCATGCCCCGAAAAACCTGGCAATCACCCCAAACGATGTTTGTGGGGGTGAAATTTGCCCCGAAAAACCCTTTTTTTCTCACCCCCCTTCAGATTATAATTATCCATTCTGAGCACCTGATATGAGTTAAGGATAAATAAAAGGAGGGAAAGCGATGGAAAAGATGAAACTGATTAAAGACAGAGAGACCCTGATTAAATACCTGAACATTGCCTTAGAACACGAGTGGGCAGTGAGTTTTGAGTATGTAATACACGCCTATTCTATGCCCAAAGGGAAATATTTCTACCAGGACCCAGTTCTGAAATGCCGGCTGGAGGCCCGAGCTCAGACCATTCAGATTGGCATTGATGAAATGTACCATGCTCTGCAAATCGGGTTGTTACTCAAGCAACTAGGCGGAGAACCTTCCTTCAAGAGCGATGTCATAAAGCGTTATCCACGAATCATTGACAACCTGAAAAGAGACAAAATGACTGAAGATGAGGTAACTGCCCTCTACCAGGAAGCGCGGTTTGAAAATATTGACGACCCAAAACTTCAGAATATGGTCCTCAACATTGCCGCCGATGAGGTCCGGCACAGTCAGCAGTTCCAGGCCATGATTGAGGCTTTTCTAACTCAGGGCTGGGAAGAAGACCTCTGCTACCAACCCCATCCTGATGCCGGTAAACGAGAAGACTTGAGACTTCTCCATGAGCTCTGTCAGTTAGAAAACCGGATGATGCATGAATACCTTTATTATGTTCTCCTTTTCAGTGAACATCAGGACCTCGGCCAGCGGTTATTCAAAAATTCCATCAATCACATGCGGCACTGGGATAAACTGTCTGGAGTTCTGGTTAAGCTGGGAGATGTCATCAGGCTGGAAAATGTTGAACCCGCAGAAGGAGGCGGAGAACAGAGCTGGCTGCCCATGCCCTCAACCTACCCCGGGAAAAACCGGGTCCAAGCTCTGGAAAGCACGCTGCAGGGAGAAAAGCTATTGATTGAAAAATACGAAAGAGCTATCAACCTGGTGCCCGAAGGCGAGCTCAGGTCTCAACTTTTAATCCATCTCTCCCTCTGTCGCGAACATGCCTACACCCAGTCCAGCCTGCTGGAAAATGCCAGAAAACTGCAGGTTTGAGCAAAAGCTATAAAGTCTCTTTATTATTCTCAGCCATTTAGCTTATATTATTTAATCAATAGCCAGGATTATTTTGAAAAAAGCTTGACTAATTTAGCAAACGATAAGAGGAGGAATTTATGAGCGGTAATAATCTAAAAATCGCCAGTCTTTTCCGAATCAAGAAAGATTTATTACTCATTATCCTGATTTTGATTTTCGGCTTTAATTTAAGCTCTGAATTGAAAGCTGCCCAAGCTTCGGCCGAAGCCCAAGAAAACAGGCCCAAACTCTCTCTGGAAAAAATAATGGCCGGGCAGGAATTCATCGGAAGCCCGCCCTCCAGTCCAGCCTGGGCCATTGACGGCCAGACTCTTTATTTTCAGTGGAAAAAGCCGGGAGAAAAGAGTGCTGAGCTTTATTCAGTCACTTTGACCAACCCGGTTCCGGTGAAAATCACCAGAGAAAAAATCCTGCAGAATCCGCCCTCTGGCAGCTTTGTCCGGAGCCGGTTGGGTTTTGGCTTCGGATTGGCCTTTGGCCGCTTTGGCACCCAGTGGCAGTGGGACAAGAACAAAAAGCGACTGCTGGTCAACCAGAACGGTGAAATTTTCCTTTACGACCTGGCCAGCAAAAAAGCGGAGCAATTAACCTCAACCGACCAGCCTGAAACCAACCTGGGCTTCACCTTTGACCAGAAGAAAATCTACTACCTGGTTGGAGACAACCTCTTTTTGCTCTCCTTAACCGACAGAAGCCTGAGGCAGCTCACTTCATTCACCCGGGAGAAACAGCCTGAGCCCAAGAAAACCTCAGAGATGGAGAAGTGGTATGAAGACCAGCAGCGGGCTCTATTTAAGGAGCTTTTCAGGATGGGATTTGAAGGAGCCGAAAGCTTTCGCCGCCAGGCAGATTTACTGCCAGCCCTGAGCCAGGTCACCAGCCGTAGAAAGCCTTTTTTCCTCAACGAAAACCAGCGGATAGTTATGACTGAACCCAGCCCGGACGAAAAATTTGTCCTTTTTCTCCTGAACGAACAACTGCCTGCGGCTAAGAATACTATTGTCCCTAATTACGTCACCCGTTCAGGTTATACCGAAACCATATCTTCTCATACCAAAGCCGCTGAAAACCCCCAGCTTCTAAAACTGGGCTTGATGAACACCGAAAAGGGTGAGGTTATCTGGGTAGATTACAGCCAGGGTGAACGGCAAATAAACCCCCGGCAGTGGCTCTGGTCTCCGGACGGGAAAAAGTGCCTGCTGGTGGCTGAATCTGAAGACCGCAAGGATGCCTGGCTTTTCCTGCTGGATACCGCCACGGGCAAGACCTCGGTGCTGGAAAATGTTCACGATGAGGCCTGGATTGGCCCGCTCAGCCTGACCAATGTTTTCTGGTGGCCAGACAGCCAGCGCCTATCCTTCATTTCTGAAAAGAACGGCTATGCCCATCTTTATGCAATTTCTGTTTCAGGAAAAGACTGCCAAGTTCTTACTGAAGGTCAATACGAAGTAACCGAGGCTTACCTTTCAGCTGACGGTCAGAAAATCTACTTTGTCTCCAGCGAAGTTCATCCTGGAGAAAGGCATCTTTACCTTCTGGATTTGAAAACCAAAAAGAAAACCCAGCTCACCAACCTGACCGGTTTGAATGAATTTTATCTGGCACCTGACGAGAAATCTGTGGCCATCATCCATTCTTACAGCACCAGGCCTCCGGAGCTTTACCTGCAAAGTCTGAAGCCGGCCGGAAAGCCCAGGCAGATTACTCTCTCCACGACCGAAGAATTCCGTTCTTATCCCTGGTACGACCCAAAGATTATAACCTTTAAAGCCCGTGACGGAGTGGAAGTCTATGCCCGCCTGTTCAAACCAGACAACCCTCATCCCAACCGCCCGGCGGTCATCTTCATCCATGGAGCGGGTTATTTGCAGAACGCCGACAAAGGCTGGAGCACATATGAACGAGAATTCATGTTTCATAATTTCCTGCGCGACAGCGGCTACTTTGTCCTGGACGTTGATTACCGCGGCAGCAGTGGCTACGGTCGGGATTTTCGCACCGGAATTTACCGCCACATGGGCGGAAAAGACCTGGAGGACGTTGTGGATGGAGCCAAGTTTCTGATTGAAAAATATCAGGTCAACCCCCAGGCCATCGGTTGTTATGGCGGAAGCTATGGCGGCTTTTTGACTTTGATGGCCATGTTCAAGACTGAAGTGTTCAAAGCTGGAGCTGCTCTGCGGCCGGTCACTGACTGGGCCCATTATCATCCCAACTACACCGTGGACATCCTCAACCTGCCTCAGAAAGACCCGGAAGCCTACAAACAGAGCTCGCCCATCTACTTTGCTGAGGGCTTAAAAGGTCATTTGCTAATCTGCCATGGGATGGTCGACACCAACGTCCATTTTCAGGATACAGTCAGGCTGGTCCAGCGCCTGATTGAGCTGGGAAAAGAAAACTGGGAAGTGGCCATCTATCCGGTAGAAAATCACAGCTTCCGCGCCACCTCCTCCTGGGTTGATGAATATCGCCGCATTTTCAAGTTGTTTGAAACTCATCTAAAAAAATAGAGACGGCCAGGCCTTCTGCCCAGGCCATAAATCAGGCCTCCTACCCAGGAGACCTCAGGGCTGGCCTTCGTTCAAGCAAGTAAAGACCCGGTCTCCGGGCTAAAGGGAGCAGTTGGGGGCAGCCCAGGGAAAAATTTAATTTCAGTACTGATTCTGGCCGACTGGTTAGCCGATTGATGAATCCAGGCCCGGATCAATCATAAGCGCTGAGCACCAGGTCCAGGTTTTCCACCACCCGGTCAGCGTCATTTTTGGTGAAGATGATGGCCGGCTTTATTTTTATGACGTTGCGGAAGGGACCATCGGTGCTGAGCAAAATGCCCCGGTCTCTCATCCTTTCAATTACCGCTCTGGCTTCTGCGGTAGCCGGCTGCCTGGATTTCCTGTCTCTGACCAGCTCCACTCCCAGGAACAGGCCCAGCCCCCGAACATCTCCAATCAAGCCGTGCCTTTTCTGCAGCTCCTTCAATCCCCGGAGAAAATAGTCTCCCACAAGGCGGGCATTTTCCTGAAGATTTTCTTCCTCAATGGCCTCAAGCACAGCCAGCCCGGCAGCGCAACTTACCGGGTTGCCGCCGAAGGTGTTGAAGTATTCCATGCCGGTCACAAAACGCCCGGCTATTTCTTCAGTGGTAATCACCGCTCCAATCGGATGTCCATTGCCAATGGGTTTTCCGAGGGTGATGATGTCGGGCAAAGCTTCCTGGGATTCAAATCCCCAGAAAAAATAACCCGGCCTTCCGAACCCAACCTGAACTTCATCAGCAATCGTCACCCCGCCCCCAGATTTTATAATTTCAAAGGCTTTTTTCAGGAAACGGGGCGGGAAAATAACCTGGCCGGCGCAACCCATCATTGATTCGGCAATAATTCCCACCAGCCTTTTATTTTCTGACAGCAGGCCGCTGACCAGTTTTTTCACTTCGGCAGCATACTTTTCTGCGGTTTCTTCGGTGCGGCCCCGGTAAAGACCGCGGTAGGGATCAGGGGTGGGAATCTTGTGAACAAAAGGCGGAGCCCCCTTTCCCCCTGGTCCGTCAAATTTATAAGGGCTGATCTCTACGAGCGAGGTCAGGTTGCCGTGATAAGCACCGTCAATGACCAGGAGCTCAGAACCACGGCTAAAATTCCTGGCCAGTCGGAGAGCCAGGTCATTGGCCTCACTTCCAGAATTGACCAGAAAACAATGGGTGAACTCCCGCGGAAAACGGGACAGCAGCTTCTCAATGTAAGCCGCCATCTGGTCGTACAGATACCTGGTATTGGTGTTGAGCACAGCCATCTGCCGGGCGACTGCCCTGGCCACAGAAGGATGACAGTGCCCGAGATGGCAGACGTTGTTGATGCAGTCCAGGTAACTCCGGCCCTGGGAGTCAAACAGGAACTGTCCGGCTCCCCTTATGATGTGAAGCGGTTTCCGGTAAGACAGGCTCAAGGCTTCAGAGACGTGGGCTTTCCTGAAAGCCAGAAGCTTACTTTTTTGCCGGTCGGGATTTTCTGTCTCAAAACCACAGCTCCGGTAGAAAAGGCGGCGCCATTTTTCCGGGTTTTCTGAGAGAAGATAATCAAGGAGCTTCCAGCCGGGCCCTTCCGAAATCCTCATGTAGGCATTTCTGGGCTCGGCGTGTCTCCTCCAGGCTGCCATAGTCAGGCTGATAACCAGTCGGGCCAGAATAAGATAGAAAATGATATCAAGCTCTTCCTTTCTAAGGGGATTGAGGCAGTGATAAGCACCGAGTATCTTAGAAGCAACCTTTTCCTTTTCGCCTTCTCTGGCGCTGATGAGCATCAGGGCATAGGTTAAAGCCAGTGCCGGTTCGGCTGCTAGATAAGATTCAGTCATGTCTCCAAAGTCTATCAGCCCGATTATCCGGCGGCCGGATTTGCGGTCGGGTGCCAGCAAGAAATTGTGTTCATTGGCGTCTCCATAGATGACCTGCCTGCGCAACCTGTGGTCTTCAGGCTGGACCAGGGTTTCATACTGCAGTAGACAGTAATCTAACTTCCGCCTTCTGGATGGGTCTGAGATGTACTTGAGTCTTTCCCTGGCGAAAAGGACGTTTCTGACATCCCAGGGCAAGAGGCGTTTCTGTCCCGGGTGGTAAAAATCTTTAAGAGCCAGGTCAATCTTGGCCAAAAAAGTTCCCATCTCCTGCCAGAGCTTGAGGTCAATGTCTTTCACCGCGGCCAGCGGTTTCCCTTCTATGAACTCAAAAAGCCTGGCCCGGTAGAGTTTCTTATCCCTGGCGGAAAAAGAGGTAATCAGTTTCTCGGTCCTGCCCGGAACAGGATGGGGAAAACGATAGCCCTTCAGTTTCTGATTCAAAAAAAGCAGGACCTGATTTTCAAAATCAAGACTTTCTTCCCGGTCAAAATCAGAGGAAATCTTCAGCACCAACTTCCTTCCCTTATCTACCTGGAGGAGAAAGTTCTGGGAACGGTCGCCGTTGAGAAGAGCCAGTTTTTGCGGCTCTATACCGAAGAATTCAGAAAGCAAGAGTTTTACTTCTTTAATTGCCAAGGAAGGCTTCTGGTATTCCAGGCTTAACATCAATCTCTCCACTTAAATTGCCCATCGGAAATTATATGTCTGGGTCTGGGAATCTTCAAGAAAATAAGAATTAGGCAAGGAGCGAGAAAGGGGAAGAGGCTCTTTGGGCGGTGAGAATAGAGAATATTGGGCGCTGAAACCAGGCCTTAAGTGAAAGAAAAAAAATCTTGACAATTTTCTTTTAGCTTCGTTAGCATAAAGAGGGGAGCAAATCAGGGCAAGCCGCAATTAATATCTTTAATCAAAGATTTTTTAGGGGATGGATAGCGATTTAAAAAGTCATGGGGCGAAAACCGATGTCTATTGATTATGCAAAAAATATTTGTCTACTTATTTTCCTAAAAAAGGAGGGACAATGATTAACTTCAACTGGCAAAGAAAGATCGTTTTCAATTTAAGCTATCTTTTTTTCATTTTGCTATTTCTTTTGTTCAATATGCCTACCGAAGCTGAGACCAGATTTTTGGGGGATTACCCGAAAAATAGAGAACCAGGGTGGAGTAGTGAGTGTCAGGGTGTGACTCATGATAATTCCTTCTGGTATATCACTCAAAAAGATAGATTATGGAAGTTCCCGGTATCCTTTGATTTAAACCGCGATGTTTGGCCCGCTGTTAAATCTGGCATTGTTAAATATGTTGGGATACCAGATGTTTTAAGAAATCAGGGCTACAATCATTTTGGCGATTTGGATTATTTTAATGGATACTTGTTTATTCCCGTAGAAGAAAAGGATTTTAGAAAACCCGCAAAAATTGCTGTCTTCCGAGCCCAGGATCTAACCTTTGTGGCTGAGGCTAATCTGGACGCTGGCCAGGGTGGAACCCACGCCATGGCCTGTGCTGTTAACCCTCGCGATAGTCAATTATACGTTTCCCAGTTTAAGCATAATGACGACTCTAGTATTCGCGTTCTTGTTTACCGACAAGAAATTAGGGGAAATCAACTTATTCTGAACTACATCAGGAAAGTGACTTTTTTTGAAGAGGATGGAAGGACACTTCACCCCAAAAGAATTCAGGGACTTGCATTTTCGCGAGACACTGGTCTTTTATACCTCGTTTCAGATACAGGTTCATCAGGAGGAATATTTATTTTTGACGTAACCTCAAAGAGATTGCAGCGAATAAAGGTAGATTATGATCCTAGCATTTTTGGTGAAATTCGGGAGGAACTTGAGGGGATAACTGTCTGGAATCTTGATCATGGCAAGGCTCCAAATATAAGTGGTCAAGTCCACCTGATTATGATTGATAATGTCGGCACAGGAGACGATGATCTTTATTTTAAGCATTTTAGTGTACCTGGAGAGAGGCACCTGGCAGGTGAACAGGATTGCTTACCTATCAATATTCAAAATTTAAGGATTAAAAAAGCAGATTCAGAATGGGAATTATCAGATGGATGGCATAGAATAGGGCTTTATAAAAATGAAGCAGAGGCTCTTAAAGTAAAATCAGTTTTAATTCATTACAATTTAAACGAGAAGTGCTTTGTGGGTCGACCCAACTCCAAATTTGAGTATTATTTAACTAATGGTCAGAGCCCTCAGGGAAGCTTTCCTGGTGAAGACTGTCTCGGCTTTAATCCTTTTAATCTTGAAATGAAATGGATTGATGGCAAATGGTTGCTGGTTGATGGTGGCCATAGAATCCTGGATTTTGGCCAGGAAGGTTTAGAATGTTTCGCCTCTATTCTAATTATAAGAAAATATGCCTTTAATTCTATCTGTTTTTTGGGAAGGCCGAAACCCTATTTTGTCTATTTCCGAAAATAACAAAAAATAATACCCTGAAAAAAAAATTTTATAATCTCATTTTCAGAATTCGGCCATCAAAATCGTGCTTCCTAAATGTAGAGGAGATCTATCATTAAGATATCAACGAGAAAAAAAATATAATCAAAAGAAACCCGAAATATTTATTGTTCCGCAATAATCAAAAGTAGACGTAATGTAAAAAGCATGAGTAGACAAAAGTATTCAAAAAGTAGACGTGGGGAGAAATAGATGTGGCGGAACCCTTAACTTGAAAGAACGGGCCGTTGACAGAAAGCCATTATTTTTGTATAGGATAATACAAGATGGGCAAAGTACTGGAACTGGAAAACGTCCATAAAGCTTACAAGCTCGGTTTTATACCCAGGAAAAAGCAGGTCTTAAAGGGTGTATCTTTTTACGTCAATGAGGGAGAAATCTTCGGTTACTTGGGGCCAAACGGTGCGGGCAAGACTACGACCATTAAGTGCATCTTAAACTTGATTTTTCCTGATGCCGGTAAGATCACCATCTTCGGCGAAGATTCGCTCAAGCCGCGGGCCAGGCAGAAAGTCGGCTTCTTACCCGAAAACCCCTATTTTTATGATTATCTGACGGGGCGTGAATTTCTGGCTTTCTATGCTGACCTTCTGGGCATTCACGGCCAGGTGAAAGAAGATAAGATCGGTCATCTGTTGAAGCTGGTGGGAATGGAGAGGGCGGCTGAGCTTCAGCTCCGGAAATATTCGCGGGGCATGCTCCAGAGAATCGGCCTGGCTCAGGCGCTGCTCAACGACCCAGCCCTGGTCATTCTGGATGAGCCCATGGGCGGGCTTGACCCCATCGGCCGCAAGGAATTTCGCGACATCATCGTCAACTTGAAGAAAGAAGGCAAAACCGTTTTCCTGAGCTCCCACATCCTTCAGGACATTGAGATGATCTGCGACCGGGTGGCCATCATCCTGGCCGGGGAGATAATCAACCAGGGCTATTTGGGCGATTTGATTTCAGAAAAAGTGCTCTACACTGAAATCATCGTTGCCGGAGTGCCGGCCGCTGAATTCAATCATCTGGGCGAAAGCGTTTCCAGCAGCGGCGACCGGGTGCTGCTCAAGGTTTACGAAGAAGATAACATTGACCGGGTAATAAGCCTGGTTCAACAGAAGAAGGGAAAGATTGTTTCGCTCGTTCCCAGGACTGAAACCCTGGAAGATATTTTTGTCAGCATGGTGAAGAACCAATGAAAATCACCACCATTGCCCGGAATACTTTTAAGGAAGCCAAAAGGGACAGGGTGCTTTATCTGCTATTTTTCTTTGTGGCCATCTGCTTGCTTTTCTCCCGTTTTCTGGCCCTGCTGACGGTTGGCGACCGGGTTAAAATCATCAAGGATGTGGGCCTGGCCTCCATCCAGCTCTTCGGCATGCTGATGGCCATCCTGATGGGCACCGGTCTGGTTTATAAGGAGATAGACAAGAAGACCATCTTCACTTTGCTGGCCAAGCCGATTCACCGGGTGGAATTTCTGCTGGGTAAATTTCTGGGGCTGGTCCTGACTATTTTCATCATGACCGTGCTGATGGCCGCGATTTTCCTGCTGATTCTTTTTCTCCATACTTTTACCATTGAGTGGAGTATCCTGATTGCTATTCTCTATATATTTTTTGAGCTGTGTCTGATGACCGCCGTAGCTCTGCTGTTTTCCACCTTCACCACGCCGATTCTGGCTTCACTCTACTCGCTGGGGTTTTATCTGATCGGGCATCTGTCCTGGAGCCTGGAGATGATCATCAAGAAAGTGAAGAGCGGGACTGGAAGGGCCATGTTGCGAGTTCTTTACACAGTGCTTCCGGACCTGGAAAATTTTAATTTTAAGACGGAAGTAGTCCATAGTCTGCCAATCCCTACTAAATTACTAGGGATTAGCTTCATCTATGGAGTGGCTTATACCGCTTTCTTGCTGCTCCTGGCTATGCTGGTTTTCAGGAGACGGGATTTCATCTGAGGCGGGTGAGAAAGGATGACTTTAGGCGGTAAAAAGGAGGTGGAGGGAAGGCCAGAGAATCACAAGGTGCAAATCAGCAGAGCCAGCGAATAGAAGAGTGGCTCAGGGCAGTATATTGTAATAAATTGGAGAAAACAGAATATTTAATAAGGTAAAGATTATAAGGCTCAGGAAGAGACGGAGGCTGAAAAGCAAAGAGAAATGAGCAACGCCCAGGCCAGAAGCCAGAGTGTGCAGCTAACCTTATTGGTGGCTTTTCTCATCATTTCGATGCTCCTCTTCTCGGCACTTAAGGTCGAGAGCGATAAAGTTGCCAGGAAAAGAGTCCCGGGGTCGTCAATCATCTATCTGCCGTCGGGTAAATACTTAAAGTATGCAACTTTTGGCTATTCCTCGCTGGTGGCTGACCTCATCTACCTGTGGGCGATACAGTATTACGGCACCTATGAGATTGCTGACCGGTTCAAGTATCTGGAGCACATTTTCTCCATCATCGCCGAGCTTGACCCGAAGTACGTTGACCCCTATGAGGTGGGGGCGCTGATTGCCGTCTACGATGCCCATGACCCGCAGCTGGCTTTTAAGATTCTGGACATGGGCCTTCAGAAGAACCCGGATATGTGGATTTTTCCCTTTCAGGCCGGACACATAGCTCAGATGAACCTGAAAGATTTTGAGGTGGCCCGAGAATATTACAGAAAAGCAATGGAAATACCGGGGGCCCCACCGATAGTCAAAAGGCTTTACGCTCACGCCGCTTACCAGACGATGAATTACCAGGAAGCCTGGGAGATGTGGAAGGAAGTTTACGAGACGGCGCAAGAACAGTGGGTTAAAGAGATTGCCTACAACCATCTTTACCGGGTGAAGTCCACGGTGGATACCGAAGCGCTGGGCGAGGCGGTGAAAAAGTTCAGGGAAAGATATGGCCGGTGGCCGTCGGACCTTAATCAGCTGGTGCAGGCTGGGTTGATAAGAGAGGTGCCGAAGGACCTGGACGGCAAAGATTATCTTTATGATGCTAAAACCGGCGAAGTTAAACCAGCGAGGGTCTGGTGGAAACGCTGAGAATCATTCTGGTGGTGGTGGTGGGGCTGGTCTGGGGCAGCTTCCTCAACGTGGTGATTTACAGGCTGCCGCGGGATTTGAGTCTGGTCAGACCGCCCTCAAGCTGTCCGAAATGTGGAAGGCGGATAAAATGGTACGACAACATTCCGGTGCTTTCGTATTTGTTGCTGGGAGGGAAATGCCGGTTCTGCGGGACGAAGATCTCGGCGGTTTACCCGCTGGTTGAAACCCTGACCGCTGCTTGTTTTGTGGTCGTTTATTTTCATAATCTGAGGTTTTTTGACCTGCAGTTTTTTGCTGATTGCATTTTTGTGAGCGCCCTCATTGCTCTGGGTTTTATTGATTATTTCCACCAGGTCATTCCCGACCATATTTCCATCCCGGTGCTTATCCTGGGGCTGGTCTTTTCGCCATTCCGGTACGACCTGAATCTGCGGCAGGCGCTGATTGGGGCAGTGGTGGGCGGAGGGTTCCTGCTGCTGGTCTATGTCATTTATACTCTGTTGCGCAAAAGAGAAGGCCTGGGGATGGGCGATGTGATGATGATGCTGATGGTCGGGGCTTATTTGGGTTTGGGCCGGACCATTTTCACCCTGCTCCTGGCTTCTGTGGTCGGAGCGATATTCGGGTTGGGGCTGATGAAGTTTAAGAAAAAGACATTGCAGTATTCATTGCCTTTTGGAAGCTTCATCGCGCCGGCGGCCTTTGTAGCCCTGGTCTGGGGCGACCAAATCATCACCTGGTACCTTTCCCTCTTCAAAAGGGACACCTAACAGTGTCCCCCCTCCCAAACAGGGGACATCTTACAGTGTCCCTTTTTTCTCACCCTGTTGATCTTTATATAAGGGGAGACTTGAGCCTGAGAACAGGGGACGCTTTAAACTGTCCCACATTTTTCAATTAAGGCGTGAAATTTGGGGACACTCATAAGCGTCCCCTTTTTATTAGGAAAATATTCTGGGTGGAGGGGGTAATCTTAAATTCGTCTGCCACTGGCAGACCCGGTACCCAAACTATCTTTCCTCCCGAGACAAACACTGGCAGCAAATCACGGACTTCGCCTGGAATCTTTCTCTCGCGCAACAAATCCTTGAGCTTCTTCTCCCCGCTCATTCCCAGCGGCCGGTATTTATCCCCTGGTTTCCGGCTGCGCACCTCCAGCGGAAAGCTCAGCTTATCAGCGTCCAGGTAGCATATATTAATGTCATCATACTCAGGTTGCCCCAACTCGCCGGCGGAAACTTTGCTTCCCCAAAATTCCCAACGCTCATAAAGCCGAATTTTTTGCCGCCCATCCCATAAAAACGAAAACCCCTCTTTCTTCCTGCCTATTTCCACTCGTTTAAGCCAGCCTCCTTCGTTTACCAGCACCTTATCTTTGCCCCAGCTGAATTTCTGCCCTTCCCCCAGCTTCAATACCACCTCGGTCTGTTCAAAGTTCGGCGACTCCAGCCCCAGCGCCAGATGCAGGAATTTTCTCACCAGCCTTCTGGCCACCGCCACCGGCATCTCTTTCAGGGTTTTCATATCAAGTTCTAAATTTGGAGATAGGGAACGGCCCTCCTTTTCGCGCCCAACTTTTTTCTCAAGAATCGGAGATTGATTATGGCCTACCCCTTCTTCCCCGCCTCCATGTTTTCCGCAGCAACCTCGGGTCACTACCGGCCACATACCCTCCACCAGCTCCGCCAGCGCCTCATTCTCATCCTGAGCAATCAGCGCCAGCTGACCCAAATGAGCAACCACCTCTGGGTCAAATTCCTTTTCCAGCCGCGGAACGAGCTCCTGCCGGATTTTATTCCTCAACATGGACGTATCCAGGTTGGTTTCGTCAACCCGGAATTTAATATTATTTTGCCGCAAATATTGCTCTATCTCGCTTCTTTTCAAGCCCAGGAGCGGCCGCACCACACGTCCAGCCCTGAGCCTGACTCCCTGAAGCCCTTCTATCCCCGTCCCCCTGAAAATTTTCATCAGCACAGTTTCGGCCTGGTCGTTCATCGTATGAGCCGTCAGCACCATCTCCGCCCCCCACTTCTCAGCCGCCTTTTCCAGAAACTCATAGCGCTTTAACCGTCCGGCTTCCTCCAGATTGAGCCTGTGCCTCCGAGCGTATTCCCTGACTCTGGCCCGGCCTACAAAAATTTTCAGCCGGTGCCTCCTGGCCAACTGCCTGACAAAACGCTCGTCGGCCTCAGCACTCTTTCTCAGCTGATGATTGAAATGAGCCAGCGCCACATCCAGCTCCGGCCACTCTCGCTTCAACTCCAGCAGCAAATGCACCAGCGCCACCGAATCCTGTCCCCCGGAAACAGCTACCAACAGGCGGGATTGAGACCCGAACAGACTATTAGCCTCAATGAATTTCTTGAACTTCCGAAAAATCTGATCTGTCATGAAATAAATGGCGGCGGAGGGATTTGAACCCCCGACACTGCGGATATGAGCCGCATGCTCTGACCAACTGAGCTACGCCGCCGGGTATGTGAATTTTATATGAGCCTTCCCCCTTAGTCAATATCTCAAAAAACGGGGGACGCCCTAGATATTTCCCAATTTTCTACCTGAAAATGGGGGCTATAAAAATGGTGACGCCCTACAAGTTTCCTCATTTTCTCATTTTATCGAGAGAGACCCGCCTAATGTGGGGACAACTTACCTATTTTCAACTTTTTATTAAACTCCCATTTTCTTAAGCTTTGTTATTTTTACCTGGGGGATAATCACTCATAGAAGTCAATAATCACTCTAAGAGCCAAAAACAAACTCCATTTAATAGATTAAAAAAACTTACAACCCCAGACCTTTAGGTGGTCTTCTCCACCTTCTTCCAGCTAAATGATCATGTTAATAACGCCTAGCTGCCTCTTCTTTTCCTCCCTGCTACCGCTAAAAAACAGGAAAACAAATGGGGCGTAACCAAATTTTCTTTAGCCTGTCACCTATTTTTCTTGCACTTCCTTCCAGCTAAATATTTAGATGAACAAGGTTTCGCTGCCCCTTATTTTCTATGTCTCTGTTCCTAAAAATTAGGAAACGGGCAGATCATCCCTGTTTCTAAAACTAAAACTGGGGAATGTGTAGGGCGTCACCAATTTTATTACACTACTGATTCTTCTGGAATTCTCATTAAAAATTAGGAAAATTGTAGGGCGTCACCAATTTTTTACCAGCGGCGGGCTTTTTCCGGCTCCATCTTCCGCAGGTCCAGCCCCCGCTCCACGGCCGCAATCCGGTAAAGGCATATCTCGCGGAGGGAAGAAGGATGATGCAGCACTTCAGAGAGCGACTGGCTCCCCACAGCCCAGACCCCGCCCCCGCGCACGACCACCATTTTGTAGTCATGAAGAAGCCGGATGAATTCTTCCTCTTTTACTTTTGGCCCGACCACCGGAATGACCAAGTACAGGAAGCTGCCCTCAGCATCCACCGGAATGATACGCTCAATCGGCCGCTCCTCGCCCGGATAAACAAAATGGGCATGGGCTTCCGCCTCCGGCACATAGGCATGGATGATGGTCTGAAAATCGCTCTCCGCGTAGATTTTTTTGTGAAGAGCCAGTTCAAAATCGTCGCCCGCCTGTGGCGCCAGCGGCAGCCGAAGAAGCGGTCCGCCAACCTCATAAGGCATGGCCGCCTGCGGGGCGTAAAGCAGATAATCCACCCCGCGCACCGACATAGACCCGGTGTGAAACGGCGAAAGCCGCGACTCAAACAGCCTGTTCCCCGCCTTCCGGAATTCCTTTAAAATTTCATCCTCTTCCGGAAAATCGCAGCGTCCGTCTATGTCCACGTTGTAAGGTGCGGGCTTGAAATGAAAATAGCTGTCCGGGTCAGCTTTAATCTTCGCCCGCATCTCTTCCAGCCTGTTTTTAACCTTTTCGGCCGCGCTAACCTTATTCCCGCCCTGACTTTCTCTGTCTCTCTCCAGCGCCAGCCACTGCCTTTCCAGCAGCCTGATGATGTAGCCGGCGTTGTTGGCCAGGCACAAATTGAAGAAAGCTTCCTTGAGCGTCCGCCCCTTAGTCATCGCTCCGTGCCCGTAGATGATGGTCAGAGGATGTTCAGCCAGCCGCGCTGGTATGACCTTGGCCATCTCCGGCGAACCGCTGGGCACGGCAAACCAGTCCACTGGAATCTCCGCCCCTAAATGGTAAAAAGCCAGCTGGTCAACCGGCACAAACGGCCCTGGCTGCTTGGGTGTCGGCTGGT
>Ga0078972_1000941_pt1 | contig 117223 bp, 86 predicted proteins | sample YelNatPaOPGAMG01_FD_67568 | JGI IMG/M metagenome (GOLD analysis project Ga0078972, IMG submission 67568) | Hot spring thermophilic microbial communities from Obsidian Pool, Yellowstone National Park, USA - OP-RAMG-01 (SPADES assembly) (version 2) | ecosystem: Environmental > Aquatic > Thermal... | reverse complement strand
CGCATTAAACCCTTCTGCTCAGGGGGAAGGGTGCTACCTACAGGCGATCCGCCTGTGTTACCTAATTAAACCCTTCTGCTTAAGGGAGAAAAGCTAGAAATGAAGCGAGTACTAGGGGAGAAAAATAGAATTTGGCTACTTCTATTTGTTTTCTCTTTGCTGTTAGTTTTTGATCCTGCGGCATATGCCCGATGCACACATATCATGCCGGATGAGTTTTTGGATATCTTAGATAGTGCTCAAAAAGAAAATATGCCGACTGGAGTGGAAGGAATAATAACTCGGTCTACTATTAGAGGAGCCAACCAAGATTGGCTGTTGAAAATATTTGAACAGTCAAGCAGTTATTTTATAGATTTTAAGCAGTTATTTGCAACCTGCTGGGGAATCATAGGGAGCAAAATAAAAAACCTCGATGAGGAAAAGCTATGTGCTGATATCCTGGCTAATCGTATTAATCCTGCCCAGCATTCTCTATCCTTATTATTGCCCAAAAGATCAAACCAGCTCGGTCATATTCTCAGAATCTAATAATAATCTCCCGTAGTTATAAGACCTTAAAATCCAGGGGAAATTCTCTGTTTATATTTGGTTTAAGTGGCCTTCTGAGTCAGTATCTTTATATTCGGTTTTGTTAAGTCAATATCAGTCGCAAGACGATCTGTTAAGTGCCAAACCATAAGGATTTATAACTAAACCATAAGGATTTATAACTTGAGATGGTAGAGAGCGATGAACAAGTGAAATAATTATTCTGGCCAGGATGTTATAACTCATTATGGTTGGTCGCTTATCATTCACAAGCAACCCGGTGATAACACAAGCACAAGCAACTGGGTGATGATAAGAGTGGCTAGATGATAAGAGGCCGCTATTTTTCAAATAAGGAGGTGAGGCAATGGATAAATCTTAAAAAGATTTAATTAACTTATCTCAAGATCACTTTTTAGGAGGAGCTTGAGCCCATGATGATTCCATTTGGGCAAGATAAAAATCCCCCTTGCCCAAGATACCTTTATTGATACCCGTAAAGACTAGACCAGGAGGCATCATCAGGGCATCCTAGGAAGGGGGTGATATGTCATATCATAAGATAACATCTCCTTAGAACTGCTAACATTTTAATTATACCTAATTTGCCATTAGAATAGCAACTTCTCATTGGTTAAATCAAGGGTATGAACTTCTCATTGGTTAAATCAAGGGTATGAATGATGAGAGTAAAAAGACCATTACTATTAATTTGACCTATGCGTTTCTATACGGTTTGACCCCAGCGGAATTCTTAACCCTGCTAACACCGGCGCAGCTGTGGGGAATACCCTATATTTAATCCTTAGGAGAAGAGTATCAACCCTACACGTGTGAAGAAGTAATTTGACGAAGTAATTTGACAAGGGCTGGAGGAGATTTTTTTTCTCCAGCCTCGCTCAACCCATAAATTACATAGCTTCTCAAAAATGAAGCTACCAAGAATTGATGAGGTGAGACCTATGTTAAAAGGAAAGAAGTCTTTAATCTTGGCCTTAGTTATGATGATTGCTGTCAGCCTTGCTCTTCCGGCTGTAGTTCAGGCCCAGTGGGCGGCTCTGCCACCGTATAATGTCCTGTGGCCTCTTTGGTCTCCGGCCCTGTCACCAGGAGGGACTCCCCTGGTAACTAGCCTTACCAAAAATACCGTTCTTCCTGTGCAACCGGCCCTAGCCTGGGATCCCCTACAGCCAGCCGGAACTGGAAAACCGTGGGCTCTATATAATACTCCGACCGCATTTGGCGGTGGCTTGCTCTTCTTTGATCTTTACTATGGGTTAAATCCCTGGCCACCGAGCTACATGGTCGATCCGGTTACTGGAGCGCCAAAGCCGATCACCCTGCCTATTGGCTGGTCAGTGCTTCTGCCGACACCATTAAAAGGGTTTGAGTACTTCATCCCTCTAGCCAATGCCATCTACTCCTATCAGTATGGGGTGCCGATAGCTAGCCTGCTGACCAGTGCTGATATCTGGGGAGTAGCGCCACTGATATAGATATAGAGGCGCTGCTGAGAGAGATGATGATAGATATTTTAAGGAGAATTGGGTATGCATAAGAAAGCAAGATATATTGTGGCCCTGGTATTTTTTCTGATCATCGCCGGTGGGCTGGCCAATCCAGCGGCTCAAGCTCAAAACTGGGTAGCTATGCCACCCTACAATGTCCTTTGGCCGCTGTGGTCTCCTGTGCTGTCGCCAAAAAGCCCAACTACCGGCCTGCCGACTCCGATAATTCCAGAGCTGTCTCGAAATACCATCCTGCCAGTGCAGCCTGTTTTGGCCCTGAATCCCACCCCTACCTACATTGGCTCAATGGGGACTGCTTTCCCGTGGCTGTTTTACAATACTCCAACTGGTGTGGTCTTTTATGATATCGTCTATGGTTTAAATCCCTGGCCGCCGGCCAAACTTCTCGATCCGGTTACTGGAGCACCAGTTCCCCTTACCCTGCCGCCTGACTATACCTTTCTGTCGCTGCCGCTGCTGAAAGAGACTGCTCTGTCGCTTATCGAGACAGCCAACCTGACTTATCTGCTTGGCTATGGCTTTGCACTTGGGGTAAATCCAGCTTCACTCCTGACCTACGCCGACATCTGGGGGCTTCCCCCAATCTAGGCCAGGGGAAGGGGGGCGGGGGTAAGTCTTCTCCCCATATTAGCTTATATTAGCTTAAGTTTTTTAGGCAAATATATTTGGCAAATATAAATATTATTGTTAGAAACTCCAGGAGATATGATTACGGCTTTTGGAAAATGGGCCGTGAACAATTCTCTTGCAGAACTCAAAAATGTGGATTTCATAAGGTTTAAAGAAGGAGATTAACCGATGTTTCATGGAAGAAAATCCAGACGACTCTCTCTCTTTACTACCCTTGCATTCACTCTGCTGATCGTAAGCTGCCTTAGTTTGGTGGTTATCTCATCAGTTGAGGCAGCAAACTGGCAGCCTATGCCTACTTATAATGTTCTTTGGCCTCTGTGGTCACCTGCCCTGTCACCAGGCGGAGTCCCCCTGGTAACTGATGTTACCAAAAACACTATCCTTCCGGTGCAACCAGGCCTAGCCTGGGACCCTGCTCAACCCCTGCCTTGGGCTCTCTATAACGCGCCAGCCACTCTTGGAGGCGGGCTGCTATATTTTGATCAGATCTACGGTCTAAATACTTGGCCGCCCAAGTATATGCAAGACCCGGTTACTGGCGCTCCGGTTCCGATTACCCTACCACTCACCTGGACCCTTTTGCTGCCAACCTCATTGGCTCATTTGGAATACTACATTCCACTGGCCAATGCAACCTATGCCCTGACTTATGGGATTACCGGACCAGCATTTCTCAGTCTGCTGACACCTGCTCAAATCTGGGGTCTGCCGCCAATATGATGACACACTGCCCGCTCATGGGTTATTTAAGGAGGAATAGCCATGTTTAGGGAAAAAAGATACTTAGTGATTTTATTATTTGTCCTGGCTATTGTGGCTGTCAGGGTTTCGGTAGTCGAGGCACAAAATTGGGTAGCTCTGCCACCCTACAATATCCTCTGGCCGCTTTGGTCTCCGGTGCTCTCGCCACCAAATGCCGCGGGTAGTCCTACGCCACTTGTTACTTCAGTGACCCGAAACACTATCCTGCCGGTGCAGCCAGCCTTGGTTCTTGACCCAACCTGGTGGACACTGGCTGGTCCGGCCACTGGCTGGCCTATGGGTGAGCAGCCACCCTGGCTCCTTTACAACACTCCAACCGGCTTGGTCTTCTTTGATGTTCTGTACGGCATAAATCCCTGGCCCCCGGCCAAATATCTTGATCCGACTACTGGAGCTCCTATTCCGATCAGCTTATTGGCTGGCTACTCTCTGATTGATCCGACTCCGGCTACACTGCCGACCACTCAGGCCATCTATCTGTTTGATCTGGCCAACTTGTCGTATCTTTTGGCCTATGGGAACGCCCTTGGAGTGAGCCCATCATCGCTGCTGACTGCAGCGCAGGTGTTTGGGCTGCCGCCAATCTAGTAGTGCAACCAATAGTCGAGAATGATGAGGAAAAAGAGCATACAGATAATCTATCCTGAGGCATGTTGAGAGTAGGAAACAAAGGGGGGCATCAGGGTAAGTTTTGAGAAAGCAACGGGGCAGAAGCGGTGAGATTGCAATCTCAACTTGCCTGCCCCCTATTGTTTTAAAAGGAGACAATATCATGACCTTAAAATCATTACTGAAATTTCAAGTACATCTGACAGGTGTTCACTCTATGGCCAAATTACATATTAGCTTAGCGTCCAGCGGAATCATAGTCGGTTTAATCGGTTTATTCTTATTCGGTTTCATTGCTCAAGCTTCGGCCCAGGGGCTATTTTCCCCCGGTATATATGCAGGTATATATGGAAGTTATCCGCCCACTGCCGGCTGGAGCGCTCTGGCGGCCTATGGCGCTTATAGCCCCTTGGTTGGAGGAATTGATCCTCTGTATGGTAGCTACTACGGATCCCCATTTTTCTCCACCCTCCCGTATTATTCTTCCATGAATCCCTACAATATCTATCATTCCCTCATGGAGATTTGCGCTCTGTATGACTATCTCAACTATGCCCTTCACTTTTATGAGATGGCCAGTCAGACTCCTTTTCTATACCTGTATGATCAGACAGCCGACTACATTGGAGCTAATCTCTATAACTATGCCCGCAATATCGGGGTATCTCCACAGGAGTCAATCATCTATTTCATTTGGGAAAATTTTCTCTCACCAGAAGATTAAAGCTTAAAAAAAAGAAAGAAGAGTAACCATATATGGTCAGAATTAGTCGTCGCGGCAGCAAATCTTACTTTCTGGTTAGCATAGCTATCCTGTTGTGCGCAGCTTTTTTCCTTTCTCAAGCAAGTCAGCTAAATGCCCAGCTCAATGCTATGAAGACTATGAAGACAGGGTCAGGAGGTGGCAACTATAATCTTCTCCTCATCACCATTGATACCTTGAGGGCCGATCATCTTGGCTGCTATGGTTATCAGCAGATTAAAACTCCCACCATAGATAATCTGGCTGCTCAGGGGATCATGTTTACTCAGGCCATTACCCCTGCCCCGATCACCCTGCCCGCTCATGCCTCAATCATGACCGGCCTCTATCCTATTCAACATGGGGTTCGCAATAATGGGAACTTCATTCTCGGGCAAGAGGTTCGCACTCTGGCTGAAATCATGAAGGAACACGGCTTTCAGACCGCCGCCTGTGTCGGAGCCTTTGTCCTTGACTCTATCTTTGGGCTGGATCAGGGATTTGACTTCTATGAAGATCGGCTTCCGGCTCGGGGAAAGCCAACGGAAATTTTATATAATGAGCGGAAAGCCGAAGAAATCACCCATCTTGGGCTCACCTGGCTTCGGGAGCATGGAGGTGGGAAATTTTTCCTCTGGCTTCACTACTTTGATCCCCATGCCATCTACTCTCCGCCCGCCCCTTTTGCGCAAGCCTATCCTAAATGTCCTTATGATGGGGAAATCGCCTATACCGATAAATGCCTTGGCGATTTGATCAGCGGGATGGAAAAGATGGGGCTTTCCGAGCGGACAATCATCATCCTAACCGCAGATCACGGAGAAAGCCTCGGAGAGCATGGCGAAGCCACCCATGCTATTTTCATTTATGAGCCAACAATCAGGGTTCCCTTAATTATCAAAGCCCCTGCTGATCTTCTGCCCAGGGGGAAATCCTGTGGGGCAATGGTGAGCAACATGGACATCCTGCCCACTGTTCTTGATCTCTATGGTTTTAGCCCTATCCCTGGGCTTGCAGGACAGAGTCTGCTTCCCCTGATCCGTGGTCAAACCAAGGAGATACACCAACAACTCCTCTGTGAGAGCCTAAGTCCTGAGCTTAACTTTGGCTGGAGCAGACTTGAGGGAATACGAACCCCGGCTTGGAAGTACATTCAGGCACCTCGCCCTGAGCTCTATCACCTGAGCGAAGACAGCAGAGAAATGAAAAACCTGGCTGCCCAGGACGCTAAGCTTTCTGCCCACTGGAAGAGAAATCTTGAGCGGCTGAAAAAATCCTCCTCGCCGGCTGCTGCTCCTGAGACAGCCCGGCAGGTGGAGATGAGCGCAGAGATTCGGGCTCGGCTAAAAAGCTTAGGTTATGTGTGGACCAGGCCAGTAGCAGGCAGAAAGACTCAAGGGCAGGATCCCAAGGATATGATCTACCTGATAGACTATCTTGACCAGGGGATATCATATCTTTATGCTCATCTCTATGATCAGGCCATGCTCTGCTTTCAAAAAATCATCCAGGCTAACCCCGAAAACACCGCAGCCCATGTTAATCTTGGTCGGGTATATCAGGAGAAAAGGCTTTTTGACCAAGCAGAAGCTTCTTTCAAAACAGCCCTCAGCCTAAATCCTGACGATATCGACGCCCACAATCAGCTTGGCCTGATATACTATCATAAGGGCAATTTTGAGCTAGCCTTGGATGAATTCAAGCGTGCGCTGGCTTGGGCTCAATATCCTGAAATCTACCACAACCTTAGTCTTGCCTGCGACAAGCTGGGAAGAAGCAATGAGGCTATGGCGGCCATAGAAAAGGCTCTCCAGATTGATCCAAACTATGCCCAGGCCCATAATCAGGCGGGCAACCTTTTCTTCAGTCAGGCGAATTTAGACAAAGCCGCTTCTCATTTTGAAACAGCTCTCAAAATCGATCCCCAGAATGTTTCCGCATACCATAACCTAGGGTTGATCTATGGCCAACAGGGGAAACCAGAGTTGGCCATACAATACTGCCAGCGAGCTATTTCCCTTGATCCCAATAGCCCAGAGGCCCACAACAACCTAGGGAGTATCTACTTGAGCCAAGGCCGCTTTTCTGAGGCTCTCGCGGAACTTGGCAAGGCACTTTCCCTTCGGCCCAATTATCAGAAGGCCATCTTGAATCTGGGAATGGCTTATTTTGGCCTCAAGGACTACACCTTGGCCGAGCGAGAGTATCGCCGAGCCATTGATCTTAATCAGAACTGCACCGAAGGCTACCATCAGCTTGGGCTTCTGTATCTTGAGAAGGGAGAGTTTTCTTTAGCCCTGTCTTCATTTCAGGAGGTGCTGAGCCGACACCCGGACGATCCTCTGGCCTATTATTCGCTGGGAAAAGCTCAGCAGGGGCTTGGACAGACTGATCAGGCTATTCGATCCTGGGAAAAGGCGCTTTCTCTCAAGCCAGATTTGGCAGGAGCACATCTTAATTTGGGGAATGCCTATTTTGAAAAAAATCTGATTGACAAGGCACTGGCTGAGTGGAAGATAGCTCTTCAAGGGAAAGGGATTGACCTGTCAGTGCACCTGATCAATGTCGGCCTCACCTTCTCTCAGGCGGGTGATGATAACAAGGCAATTTTCGCTTGGCAGCAGGCAAAAGAGATCGATCCACAAAATCCTCTTCTCCACTACTATCTGGGAGCAGCCTATTTCCGGCAAGGGAAATACCAAGCTGCCTACGTCGAGCTTCAAGAGAGTCTTCGCCTTCAGCCAGATAACCAGCAAGCCAGATCCCTTCAGGAGAAGATCGAGCTGATAGAAGAGCAACACGAGGCAGCAGGGGTAAAATAATTTATCTTTTGCCCAGCCCGCAGAGCATATGGTATTTACCGATCTGCTCAAGATTGATGAATCCTAGGAGGGTGCGGCCATGCATGACTGGAACAAAGCTTCCCCTGGCCTCGGTGAGCCGAGAGTAGGCCTCTTCGAGGGGTAAGATAATTTATCTTTTGTAATTTATCTTTTGCCCAGCCCGCAGAGCATATGGTATTTGCCGATCTGCTCAAGATTGATGAATCCTAGGAGGGTGCGGCCATGCATGACTGGAACAAAGCTTCCCCTGGCCTCGGTGAGCCGGGAGTAGGCCTCTTCGAGGGGTTCGGTATCTGAGATAGTGGGAAAATCCGTGCTCATGATCTCGCTGATTCGAGTGTCCGGTGAGTGATCCCTCATGGCTTTTACAAAACGATCTCTGGATAAAAGGCCAATGAGCTCACCATCCCGCATGACCGGGAAATCCATCTGTAGGCTATGACAGGCAATGTTCATAGCTTCCCTAAGGCTATCATCCGGCGACAGCCGACTAAAGCTGGTAATGATAGCCTGGCCAACCGGTATCCTTCTCAGTGATCTTCGCAGAATTGTTTCATGCTCCTCGCCCTCTGCCCCCATGTAGATAAAAATGCCGATCATGGCCAGCCAGAAATTATAGAATAATCCATAGAAAAAGAAAAAGATAGCAAACATCTGGCCTACACTGACTGCAATATGCGTAGCCTGAAGATATTCAATCCTCATGGCTAAAAGAGCCCGTAACACCCTCCCCCCATCCATAGGAAAGGCAGGCAAGAGGTTGAAAATCCCCAAGATTAGGTTAATCCAGAAAAGACTTACCAGAACATGTCCATCGAGCAGAGAGGCTTGCGGAAGAGCAGTGTTTAGCCCAAAGAGTCTGGCCAGAGAGTAAAAAACCAAGGCCAGAGTCAGACTGATAATCGGTCCGATGCCGGAAATAAATAGCTCGCTCTTTGGCTCATCCGGGATTCTCTCCATTTGAGATATACCACCGATAGGCAAAAGGATAATGTCCCGCACCCTGATCCCAAGACGCTGAGCAACAACACTATGCCCCAGCTCATGAAGGACCACGCAGGCAAAGAGCAGAAGCACCAGCAAAACCCCTTGCATCCCTCCCTGCACTCCTCCACCCCGCTTGCCCGCAGACATAGCCACAAACAGCAGCAGGAGCCAGAAAGTAATATGGATTTTCAATGGGATGCCGAAAAATTTGCCAACCTGGATTGACCATTTCACCTTGGCTTCTCCTTAAATATTTATTGAAACATAGCTATTTATTGAAACATAGCCTTTTTTCGCCCTTTTAACCAGAGAAACTCTTTTCTACTTTCTCCGACTTATTGTATAATCGGCAGTGAAGAAAGGGGTATATTACTCATTACTGATTATATAATATTTATTACCATAAATATTATAAGCCAGATCTAGCGGTTTAGAAAAGGGATTTTTCGAGTGGACGAAGAATTTAAAAACGATCCTAACAGCAGGGGCAAGTTTCATGAATTGATGCTGTTTCTGACCATCTTCCTTGCTTCCCTGGCCTTTCCGGCAGAGTTCTTTTGCCCGGAAGGATACTGCCCCTTTCTCATTACCGCCCTGGTTACCATCTTTCGAAACCTTGGGCTGTCAGCTTTGATCTTTGGGCTGCTCAGATTGCGTAAAGAGCCCTTTTGCCGAATCGGTTGGACCGGCCAGGAGCTTGGGAAAAATCTTTTTTGGGGAGTGGCTATTTTCCCGCTCTTTTATTTTTCCGTAGGGCTGGTGCTCGATTTTTTTACCTGGCTGGGGCTAAGCCACATCGAGGAAGTCCCTGTATCGTTAAACCCTAAAGGGGTCTGGGAAATCATCCTAGGGGGAATTTTGGTGCTAGTTGTGGCTTTTGCCGAAGAAATTATCTTTCGCGGCTATCTACTGACGCGACTTAAAGAGATCACGGGTAATACCTGGATCAGTGTTATTTTCTCCGTTCTTCTCTTTACCTTCGGCCATGCCTATGAGGGGACAGCCGGGATGCTGGCCGTTGGTTATATCGGTTTGGTATTTTCTCTGCTGTTTTTGTGGAAAGGAAGTTTAACGATGGTCATTGTGCTCCATTTTCTCACCAACTTTATTCCCATTGTCATTGTTCCAATTATGGGGCTGTGATGGATAATGTGGATGGATAACTTAAATAGTAATAGCGGCTTTTAGCGGTTCTTTCGCTAAGTGCGTAACACAAGTTGACAGCAGATAAATTACGCTATCAATTGTAGCTCGCGGACCTTGTGCCGCCGCAGCTTGTGTACTTTATTAGCGAAAAGACCGCTTGGTTTTGAGAGCATTTTTCAGTGCCGTACATTCTCTCCAATTTCTAGTCCACCAAGCCCCATATCTTTCATCGCCAGGTCAAGGTCTGACAAAATACGGCTGGTCATGTTTTCAATAATACTTACAGTATCTTCATCATGAGGCAGGCAGCTGATTCTTTGAAACTCCGCCTTAATGCTTTCCAATTCATCGAGAAAATCCTGACGATTGAGAATTTCTGCCCAGATTTGACAGCCGGAGAGGAAAAGGTCAAGCGCGCTCTGAATTCTGGCTCTCAGGTGGTTCATAAGTCACAGTCTCCCTTATTCAGAAAATGGAATGAGATGATGAAAAGTCGATAGCGCCTTGTATCCCCATAACAACCCTGTGTTTATAAAGCGATGCGGTTATAAAGAGCAAGATTATTCTCACTGCCTTCGATAACCGTATCGGTTCAAGAGCTGCTCAGACACGGGGAAAAACCCGTAAGGTGGAAAAGTGCAGGATTAAATGAGAAAATGTTTGTCAGACAGGCCATGTTTTTAGTATGATATGGCTTGAAAAAAATGATTTTTCCCATATTAGGAGAGTGTAGGATCCAGATAGTTTATCGGAGGCATTGGTGTTGTGAGCGATATGGAAGCAATTGTCAATTTCCTGTTTGAAGCAGGAATGCTTAAGAAAACCCCCAGAACTGGGTATCAGTTTTTAGGATCGGGGAAAGAATCCGTAGCCGAGCATACCTTCAGAGTAGCCTGCATAGGGTATGTACTGGCAAAGCTCTCTAGGCAGGCAGTGGATGAGTCGCGTCTAGTTAAGCTGTGTCTTTTTCACGATCTTCCTGAAGCCAGAACTGGAGATCATAATTATGTCAACAAAAAGTATGTATCTGTTGATGAGGAAAAAGCTATTCGTGACCTAACCGATTTTCTTCCCTTTGGCAAGGAGGTGGCTGATCTGATTCGCGAATTCAATGGGCAGGCTACCCCGGAGGCAAAGCTAGCCTCAGATGCGGATCAGTTAGATTTTCTGCTTCAGTTGAAAGAATCTGGAGACCTTGGAAATAAGTATGCCGAGGATTGGATTCGGGCGGTTTTCAAGCGCCTCTACACCGAGGAGGCAAAGGAGATGGCCAAAGAGATCGTAACCACTGATTCCAACGCTTGGTGGTTTCAGGACAAGGAAGATCCCTGGTGGGTCAAGGGAGGGAAATAGCCCTGTGGCCTTTAGCAATTTGAAAGAGTTTATGGCGGACCTTGAGCAAAGGGGTGAGCTTGTCCGTATTAAGGAAGAGGTTAGTGCAGAGCTTGAGATTACTGAAATCACTGACCGAGTGTCCAAGCGATTCGGTCCTGCCCTGCTCTTTGAGCGGGTCAAGGGGCACACGGTGCCGGTACTCATGAATGCCTTTGGCTCTATGAGCCGGGTGGCGCGAGCTATTGGCCTTCGGGGTGAGGAAGAGCTTGGGCAGGTGTTCAAGGGAGTATTGGATGTTCAGGTGCCAGCAGGCTGGCTAGACAGATTGAGACTTTTGCCCAGGCTGAAGCGTTTTCTTGCGATCGCCCCTAAAGTAGTCAAAAATCCTCCTTGTCAGCAGGTAATCTACCGGCAGGATGAGGTGTCGCTGGCTCGGCTGCCAATTTTGCTGTGTTGGCCTGCTGATGGAGGCAGATTTATCACCCTGCCCACGGTTTTTACCCGACATCCGCTGAGCGGCAAGCGAAATGTAGGCATGTACAGGATGCATGTCTACGATGAGCGTACCACTGGGATGCATTGGCACACCCATAAGGGCGGAGCAGAGCACTATCGCCAGGCGGAGCAGCTAGGGCAGCGACTTGAAGTGGCAGTAGCTATCGGTCCTGATCCAGCAGTTACCTACGCGGCCACAGCTCCCCTTCCTCCTGATATTGATGAAATTCGGTTTGCTGCTTTCCTACAGAATGCACCGATTGAGATGGCCAAATGCCTAACTATTGATCAGGAGATTCCTGCTAATTCCCAATTCGTCCTTGAAGGGTACGTGGAGCCCGGAGAGCGGCGAATTGAGGGGCCTTTCGGCGATCATACCGGCTACTACTCCCCGGCAGACCCGTATCCGGTTTTTCATATAACCTGCATTACCCATCAGAAAGATCCGATCTATCCAGCCACTATTGTCGGCAAACCTCCGATGGAGGACTGCTATCTAGCTAAGGCCACCGAGAGGATCTTTTTGCCCTTGATTCAGGCTCAGTTGCCTGAGGTAGTAGAGCTTAACCTGCCGATTGAGGGAGTGTTTCACAATATGGCCCTGGTTTCCATCCGCAAAACCTATCCTGGGCAGGCCAAAAAAGTGATGTCCGCTCTTTGGGGAATGGGCCAGATGATGTTCACCAAGATCATTATTGTCTTTGAAAGCGATGTGGATGTACATAATCTGTCCGAGGTGCTCTGGAGGCTAGGAAACGATATTGACCCTAGGCGAGATGTGGTTTTTTTTGAAGGTCCGACAGATGCCTTGGATCATGCGGCCACAAATCCTCATATTGGCTCCAAAATGGGTATTGATGCTACCCGCAAAATGCCGCAAGAGGGATATCCCCGCACCTGGCCTGATCTGATCAAAATGGATCCTCAGGTGGTGGAGAAGGTCAACCAACTGTGGCCAAGGTTAGGAATTGATTAATTTGTGAGGGGAAAACAAATCCATGGCCAGCAAGAGTCAAGTGCAAAGCATGTTTCAGACGATTTCTACTACTTATGATTTTTTAAATTCCCTCTTGAGCTTTAACCTCGACAAGTATTGGAGGAAAAAAACTGTTGATCTTATAAGACCAATATGGCAGCAGCAGCCCAATGCGCTCATTCTTGATCTTTGTAGTGGCACACTTGATCTATCCATCCAGATACTGAAGCAGAGCGGACCAAAGACCAAGATATTTGCTCTGGATTTCAGTTCCCGGATGCTCAATGAAGGGAAAAAGAAAATCCCCGAAGGGGATCGAGATCGAATCCGCCTGATCTGTGCCGATATTGAGCACCTGCCGCTGAGGGACAATGTGGCTGAGGCTGCGGTCATGGGGTTTGGCCTTCGCAATCTGATCGACCGCCACCAAGGGTTGCGGGAAATCAAGCGGGTGCTAAAGCCATCTGGCAGGCTGGCTATTTTGGAATTCTCTCAGCCAAGATCACGATTTTTCCGGGCTATCTATTATTTTTACTCCCTGTACATTTTGCCGCTCATTGGTGGTCTGATTTCAGGAAATATCAATGCCTATCGCTACTTGCCAGATTCGGTGCGAAAATTCTACACCCCAGATCAACTTCAGCAGATCATGGAGCAGATCGGCTATCGAAAGGTCGCCTTCTCTCTTCTGACTGCTGGCATTGTCGCTTTGCACGTGGGAGAAAAAGACCGTGCTCGCTGACCAAAAGTCATCACCGCCTGCTGTCAGTGCGCCTGAGCGCTTTATTTTGGCCATGACGGGGGCCAGTGGCATGCTATATGCCCAAAGGCTTCTCACTCATCTGCTCGAAACCGGCATTGAGCTTCATCTGATCATTTCCCGGCAGGCAGCTTTGGTAATCAGGGAGGAGCTTGGCCTTGGCCTGGAATATTTCCAGCGGCTTTCGGCAATCTGCCATGATGTTCAGGATTTTTCATCACCACTAGCCAGCGGCTCGTTCCATACCCAGGGTATGGTCATTATCCCCTGCTCCATGAATAGTCTGGCAGCCGTAGCTCAGGGGCTTTCGATCAATCTCATCCACCGAGCCGCTTCAGTCTGCCTCAAGGAGCAGCGAAAACTCATTTTGGTGCCGCGAGAGAGCCCTTTGAGCAGTATCCATCTTGAGAACATGCTGAGGCTCTCCCGGTCAGGAGCGGTCATTTTCCCGGCCATGCCCGCCTTTTACCATCATCCGAAAAATCTTGAGGATCTGGTTGAGGATTTTATCCGTCGGGTTCTAGAGCATATCGGCCAGGCATCGCCTGCAGTCCAGGCTTACGCCTGCAAAAGGAGGCTTGAGTATGGCCAAGGTGGTTGAGCGGATAAAGATCATTCTTGAGATGATCAAATTCGAGCACACCATCTTTGCCCTCCCTTTTGCTTTGTTGGCGGCCTTTCTGGCTGCCCGCGGCTGGCCAGATCCCTTGCGGCTGCTGTGGATTCTGGTAGCTATGGTGGGAGCGCGCAGTGCAGCCATGAGTTTTAACCGGTTGGTGGATGCTCCTTTTGATGCCCGAAATCCCCGCACCCAAGATCGAGCCATACCGGCGGGGAAAATAAAGCGCAGTGAAGTCATAGTCTTCCTTCTGATCTCTTGTCTTCTCTTCTTCTATGCTGCCTATAGCCTAAATAGGCTATGCCTGCTTCTGTCCCCTTGGGTGCTGGCCATTTTACTTCTCTATTCATACACTAAAAGATTTACCTCCTGCGCTCACCTGATTCTGGGATTTTGCCTTGGATTGTCTCCTCTGGGAGGATGGATAGCCATAAGTGGTCGATTCGACTGGCTGCCGGTAGTGCTTGGACTTGGAGTGCTGCTTTGGGTAAGTGGATTTGATATCATCTACGCCTGTCTGGATCATGACTTTGACCGTCAGGTAAACCTTTACTCTATCCCCTGTCGATTTGGCATTCGCACCGGATTGTGGATTTCTGCACTCCTTCATATCGGAGCGGCTGTTTTCTTCTTTTTGCTCTTGCCTATGGCTGGACTAGGGCTGGTGTATCTGATTGGCTATCTGGTAACCATCTTTTTTCTCTTCTATCAACATTGGATCGTGCGGCCTGATGATCTATCTAGGGTCAATCTCTCCTTTTTTGTTTTTAACGGCATAATTAGTATCGTCTTGTGCACTGCGGCCATTATCGATCTCCTGATCGGATAAGTAGCCCCATCTTCTCTCCCCGTTTCCGAATTGTCTATGCTTCCCTTCCGAAGAGATAGGAGAGAGAGCTTCTGAACACATCCATAGCCTATAAGGAGATGCCATGTTATGGGAAGGGCCGGAGAATAGACGTTCTCCCCGCATTCGCTCCAAAATCTTTGTCCGCTATCATCGTCTAATTGACAGTAGTATGCCCTTAGAATATCGAAAATCCTTTATCAGAAACATTAACGCCTTCGGTCTGCTACTGGAAACAGATGAGGTTCTTCCAATCGGATCAGAGATAAAGCTCCTTTTTACTCTCCCTGGCCTTGGCAAAGAAATCATGGCTATTGGGAGGGTAGTTCACCTTGAAGAGCTTGATTTCAACACCAGATACCAGGTTGGTGTTGCCTTTCAAAAACTAGAAGGGGTTGATCAGGAAGAAATCAAAAAGCGGATCGAGATGATGGATATCTTGCATTTGCTGCATTTGGCCCATGAAAACAAGGCTTCTGATCTGCACCTGACCTATGGCCGTCCCCCCATTTTGCGCGTCTTTGGCCGACTTCAGCCTCTCGATATGGAGGATCTTGGTAGCGAAGAGTTACAGACACTGATTTATAGCATTCTCACTGAGGAGCAGATTAGGCGCTTTGAAAAGTGGAAGGAACTCGATTTTGCTTTTTCCCCCAATCCTCATATCCGTTTTCGGGTCAATGTCCACTTGCAGCGGGGAAATGTAGAGGCGGTCTTTCGAACTATCAGACCCGATATTAGGTCTATAGCCGAGCTCGGCCTGCCAAGTGTAGTGGCGGACTTGGCTGAGAAGCGAAAAGGCATTGTGATCATTGCTGGTCCGACTGGCTCAGGCAAAACCACTACCCTGGCCGCTATGGTGGACAAGATCAACCGAGAGCGTGAGGCCGTGATCATTTGTTTGGAAAATCCAATTGAATGCCTCCATACGAATATCAAGTCAATTGTTAAACAGCGGGAGATCGGCACCGACACCATTTCTTTTTCTACGGCTCTTCGCTATGCCCTGCGTCAGGACCCGGATGTCATTTTGATCGGAGAGCTTCAGGATGCAGAATCAGCCAGCGTGGCCATTACCGCAGCCGAAACTGGACACTTGGTCTTGACCTCCATGCATGCACCGGACTGCGTTCAGGTCCTGGACCGGCTGATAGGTATGTTTCCATCCCATCAGCGAAACCAAATTTCCATGCAATTGTCAAACTGCCTGCTGGGAATCGTCGCTCAGGCTCTTTTGCCCCGAAAGAGTGGGGAAGATCGGGTAGTAGCCACCGAAGCCCTAATCGTTACTGAAGCAGCCAGGAGTATTATAAGGGAAAATAACACGGTTCAGCTTCGCTCGATCATCGAGACAGGCGGCAGATATAAAATGCACACTATGCAAGATTCGATCCGCAAACTGTACAATCGTGGGATAATCTCTCTTGAGGTAGCAAAGGAATTTTGTACCGATCTGGACATGCTGGCTGAATACGCGACTGATAAGGTCAATCACTGATCTTCGGCAAAAAGGCTCACTGCTGTCTTATGCAGTCCTTATCCTGTCAAATGGCACCTAGATCTTGGCTTATCTTCGGATCACATCCCAAGGGAGAATTTCCTGCTCACCCCGTTGCCTAGTAGCATAAAAATGCGGATTCAGGTTAACGCACTGAAAGGCTCGCCTCCAGTTTCCTCCTTGGATATGAGCCTGCTTTAGAATCTCTCCCACCCGGCGATCCCCACGGGCCAAAAGCGCCTGGATAAAGGCCCACTTGGGAACATCGGTCAGAACTTGGACATTGTCCACCTTATTCAGCCGACCAGCCAGAAATTTTAGCTTAGATTGCAAAACCTCTACCTGCTCCATAGGACAGCGTTCAAACCGGCTGAGCGGCTTTGGCACAAAGCAGCTTAGGTTGACCGTAATCCTGCCGAGCGAGAGTTTATCTCTTGTGGCCTGAAGAGCCGTGTGCCTTATTTTTTTGACCAACGATACGATGGCTTCTACATCAGCTTCAGTCTCTGAAGGCAGCCCAATCATGAAATAGAGCTTAAGGTTTGGAATCCCATGAGCAATGATCTGCCGGAGTCGGTCAAAGATAAGCTCATCCGACATAGCCTTACCAAGATACCGGCGAAGCCTTTCGCTTCCAGCCTCAGGAGCAAGGGTAATGGTTTTATGTCCACTGGCAGCCAGACAGTCAAGAAACTGGGGAGTAATCGACTCTGCCCGCAAGGAGCTGACCGAAACCTTCCCCCCCTCAGCCAGAATCTGAGAGCAGATTTCCAGAATCTGGGGATGATCTGTAGCCGAGGCGCTGATCAGGCCAATACGCTGACGAAAAGAAAGCCCGCGGCGAATTGAGGGCAGAAGTGCTTGTGGGCTTCTCGTCCGATAAGGTTTATAGAGATTGGTCATCAGACAAAAGGCGCAGCTTCGGCGACACCCCCGGCTGATTTCTATCAAAAACATATCGCCAAATTCAGTATTTTGGGTTACAACGCAGGTTGTAGTTTCATAAGCATCAAGGTCAGGAATCAAAGCCTGACTAACCCGGGGTAAAACGCCCTCGGCAGCCTCAATCCCGGCTATGCTACCATTATCATGATAGACGATTTGGTAAAACCGGGGAACATAAAAACCTTCCCGCCCGGCTAAAACCTTAAGCAGCTCCTCCCTGCCGCTCTCGCTCCTCCTCCAGGCTATATAATGGTCGATAAGCTCATGGACAACTCGCTCTCCTTCGCCAACTACGAAAAGATCGGCAAAGTTAGCCAAGGGCTCGGCATTAAACCCAGCACAGGCTCCCCCAATCACTACCAGAGGATCGTTATCTGTTCTCTCTCTCGCCTCTAGGGGAACCGAGGCCAAATCCAGCACTTTTAGAATATTCAGATAATCATTTTCATAAGAGACCGAAAAAGCGATGAGGTCAAATTCATGAAGCATGCGCTGCGTCTCAAGAGAAATTATGCTCTCTTGAGGAAGCAGCGGCCTGTCCGGTATAAATACCCGCTCACAAACCACGTCCTCCCGGCTATTGAGCAGGGCGTAGATAGTTTGAAATCCAAGATTAGACATGCCGATATGGTAGCGATTAGGATAGACTAAAGCCACGCTGACCCTACCGCCAGGATCTTTGATAAAAGTGCCCTGCTCCTGAGAAATCAGGGCCTTGGCTTGCTCTATCTGCCGCCAGGAAACCAAGTCAGCTAAAACCATCCTTTCTTTCAATTAGTTAAGTACTAAAAGTATTATACACTACTACCCCTGATATGGGAAGTAAGTTGAGGGGAAAAGCCTGTAAGTTTAGGGGGAAGACCTGTAAGTTTAGGGGAAAAACTTTGACACCGCGCATTCGACCGAAACGGCATTAGGAAGACCTGTAAGTTTAGGGGAAAAACACTGTAAGTTTAGGGGAAAACCCTTTTAAAAAAGGGTTTTCCCCTAAAACCCCTTTCCTAAAATTTTTAATAACCAGAAACATCTGATCGCGGAAAGAACAAATAAGGAAGGCAAAAAGACTTTTGGGCGCTTAAATCCAGACAGACAGATTAGGCGCACCTTCTTAGACTAGTGCAGCATCGGCAGAGAAATCTGCTTTTCAGCTCTTGTATGGATAAAATATCCCTCTCCTATCCGAATAGGGAAATTCACTCCCGCCGGATGATTTCCAAGCCAGTAAGTGAACTCATATTCTCCCCTTAACTTATTATAGCGCCAGATACTGATCGCCGTATCCTGACCAAGATCAAGCAAAAGATCATGAGAGGAATACTGATCCCCTAAAACTGCAGGTATACCAACCAAATTGATCCCCTCCTTGAGATTGAGTGTGCAGGAGGTAATATTGCCTTGTCGGATATTCAGGTTAATGGTAGTCGGCTGTTTGGCATAAACAGCATACCCTTCCTGACTGCTGATGGAAAAGTTATCCCCACTCTTTTTCCTGTCTTTGGTAATCACGGCCTTGCTGTAGACTCCCTGCTCTGAATCGTATTTGCCGATACTGGATATGCAATTGGCATCTCCCAAAAAGGAGAGCAAATCAAAGGCGAAATTAACAGCATCTTTCGGCCCTCGGGGATAGCTGATCAAATTCATCCCTTTGACCAATGTAAGCTGGATAGGATACTGGACCACTACCTTAATACGAGCCGTAGTGGATAAACCTAAATCAGAAACCGTAATCTCGAAGGTATATTCGCCAAGATCAGCCAAGGTGGTAGAATACCGATACTCTTTTCCTGATTCCCCACCCACCTTGTCAAGTTTTGGCCAACCCTTTGGCCCTAAGATCGTATAGTATAGATAGGAGTTTTCATTATCCTTCGCTTTCACAAAAAAGCAAAGCTCATCGCCTGCTTTGACCGTTATCTCCTGGCCATCCTTGGGTGAGGTTATAATTGGTGGAGTGTTTTTCGGCCGTTGACTCACCTCCTCCTCTGTCAACTCGATGAGATAATCCTTGATCGTCCCAGAGATGTTAACATTAGGAATAATCTTCTTCTGATATCCATTACTGGTAATCTCAAGTTGATAATTTCCTGTCGGAAGAAGTATCATGAACTCACCCATATTTCCAGTATTGATTGTATCACCCATAGGAAGCACAACCTCTTTAGTCGCTAGCGGAATAACCTTAATTTGGGCGTTCTTAATAGGATGATGATCGATGATATCAACCACCTTACCAGAAAATTGCGGCAGCTTTAAGGCAAAGTTTAGTTCTTTGCTTTCTGTTGAAGGAACTTTTACCCCCCTAGGCGGAATAAGAGGACTACCCTGATTGTCATATATTGTTATATTATAGTCTCCCGGCAGAAGAAAAAGCTGATATTTCCCCTCAGCATCAGTGGTTGTTTGAGCTTCTAAATTAGGGTTGGCCTGGTATGTGGCTACAACAGTTATTCCCTTCAAGGGAATGCCGGTAATTTCATCGAAGACCATACCTGGGACCAGGAGAAAATCACAGTTTACAGCCCCCACAAAAGGAAACATCTTATAGCTAGTGGATTTATCCTCATAAAAAATCTTTACTGAACACTCATCCCCCAGAAAAGGCGCGCTCTGGTCATAGTATCCATCAGAATCTCTACTTATCAAGGAAGGTCCTACCTGCTGCTGGTCTTTATAATAAATGTTAATAGTAACCCCTCCTATCCCTTTCCCTTCCTGGTCCCTAACTGTGCCAAAAATGTTCACACTTCGGATCGCTATTATTTTATATTCATTGGCCAGGCTAATAGTATATAAGTAAGCTAGATCCACCGGAGATGATATCATGCTACCATATAGGCCACTAACTGGGAGCCCAGTACCAGTGATCCCGATCGCTCCGCCAGTAACAGGAATCAACCCACCGGGACTAGACAGCCCCTGAGGAGAGATGGCGCTTCCTCCAGAAGAGGCTCCTACTCTATTTGGTGGATATGGGCCTAATATCGAAGAGATATTCCCCCCCGGTAAACTATATGGAGAGACAAAAGGCGAATATCCACTGTAGCCATATCCTCCGCCTGGGAGAGCACCTATCATTTGTGGGCTTCCCATAGGCGGCATACCCAAAAGGGAATTCCCATATTGATATCCACCCATTTGCTGCCATGAGGGGAGTAGAGATGGTGGCCGGACAAATGGATTAAGAGATGGAATAGTCATCAGAGTAGAAGCGAGAGCAGATAAAGGGCTTATCCCTTTGCCTTGACCTGAAAGAAGCGATAAACTGGGTAGCATAGAAAAGGAGATATTACTTAACGCCCCTCCTAAACCAGGGAAAAGCCCTGCACCTAAGCTAAACGGGTTCATCAAAAGATTTGCATCTCCCGCTAGAGAGCTTCCACCCGGACCTGCTGCTATAGGTGCGGCGCTCCCTATTCCACTTCCCGCCATAGATAGGCCTACCATAGACTGGGCAACTATAGATTGAGATAGCAAGGCCGCTGAGGCCGCCATCAGAGGATCATTGCTAATAGCCGAGGGCGAAGCAAATGAAGCCAAAGCAGGGTTTAGCCCCATAGCCAAAGAAAGATCACCACCTATTAACAAGGAAGGGTCTGCCGCCAGCACAGATGATGAATCTATCCCCCCTAATCCCAGCAAGGATTGAGAAGATGCCATATTAGTTATAATATTGGCCATAGCAGCTAATGAAGCACTTGCCCCTGCCGCATCCTTAACCATTTGAGCATAGGCGATCTTATGCAAGCCAGTTAAGATAATCGATAAGATAACTAGATATACCCATCCTCTCTGAACCGCTGCCTTCATCGTCTCATACCTTCCTAACCAACAACTTAAAGCTGCCCCTTGCCTTATCTCGCTTCTGGATAAAACACAAGATCAAGCTCCAAGCTCAAACTTCGACTTGCAACATCAGTGCCTGCCATCACAGGCATATGAAAAGAATTGTTATCTTCTTAACCCCTTGTAATTTAAAAGTAAGAATTTTCTATTGCCTCACTTAACTCTGCATAGATAGGCTCTAGTCTGAAATAAAATTCATATATGCATTTTTTTTCTTAGATCAAAATAGTTTCTCCAAAGAAATCTTTCATTAAAAGCGATAAAAAATAAGAGAGGCTAAGAAAAAATGTTGCCGGATTTTTCCTTCATCCCCCTTATTGATCACCTCAGCTGGATCGATGTCAAGCTCCTTTAAATTAAGCGGTGTTCCAGTTCTAAATTGATAAGCAAAATCTAATGAAAATCGTTTATCGGCTATTCCAAAGCCACAGCTTAGCCCATAAAAATCCTGAGGGGCTTTGACCGAGGGTTCAGGATCATAAAATACCCCAAGTCGAACAGGGAGAACGAGCAGGTCTTTCTCATCCAAGATATAAGCATATTCTACTCCCAGGCGAGCTGTATAGGTAGGATCCTTCTCCGGTAATTGGCCGGCCTTTTTGACAAAAGGCCCTATTACTGTACCTGAATCTGAAATCTGATAATCCTGCCATCTGGTATAGGTAACATCTCCAGCTAAGGTCCAGGAATTCCCCAATTTGTATGAAAGCCCAACCCCATAGGCAACAGGGAAATTGATGTGTAATATTTTCTTCTCAGCAGGTGCTCCACCGGAGAACTTATGAAATCTCTCGTATCTCACCCTGGCCTTAAATGGAGTTTTGTATACCCCACCTAACTGAAGCTGCGGGTTTAGCTTCCACAATAAGCCAAAAGTCCAGTTTTCTCCATGAAAATCCTTATAGACTTCTTTAGTGTCCCAGCTCTTAAAAGTTTGACCACTAGAGGAGTGATGGGTAAAGCTCTCCCACCGGCTTTGGTGAGTATAATGATCTGACCAGAGATTGTAAGCCAAACCAACATATAGACTGCTTGGGATCCATTCCACAGCTATAGCTGGAGAGTAAGCATAAAGAGAGCCTTGCTGCTTAAAATCGTTTTTTTCAGTCATAATAATAGTTTTACCATCTAGTGTATAGGGTGTACGGCTACCGCATTGGACGCTTCGGCTAAAGTCAAATAATTTCTGGTAATTGAGAGAACAAAATAAATTTCTCTGCCAGATGTTTCCAGCAAAGGCCAGGCTGAAGTAGCTTAGGTCCGAAGAAGAGTTTCGAGAGCTACCCATATTTTCCACATTATTACCGCTATAGTCTTCTTGCCGTAAAAAATAACTTCCCACAATCGACATCTCCGGCTGCTGCAGCTGGCCAAGTCCGCCCGGATTCCAAGAGGCTGCGGTGGCATCATCGGCCACAGCAATAAATGCTCCCCCCATGCCCATAGCCCTAGCTCCCGAACCTACAGGCACTGGGGGTGAGGAGATGAGTATTTGCTCTTGCGCATAGCCACACCAAGAAGATAATAACCATATTCCTGCCACTATCCAGGCCAGGCCCCAAGGGATAAAACATCTTTTTTTCGTCGCTCTCATCTCTACTGCTCTTGCCCTTTCCATCTTTCTCTCCCGCACACCTCACTTGGTAATAACCCGATCCTTAACCCGGACAGTATCTTTTTGTTGATCCTTAATCCTTAGATCAGCTTGTGAAGTTTGCTCAAAAACCTTGACGATCTTAGCCTCTCCTAGGATATCAGGCCGGTATTCCAACACCTTTTTGGTAAGTGGGTCAATTAGCGGCCTGCCATCTCGAAAAACGATGAATTTGGTGAATTCCTTAATATTTTTCTCCTTGCCAAGATTGACAAAAATGCTCTGCCCCTCTTTTTCCACAATCATTCCTTCAACCAGCGGAAAGCTGTGCTTGAATTTTAGAGCCAATCCCTCAAGCAGGGTTTTGAGACTCTCTGAGTCTTCGGGCCCGTAGACATCTTGACAGTCCAGAATGACCGAGGTTTCAGTATCGATCAGCCGGGCAGCGATCTCAACGAATCCCTTGCTTTCGTAGACATGCCCGGCCAGAATTGTTTCGGCACAAACCATCGTTCCAAACTCCCGAGGCGAAATCTCAGGGTTTTCAGGATCATCCTTCTTCAGTCGTCGCAAAACCTGATCAATCCTTTGCCGATCAACCACAAAGAATCGCTCTTGATCCGCAAAGGCTTTGATCAGAAAATCAGTCACCAAATTCCCCCCTCCCGGCTCATTTTTCCCGTATTGGGTAAATGGGATAATGGCCAGACTCATTCTGGCGCCAATCTGGCGGACCGGATTGATTTTGCGCTCAATAGTGATCGATTTTGTCTTTTCATTCCCGGCTCGATCTATGGCTTGAATGGTGATGGTAGTCTTCCCCTGTGGCAATTTCAAAATATGGTTAAAATAAATCCTCTTTCCCTCTCCAGCCATGACAGATTCATGATTAATCAAGATATCTCGAATACCTCCGGTATCCTGAACCTCACCGCATACGAACACAGATTCCCAATCTACCACAAGATCCCCTTTTGGCGAATCTATGCGTATAGTGGGCGGCTGAAGATCTCTACTTTCCCCTTGCTGACTGAAGCTGCCAACTCCAGCCAAGCGCAAAGAGGCTACTCTGACTAGCCGCGGCAAAAAAGTATACTCCTTTTGCTGATCTGTCTCGATCCCGATTTGCCCCTCTACCCGATTCCCCAAACGATCCTCGGCCGTAAAGGGGAGAAAGGATCTTGATTCAATCAGGGGAGAGCGGAAGAGAAACCTTCCCTCCGCTCCATGGAGTGGGACCTCCTTTTGGTCAATCTGAAAACTCCGGACTCCGGCTACATCTTTAATCTGCCCTTCAATTTGAATTTCCCCACCAGGATAGCGACCATCATTTCCAGCCGCCGGCATGATCCGCAGATCCTCAACATAGAGCAGTGGAGCTTGTCGATCAGCGATCAGGTGGAGGCTGGCTACGGTTTCCTTGCCAAGAAGATCTTTAGCCACGACCTTAATCTCGTTTACTCCGGGCTCAAGATCAACGGTTGCCGAAAAGGGAATCTCTGGCTGGGCAAGTTCACAGAGATAGGGGATGCCATTAATCATAATTTTTTCGACAAAACAATCATCACTTGCCCGGCCTTCAATCAGGGCCTCAAATCCACTCACCAGTTGCTGATCCCGATGGGAGGTAAATAAGATTTGCGGGCAAGCCTTATCCTGCCCTCTCTGCTGCAAGTAAGCCTGGCGGGATCGGTTCAAATAATATTTGGCTTTGGCGGAAGGATAGTATTTCAGAGAGAGGGAGAGCTCTTGAATAGCCTTCTGATAATCACCCATTGCGTAGTAGACAATGCCCATCTCCCGATGGGGGAAGTAGTCGTCGAGGATATGGAGACCATAGGTGCGCACCCGGCGTTGGTCTTGATTTTTTAACCGGATGGCCTGCTGAAAGTCATGGATGGCTTCGGTCCAGAATTCTCCTTCAGCATAGGAGAGCCCCCGCTCATAGTAATTCCAGAAGGTACTCCCCCATATACCCTTAATCCGCCCATATTCCCTTCCTCCCTTGTGGTAAATCGGACCAGCCTTGACTGCACATCCAAACTGGAGGGCTAACAAAATGAGCGCTATTGTCCCGAGTATTATTTTAAACAACGGTGTAAACCTACCTTGGCTGTTCATTGCTTTTGTGTATTTCGACCTTGAGGTTGTTTTTTAAGGAATAACTTTCATACCGACTGCCAGGTCTTCGGATTTACTCAGGACTTTCGCGTAGCCGCAATCTTCTGTTACCTTGGAAACCTCAAGTTCCCCAACTTTAACACTCTCTTCACTAACTATTTCTCCATCTTGAGTTATGCATTGATCTTTAAAGACATTGAGTTTTGTTCCTGATTTCAAACCTTGCCTGGCCCCGATATTGAGCTTAACATTATTACTATTTACTACATAACTAATTTTCCCTCTCAATGGGAATTTCTCATCAATGACCTGAAGAAGTTTTTGAACCAGGCGATCAGCTATCACCTCAGTCGAGCTTTCGCTTTCCCACTCTTCATATAGGGCAGCTTTCACAAGTGTGGTTTCACTTTCAACCAGACGCATGATAAGCTGTAACTTTGATCCATCTTGATAAATACTGCAGATATTCAACAGGCGCCCCGCTACCATTGCATTAGTCATCAGGGCAAACTTTTTATCCGCCAAAGGGGAAGAAGCTATGGCTAACTCCTGAATGAGGCTTTCAAATTCTGCACGCTCTATAACTTTAATACGATCATCTTTATTTAACCGAGCCATAATCTTGGTAGTCAGAACCTGGATCCGTCCTTCATCATTTCCTTGCGGAGTATAGAAAAAAAGCGTCAAGGGGCGTGAACTCCACTCATCTAGCGGCCCTTTTGCTCTCTCTGCCGCCCATTGATATTGCCTGACCAGCCCTTGAAAAAAGTTCATCAACGAATTTTCATCTTTAAAGATTTCGGCCAAATTATAAGGCTGCTGCTGATCGACAGCCTTGACCGTAGTCCATCTGCCGCTTAGGATAGCCGAGATGAGCGAAGACCTATCCTTTTCTCCATGAAAAAGGGAAAAAAGAAGGCCGACGGCTACTAGCATTCCCACAGTAGCCGCACTGTACCATAGGCGAGATCGACCACGCTGTTCAGGCTGGCTTTCCTTAGCCGCCTCGCTGCTTTGCTGACACTCTTTTTCCGCCTGCCAACTGCGCTCCATAAGCTCTGAGGGAGAGCGTGTTTTCCATAATAGGCCACCTCCTCGGCTCTTTTCCTGGATCAGCCATTCAGTGGCCAGATTCCAGGAGGAAGAAGGGCCAGAAGGGGTAGAGGTAAGCTGAGGAGAAAGGGAGGCCGCCCAAGAGGTAACTTGAAAATCCCGCCGCGACATATCATCTTTCTTGGATAATTCAAAATATCTAGCCGTCGGATCTCCGTAGAGCAGATAGCTTGCCCATAGGATATTTTCCCGACCATAGCGCTCTTTGAGGGACATACGGGCCGATCTCATGGCCTGGCCGATAGTGTGGCCACTTAGGAGTTGACGATAAAATTCAATGGCAAAGCTTGTGCTCGGCGTATCCAGCACCTTCCAGAAAGTGCCGATATAATGCTGCACCCCAGCCAGTAGAAAGGCATTGGCTAAGCCGTAGATTTTTTCGCCATCCGTAGTTCCCTTTTGCCATTCTTCAGTGGTAGCCGACTGACAGGCATTTGAGAATACTAAGGCAGGCATAGGACTAGTGCCGGAAAGTTTATGGATGTCTAGGGCAGTAAATTTCCCATCCTCAAGGATCCATCCGCTAGTCGAGGGATCATCCAGATTATAATCTGCATGGCCTGCGTAGTGAATGAGATCAAACTGAAGCAGCTTTTTTTTCAGATAATCAACGCTTACCTCAGAGCTGACCAGGGTAATATTGATTGCTTTCTGCTTCAGGCTCTCCCGAATAAGGCTTCCCTCCTCATAGGCCGACTGCAAATCACCCTTTGGGTCGGTAATGATAAGCATGTTCAAAGGAGGATGAAGCTCTTTCTTGATTCCGCCCGAGGCAATAACCTGCTGGGTCTTAACGATACGACCAATATTGAATCGCTCACAAAAAAACTCTCGCCCCGTGTAGATCAATTCCCAGGGAACTTGCACCAGGCGGTTATCAATTTTCAGAATAATATCTTCGACCGAGGTCTCGGCAAGCTCTTTTTTGATACTGAGTGGGAAAATTTCATTGTAGAGCACCTGCCCCATCTGCTGAAGCTCGTGGAAGATCTTAACTGGAATTTTCCCGTGACGGGAGACGGCATTCAAAAGATGGAGAAGCTCTCTGCATCTGCGCTCCAGATCAGAACTTGGTAGACGGCATTCTTCATAATGAGTTACCGTCTGCTCGCCTTCACTAAGACTAATTTCCAGATTGTCGGCTTTTCGAGATATTTCTAAAAAGAGCGCCTCTTTCATTGCTTGTTTCCCAGACTACAAAAAATTGTGAACTCTTTCCCTCGGCTAACAATTCTCTACTCATCAGGATTACTCATCAGACTCATCAGGATTCTTTTCGCAAATCCAACCTAATCTGGCCTAGCTCCCGGTCTTCAAAGAGGACCTTGATGAGATATTTTCTCAGCTTCAGGTAAAACAGAGCTTCACTGTCTTCGACGGAGCTGATCTCTCTTCCGCCCGAAAAAAGGGCTAGCCGAGCGCCGGTCAGGGGTGTTTGATTGATTGGATCTGAGGCATTAAGTATGACCTTATAAGAATCATTAATGCACTCGATCTGAACATCAATTTTCAGATCGTTGAATTCCTTGGAGATCATAATCAAATCGGACAATTGGCCCTGATTGATCTTATCCTCTCGTCCTCGGGCAGGCTGTAAAATAGGGGCTGGAGTCAGTAACTCTCCGGTATTTTTAATAATCCTGATTGCTTTTTGGGTAATACTCAAAACGATTTCCAGAACTCGATTGGAATTTTTGAAAACAGCCTCTTTGGCTTTGACCATGAGACTGTGCGGTACATTAACTTGTTCTCCGGTCATAAATTGATCTAAAATGATTAGCCTGTCATAGCAATATTGACAGGTTAGGAGATGGTTTTCAATCTTCGTTCCTTCAGGTTTGGGTAAGGTCCCCTGGTAATACGCTTCTAACCTTTCTTCAGTCAAGCAATCAGGAGTACAGCGGGGTGCGATTCCCCTTCTTCGGGGAGAGATACAGTGCAGTACCTCAGCAAACTTCTCAATATCTCTTTCCATGATTCACTCCTTATCAGGTGGACTCTTTTAAGTTTAACATCACCAAGATAGACGAACAACCTAAAGATCTCTTATGAACGTTTCTAAATCGCGATATAAATTTTTCTCCTTAGCAATCTGAACAAGCTTATTAATCAGCCGGAACTTCAACTGGTGAATGGCGTTCAGCTTCAGGTTCATAATCCTTCCCACCTCATCAGAGGGGAGTTCTTCCTCGAAGATCAGTTTGAAGAAAAGTTTGTGCCGAGGATTCAGCTCTTTTTTCAATTCCCCAATAATATTCTGAAGTTGCTTCAATTCAAGATTATCATACCCTGACTCCGTTGAGGAGCTTTCTGGGACCTCCTCAATATCCAGAAAAAATCTCCTCTCTCTAAGAAAATCGACCGTGTTGTGAAAACAAATCTCACGCAAATAAGCGGTAAATGACTTTTCGGTTGTCCCCCGAAAATTTTGTAGTCGACGACAATCATTCTCTAAAAGAGCGGCAAAAATCCGATTGTAGATTTCTTCCAGCTCATCCGATTGAAATTGAAAATTATACCTCTTGAGAGTTTTTATAATATAATTGTATATCAGCTTGCTGTACTTAGCAATAAATTCATCCCAAGCATGCTCATCCCGATTTATGCAGGCCTCCAAAAAAGCGGTAATCTCTCCATCTTGTTGTGCCAGAGTGTTCATAAGCTATAGCCCTATTATCCAGTGTATCCGTTTTGTAGAAAACAATTCCTTAGTGGCTAGAAGACTTTGCAGATAGCCGACTTTGTTCACTTGTGCCTCCTAAATTATATCAATAAATATATTATAAATATTAAGCTTTTTTATCAACTTTCGCTCTTTCTCTGTCTGCTTGGAACATAACAGCCTGTAGTCAGGCTTTAAGATATATTCAAAAAGAATTTCAACATCTCTGAATACCTAACCATACTATAGTGAAAAATCATAAGGCCTGTCAACTTCATTATTTTACTAGCCTCTTGTGGTGATAACAGATCTTTTCGAAAAAGGCTTTCCCTTGACAATATTTTTAACTATTCTATATAATGTTTTCCAATGTTTTCTACTTTAGAGTTTTCGATTGGAGGCTCTATGGTCAATCAAAATCTTTAACCCTTATACTCTAATCAACCAACTTATACTCTTTCAATCAAGCGGAGGTGTGTACAGTGATGATCTTGAGGCGTCTTTTGGGCATTTTGGGGGTGTGTTTTCTTTTTTCACTAGGAATGGCTATTGGTTCTGCTCAGGCACAACAGAGGCTGCCGGAGGTAAAATCCCAGGATAATCAGGCCGCAGTGGCCACAAAAGGAGAAGTCAAGTCGCAGCAGGAAGCTCAAAGGATCAAAAATCCGCTAGTAGTGATAGACACTTCGTTGGGAAAGATAAAAATTGAACTTTTTGCCAAAGAGGCTCCGATCACGGTAAAGAATTTCTTGCGTTATGTAGAGGAAAAATTTTATGACGGAACGATATTTCACCGAGTGGTGCCAAACTTCGTCATTCAGGGAGGAGGATTTACTGCGGACATGGTCCAGAAGCCAACCCATCCTCCAATCAAAAATGAAGCTACCAATAAGCTCAGCAATACAGCCGGAACTGTGGCTATGGCCAGAACGTCGGTGGTTGACAGTGCCACTTCGCAATTTTTTATTAACTTAAAAGATAATAAATTCCTCGACCATAAGGACGACTCAGAGCAGGGGTATGGGTATTGTGTATTCGGAAAGGTGATCGAGGGTATGGATGTGGTGGTCAAGATTGGAAATGTTCCAACCACCAAAGAATTCCATAGTGATTTGCCTGCTGTGCCGGTAGTTATCAAATCCATTCGGGTTCTTCCCTAGCTTTTAAGGTGCGGAGAAATCCTGGTGGAGGAGAGAGAATTTTGGATCGCACTCAATGCGGTTTCCGGCATGGGGGCTGGGCAAAAATTACGGCTAATCAATGAACTTGGCTCAGCAGAGGAAATTTTTCGGGCCAAAGCCAAGGCTGCCTCATGGTCTGAATGTCGTCCGCTTTTTATTCAAAATCTGCAATTTGCCGATCCTGAGGCGATTGTGCGGCAAGAAGAGAAAAAAGCGCACCTTGCCAAAGCAGCCATAATTACCCTTCTGGATACTGCATTTCCCCAACTTTTACGAGAGATTTATGATCCTCCACTGGCCTTGTATGTCAAAGGGAGTCTTCCCCAGGATATGAGCAGGAGCTTGTCTATTGTCGGCTCCCGAAGAGCTACCCACTATGGACAACTGGTTACGGAACGAATCTCGCGAGATCTTGTGGCCTGTGGATTTCTAATCGTCAGCGGGCTAGCCCGAGGCATTGACACCATTGCCCACCGCAGCGCCCTAGCCAGCGCAGGGGAGACCATAGCCGTTCTAGGATGCGGCCTTGATATAGCTTACCCACCAGAGAATAAAAACCTGATGGAACAGATTGCTAACCAGGGGGCTGTGCTGTCCGAGTTTCCTTTCGGTACCGAGCCCCACAAGATGAACTTTCCGATCCGAAATCGTATCATTAGTGGAATCTCTGCCGGTGTGCTTATCATTGAAGCTGGAGAAAAAAGTGGGGCACTAATTACGGCTAATTGTGCTCTAGAGCAGGGGAGAGAGGTTTTGGCCATCCCTGGCAATATCTACTCTCCCACAAGCCGCGGCACCAATCAGCTTATTAAACAGGGGGCGCGACTGGTCGAGGGAGTCGAAGATATCTTAGAGGAGCTTGGGATCAGCGCCGGCGAGCACTCTAGCGGGACAGCTGGCAGTCAGTCTCCCCCTTCCAACATAAAACTGACGCGGGAAGAGGGCAAAATTTATGCTCTTCTCTCCTATGATCCTGTACCGATTGATGTTATAATCCAAAAGAGCGGGCTTTGCCCACAGGATATTCATACTATTTTATTGACATTAGAAATGAAAGGGATTATAAAACAGCTTCCGGGAAAGCTGTTTATAAGGGTATAAGATATGGGAGAAGAAAAAATGGCTGATGCTCTTATCATTGTAGAGTCTCCCACCAAGGTAAAAACCATTACCAAATTTTTAGGACCACAGTATCTAGTTAAAGCCTCAGTGGGGCATGTCAAGGACCTGCCTTCCAATCGCCTAGGGGTGGATATTAACCATGAATTTACCCCTGAGTATATCACCATCGAAGGCAAAGAGAAGATTCTGGCAGAGATTAAAAAAGCCGCCCAAAAGGTGAAGGTCGTCTATCTGGCGCCAGACCCTGACCGGGAAGGGGAGGCGATTAGCTGGCATATCGCCAATGTCTTGAAGGAAGAGAACGGGAATTTTCAGATTTATCGGGTACTGTTTAATGAAATCACCAAAAAAGCGGTTCTTCAGGCCTTAGCCAGCCCTGGCAGTATCAATGAGGACAAGGTAAACGCCCAGCAGGCCAGGCGGATTCTGGATCGGCTGGTAGGATATAAGATCAGCCCTATCCTATGGCGCAAAGTACGCTGGGGATTGAGCGCAGGAAGGGTGCAGTCGGTAGCGGTAAGGCTAATTTGCGAGCGGGAGCGTGAAATCAAAAATTTCATCTCCAAGGAATATTGGACAATCACCGCCTATCTAGAGGGAAGTCTCCCCCCACCCTTCAGTGCCAGGTTATTGAAAATCGACGGCCAGAAGGCCGAAATTGAGACTGAGGCTCAGGCCCAGAAAATAGTAGAGGAGCTTCAGGCTCAAAATTTTCAAGTCATAAAGGTTGAGCGGAAAAAGAAAAAGAAACAACCAGTTGCTCCTTTTACTACCAGCAAATTGCAGCAGGAGGCTTTCCGCAAGCTTCATTTTTCAGCTAAAAAGACCATGTCAGTTGCTCAAAGGCTTTATGAGGGAATTGAGCTTGGAGAGGAGGGAAGCACTGGTCTAATTACCTATATGCGGACGGACTCAACCCGCATTGCTGAGGAATCTCTTCAAGAGGTGCGATCTTATATTGCATCCCGCTTTGGCAAGGAGTACCTCCCATCCAGACCTAGGGTTTATAAGAATAAAAATAATGCCCAGGATGCCCATGAGGCCATACGTCCTACCTCTACCTTTCGGGAGCCGGAAAAAATAAAACCCTATTTGAAGCCAGAGGAATTCCTACTATATCAGCTCATTTGGAACCGCTTTGTAGCCTGTCAGATGGAAGATGCTCTGATGGATATGACTACTATCGACTTAGAGGCTGGACGCTATCTTTTCCGGGCCACCGGATCAATTATCCTCTTTAAGGGATTCATGCAGCTCTATCAGGAGGGGCAGGATGAGGAGAGCTCTTCCCAGACCCAGGAGGAAATTGACCCTGCTTCACCAGACAGACAAAAGGAGCTCCCTTCTTTGTCAGAGGGAGAGATAGTTTCACTGAGCAAATTAGAGCCGAAACAGCACTTTACCCAGCCTCCGCCCCGCTTTTCCGATGCCACCTTGGTTAAGGAACTGGAAGAGAAGGGAATTGGCCGGCCAAGTACTTATGCCACTATCTTAAGCACCATTGTCAATCGGGAATATGTGAACAGAGACAGTCGGGGCAGGTTTGTCCCTACGGAACTAGGTATGCTGGTCAACGACCTTCTGGTTGATAATTTCCCGAAAATCCTGGATGTGGAATTCACCGCTCAGATGGAGAGCCGACTTGATGAGATCGAAGAAGGCAAGCGCGATTGGGTCAAGGATCTGCGCTTCTTCTACGATTCATTCACCCAAGATGTTCAAAAAGCGGAAAACAGCATGCGGGATGTAAAGCGAGAGGGAATCCTGACCGACAAACTTTGCGAAAAGTGCGGAAAACCAATGGCTATCAAGTGGGGACGAAATGGCGAATTTCTCTCCTGCACTGGCTATCCGCAGTGTAAAAATGCCAAGGAGTTTACCAGGGGTGAAAATGATGAAATCCTGATCAGAGAAAATGAACATCAGGAGCAGCTCTGTGATAAGTGCGGCAGCCCTATGGTTTTGAAACATAGCCGCTATGGTGATTTTCTAGCCTGCTCAGCCTATCCTAAGTGTAAAAACACTGTCTCGGTAAAAACCTCAGATCAGAAAGAAGCCGAACTCGCCCAAGACGAAAAATGCGAAAAATGTGGCTCGGCCATGCAAATTAAGGTCGGTCCCTATGGCCGATTTTTATCCTGTGTTGAATATCCGAAATGCAAATTCATCAAACCGATTAGCATCGGCGTCTTGTGCCCTGAGCCAGGCTGCGGTGGATACCTGACCGAGAAAAGAACTAAACGAGGAAAGCTCTTCTATAGCTGTAGCCGCTACCCTACCTGCAACTTTTCGACCTGGCATAAGCCGATAGCCGAAAAATGTCCAAAGTGCGGATATCCATTTCTGGTTAAAAACCGGAACAAATTAATCTGCCCCAATAAGGAGTGTGATTACACCGAGAAAAATGAGGATTAGGGCAGGATGCAGTAAGCCAGACCTTCTGGAAGTAAGCCAGAAGTTAAATAAATTCAACTAATAATATTTAAGGAACAAAAAAAATGAAAGTATGTATCGTAGGTGGTGTTGCTGGTGGAGCTACGGCTGCGGCTAGATTAAGGCGCCTAAATGAACAGGCCCAGATTATTATTTTTGAGCGCGGCGAGTATATCTCTTTTGCCAATTGCGGACTTCCCTATCACATCTCAGGCAAAATTAAAGACCGCAGTCGGCTCTTGCTTCAAACACCTGAGAGTTTCTTCTCCCGCTTTCAGGTTGAGGTCAGGGTCAATCATGAGGTCCTGGCTATCAATCCTGGCCAAAAATCAATTCGGGTTAAAAATTTAAAGACCGGAACCGAATATCATGAATCATACGACTATCTAATTTTGGCCACGGGAGCCTATCCTTTTGTTCCCTCGATTGAGGGTGTTGGGGCCAGAATGTTTATGAGCCTTCGAGATATGGCCGACATGGATGCCATTATCGCCCATATTAAAGCTTTTGGAGTGAGGGAGGCAGTAGTGGCTGGCGGGGGCTTTATCGGGCTTGAGATGGCTGAAAATCTTGTTGAGATGGGAATCAGGACACATCTTGTCGAGATGATTAACCAGGTTATGGCTCCCTTTGACCCTGAGATGGCCAATATCATTCATGCCAAACTGGCTGAGAGCGGGGTTTGTCTCCATCTTGGGGATGGCATCCAGAAAATAGTCGGGGATACTAAGGGCAAGGTCATCTTGAAGTCTGGAGTCGAGCTCAAGGCTGATTTGGTGATCGGGGCTCTTGGCGTTCGGCCTGACAATAAATTGGCTAAGGAAGCTGGGCTTAGGATCGGAACAACGGGCGGAATTGCGGTTGATGAGCATATGAGGACCTCAGATCCATTCATTTTTGCTGTCGGTGATGCAGTTGAAACTACCCATTTTGTAGGAGAAACTCCGGTGCTTATTCCCTTGGCTGGCCCGGCCAACAGACAGGGCCGGATTGCGGCTGACAATATTTGCGGCCTCAGCTCCAGCTATCAGAAAACCCTGGGGACAGCCATTTTAAAGGTGTTTGATCTTCAAGCTGCCTGTAGTGGGCTGAATGAAAAGCAGGTCCGACAAAGTGGGCTCAAGTATCAGGCCATTCATCTTCATCCCCTCCACCATGCCGGCTATTATCCAGGTGCCTTGCCGATTAGTCTTAAGGTCCTGTTTGAAGTACCAAGTGGCAAAATTCTTGGCGCTCAGGGTGTGGGAGCGCAAGGGGTTGACAAGAGAATCGATGTTCTGGCCACTGCTATTCGAGCAGGGATGACGGTTTACGATTTAGAGCACCTTGAGTTATCCTATGCCCCTCCTTTTGGTTCGGCTAAGGATCCGGTAAATATGGTCGGTTTTGTCGGCAGCAACATCCTGAGAGGATTAGTAAAGGTGGTTACTTATGACCAGGTTGTGGCTATCGAAAACCCGCTCTTTCTGGATGTTCGAACCAAAGCGGAATTCATGCTTGGGAGTATTCCCCAGGCAATCAATATTCCTGTTGATGAGCTGCGAGCCAGGATCCGTGAGCTGCCGCCTGATCGGCAGATTATCATTACCTGCCAGGTTGGCATAAGGGCCTATATGGCCTACAGGATTCTCAGCCAGTCTGGATTTGAGCAATTGTCTATCCTGTCTGGGGGATATAAGACCTATGTTCACTACACAGCCAAATTTCCCCCTGCCCCTGACTGTAGCCAGGCTCATAAGGTCCCAGAGGGCAACTCCCATAGGGCAGAGCCACCCTGCTGTAGCAGTTACCCCGCGACCACTACTAGTGGCTCATCGTCAGCTTGCTGCGGCAACCCCTCGGCTGAGGTGAGCGAAAAATCCTCATCAGTTGCCAGGGCATCAGCTCAGGCTGCTGAAGAAGAGCTTGACCTGAGCGGCCTTCAATGCCCCGGGCCGATTATGCGATTATCCCAGAAACTTGAGACCATGAAACCAGGTGCTAGGGTCGCGGTCAAGGCACAAGATCCTGGATTTGCCAAAGACTTGCCTGCTTTTTGCCAGGCTGCCGGCCATAAAGTCCTAGAGGCTACCTGGAAAGGCAGTGATTATTGGGCCCTGATTGAGAAAGCAGAAAAGGAGCAAAACTTGAGCCTAGATAATCATCGAGACAACGGCGGAGGGAAGAGAAAGACAATAGTTGTTTTTTCAGATGATCTGGACAGGGCTTTGGCCACTTTCGTTATCGCCAACGGAGCGCGGGCTATGGGAAGTGAGGTAACCCTGTTTTTTACCTTCTGGGGGCTCAACATCCTCCGAAAGGAGCAAACCGCGGCTTTAGTCCAAAAGTCTTTCCTTGATCGGATATTTGGTCTGATGATGCCCAAGGGGGCCAGGCAGCTTAGGCTATCGAAACTGCATATGCTAGGCATGGGAACAGGCATGATGAAGTATGTAATGAGAGAAAAGAACATCGATTCATTGGCTCGTTTAATAGACATGGCCCAGAAGGCAGGGGTTAAGTTTGTTGCCTGTTCAATGTCGATGGAGGTCATGGGGATCAAAAAGGAAGAGCTCATTGATGGAGTTGAAATCGGTGGGGTCGCTCAATATTTGAGTGAGGCTGATCGGGCAAATGTAAATTTGTTTATTTAACCTGCTTATCGTTAACTTACCGGTCCTTTCGCTAAGTAAATATACATTAACGATAACCTCTTAAAGCCAAAACAAGATTGGCCTTTAATTAATATTGTGGCCTTTAATTTAAGAAGTGCAGATACAAAACCGGAAGATAAAATGTTGTCCGCTAGTAAGAAAACCACAAGGCCTTGTGATAAAAGGCTTAGCAAGGGGATCAAAGCCCCCTTTTGAGGTGTCCGCTTGTCGTTGGGGATAAAATCCTTTTCACTGCTTGCCAGTGCTGATCCTGCCTCTTCTGGCTATTCTTACTAGTCCCTTTGTCCAAAATAGCAATCAGATAATCCAGGATCATCCTCTTTTCCTCTCTGCTCAGATGGTAGAATGGAAAATTTCGCATATCGAGAACAAAATAGGATATTCGGCCTCTCAATTGGTGCAAAATAGCCTCAGGAGCGAGCAAAATAGCGTTATTGAAAATCTGGGTATAGGCTCCTGGCCGTTTGTAGACATAAAAGGGCATATTCCGCTCATCATACCAGACTGCATATTGATGACAGGAGCCGAGGCAGTGCTCATCGCACACTTCCTTACCACAGGCTGCTGTGTCCCTAAGCAGGCATTGCCTGGTGGTCATAAGTAGGATAGGGCCTAGGATGGTGAGCCAGGTTTCAAGATCAAAGCCGACTCTGCTAGCTTCTTTGAGCTGCTCGAGGTTCAGTTCAAGGGAAAGAAAGACGCCTTCAGCTCCACCCTTCTCCCGCAGTGCCCTGGCCGTATAGGGGTTGGTGCAGTTAAGAGCGGGGCCAGCAACCCATCTGATTCCTTTTTCGGTAGCCAAAAGACCAAGGCCACTATTGTTGACCACGACCTTGGAGCAGATGGCTGCATCGAGTATCTTGGCCAGTCTTTGAAACTCCCTTTCAAAAAGGATAGCCGGGAAAAAGGGAAGAATATTCTGATGGTTGGCAAGATAGGGAGCCGCCTTCTGAAAATCCTCAGCGCTATTTATTTCCAGTAGCACAGGAGAAGTCAGAAGAGATGAAAAGATGGCCGCCTCATCAGGTTCTGAAACCAGGATCACTAGCCTGGTTTTCACTGACTCTGCCCCGGCGGGAGGTAGTGGAGGCGGAAGTTTTTCCCCTGAATCTGGCCAAAGCTCTTTCTCCAATTGACTGATTGCCTTTCGCCGCAAGGCGTTCAGCTCACTGACTGGCAGAAAGAGGCTATCGGCCAAAGATGAGCAATCTACACCCTTCAACTCAAAGGCTGTGCCTCCCAGCCTGCTGAAAGCCGAAAAAGCGGCCTCTTGAGTCAAGGGATTTTTGGCTGCTTTTTGAAGGGGGAGGGAGCTTTCAGCCAAGACAATCTTTTGCCCGCTGCTGAAGCTGGCCCTCAAGCGCTGTCCCTCTCTTCCTTCAAGCTTAACCCACAAGGGAAGCCGCTCACACTCCTTCATTTGTCTCAACTCTGCCTGAAGATTAGCTATTTTTTCACTATCCCTCAGGAGGCAGACCAGATGCCCCTTCACTATTTTGTCCCGCATCCGATGCTCAGGAAGGATCTTGAAGGCATTCGCTGTCTGCTTATTTTCAACCACGGCTGTGCAGATAAACCGATTATCCGGGCTATAAATATTGATCTTGGCCCCTCTTGGCAGCTCAGCCGGTTCGGTCAGCTCAAGGAGTCTCTGATCAGCCAGATACCCTTTGACCTCCCCGACCAAGGGCAAGGATTGATCCAAGGGGGAGGTAACAAACATCTTTCGGCCAATTCTGCTCTCAAGATATCCCGCGCTAAATCCTCGGTTGAAGACCTCATGCAGCCTTGGATCATCCTCATTTGGATCTAAGCCAGCCGAGATTCTATCCATCTGCTCTCGCCAGGCGCGGACAGTCTGGTAGACATAGAAAAAGTTTTTGAGACGACCTTCAATTTTGAAACTCCTGACCCCGGCTTCAAGGAGAGAGGCGGCTTTTTTGAAAGCACTGTTGTCCTTGAGACTGAGGCGATAGGCTCCACCCCTCTTCCCCGGCCGCAGATAATAGAGCCGGCGACAGGGCTGAGCGCACAACCCACGGTTGGCAGACTGGCCGCCAATGAAAGAACTCATCAGACACTGGCCGGAGAATGAGATGCAGTAGGCTCCATGAACAAAGACCTCGGTTTTGATTCCCATCCGATCGGCAGCTTCGGTCAGCTCCCTGATTTCAGACAGGGACATCTCCCGGCAAAGATTGACCTGCCGAACCCCTAATCGTTTAAGAAATTCTATTTGTCCGCTATTGTGGCTGGTCGTTTGGGTTGAGGCATGGGGCCGAAGCTCAGGGTAGAGTTTTTGGAGAAGATACAGCGCTCCAAGGTCTTGAACTATCAGCGCATCTACCCCAGCTTTTTGGCAAACCCTGACTAAGGCTAGAAATTCTTTAACCTCGCCAGTGGTAATAAGGGTATTTAGGGTAACGTAGATCTTCACTCCCCGGGAGTGGGCCAGATGCACCAGGCTGGGTAAAGACTCTTCCGAAATATTAGCTGCTTTCATTCGGGCATTAAACTTCGAAAGCCCAAGATAGACCGCATCGGCCCCGGCTAAAATGGCAGCCCTTACCGCCTCTTCATCTCCCCCAGGGGCGAGAATATCCGCTTTATTGGTAATCATCAACTACTATAATATCGAGATCCGATGATGAGGTAAAGGAAAAACTAAGTGGTTTCATCGCTAAGTGCGTAACACAAGTAGGCAGCGGATAAATTACGCTATTCAATTGTAGTAGGGGCAGACCTTGTGCCCGCCGCCCGCGGCTTGCGCAGTTTATTAGCGAGAAAACCTCTAAGCGGTCTTTTCGCTAACAAATGCACAATTTGGGCGGCCCCCATTGTGTTCGCCCATACAATTAATTGATTTGCGTAATTGGATATGCTCTCGCACTTAGCGAGAAAACCACTAAGCTACCCGGTGCGGTAAGTCCTCGGCCAGAAAAATCAATAATCTGGATAGAGAATTTCCCGCGCCGGGTACGCGTTAGGGCCGGTTTTTCTCCTCGCATTGAAATTTTTCTTAGAATCACTGCCTCAATGAGATCTTGAGGCGCACTTTCCTTCAGGTTCCTACCCTTACTTTGCCTCTGCTGGGGGGGCAGGCTGCCCTTCTGCCGGTGGATTAGTCCCTTGACTTGCTGGTGGAGTAGCTGGTTCCTGAGATTCAGACTTTGGCTGCTCAGATGGTTGAGCTGCTGGCTTTTTCTTCTTTTCTTCAGGTTTCTTTTCCTCTATAGTTCCTTCTCCAACAGTCATCCGATTCTTATTCGCTTTCCAGAACTTATTTCCAAGTCCCTTTACCTTAAGGATGTCTTCAACTTTCTTGAAGGGGCCTTTTTTCTCTCTGTAGGCAATAATTCTCTTGGCTAGATCGGGGGTAATTTTTTTGAGCTTCAGTAGCTCTTGCTCCCCAGCGGTGTTGATATTGATCTTTTCCTCAGAAGCCGCAGGCTGCGCGGCGGCTGGCGCTGCTGGCTGCTCGGCCGGAGGTGTTGTCTGCTGCTCGGCTGCCGGGGTTGCCCCTTGTTCCTCAGGATTAGCCCATGTGGCTGAAGGGACTATAATGACTAGAGCAACAATAATATACAAGATAGAGATAAAACCGACTGCGGATAAGAGAGTTTTTGACTTTTTCATGAATATTCCTCCTTGACTTTTGCAAAGCGATTGTGAAAAACCGGCCTCGATACTGTTTCTGTTAGGTTTGTGCATAGATTGATATTTTCCCTTATATTAAACTTATATTAGACCTAGTTCGGTTATTGACTAAATTTTCCCGTATTTCTCCAGAGAAATAGCTTACTTCCTTTGCGCGGAATCGGGGCTTGAGTTTTGGGCCCTTGCGGCTACTTTTACTCTTTCAAGGGATTGCTATCGTAAGCAAGTACTCAAAAAATTAGCGGCTTGCTTACTTGCTTTGAGGGGGAATTTTTCTTTCTTATCGATAGGCATCATCATATTTGGGGTTGCAGTGACAGTTAGATAACATAATCGACAAGTTTTGATAACGCCGATAATAAGTATCCAAAATATTAATCCTGTCAACAAACGGGGGCATCATAACCTCCCTTATTAAATATAAGAATCCCTTAGGAATTGAGATCTATCAAAGAAAGAAAGTTAATATTATCAAGCTAAAATCGACAATATATATTAAGGATGTAAGTTTAGTGCTAATAAAGAATAAAGTCAACAAAAAAATAAAGCCTCAAAAATAGAAACCAAATCAATAACTTTTCTTGTTTGCCTCTATCGGGGAAAACGCTATTTAGAATTTAACCCTTTTTTACTCTTAGACCTTACTCTTAGACCTTTTTTAGACTCACTTGATTAGATAAAAGAAATAAGCTATGCTTTTACTACCAGATGACCACTAAACAGGAAGGACGTATTGAATTGATTGATATAGAGGGGCAAATTACAAGGAGGCTAATATTACAAGTAACAATGTCTGGTTGTAATCCTGAAACCCGAGCGGCAACAAAGCCTTTGTGGACTTTTGTGGATAAGGATAGGGGACTCTATGCTCATAGCTGGTATTGATGAGGCTGGCCGGGGATGCCTGATCGGGCCGATGGTGCTGTGCGCCGTAGCTATCGAGCAGGAGAGAGAGGGTGAGCTTTGGCAGATCGGAGTGAGAGATTCCAAGCGGCTTACTCCCTCAAAAAGAGAGCGCTTGGGTGAGCAAATCGCTCAGATAGCTCATTCCGTGCAAATGGCCCTGGTTTTCCCTCAGGAGATCGACCAGGAAAACCTGAATGTGCTTAGCAAGAAAAAGTCAGCCGAGCTGATCAGCCGACTTGATCCTGACTGGGTCTACCTCGATGTGCCGGCTAGAGGTACGGGAATTCAAAAATATTGCCAAGCTATCCGTTGGCTGGTTGGCCGGGAGGACCTCAAAATTTTTGGAGAAAACCGGGCTGATCAAAACTATGCGGTCGTAGCCGCGGCCTCCATTGTGGCCAAGGTAGTGCGGGATGCTGAAATTAAAAAGCTGCACAAGCTCTATGGAGATTTTGGCTCAGGCTACCCTTCAGATCCAAAAACCAAAAGCTTCGCCCGCAACTGTCTCGCTGCCCACGAGGGGCTTCCTCCGATTATCCGCACTAAATGGTCTACTGTAGCCCGCATCCGAAAATCCCGAAAGCAGCTGCCACTCTTTGGCGGATTCGGAAAAGAGGAGGAATGAGGCTGGAGCAGCAGGCTTTCTTTTTTTCGACTTCAGGGAGGGAGGACGATGAGTTTTTTTCTTACTCAAGGGGGCCTCAGGGTTTTGGAATCGTTCAATTTTTTCCCGGAATTTTAGATTGATCTCCTCCGGGGCAAACTTCATCAGGAAGGCTGCCTCTTGAAAGAAAAAGGGAGCAAGTCGCGAAGTCTTTATTATTTGGCTGTCAGGGGGAAGAATCATAACCAGGACGGCAATCAGTAGGCAGAGCAGAAAGCCTCCCTTGAGCAGGCCAAGGATGGCGCCTCCCAGATGATCTAGCCAACTGAGCTCAACGCTCCTGATCATGGCGCGCACCATAAAGCCAAGTATACTGATGATTATATAGACGGCAAGAAAAACAAGAACAAAGGCTACTCCCCTGGTTATCCATGGGCTATCAGCACCAGGATCGCCTTCTAAGATTTTTGCCACCTGAGGAAACATTTGCCGGGCAAAAATGATCCCCAGCCCCAGAGCAAGGAGAGAGAAAATTTCTCTTACTACTCCCTTTAGAAAGCTTCGAATGACACTGAAGATAAGCGCAGCGGCGATAACCAGATCAAGAATATTTCTCCCCACAAATAGATTTTCGATTATCTTCATGCCAAGATGTTTACTCCTCATTTATTTTATAGCTATTATCAGGGCCGGAGCAGAGCCGGATAAGGCCAGCTCTAAGCCTTCGCAGAGCCAGAGAGCCGAGAAAGCAAAGGGAGGCAAATAGGATAATTGATCCTGAGGCTGGCAGGTTCCAATAAAAAGAGGTAAACAGGCCCAAAAGTACTGAAATCACAGCTATAATAATGGCCAGCACGATAGCCTGGAAAAAATTCCCTGCCATTTGAAGCCCTGCGGCTGAGGGAATTACCAGCAAGGCAGCTACAAGAAGAAGCCCCACCACTTTCATCCCCAGCACTACGGCTGCGGCAGTAAGAGCCGCCAGCATGGCCTCAAGTCGCTTGACCCTTATCCCGCTGGCCTTGGCGGATTCAGAATCGAAAGTAGTGAACAGCAATTCCTGGTAGAAAAGGATAATGACCAAAAATACGGTGCTGGCCAGGGCTAGCGAGCTCCAAAGCTCAGAGGGAGCAATAGCCAGAATGTTCCCAAAAAGATAGCCCATCAGGCTCACGTTAAAGCTTCCGGCCAGGCTTACCAGAATTACTCCTGCGGCCATACCGATGCTGCTCAGGATGCCGATAGCCGTATCCTCGTAGATGCCTGCTTTTTCTCTAAGCTTGACGATGCCAAGAGCGGAAAGAGCTGCTACCAGAAGGGCTGTGCCCATAGGCCAGAGGCGAACAAGCAGCCCTAGGGCTACTCCGGCGAAGGTCAGATGAGCGAGCCCATGCCCGATCATAGCCTCACGCCTTAGGATAAGAAAGACTCCCAGCGTGGCACAAACCGAAGCGATGAGTATTCCCGCTAGCAGTGCCCGCTGCATAAAACCATAAGATAGGATTGACAATAAAAATTTCTCCCCTTAATCTCTAATATTTCAATGTTAATTTTATTAACGATAATATTTTTAACAATAATATTTTTTAATGACGGTGGCAGAGAAGGTGCTGCTCCCCGCGCAAGAAGTCCTCTACCACCGAAGATCGGCAGAATTCCTCATGATTCCCATGAAAAATCAGCTTCTGGTTCAGGCAGGCCACCTTGTTAACATATTTGCTGACTACCCCAATGTCATGGGTGATCAGGACAATGGTGATTTTCTGTACCTGATTCAGCGACCCGAGCAGATCATAGAAGCGGGTTTGGGTAGCTGCATCTACACCTGTAGTGGGCTCATCGAGAAAGAGAATGTCAGGCTTATTGACGATGGCCCTGGCGATAAAGATCCGCTGCTGCTGCCCACCAGAGAGCTCTCCGATCCTTCTGGTTTTGAATTTCCCCATGTCCACCAGCTCCAAGGCTTCATCAATGGCCTTCTCATCAGCTCGGGTGATCAGCCGGGGGAATCTTTTGCCTGAAAGCAGGCCCATAGCTACCACCTCACGGACTGAAACCGGAAACAAGGAGTCGATCTGACTAGCTTTCTGGGGTACATAGCCAAGCTTTTCCCACTTGGAAAAGCTGCCCACATCCTGTCCAAACAGCTTGATCTGACCACTGTCTGGCCGCAGGATGCCGAGAATGATCTTAATCAGAGTGGTCTTCCCTGAGCCATTGGGGCCAATAATAGCCAGAAAGTCTCCCTTGCTGATTTCAAGAGAGATTTCAGACAGAACGAGCGTTGTCCCGTAGGCAAAATTCACCCCTTGCACATACACTAAAGGATAGGGATGATAATCACTCACAGAGCAGACCTTTCCGCAGGGTCTCTAAATTTTTTTCCATAAGCGAGAGAAAGCTGACCCCAGCTTTCAACTGTTCGCTGGTTAGGTTGGCTCCAGGATTCAGCACCAGAGTGCCAGCACCCACCTCCTGAGCCAAAATGCGGGCTAGACGATCGCTGACCAATTCCTCAAAAAAGATAGTTGTAACCTGCTCTCTCCGAGCCAGCTCTGTGATCTCAGCCAGCCTCTTTGGGCTTGGCTCGGCATCAGGGCTGATCCCATAGAGCGGTATCTGCTCAAGCTGATAGCGCCTGGCCAGATAGGAAAAAGCCGCGTGCCCGCCAAAGAAGATTTTTCGGTATCGGCAATTTTTCAGCCCCTGCTGATACTTTTGATCGAGCTCGGCTAGTTTCTTCTGGTAATTTAAGGCATTTTGAGAGTAAAACTTCGCACCTGCCGGATCAAGCTCTGAAAAGGCTTTGGCCAAATTTGAAACCATAATCTGAGCATAGGAAAAATCGAGCCAAAGATGGGGATCAAGTTGATGGTCGGGGGAGTGCTGATTAGCCCCCTCATGAGCATTAGGCGATCCTGGCGCCTTAGGAGAGTGCTGTTGATTCCCCTGTTTGGCAGAGTGATGGTGGCCATTATCTTCATGAGTATCATGAGTAGGCTGAGCGCTGGCTTCCTCAGCCTCCCCTGCCTTGTGGCTCCCTAGACTGCTTGTATCCTGCTCAAGCTTTAGTAACCCTTCGCTGGCCTTAATTACCCGAAGATTAGAGCGAGCGATGCCTTTTAGCAGATCGACAACCCAAGGCTCCATCCCAGCCCCAAGGTAGATGAAGATGTCGGCCTTGGTCAGGGCGATGATATCGCTTGGTTTTGGCTCCCAGGTATGGGGCTCGGCGCCTGGGGGGAGAAGGAGATCGACCCTGACCCGCTCACCGCCTACTGCCTTGGCCATCTCCTGAAGCGGGAAGATACTGGCCACTGCGGATAACTTTGGTTTGGATTCAGCCGCCTGGCAGGCGGCCGGCGGTATTAGCCAACCTAAGATTAAGAAGAATAAAGCGATCAGAGCTATTAGAGTGGAAGCGAGGATTACCTTTATAATAATATTGCCTCTATTAATATTACCCCTCTCCCAAGAGGCCGCAGCGATTAGGATCATTAATTATCCCTCCAAAACTCTATTCTTTATTAGTGCCATCATAAGTACATCATATTATTAGTGGTCCTCTCGCTAACAAAGTGCGCAAGCTGGGCAGACACAAGGTCCGCCTCTACAATTGATTGGGTAATTGGATCTGCTCTCGCACTTAGCGAAAGAACCAATTAGTGCCATAATAGTTTAATCTGCTAATTTTTATATTGGCCTTATTTTAACATGAATTAGTAAATTTTTCATCCCTAAATTTACCCCTCCCCCCAGAGGGGGGGTAGCTAATCTGTCTTCCCATCGAGGGGAGATGAACCCGCTATTAGCGGTAGAAGCCGAATTTTGCGGCCAAAACATCTTTTAAGTGCATTTTTATCTTGACAGATATAGAAACTTATCTATAATTAAACTTTTATGAGAAAGGGGGGAGTTTTGTCTCAACGGGGGGAGAATTAAGTCGAATAGAAAAATTGGTGAGTGCATGGCAATTGGTAATTATATTAAGGATGGTTACATCGATCAGGACCAGGCGAAAGATGAAAAGATCCTGGTGGTAGAGGATAATGAAGACATTCTAAACCTGCTGCTTCGCATGCTAAAGGATAAAGGATATCGGGTAGTTGCGGCTGAGAGTGGAGATGAAGCCTTACGCATGGTTGAGGAGGAGAAGCCCCACCTGGTGCTTTTGGACCTTACCTTGCCTAAGGTTAATGGTTATGACGTCTGCAGGATGCTGAAAGCCTCAGAGAATACGCGCTATATTCCTGTTATTATTGTTACTTGTAAATCCAGCACTGAGGAAAAAATCATGGGTTTGGAATTAGGGGCGGATGACTACATTGTGAAACCATTTTGTCGGGAGGAAGTTCTAGCCAGGATAAAGTCGCTGCTCAAACTGCGCAATTTGCACTATCGGCTGATTCAGACAGAGAAACTGGCTACCTTGGCTCAGGTGGCGGTCAGTGTAAACCATGAGATTAATAACCCGCTATGCGCCATATCTGCCAATGCTGAAGTCATCAAAATGATGCTGACTAAACAAATAGACCCCGCAAAGATGAACGCCAAGCTTGACGCCATCCTAGGTGAGGTTGACCGCATCAAAGGGGTGATTGACAAATTATCCAGGGCAACCAAGGTAGTCAGCATGGAGTACATTTCCGGTATCCAGATGCTCGACATTAATCAGTCGAGCGAGCCGATCAAGGATGACGAGAAAAAGGAATAGACAAATTAGCCTCCCGCAGATCTTTTCCCTAGTAAATTATACCTTTGGTACTTGACTTTATACTGTCTGCCATATAAACTAATTGTATAAAATATACAAAAATGTAGGCTGAATCTTAATGAGGATATTCAGTGTTTGATAACTTATCAGACCGACTTCAGGCGGTTTTCAAGAAGCTACGTGGCTATGGAAAGTTGACCGAAAGCAATATTCAGGAGGGCTTGCGTGAAGTAAGGCTTGCCTTGCTGGAAGCTGATGTCAATTATAAGACGGTTAAGGAGTTTATTGAGAAAGTAAAGGAAAAGGCTATTGGCGATCAGGTTCTGAAGAGCCTCTCCCCAGGCCAGCAGGTGGTCAAGATTGTTCATGAGGAAATGGTGGCCCTGATGGGCGGGGAGTATAAAGAGCTAGCTCCTTCTCCTCATCCTCCAACCAGCATTATGCTAATAGGTCTCCAGGGGTCGGGAAAGACGACCACGGCGGCCAAGTTAGCCAATCTTTTTCAAAAGCAGAGGCGAAAGGTGCTTCTTGTGGCCGCTGACCCTTACCGACCTGCGGCTATTGATCAGTTAGCCATCCTCGGCCAGCAATTAGGAATTGCGGTCTATACTGACAAAGAGGCCAAAAATGCAGTAAAAATATGTCAGGATGCTCATCAGTTTGCTCGCTCCGGTGGATACACCTATATGATTATGGATACTGCGGGCAGGCTTCATATTGATGAGGAGCTGATGCAGGAGCTGCGGGAGATTAAGAGGGTGGTCAACCCGCAGGAAGTAATTTTGGTGGCTGATGCCATGACTGGCCAGGATGCGGTAAACATTGCCAAGACCTTCGACCAGGAGGTTGGGATTGGCAGTGTTATCCTGACCAAAATTGATGGAGATGCACGAGGTGGAGCCGCCCTCTCGATTCGGGCTGTTACTGGGAAACCGATTCGATATGTAGGGACTGGAGAAAAGATCGATGCCCTTGAACCGTTTTACCCAGACCGGATGGCCTCTCGGATCCTGGGCATGGGAGATGTTCTTTCCCTGATTGAAAAAGCACAGGCTGCCTATTCTGAAGAAAAAGCCAGGGACCTTCGGAAAAAGATCGCTCGGGATGCATTCACCCTAGAGGATTTTCGCGATCAGCTCAGGCAGATTAGAAAGTTAGGCCCTCTGGAGCAGGTCATCGGCATGATCCCAGGGGGGAAAAAAATTCTAAAAAAGACAGACCTTAAGGCGGATGAAAAAAAGCTGATCCAGATTGAAGCGATTATCAACTCCATGACAGTGCAAGAGCGAAATAATGCGGAAATTATCAATGGCAGCAGGAGAAAACGGATTGCCAAGGGAAGTGGGACAACAGTTCAAGATGTCAACCAGGTACTTTCACAATTTGCCCAGATGCAGAGAGCACTTCGGCAAATGAAAAAAATGGGTATGATTCCTGGTTTTGGCGGAAATCCATTCAGAAAGAAGAGGAGGTGAATTTTTTGGCGCTACGGATACGATTAACGAGACTGGGAGCGAAAAAGCGGCCATTTTATCGAATCGTGGTTATAGATTCCAGAAAGTCACGCGATGGCGAATATCTGGATCTTATTGGAAACTATGATCCGCTGAAAGACCCGGCTGAAATCAGAATCAATACAGAGAAAGCCATCTCTTGGATGCAGAAAGGCGCAAAACCATCTGACACCGTAAAGCAGATATTTAGCAGACAAGGAGTAATCTAGTTGTATTGTAATCTCCAATTCAAATAGGTAGTTATTAATTTTACGGAGGTAGGGAAAAAATGGGTATGAAGGAATTAATTGAAGATATCGCTAGAGCACTGGTTGATTATCCTGAGGAAGTTAGTGTGACCGAAGTTGACGGTGAACGAACCACCGTGCTGGAGCTGCGAGTGGCTAAGACTGATTTGGGTAAGGTAATCGGCAAACAGGGGCAGACGGCGCGGGCCATGCGGACGGTTTTGAGCGCCGCGGCCACGAAAATCGGCAAACGGGCGGTATTGGAAATCCTTGAATAACATCCAAGCGGGAGGTTTGGCATCTACTTGAAGGACATTAAGGACCTCGTTCAGATTGGCAAAATCATTGGCACTCATGGCCATAGGGGAGAGGTGAAAGTTTATCTCCTGACTGATTTCCCCGAAAGATTTCGGTCTCTGAAAGAGGTCTTTCTAGTAACTCCCTCAGGGCAAAGAAGCCTTTCGATTGAAAGGGTTCGATTTCATAAGGGTTATGTAATTATGAAATCAGAAGAATGCCATACCATGAATGATGCTGAAAAGCTAAAAGGGGGTATGCTTTGCGTTCCTGAAGATGAGCTATATCCCCTGGGTGAGGATGAGTATTACTGCTTCCAGCTCATAGGTATGGATGTCTACACTGAGGAGGGGTTGCATTTAGGGGTTGTTGAGGATATCTTCCCCACAGGGAGTAACGATGTGTATGTAGTTAGGGATGATCACAAGGAGTATCTTATCCCAGCCATTAAAGAGGTAGTTCGGGAGATAAACCTAGAAACAAGAAGAATTACCATCCATCTGTTGAAAGGATTATTGAATCTCTCTGATGCTCTTTGATATCATTACCATATTCCCGGAGATGTTTTCTGGGATTATCCAGCAGAGTATTCTCAAGAGAGCTCAGGAGAAGGGGCTGGTAAGAATACGGATACACAACTTGCGGGATTTTACCTCAGATAAGCATCGCAAGATCGACGACGCTCCCTATGGAGGCGGGCCGGGCATGGTGTTCAAGGCCGAACCTCTTTGTCGGGCCATTAGGGCGGTAAGTCAGGAGGGCTTACAGGCTAAGAGGATTTATCTATCCCCAGAGGGGGATCTTTTTTGCCATCAGATGGCTAAGGAGTTAGCTCAAGAAAGTCATCTTATTCTTGTCTGTGGCCACTATGAGGGAATTGATCAGAGAGTCAGGGATACGCTGATCGATAGGGAAATTTCAATCGGAGATTATGTTCTGAGCGGCGGAGAGCTGCCGGCTATGGTGGTGGTGGATGCTGTAGTCAGACTGATTCCTGGGGTGTTAGGCTCTGAGGAATCATTGGAGGTTGAATCCTTCTCGGACTATCTCCTCGACTATCCTCAGTATACACGGCCAAGGAGCTTTGAAGGCCGGGAAGTTCCCGAGGTTTTGCTCTCCGGACATCATGAAAGAATCCGCAAGTGGAGGCGCAAACAATCTTTGTTGCGCACAAGTCAAAGGAGACCAGATCTTTTTAAAAAGGCGATCTTGAGCGCTGAAGATATTGAATTGCTGAAGGCCCCTTGAAGAGGGAGACCAGAAAAGAGTGTGGAATAATTGTCAAACCACATAAATATTGGATTATAGGCAAGAGAGGGACTTTTGTAAGGCTGTGGAACGATCGGTGATCTCTATCGGACTCCTTCATTACCCTGTTTATAATAAACACAAGGAGATCGTTACCACCTCGATAACCACTTCCAGCCTTCATGATATTTCAAGAACAGCTAGAACATTCGGGGTGGAAGGCTTCTATATCATAACTCCGATTCAGGCTCACGGACAATTGGTTGAGCGGCTGATACAACACTGGCAGACAGGTTATGGAGCCCAATATAATCCAACGCGGCGGGATGCTTTAGAGAATGTTGTGGTCGTAAGTAGCCTCGGAGAATGCCTTGAGGGTCTGAAGAAAAAATATGGGAGAGAGCCGGTTAAGATTGTAACCTGTGCCCGCAGACAGAGTAATACGGTCTCCTACCAGGAGTTGCGTGAGAGAATGCGGCGGGATCGGCAGTTATATTTTATCATTTTTGGAACTGGCTGGGGGATAGAGCAAAGTCTGATGGAAACGATGGATTTCACCATTGAGCCAATCTATGGGCAGGGTAGATATAATCATCTGTCTGTCAGAGCGGCAGTAGCTATAATTCTGGATAGATTAATTAATGAAAACAGATAGACACAAGATATGAGGTAGAGACGAAATGAATAACATTTTGAACACATTGGAGCAGGAGCAGCTCAAAAAAGATCTGCCTGATTTTGGGCCAGGTGATACGCTCAGGGTGCATCTGAAACTGATTGAAGGTGATCGGGAGAGAATTCAAGTCTTTGAAGGAGTGGTCATTCGCCTCCGTCGAGGGAATATCCGCTCCACCTTTACTGTGAGAAAGATCTCCTACGGCGTGGGCGTAGAGAGAACCCTACCTCTCCATTCACCAATCATCGACAAAATCGAGGTTATTCGCAGGGGAAAGGTCCGCAGGGCCAAATTGTATTACATGCGGCAGCGAGTAGGCAAGAAAGCCAGGATCAAGGAAGAAACCGCTCGCTAAGCACTGGAGCCGAGCGGTAGGCAACTGCTGGATGGCGATTACCCATCATGTTAAATTAGGGAAAAAGGGCGAGCAGATAGCGGCGCAGTTTTTGAAATCGAAGCGGATATCCATCCGTGAGTTAAATTTTCGCTGCTCTCTTGGAGAAATTGATATCATTGCCGAGCAGGCCGACGTGATTATCTTTATCGAGGTCAAAACCAGGAGCAGCGAAAATTACGGTTTGCCAGAAGAAGCGGTTAATTACGCCAAGCAGCAGAGGCTAATCCAACTGGCTATGCACTACCTCCAAAAGGAAGGTATGGAAGACAGAAGCTGCCGCTTCGATGTCATCTCCATTCTGATGAAGAATAATAAGCCTGAGAAAATTGAGCACATTGTGGATGCTTTCTCAGCTTAGTATAGAAAAAGAAAACGCAAAGGCAAAAGTATAGCCTTATTTCAGTATAAAATTCCAGTATAAAAATGTAGTATAAAAAATGAGCATGGCCAGAGGAGTGTATCAGACTGTCAAGATAAGAGGTTGGTGTGCAATTATTTATCATCTTTATGTTATAAGATTGTTCCCTGCCTTAACCAGCACTCAGTAAATTCCCCGCTTTAGTTGAGTTATTTTCTCTGGCATTATCAATGCAAAGGTATTATATTATTAGATGTGGTTATTTTAGAAGTGGCGTATATTCCTCCTCCTGCTTCTTAATCAGGAGAGAAAGCTCAAACAATAGCGTACTACACCGCCCCACCAGGCACAAGGCGGCAGATAAAAACAAACAACGAGGAGAGAGCGATGAAGGGCAAATCTCTATTTAATATTAATATTATCTTCTTCCTAATTTGTTTGGCGGTTGTGTTTCTCATTCATCTTGGCGGATCAAAAATCTTTGCGCAGGAGGAGGAGATAATAATATACCCTCAGGTGCTTTACTCCGATCCTTCGCCCGATAATCCTTTGTCGATGCAAGCCACCAATGTACCACTATCACAGGAGATCACCATCACATTCACTCAGCCCATGGATGCTGACACTGTGGATGAGGCCTTCCATTTTTACCAGGAGGGCACCGACGAGTTCTTAAATAATCTCAAGTATAATGGGTTGTTATATATAGAGGGTGCCACCTTGACCTTTATCCCCTCATCTGATCTGGCGCCTGGAACAACTTACTGGATAAAGATTAAATCAACGGCAAAATCTGCCCAAGGAGCCCCCCTGGACGGGGACGGTGACGGCGTTGGCGAAGAGGGAGAAGATGACGATTGGAAACTTATGCTTACCACTGTGGGAGAGTCCATCATCTCGCCTCCACCACCCTCCCCTACGCAACTGCCTGATAAGTGGAGCGAGGTCTATGGCCAAAAGCAGGGTCTGAGTGGCAAGGTTACCTCTTTAGCCATTGATGGTCAGGCACATCTTTGGGTGGCTACTTATGATCCATATGGCCTCTATCGCTTAAACGGCCAAAGCTTTGAGGATAAAATCTCCTCTTTTAATTATTCGCCGATCAATGGCTTTTTGTGTCTTGCTGCTGACCGGCAGGGCAGCCTGTGGGTTAGCCCTGACACTCGGGGGCAGAGTGATCCTAATGCTCCTCGTCTGGCCCGATGGAATGAGGGAATCTGGCAGAAAGTGTCGGCCAAAAATCTTGGTCTTACCCAGGATGAGGCTATCTTGAAAATAGCCTTTGATTCCTCAGCTACTGCTTGGATGATCACCAGTGAAGGCCGTGTGGTGAGCTATAATCATAAAAATGGCCAGGTGATTAGCTATCCGTCTGAGGCTATTGATCCTTATGCTATGCTTTCCGGTGCTCTTTTGGTCGACAATCAGGACAATGTCTGGGTTGGGTCGGCAATGTCAGGGGTCTATAAACTCCCTAAGGGAAAAGATAGTTGGGAGTATTATTACGATAACTCTTTCCCCCCATACACCACTTGGGAGATAAGTGCTGATTATGCTGGAAATTTGTGGATGGGGACAACAATTGGCCTACTCAAGCTAGCCCCCTCTAAAGGAACACCCGGAGAGTGGACCCGCTATACAATGGCTAACACCGGTCAGGGCTTGCCCTCAAACGTGGTCAGGTCGCTGGCTGTTGACCCTGTCCGTGGTAAGGTATGGGTAGGAACCGCGGCTGGGTTGGCCAAATTTGATGGCCAAAAGTGGACAAATTTTGCCAAAGAAGAGGTCAGCAATTTGTCGGACAAAAATATTACTGCTCTGCTTGTAACTCCAACTGGAGACCTTTGGCTTGGCACCGACCAAGGGCTGATGAAACGGGATGAGGTCAGCCCCTATATTGTGAATAGCTTCCCTGCCGATGGCGGGCAGATTAAGGATAGAATTCGAATCACCTTCAGCGAGCCGATGGCCTCTGATACGGTGCAGAGAGCCTTTACCTTGATGGATGCGGTCAAGGCGACCATTGATCCGAATAATGCAGGAGAATTTGTGTGGTATAATGACCACACCACCTTAGAATTTATCCCTTCCAGTACTCTCTTTGACGGCAAAACCTATACCATCATCCTAGACACTTCACAGGCAAAAGACCTGGCAGGCAATCCCCTTTCCGCCGAAAAGGACAAGATAACATTTTTCGTTCAAGAGAACCAGCGAAGCGGCCCATCCTTTACCGGAAATGACAATGATGTTACCTTGAGCGGCAGCGGATGTTTTATTAATTCGGTAATGAGGCATCAGTCGTTGGCATCATCCTGGCTTAGGCGGCTTTGGGAGCTTATCCAGCACTTAAGAGTTTATCTGGCATAGGGGAAAAAGCGGCAGGCAGCCCTACTGTTTGACACCCTTTGGCTCTTTACACCTAGACCTGCTGTCTCCTTAAAAGTACATTAAAAAACGAGGTTTAAGCCTCTGCCATTTTTATAAGGCATGGCTTAGCCTCGTTTTTGTTGTTAATCTTTCATTTGGATACCAACGAGAGGGCTAATCGTATGATAAGTAGGCAAAGAAGTATCGGTCTTTTTCCACTAGTCATTTTTGTCTTTCTTCTGTTTTTCGCTCCTCATCCAGGGCTTGAAGCCGCGAATTATCTTAGCATCTGTACCCAGAGCGGCTCCCAGATTTATCCTACATCGGCTTGGAATTCCGATCAGGGCGAATATCTGACTGTTTGGCAAAGTGGCCTGGAAGGGGATCCGAATCGCTATATTGCTGGCCTGCGGGTTACTGCCAGCGGGGAGATCAAGACAGGGGCAGACTCGCTCCACCCCTACATCATCAGCGAGCTTAAAAACAGGGGCGTCTACTCTCCCTCGGTGGCTTGTAATCCCCAAAAAAATAAATACCTGGTAACCTGGTATGAGCAGGATGAAACTGATACTTCCTCAACGAAAATTTGCGCCTCTCTCATTTCATTTGACGGGAGCGGGAAGATGGTCAAAAAACCGATCTCGGCTATCCGAAAGGTTAAAGATCATCCGTCACTTCCCAAGGTAGCCTGGAACGGTGAGCAGTTCTTAATCGTTTGGTATGACTGGCCAAACTCAGCGGGCATTGCCGGTGCCGATATCTACGGCCTGCGGCTTGATCCAAACGGCACAATCCTTGATCCCAATGCCTTTGCCATCTGCACCAGCGCTTCAGCTCAGACTGATCCGGTGGTTGCTGGCTACCATCGGGCAGCTACTGAAGGAGGGCAGGAAGAAAAGGGGTGGTTGGTAGCCTGGGTTGATGAGCGCAATCCGGCCTCAGGCAAGGATATCTATGCTGCCTTGATCAAGCAGAATGCTGATGATACGGCATCCGTCGGGGAGAGCTTTCCTGTCTGTCAGGCGGAAAAGGATCAAAAATCCCTCAGTGTAGCTGTTGGGCCGCAAGGTTTTTTTCTTGTCTGGCAGGATGGAAGGTGGAAGGATGAGAAGGACAATTTGGGAAACTACTATGGTAATTTCCTGTTTGGAGCCCGTGTTTCCACTGGTGGGCAACTGCTGCCCAATTCTCTTTGGGGAACAGAGATCCCGATTTTTAGGCTCTTCCCTTATGAGGGAAGAATTCCGGCAGCTCAGCCATCTGTGGCCTGTATTCAGAATAACTACCTTATAGTCTGGGATTATAAGAGCCTGGTGTATGGGATAAGGATTTCCCTTGAGGGTGAGTTATTAGATATAACGCCTTTTAACCTCAGCGATTCGACGAAGGTAGCCTCCTTCCCTACGGTCGCCTCGGGTGATGCTGATAAGGCTCTGATCACCTGCATGGTGGATAGCGAGCAGGGTCAAGGTAATAAGGATATTTCTGGGCTGATCTATGTCCTGCCGGCCTCTCCTACTCTGGAGTGGGTTGAGGGAAATAGCGGAGTCAGCCCAGATATAGGGAAGGGTGGTCAGGAATTTACCTTCAAGGTGAAATACCTCAAGGCCGAGGGAGGCAGTGATCAGCCGATTACCCATCAGGTACTTATTGACATCAATCATAACCAGTTCTATGAACAAAATGAAATTTTTGATCTTTCAGCCTCTGGCAGTGGCATTTATCAGAAAAAGATTACTATTTTGTATGATGGGAATCAGAATGAAGAGCAAACGATAAGCTATAAATTCTACTTTCGTGATGAGCACAATGTAGCTGAAGGAGAGCCAGCCAAAGAGCATACCTTCACCATAAGGCCTTCCGGTTCTGTGCCCTCACTCTCCTGGTTAGGAACGGCGGGCTATACCGAGGATGGGGTTGATCCAGATAGCGGCCAGGATGGGGGAAATTTTACCTTTCAGGTTCGCTACCAAGATGCAGATGGGAGCGTACCCAAAACTCACCAGGTATGGATTGACTTAAATGGTAACAATATCTTCGATGAGAGTGAAAAATTCTCCCTGGAGACAATTGGTAGCGTAAATTATGCCCAAGGAGTAACTTTTCGGCTTACCAAAACTATCCAGCTTGGGCGAGCAGGGCTTATTCCCTATCGTTTCTTCTTTGATGATGGGGCTAATGTGGCTCAGGGCGAGCCAAAAGGTATTCGTTGTCTGACCATCACTAACACCGCTGAAACCTGTATTCACTCAGGTCCTGCTACTCAGATGTTTCCCGATGTGGCCTCTTTGTCGACCGGCAGCCTGGTGGTCTGGGAAGACCTTCGCCAGGCTAAGCTAGTGGATGAAAAGCTGCCGCATCTTTATCAGGGCTCTATGATCTATGGCCGGATGCTGGATGAGAGTGGTCTTCCCCTGGAGGCTTTGGAGGAAATCAAAATCGGAAGTGACAGCAAGGCTCAATTTAAGCCGCGCCTTGCAGCAGGCAGCCAGGGCGATGTCTATCTGGTAGTTTGGGAGGATTTGCGAAACGGCAGGGTAGAGACTGGAGGCAGCAGCCCCGGTTATCTGAACACCGATATCTATGGCCAGATCATTGATCCCGCAGACCCTGATAATAGGATTGAACTGCCGATTGCCACCTATGCCACCGATAGCCTCTCAGGCAATCAGAATAATCCGGCGGTAGCTGCTGACGGCTCAGGCAATAGGTTCTTGGTAGTTTGGGAGGATAGCAAAGACATGGATAACAGCGGGAAAAACATCCATGCGGCGCTTATTTCATACGACCCTGAAACTTCTACGGCTAAAGTGTGGCCAGAGCCAGCGGCAAATGACAATTTTATCATCTATGACCAAGAAGATCGTACAGACCAGATCAATCCGGCCGTAGCCTGGGGAGGTGGCCGCTACCTAGTTGTTTGGCAGGATTTTCGGCCAGAAGCCAATGATGGAGACACCTACTCTCATCTCTATGCCAATCCAGTTGATCCTAATACTGGCCAGGTCATGGCCGGCCAGTTTGCCTTAGATCATAATAAGGCCCTTGGCAATCCGGTCTGCACAGACCCAAATACCAGCCAGGAGCATCCGGCCATAGCCTCAGATGGTAATAATTTTTTGGTGGTCTGGGAGCATCAGAGCATGACTGCGGTCAACAGCTTGTTTGGCAAGGATATTTACGGTGCGATCATCGGACCGGACGGCCGCGTGGTCAAACCGCGATTCATTATTTGTACGCTTGAGGGGGATCAGACCAACCCGCGGGTTTTTTGGGATCAGGCTCATGGAAACTACCTGGTAGTCTGGGACTCACAGCCCATCTACAAGGATGCCACCGGAAAGGCCGTGCCTGGCTATGACACCGATATCCGAGGAGCCCGGATCACGGCAGATGGAAGGCTTATCGGGGGGGCAATCACCAGCCCAGGATTTGAAATTTGTGCTATGCCGGGGTTTCAAAAATCTCCCGCTATCTCAGGCAGCAGCAGCTTCAGCCAGATAGTCTGGATGGATAACCGAAGCCTTTCGCCCCTTGTCCTATCCTGGCCTTACGGCTTTGATATCTACAGCACGCAGGTTCGGTCCTTTTTAGGTTGGGTGGAAGATGAGGATTTCTCATCTGGAGTTAGTCCAACCATTGGAGGCAATGGTAAAACCTATACCTTTAAAATCAATTACCTGGATATGGATGGCCATAGTCCGACCAAGGCTCAGGTGTGGATCGATCTCAATGGCGATGGCCAATACAGTGCGGAGGAAAAGTATACCCTAAATCCTGATACCGCGGATTCAGACACAGCCGATGGCCAAACCTATAGCCGAAGTATACCTTTAACCCTACCGCCAAGCTATCAGGGGAGCGTCCCGATGATCAGCTACCGGTTTTATTTTGAGGATGAAGACTCTCGCCCGGCAGCCGGAAGTGCCAACCAGTCTAAGGCCGTTCAAATAAATTCTCCCTGGCTGTTCTGGACAGGAGAGGCCAATTACCAAAGCGGGGGAGTCAACCCGACTGTAGGAGATGCGGGTACATCATTTGAATTTCGGGTCCTATACCTCTATCAGCCTATGGGTGCGGAGCAAACCGCTGGACCAGAGCCTTCAGTCGCCCAGCTTTGGATCGATCTTGACCATGACGGGCAATATCAGAGTAGCGAAAAATATACCATGATCCAGGCCGATCCGAATGACCAGAATTATGCTGATGGGAAAAAATATCGTTATCAATTCAAGGGGAATACCCCTGGGGTATATAAATACCGGTTCTACTTCACTCACCAGGATGGTGGGGCAGCTGTTGGAGAGCCGACCCAAGAGCATCAGTTTACTATCTCAGGCGCAGGATCAGGTCAATCTCCTGCTTCCCTCTCTTGGACAACCTACACCACTAGCAATACATCGGGCGGTTTGATCTCAGATAATATTACCTGCCTGGCCTTCTGTCGAGAAACCCTCTGGGTAGGTACTTCAGGCGGATTGAGCAGGTTCGATGATCCGAATCATTGGCAGAGCATCACTCCGGCCAAGGAACCTAATCTTGCTGGCTCTTATATTACGGCCTTAGCGGTGGACACGGTATCTAATGAGCTGTATGTAGGCACATCTCAGGGCCTGAGCAAGTATGATGGCACTTCCTGGAAAAAGTACAACCAGACAACCACTGGTAAGACCTTGGATAAAAATTACATAGCTGGCCTGGCCTTTGATAAGGTGAACCGCAGGCTGTGGATTGCCAGCTTACCCGGCAGCCAGCAAGGATATGGCCAGTCAGGGGATGGGGCGGCTGATGCTAACTCGGTTTCAAATCAGTATGCTCTCATCCGGTATGAGATCTCAAAGAATGAGTGGACCTCATATACTAAAGAAAACACCTCTTCTCATAGCGGGGGAGGAATGCCGGGTGAGCAGATAATTGCCCTTGAGGTTGACGGCGATGGGGATGTGTGGATGTCCACGGCTGCTTATATTAAAGATGGAGAAAAGTGGAACATAGAATACAGGGGGCTTTCCCGATTCAAGGTTGAGGAAAAAGAATGGACCCATTATTCTACCAACTCAGCAGGCGAAGGCGTTATCTTGGAGACCAATTTTCTCCCTAAAATTAAGGCTGATGAGTCTGGATACCTTTGGGTCAGTGGAATATCTACCGATTCACAGGATACACAGGGAACTAAGGGAGGGCTTTATCGGTTTGATATTCAAAGCGGCCGATTTATTGAGCATTATTTCTTGGGGCAGCCGAAGGTTAAACTAGGGAGCAATCTTATCTCTGCTTTGGCTGTAGATAAGGCTAACTCCGCCCTGTGGATTGGATGCTATAGCACTAAAGCGGATGGAAGCGATGGGGGCCTTAGCCGATATGATTATGATAAGGACACTTGGACTTTGTCCACCACGGCTGATGGCCTGGTTGATAATCGTATTACCGCCATTGTCGTCCATGGTCAGGATGTTTGGGTTGGCACCTCAAAGGGCTTGAGTCGCTACGGGATCGGCCCTGGTGATGCCAAAAAATCGTCATCATATTTTAATCCTGAAAACCGCTTTGCTTTCCCTGACAGTAGCTGTTTTATCAGCGCCTTGGCCAATTCTCAAAATTCGCTGGCAAAAAATTCATTAGCGAGGAGCAAGGCTTTCTGGCTAGTGGGGATGTTTTTGCTTATCAGCGCGGGATGTGCTTTTCTGTATCTAGTCTTTTCTCTCTATGATCTTTCTCTATCTAGTAAGGAGATGTCTATGGGTAAGAAGATAGTAGCTGCTGCTTTATTCATCTTTTTGTCTGTCACGCTGCTAGTAGCATCTGAAGCTAGGGCTGCCTCGGTGAGGACAGGAACTTTGTTTGAGCTTCATGGCGGCTTTTTTCGTCCCTCAGAATACGAGAAGTGGGAGGCCGCTTTTGGACATACCTTTTCCGCCCTCGGGGGGCTGAAACTTGGGCAGGAGCTAATAAAAAATATCGAGCTTGGATTCAGCGCCGATTATATTCATGAGGTAGCCAGGGAGTGGTCTGTGTACTATATCCCGCTGGGACTTAGCCTGACCTATGCCCTGCGCTATAGTCAAAGCCAGGTTTTGGTCCCTTATCTAGGAGGGGGAGTTGACTTTGTCTACGGGAAGACAGGGCGCATTCGGCAGGGGAATATTAAGCCCACTTATCTGAAAGAGTCGGGCTACCATGCAGTCGCTGGAATTCGTTTATTGCTGGATGCTCTGGCTAGTGACGATGCTGAGTTCTTTGATCAAAAATTTGGGGTCAATAACAGCTATCTAGTGCTTGAGGCCCGCTATCTGAAACTTTTTAATGCAGACTACGCCGAGCAGGAATTTGATGCCAGCACACCAGGGACAGGATATTTTGATCCCAAGGGGATGCTTATTTCTCTAGGCTTTCTGGTAGAATTTTAGGCTGATTTAATTAACCCTGCTCGCTCTTATTTATTAGCTACCATTGAGAGACATAACCCTAATAAGAGCTAAGCCCCTTCAAGGGCTTATGGTTGTTCTGATATAGGGTTTATGGTGTCTGATATATAAGAGCGACCCTGCTACAGCTCTGATTTAACCTCGCTAAAGCTTTTTTTAGGAAATAGTCGGCTAAAGTTAGCCACAATCTGAGCCGCTACCTCTGGCAGGGGAGCCTTCTTTATCTCGGCAATGGTGCGAGTTACGGAAGCTACAAAAGCAGGCTCGTTCCTCTTTCCCCGCTGGGGGGCAGGGGCAAGGTAAGGAGAATCCGTTTCAGTCAAAATCCGGTCAATGGGAACCTGCTGGCAAACCTCCTTGAGGTTAAAGGCCTTTGGATAGGTCAGTGGACCGGCAAAGGAGATAAAGAGATTGAGCTTTAAGCAATCAAGGGCAAAGGCACGATCGCCAGAAAAGCAATGCATTATCCCCCCGAGGCAAGCTACGCCTTCCTCCTTCATAATAGTGAGGATATCAGCCTGAGCATCCCGGCAGTGGATCAGCAGTGGAAGATTGAGCTCTCTGGCTAGACGAATCTGCTGGCGGAAGATGCGCTGTTGGTCTTCTCGAGGAGAGAGGTTTCGGTAGTAGTCAAGGCCCACCTCGCCCACGGCTACAAAGAAGGGATGTGAGGTTAAAAGCTTGGTCATCTGATCAAGAGTTTCCTCTGAGACCTGGTGGGCATCATGGGGGTGAATACCCAAAGAGGCTAGTAAAAAATCAGGGTATAGATGACATATATCCAGCGTCTTATGGGCAGAAGAAATACCAAGAGCTACGGTCAGGATCTTTTTCACTCCCGCTTTTCGAGCAGCCTGAATAACCTCATCCCGGTCCTGGTCAAACTGTTTCATATCCAGATGAGCATGAGAGTCAATTAAAGGAATTTCAGCCTCACTCATCGCTCTCTTTATGCTCCTTCCTTCATCAGGGTATCTGGTGGCTCATCCGCAGTTGTTTTGTGCTCCTCACAGATAAAGGTTCCGCTACGGCCTCCGCTCTTTTTTACCAGGATGATATCGGAAATTCTCATGGCTCTATCTATGGCCTTGCACATATCGTACAAAGTGAGAGCACTGACCGATACGGCAACCAGGGCTTCCATCTCAACTCCAGTTTGGCTGATGGTTTTGACTGTGGCTTCGATGCTGATTGAGCTTTGGCCCTGATCAATTGAAAAATCAAGGTCAATGGCCGAGATAGGGATCGGATGACAGAGGGGAATCAGGGATGAGGTGCGCTTTGCGGCCATAATGCCAGCAATTTTAGCCACCTGCAGGGCATTTCCTTTCTTTATCTCATCCTGCATAATAGCTCTAAGGGTCTGGGGCTGCATAAATACGCTTCCCCGGGCTACAGCCTCACGGACTGTCGCCTCTTTGGAACTAACATCAACCATCTTGGCTTGTCCATGCTCGTTGAAGTGGGTAAGTTGTTCTGAACTGTTCACAAGGATTACCTCGAATTATTCTTTATTCTTATTCTTAAGCTCAAATGGTTCTATCGCTAACAAAGTGCGCGATAAGGGCGGACATAAGGGCCACACGCTAAATTGATAGCTTAATTGATCCGCTGCCCACTTGTGTTAAGCATTTAGCGAAAAACCACTCAAAGACAGTGATAGTAACTATTAGTCCAAGATTTTGAAACTAGGCAAAGCAAAGAGAATTGATCACCATTCTGATAATCTTATCGACAATGCAATACTCAATGATATTACATGATATCATATCTTGTAGAGTAATCCCAAGAATTATTTCAAAGACAGATGTTGCCCACACCTTTTTAAGTCCCTATACTTTCCCACCCTTGATGAGGATCTGGTGCTATGCTTCTTACCCCTCCCCCTAGCCTCTTCCATCAAGGGAGGGTAATGTGGGGAAGATCTTTTTCAGAATTTTGGGATCATTCCATTGACTTTTTTGTAAAACTTTGCCATTATGTTGTATGAAATTCCTGAATTAGGAATATAGTTATCAACAACAAATACTCACCACGCAAGCTTTTGGTGATAATTGAGGACTAGTCATGAAAAAACCAGATATTATCCCGCTAATCACAAAGATACTGATTTCTCTTGGCTCTATTCTCCTGTTTATCTTTCTCCGGGGACCTGCCCTGGCCAAGATAACCACTCCCGGATTAGATAATAAGCTTTTGAAACAAAAGAATGCTCATCCCTCCCCAAGCAGGTTGGATCAGGCGAGAGAGCATTTTAAAAAAGGGGTCCAATACTCTCAGGCCCAGAGGGTAGATTTAGCTATTCAGGAATATCGCAAGACGCTGGAATTTGATCCTAATTTTGTCATGGCCCATGTAAACTTAGGGATGAGCTATCTCCAGCAGCAAGAGGTCGAGGCTGCTATTCAGGAATTGAAAAAGGCTATCCAGAAAGATCCGAAGTTGAAACTTGCTCGTTTTGATCTTTGGTGGGCTTATCGTCAGCAGGGAAAGTATGATGAGGGAATTGCCGAGCTCAAAGCAGTCATTGCTCTCGATCCTAACAATGTTAATGCTTACCTGAACCTGGGCGACAGTTATCTGGCGGATAAAAAGATGCTACCCGAAGCCATTCAGGCCTATTTGGAAGCCTTGGCTAGAGGCAGACAGACCGCCTTGATTCACCAGAAGATCGGCAAGGCCTATGAGCTCAGCGGGCAGGTTGATAAGGCTATTGAGCAGTTTCAGCGGGCTATTAGCGTGGATAAGAACAATCTGTACACTTACCTATTTCTCTATGTTTGCCTTGAGAAATCAAAGAAAAAATTGGAGGCCGCAGAAGCCCTTCGAAATGGTCTTTCTGCCTTCCGAAAAGAGCCGCGCCTGGCTGATTCCTCATACCAGGATATTGCTCATATTATGGAATGTCTTCTGGGAACATATCCGGAAAAGGATCTTATGTCTATCAAAAATCCTATCATTACCTGTCAACTACACTACTACCTTGGAATGTATTATTTATTCCAGAATAAACGAAAAGAGGCTGCTCAGCATCTTCAGCAGGCTATCGATACAAAGATAAATACTATCTCGGAATACGAATATGCAAAAATAGAATTAGAACGGATTAAAGGGCAGAAATAGGTTTGCCTCTTAAGGCTTTTCTTCTCAAAAAGATCCTAACCCCCTAACCATCAACCATAATGAGTTGCAGCCTCCGTGGGTTGGATTAATATCGCCCCCATGTCCATTGCCGGGCCATTAATGGCAAGTTATAAACAAGTTATAAACCTTTATGGTTGTTGGTTAAAATCTCCTTGACGAAAGAAGAGATTTTTGCCATTATAGATATCCTTTAAACCTTGCCGAGTTTTCAGAAGGAGGTATGAGAGGGATGCCTAAAGGTCAAATTCTGTTCTTGATCCTTATTCTGAGCCTGTCGATGGTTTTTCTGATCAGGTCGGATGGAGTGGCCAAGACTATGTATGTTACGGAAACAACATGGGTGAAGGTTAACAGTGGTCCAGGCAGTGAATATAAAGTCATCGCTCGGGTCAAAACTGGTGATCCGGTTACTGTCCTTGGGCAGGAGGGAGGGTGGTATCACATTAGGACCGCGGCGGATGAAGAGGGGTGGATTATGAGCTCTCTTCTTACCGAAGGCAGGCCTCTTACCGATCAGGTTAATGCCTTGGCCACCAAGACACAAGAGCAGTCTAAATTGATCGCTCAGTTGAGTGAGGAAAACAAGTCATTGAAGAAATATGCCCAGATGTTTGAAAATAGTGCCGTAGAGCTCAACCGGCTCAAGGAAGAAAATTTACGACTAAAAGATCATCATGACCTTCTGTGGCTGGGGGTTGGGGCAGGTATTTTATCCATTGGCTGGATTATCGGCCTGATTACCGGAAGCTTTTACCGGAGAGGAAAAGCTAAGTATCGCTATTCTTTTGATTAATATTTTTCGATTAATATTCGATTAATATTCTTTTAACTGAAAAGATAAAATTCGATATGTATATCTTCTGAAAATATGCGATTCGATGATATGGCCACCTTGATTATCGGCCACAAAAATCCTGATACAGATTCCATTTGCTCCTGTCTGGCCTATGCATATTTCAAGAGGCAGGTTGAGGGCAAAGAAGGTTTTGTTCCGGCAAGATGCGGTAATATCAATCCGCAGACCCGATTTGTTCTGGATAAGTTTCGTGTCTCTCCGCCAGTTTACATTGGCGACCTCTCGATCAGAGCCAAGGATATCATGACCAGGGAAGTGATCTGCCTCAAGCCTGAGGAGCCGCTGCAGAAGGCGATTGAGATGTTCAAGGAACATAAGCTCCATTTTATCCCAGTTTCCGCTGACAAGCAAAAGGTTCAAGGAACATTAACTTTTCCCCGCATCGCTCAGCATATCCTGCAACATGAGCATTTCCCTAATTCCCTTCCCTTATCCATAAGCTCTCTGGTCAGCGGCATCAGGGCTAGATTGCTGGCTGGAGAGGAGTCAACACAGATCGTGCTAGCCCGAATCCTGGTCGGAGCAATGGAAGAGGATGCTTTTAGCCGCTATGTCCTAGAGTCAGCAGAAACTGCGCTACCGATAGTCATCGTCGGCGACCGGATCAATATTCAAAAGTTGGCTATTGAGCTTAAGGTTTATGCTCTGGTCGTCTGTGGAGGCTCGGCCATCAGGGAGGATATTCTCTCCTTAGCTAAAGATAGAGGGGTTTATGTGCTGCTTTCTCCCTACGATACAGCCACAACCGCTTTTTTGGCCCGGCTGTCCACACCGGCAGGTGAAGTGGCCGATCCGCTGAAGGGATCACTCAAGCCTGAAGAGAAATTCTCTGAGATCAGGGAGCGGATAGTTCAGACCGAAGAGCGGGGTTGGGTTGTTTTGGATGATGAGCATAATCTCCAGGGGATTATTACCCGAACTGATTTGCTCAAGAGCTGTCGCAAAAAAGTGATCCTTGTAGATCATAATGAGAAGAGCCAGGCCATTGACGGCATTGAAGAGGCAGAGCTGGTTGAAATCGTCGATCACCATCGGCTAGGAGATCTTCATACTACTCGGCCAATTCGCTTTATCAACGAACCTGTAGGAAGTACCTGCACAATTGTGGCCCAGTTTTTCCACTCCGCCCATAAAAAACCAGCCCCGGACATGGCAGGATTGATGCTGTCCGGGATTTTATCCGATACCATGCTCTTCAAATCACCAACTACCACTGCCGCTGATCAGGAGATGGCCTCCTGGCTAGGAGAATTAGCTGGCCTTGATATCTTGCGGTTTGGAAATGACCTCTTTGCTGCCGGATCGTCAATCAGTACCCTTTCGGCTCAGGAGATCATCAATAACGATTTTAAGGCTTACGACTCAGAGCTTGGTCCATTTGGGATTGGGCAAGTGGAAATAGTTGGCCGCTCTCTGGTTACTGATCTAAAAGAAGAGCTTCTTCAAAAGCTCACAGCACTGGCTACTCAGCACGGTTATCTATTCTCGATTCTAATGATCAGCGATGTGGTCAAGGGTGGAAGCTACCTCCTGTATGCTGGTAAAGAGTATTTGGTTGAAAAACTCGGCTACGACAAGATTGAGCCTAATCTGCTGTATGCCAAGGGCATGCTCTCCAGAAAGAAACAACTTGTTCCTCATATCCTAGAGATGTTAAAATAAGCCGCTCTTGTCGACCACAGCCAAAACACAGCACTCAAAAGTTATAGCCCTTACCTTTTCTTTTATTCGACCTTGATTTCCTCTCCTTCCAAGGTTTCTCTTGGCCATTCAATTTGCAGGATTCCTCCTTTCAGCAGGCGGACCTTAAGATCCTCCTTTTTGAGCTCAGGATCAAGGTGAATGGTAAGGATATGAGAATCTTTCGTCCGTGAGTACCCCATCTTAAAGGGTGGAGTCGGAATCCCAAATCCCATTCGAAAAGGTCCAAATCGAAAATCAAACCAGTCTTCTCCATGTTCTTTATAAGCCATAAAGCTTTCCTCCTTCTTTATCTTACGTTATCTTTACTTTTTATCTTACCTTACTCTTTATTTGATTTTAGCTATGCTTTTGCACTTTTTCTCTGAATCCTTGATTTTAATGGATTGGCTATTAGAGATAATTTTCAAGGATTTCAAGGCGTTAAGAAATTTCTGCAAAAGTGTAGTTTTAGCTTCCTATTGATTTATTTTTATTGATTTTATCTTAATTTTATTATTATCTCCCCTCTTGATTTTATATTATTGACCATCTAATCTATGGATCCCTTCAGCCCTGGCCTCGCTCAAGGCTTGTTGATATTCGGCTCGGCTCAGACGACGACTGATGGGGGGATATTGCCAGGCTTCACCGCAGGGGCGATATTGGTCCATGAGATTTACATAGGTATTGGGTGAGATCTCCTGAGCCAGAAAACGCATGATCTGACGGCTGCCAGAAAGACCTTGCGGCAGTACAAGGTGTCGAACCAAAAGCCCTCTTTGAGCCACACCTTGGGCATCTATCACCAGATCGCCCACCTGGCGGTGCATCTCTTTGATGGCTGCTCTGGCTACTTGCGGATACTCTTTAGCCTTTGATAGCCGCTCGGCTACCTCTTCATCCCAATATTTAAAATCTGGCATATAGATATCAAATACCCCATCGAGGAGTTTTAAGGTGTCAACAGAATCGTATCCTCCGCTATTGTAAATCAGAGGGACAGAAAGCCCCAGGTCAATGGCCAAGGGAAGAGCCTCGAGAATCTGAGTAACAAAATGAGTTGGCGTAACAAAATTGATATTATGGCACCCCAGGCTTTGCAGATGGATCATGATCTTGGCTAGCGTCTCAATCGAGATCTCCTCTCCTTGTCTAATATGGCTGATCTCCCAGTTCTGGCAGAAAATACATGATAGATTACAGGAGGTAAAAAAGATAGTTCCTGAGCCATACTGGCCGACCAGTGGAGCTTCCTCTCCAAAATGGGGACCAAAGCTTGAAACCACTGGAAGCCTTCCCACCTGACACATTCCCCTCTCATCATGCATCCTGTTTACCTTGCAGTTTCTGGGACATAAATGGCATTCAGTCAATATATTCCGAGCCCTTTCGATGCGCTTTGAGAGTTCGCCACTTTTATAAAGCTCGATATACGATCTTTGGTTCATCTCTTGAGATCCATTACCTTTAATTTACATAAGCTATTATACTATAAAATAAAGATGTTGACCATCAGGCTGTCAGTAGATTTTTTCTACCCCTTGCCCTCTCCCTTGATGGGCGGGTTGCAAAATTTGGGTGGTGAGGCTTCATCCTGGAAACCTTGCCCTCCTTCGATGGGAGGCGGAGGGATGTGGGTAAGATATGTGAGCGGGGAGTATCCCCCTTGTGATTTCTTGACTTGTGATTTTTTGACAAGAGAGGGTATAATAGAAGCTGTCAAGCTAAATGGTTCTTTCGCTCCTAGATCCGGGACACGATTTTTGAAATTTAAGAAATTCCCATTAAATAAGGAGATTTGATTAATCCTCACCTGATTAATCCTCACCAAAGAAGCAATAACCATAAGGAGAGTGTTGGCCAGAAAGTGAATAGTAACCTTCTCTTCCCTATTCGATACGTTGAGATAGAAAAATTCGACCTTAAGCATCAGCCCTATATCATTCGCTACCCATTTGCTATACATGGCCAGGAAGCTGCGGCTGTCTGGCTAGAAGAGCTGATTAGCTCTATTAGACGCTTTGGTCTTCTTTCGCCTCCTATAGTCTATGTGGGGAAAGAAGAGAGGGGCTTTATCATTCATGGAGTAAGGCGCTTTTTGGCCTGTCAGGCCCTAGGCTGGACCAGCCTACCCTGTCGGGTTATTTCGTCCGACATAGCGCCTTCCGAGCTCTATCAACTTAGTTTGTCGATTTTTCTAAGCCATCATAAGCCAAACGTCATGGAGCAGGCCAGAATTATCCAAAGGCTTCAAACCCTTCTCCCGCAAGAGGTGATTATTCAGGAATTTTTGCCTCGGCTTGGGCTTTCGCCCCAGCGAAAAGTGCTTGAGCGGATAAGCCAGCTTGCTGGGCTAGAGGATGAGATTGCTGAACATCTGGCCCTTGGAGAAACAGACCCTCAGCTTGGCTGGCGGCTCATTAAGCTTACCCCTTCTTCGGCCAGACTGGCCATGCATCGCTTTTTGCGCAAGCTCCCCTTCACCTTGAGTCAGCAGTTTGAGATTGTCGAATATGTACAGGAGATCGCCCACAGGGAGCAGCGTTCGGTTGAGGATTTGCTTGGGGCACAGGCAGTGCTGGAGCTTCTGGCCTCTGATCTTGATCAGCGGCAAAAAGCCAATGCCGTTCGGCTCTTTTGGCGTAGCAGGCGCTATCCAAGACTGACTGCCCTTGAGGAGGAGTTTAACCAGCAGAAAAAAGCGCTTCGACTGCCGGAGCATCTTGAGCTTTATCCGCCACATAACTTTGAGCACGGAAGCTATAAGTTTGAACTAAAGTTTGCTGATCTGGCCGAATTGCGGCAAAAACTGGAATTTTTAAATAATTTGATATCTTGTGAAAAATTTAAAAATATTATCAAATCATAATCTACCTAATCTGCCGAGAGCTGTCATGCCTCTATATCTGCCAAAAAGAATTATTATTAGCCCGCAGCTTTCCTCATCCTCTCCGCTGGTTGAAAGCATTCTCCGCCATGCTCCTTGCGCTCAGGTTGAATATAGGAAAATCGACCAGGATTGCCTTCATCTACTCACCGCGGATGATCTTGTGGTAACTCGGCATCAGGGCAGTTTCTATAAGCCCTGCCCAGGCACTCAGCACTACCTTTGCTGCCAGTATAAGATTTTGCACATTGGCGCAAACTGTCCTCTGTCCTGCACTTATTGTATCCTGCAAGCTTACCTGGATCATCCGGCCATGGTTGTCCATGCTAACGTGGAAGAGATGCTGTCAGAACTAGATGAGCTTTTTTTTCGCTTCCCCTCAAGTTTTTTTCGGATTGGTACCGGTGAGCTTACCGATAGCTTAGTGCTGGACCACCTGACTGGGCTATCAACTATCCTTGTCCCATATTTTGCCGCCCAAAAAAATGCCTGCCTGGAGCTTAAGACCAAGACCACCAATGTTGGCCATCTGAAAGACCTAGATCACAGGGGAAAAACCATTGTAGCTTGGTCATTGAATTCGGCCAGTGTGGTCTGTCGGGAAGAGCTTGGCGCGCCCTCGGTTGAGGAGCGGCTGCTGGCAGCCAGAGCCTGTCAGGAGTGGGGATATCGGCTGGCCTTTCACTTTGATCCTATTATCTATTATCCAGGCTGGGAAAAAGAGTATCAAGAAACCATAGAGCAGCTTTTTTCCACCATTAAGCCATCTCGGATTGCTTGGATCAGCCTGGGCTGCTTTCGGTATCTGCCTCGGCTAAAGCCGATCATTCAGGAAAAATTCCACCATAGCCGGATTATCTATGAGGAGTTTATCCAGGGGCTTGACGGGAAGATGCGATATCTGGAAATTCTGCGCCAGCAGATCTACGCCAATATGGTTCGATGGATTAGGCAGAGGGCTCCTGAGTGTTTTCTGTATCTTTGTATGGAAAGCCCTAAGGTATGGCGAAACAGTGTGGGATTTGCTCCGGCTAGCAATCAGGAGCTTCAATCATGGCTTGATCATCGTGGCCGCAATTTTTGAAGGCCGCCCTAACTATTAGAAATTATTCGAAAAGCCGGGCTAAGCTAGCCCTTATCCAGCCATCTTCCTTTCGGATTTATCCATTTTCGGACTCATCCATTTGATAGACCTCAAAGCTGATATCGGGGAAAAGGTTATCGGCCCTTTCTATAGTCTCAAGCCAGTCGATGTCAATAGAGCCAGCCAGGACCTGATGACAGATACGGTTAAATTGCTCAAGATGGGAAATGGTGCGCCTTATAGCGTATTGGACACAGGTTCTGTTATGGATGATAAAGGCCCAGTCACTCCCCTGGGCCAGCAGGAGTTCACGGCTGGCCTGATTGAGAGCCCTTCGCACCTCAGCATTGCTGCCGGCAAACCGCGCCGCCAAAAACTCCATAAGCTGTGCGGCCTTGAATAGAGGAGGATAGATCCATTTATTGGTGCTATTGAGCCACATCTCATTATATCCTTTCCATCCCCAACTGGAAGCGGCAGGCTGGACAACCTGATTAATGGGAAATCTTTCCAGATATTCCGAGGGAGTGATCATCCTGAGCGAGCCCCCACTGGCCGCGATCTCCCGAATCAGGAAGTTGAGCCAGTCAGGTCCTTCATACCACCAGTGACCAAATAGTTCCGCGTCGTAGGGAGCAACAAATAGGGGTGGGCGATCCATCTGCCGACTTAGGAAAAGGCTGTAGCTTTCATGGCTGCGAAAGCAATCCCTGGCGTGCTCTCTGGCTTTGGCTAGAGCTTTTGGTGGATGGTAAAAATCCTTGTGCCTGCCAGATCCTGTAATCCGATAATATTTTATCCCAGTATCAACCCTAAGATTCTGGTGAAGGTATGGCCTGATATACTCATAGTCAAGGTCATGGCCAACATCACGGTAAAATTCCCGATAATCAGGATCCGCCGGATACCCCTCCTGGGCACTCCACACTTGCCTGGCTGACCTTTGATCACGTCCGAATGCAGCTACTCCTGACGGGCAATAGACAGGAGCATAGACCGAATACTTGGGCCGAGGGTGAGCATAGGCAAGCCCGTGGGTATCTAAAAAAAAGAAGCGCAGGCCAAAAGAGCGCAGTAGCTGGTCAAGACCGGGATAGTAACCACACTCAGGCAGCCAAATGCCGCGAGAGGTTTGTCCAAATACCTTCTGATAATAATCTACTGCTACGGCAATCTGGGCCCTTACCGAGGATGGGTTCATCTTTAAGAGGGGCAGATACCCGTGCGTTGCCGGACAGGTAATAATCTCAAGCTTTCCCAGGGTCTGAAAATGGGAGAAGGCCGAGAGGAGGTTTCGCTCATACTTTTGTTGAAAAAGGCGCTTATTGGTTAGAAATTTTTCATGGTATAGGGAAGATAGAGGCAGAAGTTCCTGATGGTGCCTATTTCTTAGAATCTCTTTTTCTGCCAGCTCTATAAGCCTGTCTAGATACCGAATAAATCTTTCCTGAAGGAGTGGATCAGCGAGCATGGCCATCAGGGTAGGGCTTAGACTTAAGGTAAGCCGAAAATCCACCCCTTCCTCAACCAGATTCTCCAGTACTTGAAGCAGGGGGAGATAACTCTCATTGATGGCCTCAAACAACCAGCGCTCCTCCAGGCATTCATCCTGTTCAGGATGTCGGACAAAGGGGAGATGGGCATGGAGAATCAAGCAAAAATAGGCCCGCGACTCCATTTAATCTCCGCTTGTTCTGATTTTTTGAAACCAGATAGGAATAAATTCGCGCACCTCTCCCCCTTGCGGCAACTTGGCTCGTAAACAAATCCAGTGTTTGCCCTGACGGCCAAGGTTTAGACGCCAGGAAAAGCTTCCGTCCGGATGAACCGGAACGGCATCCTCACCAATATAAATAGTCACTCCTGGTTGGGTGCGTCCATAGATTACAAGATCAAGGTCATACTGGAAAGAGGCCTCAAGACGCGAGGAGGCCGCCTTTTCTGAATGGCTAATATCCCCCCTCGAATAACTGCTCAAGGCAGCAGAAGAGAGGCTGCTCAGTGGGCTGCCAAAGGAGGCTCCAAGCTCTAGGCTCGCGAGGCTGCTCGGCAGATTATCTGAGGCTACGAAAGATGAGCCGAAAGATGAGCTGCTTAAGCTGCTAAGACTAGCTAGGCTACTCCACTCCGGTGCGCTCAAGCCTTCCTGTTCTATTGCTTCAGAGAAAGCAGCCTCTGTGGGGATAAGTCCCTCAGGTTCTCTGGATTCCTTACCCTGGGTCGCCTCATCCTGGCCAGCAGGTGTCCCTTCCAGCCTTGTTATCTCCACTGCTTTTTTGGGCTGGTGTTGAGACAACAGGTGGCGGTAATACTCTTCCACCATTTCCTGACTGATGGGGTATTTTGAAGATGGCCTTTGGGCCAAAAGCTCATCAGAGCTGATGAGGCTCACGGTTTCGTATTCACCGAGAACCTTCATCCACTTCTCCTGGCACTGAGGTGAGGAGATGGTATTTTTTGGAGTTTTGACCATATTTGACCGTTTGATGACATAAAATTCACCCGAGGCTAGAGATTTCAATCCCAATTCGGCGAAATAGAGCCTATCTGATCGGGGAACCTCTATATACCAGTCATTTTTCCATCCCTCAACCGGAACATCAAAATATGAGCCAAATTGCTGCCTACCCTTATCTTCTTTACCTTCAATTATCCGCAAGGTAAGCTGGCTATTTTGAAAAATATCCTTCTTTTGCGCACCTATGGCGGCCAAATCTTCTGGCCACACTTCCCAGCAGGCGTAGAGATGCCTTGGATCAACCTCCAAAAGGAGCAAGAGAGGTGAAATCCACTCTGTAGATAGATCTGCCCTTTCCTTTGCTGGATAAGAATTTTGGCTATTGGCCGTTGCATGACTTGCGCGCATTTCACCGCTTTCTCGGGTAGCTTCCTTCCTAAAACTCAGGCTAAGTAAGGTTTACCATACCTGCCTTTTTACCTCCTTCAGGAGGATGAGAGCTGGCTTTATGTTATCATAGACTTTTGCCGCCCAGGATTCATCCTCTTCCGAGAAATAGCAATCAGTTTGAGATTTCAGCAGCCACTTCTGAACCCTTTCTAACAGGTCAGCCAAATCTACCTGCCCATGGCTGAGGCAGCGGTCTGCTTTCTGCAATAGGGCTGACCTTACCTCATGATATTGCTGACTCAAACGCCAGACCTCTTCAATCGCCCGCTTGCGTTCAGATGGGCTGCATCTGCCAATTGAAGCAAAATGGCCATTCTCTTGGAAATCCGCAATGCAGATATTTTCTACTTGAAGAGTTAACGGCGGCCGCATTTTCATCTCAGGCACAAGTTCTCTGAGAAGCACACTCCGTGGTGCAATCGCAGACTTGTATCTCCACTCAAGATAAGGGGAAAAATATCCCTCCCAAAACTCACAGTCTTCGGGTAGGCTACTAATCTTTCGACCGATCAGATCATCAATGACCAGCCAGTCAACAATGAGCAAATCTTGCTGCCCAGCCGCAAGACTTGCCCCATCCCTAGACGGCAGGGCCTCTGGTAGCTTGGTTGGGCTGTCCCCTGCCCTAAGATGATCGAAGCCATTACTGATAAATACAGCACCAATTTCGGTCTGACGATAAAGCAGGCTCCCAATCGAAGAATACCGATCATGGCCACAGCAGCTTCCCACTGCCTCTTTGACTTTTGGTTTTACTGCTGATCTATCCAGAATAACATATTCATACCCATACTTTTTGAGGATAGGTATCATCTGCGGACAAAAGCCCTTGGCTGAGGGGAAAAAACCTCTTGGCTCATGCCCGAAAACCTCTCTGGCTATCTCCCTCCCTTGGGCAATCTGCGCATCCCAATCTACAGCCGGAATCAGGGGAAACAGGGGATGAGAGTATCCAAGGCCGATAATTTCGACATTCTTTGACTCTCGGTATCCATTCAGCATGGATGGAATATCAATAATTTTGCGGCAAGCATCAATAACTTCCCTGGAGAGAAGCTCCTCAAGAAGGACTCCTGAGAACCCAACATGGATTTTGAGACAATCTTGATAGCTATTTAGATACTTCAATGGCATCTGATAGCTGTCGATTATTTGCAGAAGCCTTCCCATCTGATGTTCGACCATCGTATTCAAGGTATCAGGAGGCTGGTGCATAAGGAAACCAAGAGCATGACATACCCTGGTCATCTTTTTTCTTTCTCCAGTCTTTATTAAAGTGGCATTCTCACGGTCATTGATAAAATGAAAAAGTGATCAAGAGCTTCCGCTGCCGGAAGACAACAGCCATAGGTATTGATATTAGGTAATAGGTATTGATATTAGATACTTTTCACTCTTTAGTTGATCCCTTGACACTCATATATCAAGAGACCATTTATATCAAGAGGTCATTTCAAGAGAGCATTTGAAAAAGATCCGACAGAAAGCAGCGGATATAATTGATTTTAAGATATTTAAAAATTATTGTCAATAAATAACAAGAAAGGTTTTAGATATTCCTTATCTTTCTCCCCCCTATTTTCCCCATTTAGGGAGATCTGGTCAAGGGTTAACTCTTTTTTAGAAAAGACAAAATTTGTTTCAATTAGTTTAGAGTAGATCATGAGTGGCTGCTAAGGCGTTTTTCAATTTATTCTAAAAAATGTCCGGTAGTGAGCAAAAATAAAAGGATACCCGTCTCTGGGTATCCTTTTTGAGTATTGTGAATTTTAGTACTCACATAAAGACTATCTCTTGCCATCAGGCAAATTTTCTCCTTATTCCTACCGCTCCTATTATACCGGGAAGGAGGAGGAAGATAGTAGGCGGTATAGGAACGGGACTGGGAGGTTGAAGAATGTTAGTATTATTAATCTGAAATACCCACTGGCCGGCAACGCCGCAGTTAGAGCCTTGTTCCAGAATATTAGCAATCCCTGCATCCCTCGATCCTGGCACCATGTAATAATTGACGCCATCTCCGGCGTCAAAACCTGCAACCGCCTCGATACCTCCAAATCCCCCTGAGCCACCGCTATAATCGCCGGTCTCCCAGTACATGCCATCGTCAAGGTAATTGAAGATAGCGTAGCTTGCCATACCATCAGTGGCCAAGGCGACCTGGAAGGTGTTGGATTGGCTCAGATCTGAATGGTGGCTGTAGTATCCAACGTGATCCCAGGTAGCTACGAAGGCGCTGGTGGCAGAAAATGAACTACCGAAGGCTGCATTAATAATGGCTGATATCGCATTCAGATCACTGCTCCCTGTCCTCACACTATAGTAGACATCATCATGACCATCGCCCGAGACAGTCCCATCCCCTCTCGTATCAACATCGGCAAAGTATGGGGCGATTATGACCCTGTCGCTTGGAAAGGCATAAGGAGTATATACAGACATTGAGCCATCAAAGGTAAGATTGCCATTATTGTTTACCCACAGGGATGAATAAGAATTGCCGTAAAAGGTGAATGAGTATGGAATTGCACTACTTGATCCATCGTCATTCACAGGAAGAACAAAATCTCCTGCAGTTGTGCCAAAAGGAATAAAGTTACCAAGAGAGATCGAGAAGGCAGGCGAGGTTAATCCAAATATAATTGCCAGGGAAATTACCAAAATAGACAGTCTTTTCATTATGCTTTTACTCCTTTAAGTGAAAGCTTGATAAAGATTAAGTTAATGCCTGGACAAAGCCCGAGGCTTCGGTGTGGATATAAGTATTTTTTCTTCTTCGTATGTTCATGCTTTATCTACCCCATCCTATTTCTTTATCCACCTCCTATTTATTGATAAGCGACCAACCATAATAAGTTATAATCTCCTGGCCAGGATAATTATTTCACTTGTCCATTTGCTATGTCATTATGTCAAGTGATAACCGACTTTATGGTTGGACGGTTATTATTAGGTTACGCATTTTTTATTCCACTCTTGCCTTGACAATGTTAAATTAGCCTTATTGCCTTGATTATACTGAATCAACCTGATAATGTGGCCATCTTTTCTCCCTCGTCAAATAAGTATCGTCGCTCTTATTTATTAGCTACCATTGAGAGACATAACCCTAATAAAAGCTAAGCCCCTTCGAGGGTTTATGGTGTCTGATATATAAGAGCAAGTATCGTATAAAAATTATGCGAATTATCTTCGCTCTTATTTATTAGCTACCATTCAAGAGACATAACCCTAATAAGAACTAAGCCCCTTTGAGGGTTTATGGTTGTTCTGATATAGGGTTTATGGTGTCTGATATATAAGAGCGATTATCTTAATTTTTTAGCCGCAAAGATTATTAAAAGATTAATAGCTGAGATCGAGGTGGGATTTTAGTCATTGATATTTTAGTCATTGATATAGATAAGGGAAATACATGGCAGGAGAGATTAAGGTAAAGAGAGTCTCTCTGAGTTGAATAGAAAATAAAGTAGTTGCGGGTGAGTGGAGACCGTATGCCCCACTCACCTTATGTCCCACTCACCCTTTTATTGTAGGAGATCATTCTGCTGCCCAAGGTCTGCAATAGATTTGCGGATTTGAGCACAGGTGGTCTTGTCTTGAGCAGGTGGCCTTGTTTTATGCTTTATCAGGGAGCTGGTTTGGCCGGTGAGCTTTTTAGCTTCATCCATTTTTCATCTAGCCTGGCCAGGGCGTCATAGGCTCTGGCTAGATACATGGCATCCAGAATGGCAATAGCCATCATGGCTTCGGCCACTGGATAGATCCGTCCGCAGATAGTGGGGTCTCGTCGGGTGATAGGGGAAAGCCTCTCCTCGGTCATGGTGGCCATGTTGATGGAGGGCTGCTCGACCGAAACCGTAGGCGTTGGCTTGACAGCAATGCGGACCACAAGGTCCTCTCCATTGGTTATTCCGCCCAGGAATCCTCCGGCATGATTGGTCTTAAAGCGCACCCGGCCATTTTCAAGATATGGATGATCGTTGAACTCTGAGCCCTTCATAGAGGCGCAGCGGAATCCGTCACCAAACTCAATCCCTTTGACCGCGCCTATGCTGGCTAGACCATGAGCAATGGTAGCGCTTAGCTTGTCAAACACCGGCTCGCCAAGGCCAGCTGGCACATTATGGGCAATTATCTCAACCACTCCGCCAGCCGTATCCCCCTCTGCCTTGATCTTCAGGATAGCTTCCTTCATCTTTTCGGCTGCTTCCTGGTCAGGGCAGTTGATTTCGTTTTTTCGGTAGTTTTGCTTGATCTCCTCAAAGCTCATCTCCCTGGCCTTGATGCCGGCTGCTTCCTTGGTGTAGCCCAGGATCTCGATTCCTTCCCTCTCTAGGATGAATTTGGCTACTGCTCCACCAGCCACCCGGGCTACGGTCTCACGGCCAGAGGCCCTTCCTGCTCCGCACCAGTCAGCAGCTTCTCCATATTTGAGGAAGAAGGTGTATTCGGCATGTCCCGGTCTGACTAGGTCCTTGTAGCTACGGTACTGGTCGATATGGACCTGTTGCGTGTCCACGTTGTAGATGATCAATCCGAGCGGTGCGCCGGTAGTTACGCCATCCTGCCCAATACCGGCAAAGATGGCTACCTGATCCGTTTCTTTTCGGGGAGAGTCGAGCGGCCCCTGGCCAGGGCGGCGTTTGTCCAGCTCATTTTGAATGTACTCCCTGGGAATGGTAAGGCCAGGTGGCACACCATCGACAATGACCGCTAGCCCACTTCCTTGGCCAATTCCGTATGATTCACCACAAGTTGTGATGCGAAAGATCCTTCCAAAGCTATTTCCTAACATAAAACCTACCTCCAAGGTCTATCAGATTATCTTTTGGCAAGATTAGGTATTGGTTTCTATTTTCATTCTGGCACCAAGCCCCTGCATTAAATCAACATAGCCGGGAAAGGTTACTTTGATTGCCCCAGCGGTTGTGATCCGGCTCATGCCTTCAGCTACCATCCCAGCCAGGGAAAGGGCCATGACTACCCGATGATCATGGTGCCCCTCGACTGTGGTCCCGCGCAGATTGCTGGATTCGATGATCAGACCATCGGGCATCTCCTTAATCTTTGCTCCCATCCGGCTAAGCTCTTCGGCCATCACCCTGATCCGGTCGGTCTCTTTGATCCGGGCGTGAGCTACGTTTCTTATGGTTGTGGTTCCTTCAGCCACACAGGCGGCTGCGGCTATGGCTGGAAGGGCATCGGGGGTATTGCCTAGATCAAGCTCTGCACCGTGCAGCCCCTGTCCGATGACCCGGATCCCCTGATCGGTAATTTCAATCCGAACACCCATTTTCTGAAGATAGTCTAACACCTTTCGGTCAGCCTGGGAATCGTTGAGATCGAGCCCCTTGATCAGGCAATCAGAGCCCCTGATCATGGCCGCCGCACATAAGGGGAAGGTAGCTGATGACCAGTCAGATGGAATTTTGCGAACAAAGGGCCGATAGCTTTGTCCGCCGCAAATTCTGAAAAATTCATATCCTTGCTGCTCGTATTGTATGCCGAGGCTTTGCATCCAATCGAGAGTCATCTGAATGTAGGGCATCTCGCATAGATTTCGAACCCGAATCGTGGTAACCCCAGAAGGGATAAGCGGGCAGGAGATAAGAAGACTTGAGACATACTGAGAGCTTCGGCATTCAACCTCAGCCTCACCCGCCCGCAAGGGGCCGCGAATTCGGAGCGGAGGGCAGCCTGTTCCCTCAATTGACTCAGCCTCAGCTCCCAGTTGTTTCAGGGCATCCAGCAGAGGCTGCACTGGCCGTCGGCGAATGGAGGAGTCGCCGTCAATGACGACCTCAAAATCCCCAAGAGCCGCGATCGAGGCAAAGAGGTTAGTGGAGGTGCCGCTGTTTAGCATGTCGATTGGGCCAGCCGGAGGCTTCGGACATCGGCCAAACCCGTCAATCAGCCACTCACCGGGGCAGGATGAGGTATCAATCCGGGCCCCGAAGGCTTGAGCAGCATTGAAGGCAGCCAGGGTATCGGCTGAATCAAGCGGGTCAATAAGCCGCGATCTGCCCTCGGCCAGAGAAGCCATGACCACCCCACGAATAGTGTGAGATTTTGAGCCGGGAATTGAAATCTCACCACTCAGAGGGTCTGTTTTCTGAACTATCAGGTTCATATTCCTGACCTTTCCTACTTATAAGAAACCTTTCTTATTTTTATACTTTATCTATTATCTACTCTTTGAAATATTGAAATTTTACATTACGGCATTCTCTTTAAAGCGTACTTTACCACCTCAAGGCTGACCTCATAACCTCAACCGGTGCCTCAAAGCCAGTCCACAGGGCAAATTGAGCTGCTGCCTGCCTCAGAAACATATCAACCCCTGAGACCGTAAGGCAGCCCCGTGCCCTGGCCTCCTCTAGCAGTCTGGTCGTAGCCGGATGATAGACAGTATCAAAGACCACCATCCCTGGCCGCAGGACGGACGCAGGCACCGGCATCTCATCGCTTTGTGGAGCCATGCCAACTGAAGTGCCATTGATAAGGATATCAGCTTCCAGGTTTTGAATCTCTTCCAGCCCCCCTGAGCGACAAAATAGCTCCCTGGCCAGGGTCTGGGCCCGGCTTGGTGTTCGATTCAGGATAGTGAGCTTTCCCCCCTGCCTGGCAATACCATAGGCAATCGCCCTGGCCACCCCGCCCGCGCCCAGGAGAACCACTCTTTTTTCAGCAATCCCAGTGACGGCCTCGATGGCCTGAACGGCTCCGATAATATCGGTATTGTAGCCGATCAGCTTATTTTTTCTTTTTACTATCGTATTGACAGCCCCGATCCGTCGGGCTATCGGATCAACCTCAGACAGATAATCCATGATCTTTTGCTTATAGGGCATGGTAACGCTGAGCCCGCAGAGATAACCTTTAAAGTCTCGCATAAAGGAGGCCAGATCTTCCACCAGAAAATTCACATAGAGGCTGTCGAGTTGAAGATGCTGGAAGGCACGGTTGTGGATATAGATCCCCTGGCTTTGGCTTACCGGATTTCCTACCAGACCATAGAGGCGAAAATCGGTTTCCTTAAGCTCTCCTATCCGATAGACCTGGCGTAAGGTGCGGGCTTCAATTTGCCCTGGTGCGGATTCCTTCCCTGGCCGCAGAGAGCCAAAAGTGAGGTAGGCGCCAAGAAGCGGAGCCAGTATCCGGCTGATTTCGCCACAAGGCCCCATGCAGAGGGCAATAATCTCCTGGCCGTCTGCCTGAGCCTTGGCGATCAGATCAAAGATTCTTAAGTTATCATTGATAGAGGTAGCCTGGGTTACGATTTTGATGATATCGGCCCCGGTTGATTTGATCGAAGAATATATCTGATCAAGGTCTTGCGGCGTCTCTTGAAAGTTATGCCAGGAGCAGATGATCCGGCTCTTTCCTTCACGGGTCAGTTCCTTAAAGCGCTGGATGACCTCCTGACCACAGCTCCATTCCAAATCAATATACTCTGCCCCAAGACGAGCAGCCTCCTCTAGCAGCTTGAGCCGCTCGGCTTCAGTGCCTGGGAATTTTCCCCCCTCATCCGTTTTCCTGTTGGTAGCGATAAGCGGTTTTTTTCTGGCTGCCAGCAGTTTTGCCAGATCCGGATCAGCCAGATAATCAATTCGCAATTCCAAAATGTCAGCTACTTCTTCCGCCTGCTGAATCTCCTGCAGGGCCCCTGCTGTGGTTATAGCCGTGATAGGTACACAGATCATGCTCTGACTCCTGATAAGGTATTCCTGCAATAACTGCTTGAGCCACTTACTAATATTAACATACTACGATATGCGCTTTAACATACTACGCGATATGCTCTTTCAAAATCCTCCTCTTGAAAGAAGCGGCAAACCTTTTTGCTTTTAAGGCAAACTTCCAGAGAGGGAAAAAGCGTAAACCAAAACATAACATAAAAGAAGATGAAAATCTATCCCTAAAATGACAGTTATCTTTGTTTTCGGCAAGTTATCCCCTCCCCTCCGGATTGCGGATCAAAGATTATGGGTGTAAAATAATCTTTTATGAACGTTCTCCTCATTCAGCCGCCAATCAGGGACTTTTACCATACCGGCCACAGAATCTATCCCCTAGGGCTCCTGTATCTGGCCTCTGCCCTGAAGGATGCTGGCTTCTCCTGCCAGGTGCTGGATGCGGCCAGCGCAAGGAAAAAGAAAGCCTTACCCATCCCTCCTGCCTTGAGTTACCTGAGGGAATACTACTCAGAAGATGATAAGAGCCCCTTTAGGCTCTTTGGCCGCTTCTATCATTTCGGTCTCTTGGAGGATGAGATTAGTCAAAGGCTTAAGGCCGCAGACCTTGTGGGCATAAGTAGCCTGTTTACCCCTTATGAAGAGGAGGCGCTGGCTGTTGCCCGCCTCGCCAAGCGGATGGGTAAAACGACCGTAGTCGGGGGAGGCCATGCCACTGTGGCTGCTCTTCATATCATGAATGATCCAGCCGTGGACTATGTCATTCTGGGTGAGGGCGAAGAGCGGCTGGTTGCTTTGGCTGAGGCCATCTGTGGCCGCAGGAGCTTTGAATCCATTGATGGCCTGGCCTGGCGGACAAAGGAGGTGGTCAGGATCAATCCTCCAAAAGCCCCACGGGATGATCTTGACGCCCTCTCCTTCCCTGACCGCTCCTTGCTCGATCCTGACCTCTACTCGTTTCAGGGCAAGCGATACACCATGATGCTTTCAAGCCGCGGCTGTCCCTATCGGTGCCGGTTTTGTTCCAGCCGGACAATCTCAGGCCGAAGCAGCGTGCGACTCCGATCGGTTGAGAATATTCTGGCCGAGATGAGAATATGTTTTGACCGCTATCGAATTAGGGTATTTGACTTTGAAGATGAGCATTTCACCTGGCAAAGGGAGCGAACCATTAAGCTTCTCGAAGCCATTGAGGCCGAATTCAGGCATGACCAAGACTTTGGCTTGCTGTTTGAAAACGGCCTCTTTTCGCCATCGCTTGATCGGCAGATTCTAAGTAGGCTGAAAAAACTCGGCTGCCACCATCTGAATCTTCCCCTAGTTTCCTCTTCAGACAAGACCCTGCACAGGCTTGGGCGGCCACAATCTTCAGCCTCATTTGCCCGCACAGTGAGTGAGGCCACAGAGTGTGGGTTTTTCACCACCGGCTATCTGATTTTAGGGCTGCCCGGCTCTTCTCTTGAAGAGATGGTTGACTCTATCCGCTTTCTGGCGGCCCAGCCCGTGTTAGTCGCCCCAAGTATCTTCTATGCTACCCCAGGGATGGATCTCTATGATGAGTGCCAAAAGAATGGCTGGCTGCCGCCGCAAGAGGTAGGATTCTCTGTACTTCGCTCATCAGCCCTGGCTATTGAAACTGAGCGTTTTAAGCGGCTTGATCTGGTTACTCTATTTCGCCTGGTCAGGGCGATCAATTTTATCAAATCACTTATTGATGAGATGGAGGATGAGATGATTTATGATGAGGCAACTTGTGAGATGGCGGCTATCAGCAAAGCAGCTGGGGAGGGGAAGAGCGGATCAAATAGAGGGGGTGGGGAAGGGAAGAGAGAGGTGAGGAAGGCAGATGAAGGTGAGGGGAGATTAGGGCAGCCACTTGGGGCATCCTCAGTTTGGGAAATCAGCCTATCGGAGTTTTTGGCCAGACTGATAGGGGAATTTTACTCAAGAGTGCTGGCTGAGGAGGCGGCTAGCGGCCAGGGGGAGGAGGCGGCAGGGGGGAGCTTTCTTTTACTTGGCGGTGAGCCTGCCCTAAGCTGCTCGCATCCTCTCTCACCACGAGAGCTTGGGCTTTGGCTTCTTGACAGGTGGCTGCATGATGCTCGGCCTGCGTTTTTTCGGATTCAGATGGAAAGGCCAAGAAGAGATAGGGCCGGCTATGACCACACCCAAGCGAAAAGCCTAAGTCACGGGCGGCAGGCGCTCGCCAAAGCAGAGCAGGCGAAGGCCGAAGAGGCAAGCTGCGGCCTTTGGCCAAAAGCATCGTCAGAAGCATCGTCAGAGCGCCGCCGCTTCATATATCGAATGGTTAGACAGGCCGATTCTGAGCGGGTTTTTAGAATTTTTCTTGAGCTAATGGACCGATCGGCTATTAGGGGGATCAAAAATCCATCCCTTTCCCTGATCTGGGACCTTGGAGCCTATCCCTGATCCCGTTGACTTAATTGTTAGTGGGTTCTTTCACCAAATGCGTAATCACTAACTAAAGGCCAATCTTTAAGGTTTTGGCCTTAACAGGTTATAGTTAAAGTATATTTACTTAGCGAAAAAACCAGTTAGTGGTTTCTCGCCAAATGCGTAACACAAGTTGGCAGATGTGTTTTACCAATGCTTTTTAGCTCTCATTATCCCGCAGACCGCCAAGGTCCCCAATATTTCTGATATTGACCTCGATCGGCTTGCTCTGCTCACCAAAGTAAAAGGTGCGGTGCGGGAAGGGAATCTCAATTCCTTCCTGATCGAATCGCTCCTTGATTCTGCGATTTATCTCCCGGCCTACGACCCATTGCTTAATCGGCTGAGTCTTGATCCTGGCCTTGATTATCACTGCTGAATCGGCGAATCTGTCTACGCCCAGGATCTCAAGAGGCTCAAGAATCATTGACCGATAAGGCTCTTCCTGAATGATCTGATCGCCGATTTGCCTCAAGATAGCATACACCCGGTCGATATTCTCCTTATAGGCAACCCCAATATCAAACACATAGTAGGCAAAACCATGAGTCATATTGGCTACCGTATTGATGGTGCCGTTTGGAAAGACATGGACTGTGCCATCAAGCCCTCGCAGGATCGTAGTCCGAAGGTTCACCGCCTCGACCAGCCCTCCGATCCCGTTGAGAATGGCCACATCTCCCACCCTGACCTGATTCTCCACAATGATAAAGATGCCGCTTAGGATATCCCGCACCAGATTTTGAGCCCCAAAGCCTACAGCCAGGCCAACGACCCCTGCTCCAGCCAAGAGCGGGCCGATGGAAAATCCAAGCTCATTGAGGATCATGGTGCCCGCAGCCGCACAGATGAACACTGCGGCCACCTTGCACAGCATTTCGCTGATAGTTTTCATCTGCTTTTCGATTTCAGCCGGTATGCCCTCACCCTTTTGGATCCGTGTTTCAGCCACCCTCTGGGCCGCGCGGCGGATCAGGAGCATAACGGCTTGGATCGAGAAGAGGGCGATCAGGATAATGGCCGGAATACGTACAAGCCGAAATAGAAGGCTTGCCCGGCGGGATAAAAATCCAAGAATATCGACCTTCCAGATAGTCATGATCACAACCAGGGCCAGGGTGATAATGATGAGTCGAGCAAAGCGGCCCATCCAAGCAAGGTGTTGACGAATCTCTTTTTCCAGATCGGGATAGCGCTGGACATACTTTTCCGCTAGAGTTGAAATCTGCTGAAATAGTCGGCCCCAAAAAAACCAGATCGCGGCAGCCAAGGCAATGGCCAGCAGACTTTCTAGGATGGCGTATAGAGAAAACCTGGCCGCCCGCTCATAGCCTGCAAGATCTAGCCCAGCGATGGCGAAAAAGGAAAAAATCAGCCCTAGATACACTCGCCCCGCGGCCTGATTGTAGGTATTTTTCACTCTCCTTATCCAGAGGGGATCATCCTCCTTTAAGCTTAGGGAAAGCCTTTTTTGCAGCCCTCCTCTCCAGCGGGTCAAGAAAGCAGCTACATAGGCTATCAGCCCAAGCTGGTACATTTTCAAGAAAGCAGCTGACATCTTGGCCAGGCCAAACAGCGAGCTTAGCCTCACCAGAATGAAGGCCGCCATGCTCAGAAGGAGAATCCTGCGGCACAAGTAAACGATCGAGCTAGCCAGAGAATCATCAAGGTGAAACAGCCGCTCAGATTCATCCTCAGGAGTAATGAGTAGACAACAGAGATTTTTGAGCACCCGATAACCAACCCATGCCCCAAGGAGCGTGAGTGTGGCCGAGGCGGCTTTTTTCGGGAAAAGGAGATTTAAAAGCCCCCAGCCGAAAACAAGCAGGATGAGCAAGGAATAGGAGGTCAAAACAAAATGAAATCCTAAAGCCTTCACCCTTTCGACAAGGGAACCGCCCGCCTCCCTTTTTCCCTTTCCTCTGGCCTCCCTTTGATAGACAGCCTTAAATTTTCGGGCCAATCTGCGGGTAAAAATCCATACTATGCCCACCAAAATGGAGATTAGCCCAAGCTTCAAGCCGATATCAAGCAGCACGATGAGAGCTTCCCGACTTGAGAGAAACCCCTTGAGCCTCAGATAATCCTCAGACAGATGATCGACCCTCTCCTTGAGAGAACCTAAAAAAGAAATAAGATTTTTTTTGACATTCTGGAATAATTGGATAAAATTTAAAGGACCGCTCGTCTCGTCAGAGGCTTGCGAGGAGGCAGTCTTTTGCGCCAGAAGCTTTCTTTTAGCGGCTAGTAGGCTTTCGATCTGACTGATTGACGCGCTTTTTTGTTTTTCGTCGGAGAGAATTTTTAAAACATCTTCTAGTGCTCTTATATCCTTTTGAATATTTTGGACTTCTTCTATCTTGACTTCTTCTTCTATTTTGATTTCCTGCTCTTTCGGGGTATCAGCCTCTGGCTGACCAATAGGGCAGGTAATGATAAGAAATATGATCAGCAATATGGATAAGGAGCGAAATTTTATCTTCATGATATTGCATTTTATCTTCATGATACCGCGCCTGACAAAATACCTCATCACCGATTATTTATCAAGTTATTATCGGCATCACCAAACAGTACCCTGGCTCAATTATCATATCATAGAATTCATAAAATCTAAAGGTATGGTATATACTGTCTCATGATCAATTTATTAATGAACTTCAAGTGGTTAGACCTGATTGACATTTTATTGATCACCTTTATTGCTTATCAACTCTACAGTTTATTCCACAAAACCAGGGCCTTTCGGATCCTGATTGGTCTGATCGGCCTTGGGGTGATTTATAGCCTGGTCAAATCATGCGGGCTTTTTTTATCCACCTGGGTCTTTCAGGTCTTCTGGCAGGTGTTGATTGTTTTGATCATCATTGTTTTTCAACCCGAGATTCGTGAGGTCCTGGAGAGGGCCAACCCTTTGAGCCTCCTGCCAGAAAAAAGGGGTGTGGCCCATGATCCATCTATGGTTGAGACCATCAGTCAGGCTGTCTTTCGGATGGCCGCGGAGAGGACAGGAGCGATTATTGTTTTTAAGCAAAAGGATGATCTGCAGCACTTGATTCGGGATGGGATCGCCTTTGATGGGGAAATCAGCGAGCCGATTTTGCTGAGCATTTTTCAGAAATATTCTCCCATTCATGATGGAGCTATTCTCATTGATGGGGACCGGATCAAGCAGGTATCCGGATTTTTACCCTTGACTGAGAAAGCCAATCTGCCTACCCGCTACGGTTCGCGGCATCGGGCTGCTCTGGGGCTGTCAGAGCAAAGCGATGCATTTATCATTGTGGTCTCAGAGGAGCGAGGGCAGGTCTCGGCGGTTCAATACGGCCAGATAAAAAGAGTTCCCGATACTAAGGCCCTTAGCACGCTGATTGTCGAGCATCTTTCCCAAAAGAAAAAGAAGAGTAAGCTCTCGCTCCAAGATCTCATCTCTCGGGCGATTCTGGATCACTGGCCCAGGAAGCTGGCGACCTTCTGTTTGGTTTTCCTGTTCTGGGCTCTTTTGGCCGGACAACAAAACTACTCTCTTGATCTCATTGTACCCATCGAGTATAAGAATATCCCACCTAACCTAGAGCTTGCCTCCCCGCCGAAGAAGGCTAAGATCTTCATCAAAGGCACCCGCAAACTGGTTGCCTCATTGAAGCCGGACGACCTTCGGATTGATTTGAACGTCTCTTTGGCCCAATTGGGAAGACGCACCTTTTATCTTTCTAAAGAGGATATCAGCCTGCCGGCTGGGATTCAGCTTGAATATATTGATCCGACATTAGTCAAGCTTGATTTTCGAGACAAATCAGATTCACAAGTTCATGACCGTATCGGCAAAAATGATCACAGGGACAATAGTAAGGAGAATAAAAGTAGAGACAATAATCGATAAATACCGAATAAAACCTCATCTTCACAAAATTACACAAAACTATTCATCGCTCATATCCATTTTTTGGTAAAAGTCGGCTAATTTCACAATTACCTCTTTTCCCCGAAAGCGGGAATCCAAGGGTAATTACTGGTATTCCGAAATTTACCGATGAGACATGAGCACCATAAAAAGGGGGAGGAGATCGCCATGAATCAGCTTGCCACCTCCTGCACCTGCTTGACTATTCATTATCATCGCTATGATGGCCGCTATGATGACTGGTATCTGTGGATCTGGCTAGAGGGGCGACCTGGAGCTTTGTTTGAATTTACCGGACATGATGACTACGGGGTTTTCAGCCGCATAGACTGCCAGAAACTGAGCGGCTCGGCCAAGGCAGGTATTTTGATCAAAAAGAGCAGGGACAGGTGGGACCGGGGGAAAGAAGAAACCAGATTCATTGATATTGCTGGCTCAGTATCCACAGAAATCTGGCTGCTGGAAAATGACCCGAGTATCTATTATGTGCCTCCTGAAATTAAAATCAATGTCATCGCCGCTTTTGCTGATGATCCAAGAACCATCACTGTCAACCTCTCGGCACCGATCGTTTCGGATGAGCGTGGAGAGCTGAAGGCCGTATCCTTTTCCTTGCGTGAGCGAGGAGGAGCGCTTGTTCCTATCTCGGCTATCCGAAATAAAAATCTCCTTGGACAGAAAACCTCTTTTAATCCCCGAAAAGATGGCTATGAGATTCTGGAAAATGGAGCTGTACACTTTATCTATGATCCAGCTCAGGCAGATCCTGGAGAGCGGCTTGAGGGGCCGCGGAGTGTTTTTGTTCTTGGCAATCACAACGGTTGGCAGCAGGGAGAAGGAGACCCCCGCTGGAAGATGTGGTGGAATGAGAAAGAGAGATATTATGAGCTAATCGTTTACGGCTTTCCACATGATGGTTCAATACAATTTAAATTTAAAGAAACACTTGATAACCCAGACCACGGCTGGGTACCAGGGATAGCCGATCCTCCGCTTATGCTTCTTGGCCTTCAGACCAGAAAATTGGTCATCGAGCTGGAAAAAGACCTTGACATCCGCCAAGAATACTATCTGGACAAGGACAAGAAGGTAATTCCTAGAAATATCCTGGCCTCAGCCCGCTTCTTTTATGAGGGCTCAGACCTTGGGGTTACCTATAGTCCCCAGGCGGCCACCTTCAAGGTCTTTGCTCCTATGGCCGAGTCTGTCTCAGTGCTCCTGTATCCTGATCTTTGGTCTGATCAGGCTCAAGAGGTGCCCATGACCAGCGAGCTGAGCGGCAGACTGATTCCGCAGACAAATGGCATCTGGAGTACAACCGTGCCAGGGGATCTGAAAGGGCGCTATTATACCTTTCGGCTGACCTGCCACGGGAAGCAATCTGAAGTTATGGATCCATACTGCCGCTGTGCCTGCTCGAAAATCAAGGGGGTCCTGACTGTGCCGGAACATGCCTCCTCACCTGAGCGGGGAGTGTCTTATACCCCACAGGCGATTTTCTTTCATTTCCCCTTTTTCGATGCCCAAAACATGAGCGTTGTGCTCTATCGGTCATTCGATGATCGGTATGGGATTGAGGTCCCCCTGAGCAGGGATGAGCATGGCGTATTTCAGGGCAGCCAAGCTGGAGACTGGAAGGATGCCTTTTACCTGCTTCGGGTAACTGACCAGGATGGTAGGGAGAGAGAAATCGTTGATCCCTGGGCTGAGATGATCGCCATTGGGCCAAGTCGCGGGAAAATTGTTGATTTTGAAGAGATCAACCGGCAGATCGGCTGGGATGAGGACCATCGACTCCCATTTCGCGAGGTTATACCAGAGGATGGATTGATCAAACCAGAAGATGCTATCATCTATGAGTTGCACCTTCGGGATTTTACCATCGCCGCCAACTCAGGGGTAAAAAATAAAGGGCTTTATACCGGCCTTATCGAGACCGGAACCAGGCTGGGCACTAACAGTGAGGAGCAAATCACAACCGGACTTGACCACCTTCTTGAGCTTGGGGTAACCCACATTCAGATCATGCCCCTCACAAGCTTCACCAGCTGGAGCGGGCGGGAGCAATTTCAGCTTTTTCCCCACTATAATTGGGGTTATATGCCGACTCTCTTTTTCTCGCCGGAGGCAACCTATGCCAGTAATCCAACCGATGAGACAATAATCAAAGAGTTTAAGCAGATGATCAAGGAGCTGCATCGGTACGGCCTTCGGGTCATTATGGATGTGGTCTATAACCACTATGATAGCCGGTCTCCCTTTGATCAATTGGCTCCCTACTACTACTACCGGATGGATGAGGAAGGGAGAGTGGCCAATGGCTCTGGAACCGGCAACGAGTTTAACACTACCTATCCTATGGCCAGAAAACTTCTGCTCGACTCGGTGAAATTCTGGGCTCAGGAATACCATATTGACGGCTTTCGCTTCGATCTTATGGGCCTGATCGATGTCGAAACCATGACTAAGGTGGCCGCAGAGCTGCACGCCATTGATCCAACCATCCTCGTCTACGGGGAACCCTGGGCTGCCGGGCCATCCCCTCTTGAGGTCATCAATGAGAAGGGAAAGCAAAAGGGGCGAGGCTATGGAGTATTTAACGATCATTTTCGCAATACCATAAAGGGATCACCGAACGGCCCAGACCAGTCCTTTATTCAAGGGCACTCCTCGATTGATATTGCCGCCTCTTTATGTCGAGGCTTGCGGGGGTCGATCGAGGACTTCGCCCATGATCCTGATGAAACCATCAATTATGTTACCTGTCATGACGATCTGGTGCTGAGGGACAAACTCGAAATATCGGTCAATGTGGACGAGAATATCCGCAAGAGAATGGTTAAGCTGGCTGGCCTGCTGGTTCTGCTAGCTCAGGGGATCCCTTTCCTTTACTCTGGCATGGAAATGTATCGTACCAAACAGCATATTGCCAATACCTACAACCAACCCGATTCGATCAACCGGATTGACTGGCATTTAAAGAGCATCCATGCCGATATTTTTCGCTACCTCAAAGGGGTTATTACTCTCCGCAAGCAGCATCCAGCCTTTCGGCTGGGCAGTGCCGAAAAGATTTACAGCCGCGTCCAGACCAGCGCTCTGCTCCCTGAGCAAATTATCTATTCCATTGATGGCAGTAGCCTGAGCGGAGAGCCTTGGTCAAAGATTTTAGTCCTGATTAATGGAAGCAGCTCAAAAGCGACTACCTTTCTCCTCCCCGAAGGGGTGTGGAGAGAAGTCCACCTAGAGAGCGGAGTGCCGCAGGAGGGAGAGATATTTTCCAGCTCAATGGTAGTGGAACCTACCAGCGCGGTGGTGCTCCACAGCGAAGCGGGCCTCTAGAGGCAGGCCCCTGGACTTAAAAAGAGTAAGCAGTTATTTGACGCCCGATAGCCTCAAATAGGTCCCGATAGCCTCAATAGGTTAAACAGGCCCATAGAATTAAGCAGAGTAGGTCTTTTGAATAGGAGTTATAAACCTATGGATGAGCAGCAGGAGATAAAAATCTATCCGGTTTTGCTAGCTGGTGGGAGCGGATCACGGCTGTGGCCGATTTCACGGCAGCTTTTCCCCAAGCAATTGGTCAGTCTGGTTGGAGCTGATTCCATGATTCAGGGCACCATAAAAAGGCTCTTTCCCCTCCTTTCCCCCGACAGCGTGTATATTGTCTGCGGCAGCGAACACTACTATGAAATCAAACGACATCTGAAAGCCATCGATATTGCCGCAGCTGACCACAGAATTATCACCGAGCCATGCGGAAGAAATACCGCGCCGGCCATCCTTCTGGCCACACTGACTATCTTGCAGACCCAGAGCGATGCCATTTTGTTGATCCTGCCTGCCGACCATGTTATCAGCGATGTGGTGGGATTTCAGGAAAGATTGCAGACCGCCATCGAACTGGCCAGGAGGAATTATCTGGTAACCTTTGGCATCAAACCTGCCTATCCAGAAACAGGCTATGGGTACATCGAAGGGGCGAAACAGCTCGAAGTCGGAGGCGCTCTGACCATCAAAAGGTTTGTGGAAAAGCCGGATGAGAAAACGGCCCAGCGATATCTTGAAGCTGGAAATTTTTTCTGGAATAGCGGCATGTTTGCCTTCAAGGCCTCGGTAATCATTGAAGAATTTGAAACCTTCCAGCCCGATCTTCTCCATAACATGCGAGAGCTTATGGCCCATGCGGCCGCGGGCAAAAACATTTCGCGGGAGCACTACGAGCGACTGCCCGAGATCTCGATTGATTATGCCATTATGGAAAAGACAGAGCGGGGTGTGGTTCTGCCTTCTGATTTTGGCTGGAGTGATATCGGCTCCTGGAAATCCTTATACGATTTTTTGCCCAAGGATGAAAACCATAACGTGGTCGAAGGAGATGTCATCCTTCGGGATACCCATGACTGCCTTATCAAGGGACATAGTCGACTGATAGTAGCTAATGGTCTGAAGAATTTAGTTGTGGTTGAAACACCTGATACGGTGTTTATCTCAGACCTTGAGAAAACCCAGGATGTAAAATCCATCGTCAATGAATTGAAAGCCAGGGGCCGCAAGGAATATCAGGCCCACACTACGGTCTATCGGCCTTGGGGAACCTACACCATACTTGAGGAGCGAGGCGATACCAGGATCAAGCGGATTGTGGTTTATCCAGGCGCCAAGCTGTCCCATCAGATGCACTACCACCGAAGCGAGCACTGGGTAGTTGTCCAGGGGACCGCCAAGATAACCAAGGGCGATCAAATCTTTTTCCTCAGGGAGAATGAATCAACCTATATCTCCAAGACTACCCCTCATCGGCTTGAAAACCCTGGCAAAATTCCCCTCCATATTATTGAGGTGCAACTGGGATATTACCTTGAAGAGGATGATATCGTCCGCTTCGACGATGACTTTGGTCGAATGGAGACAGGCGGGGGGGGACACCTTTCGTAACTTGCCTCTGTTTCTCAGAGTCGATCGTTTCTTAGATATTGAAAGAAGAGAAAGAACTGCTAGTCTTAGTGGTTTTTCCCCTAAGTGGTTCTTTCGCTAAGTGCGTAACACAAGTGCGCAGCAGGTCCAATTACCCAATTAATTGTAGGTGCGGATAAGCTAACGCTCATGGCTACCATTCGTGAGGAGCCGGAATTCGAGGAATTTTTACCCCTCGATTCCCGCTTTTGGCGAAAGTGACGGAATGGTGATTTAGCTGACTTTTCAATGAAAATGGCCATGAGCGTAAGCTAATTGTAGGGGCGGACCTTGTGTCCGCCCCCTAGCTTGCGCACTTTGTTAGCGAAAAGAGCATTAAATCATCCCTTTAGATCACCGCCGTGCCCAAAATGGCCGCTGGACCAAGCAGGCTTGAGGCTGCAGGCGCCAGGGCCGGCAAGGTAGGTACGGTGGTTACCCCCAATGAAATCAAGAGAGCCGAAGGCAAGGGGAAGGGCGTTCCTGGCGCGTATGATGGATAGGCCACCAGATAGGTTGAATTGGCGATCGGAACTGTGGTCTGAATCCAGGTAGTCGAGGTCGGCGGCAGGGCAGGATAGCCGGCCGGCAGGGTAATCGGCACAGGGGCACCGCTGACCGGATCAAGCAGATAGCTTGGCGGCCAAAGGTTTATGCCATACAGCGGATCGTAGAAAAGCAAGCCCGATGGGGTATTGTAGAGGAGCCAGGGATTTGGCCAGGCCGGATCCCAGGTCAAGCCAGGCTGAGCAGGCAGAACCGTAGTTTTGGCTAAATTGCTGACAATCGGGGTGGGCGTGTTGGTTACAGGATCAGGCGGCGACAAGGCAGGGGACCAGAGCGGCCACAGGGTGTTATAGGGTGGCAGAGCCTGCCAATTCTGAGCCTGGGCGGATGAAGAGCCAATCAAAAAACAGCCAGCCGCGGCCAGTATGAAAAGCAAAAAACCTAAAAGCAAGCTCTTGAAACCGAAAAGCAAACTCTTGTTCAAAGCTATGGGAGCAATCAAGCGGTGTCTCATATTCATGGGTTGTTCTCCTTCCTTTTAGTTATTCTCCTTCCTTAACTTAGTGGTTTTCCTTCCTTACTTACCTTAAAAGACTTTCTTACCTTAAAAGAGTTTCTTAAAAGACCTTGCTTCTTTCTATATCCTAATATTGTCATATATTGCTATATTGATATTTATTGATATTTATTATTTATTTTTATATCAATAATTTATTATTATATTGATATTGTATTATGTATTATATTGATTTATAGTTTGGTCATTGTCATATTGATTTATCTTCTTCCATTGATTTATGATTTATAGCCCTCCCAGTTTGTTGATTAACCAGCTTGTTGATTAAACATACCACCACAGTCCTGCGTAGCAGATAGCCTAAAGCAGCAGAAAAGAGAGTAGAGTATAGGGAGATGTGCCAGACAGGACCAGTGAGGTCAATGGGCCATAGACAGAAGTTGTGGCCAGAGGCAGAACCGGGGCCGGAGCTGTGGCCGGAATCAGCGAGGTAAGCGTCAGGCCGGCTGGGGTAGCTGCCGGGGGAAGTGTAGTAGCGGCTGGGACTGAAGTCGCTACCGTGGTTGGGGTGGTTGCAGTAACTACGGCGGCAACTCTAGCCAGCGAAAGCGGCGATAGAGTAATTGGCAGGGGAAGCGCAGGAGCAAGAGGTAAAATCGGAACAGCCGGCAGCACCGAAAGGGGCGGCAGCACAACCGTGCTTGATAAAAGCGGGGTGTAAAAAACTGAAGATAGCGGATATACTTGAGCCTCGGCAGGTTTTGACCTCAGAAGGGCCAGGTGAGCAAAGAGCAAAGAAAGCAGAATTAATCCCCTAAGAAGCAAGGAATACCTTATTTGTTTTAAATGCCTTACTTGTTTTAATTGAAGTTTTAGTTTTGGTTTTAGGCTTTGATTTTGCATACTCACCTTCCTTTTATAGTTATAAATTATTTTTATAGTTATAAATTATAGTTATAAATTTTTTATCTAGTCATAAATCAATAAATCTATATTAATATAAAATTATAAATTATTAATATCAATTTGATAAATAAAATTTAATAAATTTATTGCCTAATTTATTAAATTTACCGGATAATCATAGGTTACCAGTTAGTTAGAAAAGATCTCCTTGGTTAGAGAAGACCTACTTATTATCTCCTTAATATTATAGTATAGTCTCTCAAGCTGTGAATTATCAAATTTATTTACTCCTATGCTTTGGCGCTTTTTCTCCAAGGCCTTGATTTTACTGGATTTGCTATTAGAGGTAACTTTCAAGAATTTCAAGGCGTTAAGAAATTTCTGCAAAAGTATAGTTACTCATAATTTACCCAATCAATTGTAGAGGCAGCCCTTAGGTCCACCCGGCTTGCGCACTTTGTTAGCGAAATAATCAGTTAGTGGTTTTATTGATAAGCGCAAGAGCAGATCCACAATTATAGAATCAATGGGTAGAGTAATTGCCCAATCTATTATAGTGGTGCCTCTTGTGTAAGCGTAGAGAGGGGCGGACACACAAGGGGAGCCGCCCAAATTGCGCACTTTATTAGCCAGAGGACCGGTTAGGCACTCCCACTTTTACAAAGCCACAAATATATTTACAAAGCCACAAATATATAAAGCTAACAAATATACAAAGCTACAAATACCGTTATTCCTGAGAAAGCAGGAATCCCACCAAGCCTAAATGAATCCCACCAAGCCTAAATATTCCTGGGGCCTGGATTCCTGCCTCCCTTGCCTAGGAGCGTCCTTGCACCGGCATGATGCCGCTGTCCACTCAAGGATGCCGCTGTCCCAGGATGATGGTGCACACCAATTCCTGTCTTCCCTGCCTGGGAGGCCGGCTGGCAGGCAGGAATTGCCTGCGGTGGATGGGAAGCCCCTTTCCCCTGCCCGGGAGAGCGGCTGAGACGGCGGCGCAGGCGAAAGAGACGAGTGCAACCCTTTCCCCTGCCCGGGAGCGCGGCTGGACAAGAGCAGAGTCAATTACCCAGGTCAATTGCCCTTTCCCCTGCCCGGGAGCGCGGCTGTCATCATCGGATTATCATGGCCACTCTGGAAGCCCCCTTTTCCCTGCCTGGGAGAGGGCGGCTGGGACTTTGAACCTCGGACATCGGACCTTGGACCCCTTCCCCCTGCCTAGAGTTCAGGGCTGGCCGCGGCTGCTTGCGGCTTGGCTAGGGCTGTAGCTGGCTGCGGCTGCTTGCAGCTTTTAGTCCGGCGATCGCCTCTTGCAGCGAGCTTCTAACCAGCTCATCCTCTTCTTTCTCTAGTCTCTTTTCAAGAGCCGGAATAGCTGTAGCGTCTTTGATATTTCGAAGCGCCAAAGCTGCCCGCCACCTAATTCCTGGCCGAGGATCGCTCAAGGCCTTGATCAGGGCCGGCACTGCCTTCGGATCCGCGATATGGCCAAGGGATAAGATCACCTCTTGCTGGTTTTCCCCGCTTGTGCAGGTCGAGCAATCGAGCAGAGCAGTGAGAGCCGGCACTGTGTCCTGATCGTAAACCCGGCCAAGAGCATTGATCGCTTCCCACTGGGTCCAGAGCGAGTCGCTCTTTAAGCCCTCCTTGAGTATGGGCACAGCCTCCCTGCGGTCAAAGTTGCTCAGGGCCACGGCTGCATTCCACCTGATTCGCTCATCCTTAGAATCCAGAGCCTTGATTAGGGGAGGGATGATCGCCTCCTGCGGCATACTGCCGAGGGCCCATATTGAGCGCCATCTGACGTGGTCGTTAGGGGATTTTAAGGCCTGCTCGATCAGATGGGGAGCAGCCTTGGCGTCGGCGATATAGCCCATGATATTGACCGCTTCCCAGCAGGGGGTAAACTCGGTGCTGGTTTCAAGCAGCTTGGCCAAGGCTGGAATAGCCGCATCGCCAGAGCGAATCAGGGAGTCTCTGGCCTGATCCCTGACCTCTTTCTTCCCGCTGCTAAGCTGTTGAATCCAAGTTTGGATCTGCTGCGCGTTCACCGGGGCAGATTCGCTGGTCGGGTTAGCCCCTGATGGGGCAGGCTCTGCCTGGTCTGAGGGCGAAGCAGGTGCATAGCTGAGCGGCTCAGCCTGAGCTGAGGGTGAAGCCAGAGCGGCCGGAGCGGCGGGTGCAGCAGGGTTGGTGGGTGCAGGCGAGGCGGCCGGGCTGGTGGGCGAAGCCGGGGTGGAGCCGAGAGGCTCAGCCTGAGCTGAGGGTGAAGGCGAGACGGAGGGTGTAGCCGAGGCAGCCTGGCTGGCAGGCTCTGCCTGGCTGGCGGGCGAAGCCGGGCTGGTGGGTGAAGCAGGGTCTGAGGGTGAAGCCGGAGCGGAGGGTGAAGGCAAGGCGGCCTGGCTGGTGGATAAAGCCGGGACGGAGGGGGCAGCCGGAGCGGCCAGGGCGGCGGGTGAAGCAGGGCTGATGGGTGCAGGCGAGGCGGCCGGACTGGCGGGTGAAGCCGGGGCAGAGGGTGAAGCAGGGTCTGAGGGCGAAGCCTGAGCTGAGGGTGCAGCTGGAGCGGCAGGCTCAGCCAAGTCAATCAGAGCAGGCTTTAGCGGCTCAGATTCGGCTGAGAAAAATTCAATCAGACTGCCTTGGGCCTCATCAGACTCAAAAGAGGCTGAAGAGCGAACAGCAGGTGAGACATCGCTTGACTTAGCCCTAAGATCGCCTGACTTAGCACTAGGACTAATGGAGCGGCCAGGGCGAGAGTCATCGGTGGTTTTGCCCGGCCCGGATTCTGACCCAGAGGCTTTGCCCGGCTCAGATTCGCTCGGCTGAATGGGCTTTAGGCTTGCCGTTGTCTCACTGACTCCGCTGGTGGCTACCCCGCTGGCTGTCGAGCTGCTTTCTGCTGTTGGGTCGCTTCCTGCTGTCAGGCTGCTCTCTGCTGTCAGGCTGCTCTCTGCTGTTGGGCGGCTCTCTGCTGTCGGGCGGCTTCCTACCGTCAGGCTGTTTTCTGCTGTCAGGCCGCTTCCCGCTGTCAGGCTGCTTCCCCCCTGCGGGATGGTTTTGAGTTGCTCGGCCCTTTTGGCCTGGCTGCTCAGCAAACAGCCGCTCATCATGATAGTCAGGAAAGCAGCCAGGGGAAGGAATAAGATGAGGCCAAGGCCAAAAATCAAGCCCTTTAATCTCAAGCTCTTTAATCTGGTGATTTTCTCTTTATTCATGGTATTTTTCCTTATCTATACTTTTGCACTTTTTCTCTGACCCCTTGATTTTAGTGGGTTTGGTATGAAAGATAATTTTCAAGAAGTTCAAGGCATGGGGAGAGTTCTGCAAAAGTGTAGTTCCTTATAAAAAATTAAAAACTCAAGGGCTAAGCGAGGGATCAGGGGTTTCCTCTATCATTCCCTTATAATTCCCTTTGCTTAGCCCTTGAGGATTTTTTAATTCACTGATTAAAAAACTACTTCATCTTTCATTACTTCTGATTTTGACGCCGCCATGGTAGATTTGGAGGGTTCCACTCCCACAGAGGCCAGTGATGCTTATCTAATTTAGCCTCAATCGCAGTTACCGCGGCTTGAAGATCATCAATATTGCTAGTCTGGGCGCTTATATCATTCACCTTGGCTTGAATATTACTCGTATTGGTCTGGATGTTATTCACTGTAGTTTGAGTAGTGTTTGTAGTGGTCTGGATGTTATTCACTGTAGTATTAATGCTGTTCACCGTAGTTTTAATATTAGAAATATCCGCTGTCTTAGTGCTGATGTCATTCACGGTAATCTCTATATTACTCACCTCTCTCTTGACCTCGGCTATGGCGGCTAACAAGATGTCAAGTTTCTCCTCACAACAACAGCACTCTTTCTTCAACTGGGCACACATAAGCTCGTTGGTTAACAACGTTTCGTTAATTCTGCGGCCTTCGAAATCAGCGAACGCATATTCCACAGTCATTGTCGTAGCCAACACCTGCCCTGATCCTAACTTGTAGTGAATCATAACAGGATAGCCCTTATATCCAGTGTCATTAGCAGTCAGTATAATTTCCGTCCCGGCAGGCAGATCAGATGGATCATCTGAAAAATATCCATGGGCGGAAAAATCCCAGCCACTTAACAGAGCATTGGTCTCACCATCAACATAGCAACTATCAGGTAGATCTATCCTGATGCTGTTTAATCCATGCCCTAAGCCAAAGGCATAATAGCCGGCATTGTCTCCATGGGGTGTTCCAGGCAAAATCTGCTGTCCATTTATATTGCCTCTGTTATCTGGCCCTTCAGTTAGATGGACAATAAGTTGAATCCCACGTTCTACGGCTGCTTTCAAGACGCCTATCTTGCTACTAATTCTTGTATAATAAGTACTAGGCTGATCTGATGGGATGACAATAATTTTATACTTTAATAGCTCCGTTAGGGACATCGTGGTAAAGTATTGCGAACTTACCCTGCAAAATGATTTACCAAGCTGTGATGCGGCCTCTTCAACAGCCCCACCATAAACAGGGAAGTTACTATCATTATAAATATAATTGCAAAGCTTCGTACAATAACCCCAGGGGTAATCATCTTCTATGATGAGCACTTCAGCGTTTCCAATCTGATCACAACATACTATTTCTGGTCCGCCGTCAGGATATAGTGGTTCATTGCACCCGCCATTAGGAGTCCACGAATTCGTGTCCGCTGCCCAGGCCACCTTCGGCTGAAGCCCTAACATTGTTGCCAAAGCTACCATAATACAGACAGCCAGAGAAAGTTTCTTCAAATACCTTTCCATTTTTCCAAGCCTCCTTACTTCCCTTACACTTGAGTGGTTATTGGTTACCTACTATCCCTAAACGAGAAAACCTCATCCAACCTCAATTTGCCTATTACCTCACCTGTCTACTTCGAGTTCGCTCACCTAACCTGTTGATTGAGTATCTGCGCATCTGCTTTATCTTATCCTTATCCCTCCTCAACATGTGTTTCTTTCATAACCTCCTGTTCTTCGCTTAACCACTTTTCACTGAACAAAGTCTATCCGCTTCACCTCCTTGTTTCCCGCCTGTTTGACAGGAGGGCTTATTATGTGGCTGACTGACTACTGACTTAATGAGACTGGACAGCCGAGCCGGCAAGATTTATTCTCCTGCCTTATTCTCGTGTTTTCACGCTCCTGATTAATCCGCCATAAAAATAATCTGCCATAAACATAAAAAGGTTAGGGCAATCTCTTTATCATCATTATATTGGTAGCTACTTGAGTCCATAGCTTTTGAGAGCTCTTGTTTCTTGTTGTTCCTATAAGTGGATGAAGGCTTAATAGATGCGTATTTACAGCTAATTGAGAGCCGTCCTTGCAAAGATCTGCTGGAGTTAGAAGGTCCAAATGCTCGCGTTTTGGTAACATCTGTCACCAGATATGGTGATTTCTCATGAGAGCTTCGATGCCAGCTGACCGAAGGCTGAACTACAGAGAGAGACTGATAAAATTGGTCAAACTGCTGATGGTAGTGATAGTTAAATACAAATTGGCTCATTTTACGCCCCTTTTTTCATACTGCTGGAATTCTTATTTACTATTTTCATTTATTATCCTTTTTCTTATCCTATATCGATCAATCGGGCTAAAATGATTTACAGTATTATTGTCTTAAAATTAAATTTTATTAGTATATCAAACTATAATTGCATATATTTTTTATCATCTTATATCGGAATAGCCTTGTGTGAGGCACTACCAGGATATTAAAATAATATGTCTAAATAATTAATTTGTTGAATAAATATAGCTGATAGGTAATTACCTTAGAATCTATAATTATCCATGAGTTAGATGAAACAGGCTGACAGGTATGCTCATGTTTATTATTCCTTGCTGTTCATAACCCCTGTTTTTAATCCCGTTTCTTTGTCATTTCGAGGAAGGCTCATCTTCTATCATTGAAGCTCATCTCTACCATTCTTTGAACACCAAGTGGTCCTCTCGCCAACAAAGTGCGCAAGCTCTGGGCGGGCACAAGGTCTGCCTCTACAATTGATAGCATAATTGATCCGCTGCGCACTTGTTTTACGCACTTAGCGAAAAGACCACTTAGCGAAAGAACCACTAAGATACCAAGCGGCCAACCCTAATGAGTTATAACATCCTGGCCAGGAGAATTATTTTACTTGTCCACTGCTGCGTCATTATGTCGAGTTATAAACCTTTGTCGAGTTATAAACCTTATGGTCGGGTACTCAGTAATTTACCTCTGTATTCCTGCTTTCGCAGGAGGGACGGTGTGCTGAAATTACTCGACTTTTCATTAAAAAATGAACATGATCGGTCGAGAAAAGGAGAAATCCATTTTATTTCGTGTAGGTATGCAATTTTTTTCCTAACTAAGAAAAAATTTTCATAATTTTTAAAGTTATATTTTTAGTTAAATAGTATATTATTTATTTTTTAATATAATTTTAATAAATATAAAATTTATAATAATTATAAAAATTATTAAAATAATAAATATTAAATAATTAATATATAAGTTTATAAATGGCATATAAATTGCTTTTATTTAAAGTTATAGATTAACAATCTCATAACACGATACAAACTCCTAGTACCATCAAATAGCTTGGATACTTCTCAAGCGTGGGGGAGGTTGGTACAGGAACTAAACTACAATGAAAGGAGATGAAAAAGTATGATGAAAAATTTACGTAATGTATTTATTGTTATGCTTATTAATCTTTTAGTTATTAGTCTCTTACGAGTCCCAATGGCTGCTGGTCAAGGCCAACAACCTGATTCAATTTATATTCTGGAAGGCACCTGGGATTGCAGAAGACACAGGACAACTGTATTTCATATAAAAAATCCTAACCCTCGGCCAATATTTGTTATGCTACTTTGGTATTACGATAACGAACAACCAGCAGCGATTCATTTTCTCTGGCTTTCTCCAAATGATGTAGCGGAAGTCGATGCCAGATTTGCTCTACCTCAATATGGTTATGGCAGATGGGGTAATGTCACAATGATAGGCTTTCACTTCGAGTTCCAGAACAGCAACAACGCTGAAGTGGTTCAGGTTGTTGATAAGATCGTTGGGTTCCAGAAGGAGGTATTCTCCTCCCAGATCTCTATCTCTACCCCAAATCCTGGCCCTGTATATTCAGCATTGGCAGTGGGCAATATCTACGGGTTAACAGAAGCCAACCTGGCAGAAGCAACTTTATCTGAAGAAAAAGGATCTGAATCTAACTTCTTAACTAAGATTTTAGCGAAGAGCAGGAATGACGGTATCCTATATGACGGTATCCTATATGATGTGGAAGTGGCGGAGAGTTTGTGCGAGAATATCGGCGATGACTATATAGTAGTAGACTTACTTAAAAAATACACCGGAATATACTTGTTATCTCCGCATGGAATTGATCGCCCAAAGCCAGTAACATCACCTTTACCAAAGTGTAAATAGCGCTTCCCTAAAGGAATGATTTGCCTTTTGTTAGTTTAGCTCTTCTTACCTCCTCCCCCACGCTTTTAAGCTAGGCGATATCTTTGGTCGAGGCTTCGATCATTCAAGCCCTCCACCTCATGCTTTTAAGCTAAGCTAGGCATTCATCCAGTGGAAATACTCTTGCCGCTGCTTCCGTTAGCCATAATCATTAGTCATAATTATTATAATTTATTATTATAATTATGTAATTATTATAATTTTCTATCATCTTAATATTATAGATTAAGATTAACCAATTATGATGCCATTACCCTAGGAGTATCAGGCTACCACATCAGCTTCAAATTCAACTTCTCTCAGGCTCAGCGATTGCACCCTGCAGGGAAGGAGGAGGAGCGGCCGGCATCGGCTGCCGCTCAACTAACCCGACCAATTGCCCCCTACCGGGAAGGAGGAGCGGGGCACAGCATACTGTGCCCCTACAGCCCCTACAATTCCCCCTGACGGGAAGGAGGAGTCGGGCTATTTCACGAATTCCTTTATCTGGGCGGAGCGGGAGGGGTGGCGCAGCTTGCGCAGGGCCTTGGCCTCAATTTGCCGAATACGCTCTCTGGTAACGTGAAACCTCGCTCCGATCTCCTCCAGGGTATGGTCTTCGGGCTGATCAATCCCAAAGCGCATTCGCAAAATCTGCTCCTCACGGGGGGTGAGGGTAGCAAGTACTTTGCGGGTCTGCTCAGAGAGGTTTCGCCGTGTGGCCGCCTCTTCCGGGGAGGCGATTTTTCTATCCTCGACAAAATCCTCTAGGTAGCTATCCTCCTCTTCCCCGATTGGGGTTTCTAGGGAGATTGGCTCTTTGACGGTTTCAAGCGCCTTGCTCACCTTATCCACAGGAATGTGCAGCCGGGCGGCAATCTCCTCAGCCGTAGGCTGGCGTCCCAGCTCTTGAGATAGGGCGGTTGAGGCGCGGATCAGCCTGGTGATTGTCTCGGTCATATGGACTGGAATTCTGATAATTCGGGCCTGATCAGCAATGGCTCGGGTGATTGCCTGGCGAATCCACCAGGTAGCGTAGGTGCTGAATCGGTGCCCCATGGTGTAGTCAAATTTATCCACCGCCCTCATCAGGCCGATATTCCCCTCCTGGACCAGATCGAGGAAGGGCAGACCGCGGTTTGTGTAGCGTCTGGCAATCGAGACCACAAGGCGCAAGTTGGCCCGGGTCATACGATCTTTGGCCATCTGGGCTTTGCTCTCGCCGCTGTTTATGACCTGCACGGTGCGCTTTAGCTCATCTCGTGATAGCCTGGCTTCTTCCTCTACCCGCCTGATCCTCTCCTGAGCCTCGGCGATGATAAGATGGTATTTCCTCTGCTCGGCCTCTAGGTGGTACTCAGCCTCTCGGTGGTGCTCATCTGCGGCTTCGGCGGCTGTGAGCTGAGGAGTAGTGGTAAGGGCTTGCTGCCGTTGCCCTAAGAGGGCGCTGAGTTGCTCTGTGGCCTTCTGTTTCTCCTGCTCGGCTCCTGCTGCTTCAGCCTCTAGCTCTTTCAACCTCTGGATGATCTTATCAATAAACCTAACTCTTTGATTTATCTGCTTCAGCAGAGAAACGATCTTCTCTTTCCTCGGCCGGCCCTCTTTCTCCAGCCGCCTGGCCCGGGCAGCCTGCTGCTGGGGTTGCTCTGCCGCAGCGGCTATTTTTTCTGCGGCCATCTGCTGCTCCTGGCTGCTCAGCTTTTCTACCTGCTCAATCAGAGAGAGAAGCAAGGGAACATCAAGTTCTTCCTCTACCAGATAATTTTTCGCCTCTAGCTCTTTCACCAGCTCCTCAGTATCTTCCAGTTTTGACCGAAGTAGGTCAGCAAATTCAGCCACTTTTTTGATCGTCAGGGGAGAGCAAAGCGCGGCGTTGATCACCTCTGTTTCTCCCTCTTCGATCTGTTTGGCTAGGCTGATCTCCTCCTCATGAGTCAAAAGAGGCACCGCGCCCATCTCTTTTAGGTACAGACGGGCATAGTCTCGGGTTGCTTCCTCTTCTTCGGCTTCTTCCTCTGAAGCGGCATTCTCTTTTTCGTCTTCTTCGATTTTATCTTCAAAAGAGAAAAGGTCAGCTTCCCCGACAGACTTTCTCCTTGCACCTACCGAGGCAAGGGTATCAACCAGCTCAATACCCTCTGATTCTAATTCCGACACCAGATCATCGAGCTCATCTGGAGAAATAGGCTCATCAGGAAGAAAATCATTGACCTCGGTATAGGTCAGGTAGCCTCCCCGCTCTTTTCCCAGAGCTATCAGATGCTCGATTTTCCCTTCGTTCTCTTTGATCATAATTTCCTTTCTTTTCTTGGCCCCTTTGGTTCATCGGCAATTCGGCCTAAGAAAATCCAACAGCTATTAGCTATTAGCTGCTAGTTCTCTTCATCCTCTCACATATATCATAGTATATATGATAATACATTTGAGGCCAAAGGTTAAGTGCTTGATTTTTTATTTTCCTTATTTTCCCCAGGCTACCCGGACAGCGGCTTTGCCTCTTGCCCGATTTGCTCGCTTTCTCTGCTTTTCGGCTGCTCGCCCTGACCATGTGCTGCCTGGAGAGCCCCGGTTTCAACGGCCACGGCCAGCTTGACCAGCAGGGTAAAGATGAGCAGGCCGATAGCCCAGATGGCAGCAGTGATGATTATTTCAGCAAGGGTTGGGTGATATTCGAAGATTTCCCCGCTCGATGAGGGGATAAACCCTAAGGCAAGAAGCCCGATGCCCTTCTCAAACCAGATACTGACAAAGATACTTGTGCAGCAGAGGTTGAGCAGCTTCAGGTTGTGGCGAGCCTTTGGGAATAGCAGAAGAATGAGAGCGCACACTTGAGCTCCAATCGCTAACCAGGTGGGAGCGACCAAGGCAGTATGTCCCTGAAGCCCGAAGAGAAGGTATAGGCGGTGGGTAAGATGATGGGCTGCGGCATAAGTTTCAACCAAAATCTCAGCTCCAAGCATAAATAAGTTGAAGAATAAGGCTATGGTCATGATCTCGGCCAGTTTGTGGAGCGCTTTTTTCTCTACCGGCCAGCGGGTACAGCGGCCTATAATCTGAAGTATCAAGATCAGAAAAGCAGGCCCGGAGGAGAAGGCCGAGGCTAAAAAGCGAGGCATCATAATCGCCTGATGCCAAGTGGGATGGGAGGAGAGCGAGCTGTAGATGAAGGCGGTTACGGTGTGAATACTAATCGCCCAGAGAATGGAAAGGTAAATCAGAGGCATGAGCAGAGCGGTGGAAGGCTGCCTGCTCTGGTATTTACATCGCAAGATATAGCCGCACAGAAGCAGGTTCAGCACCAGATACCCCCACAGGACCAGACAGTCCCAGGCCATGGCCGATTGGGGAAAGTGGAGCAGACCAAAGCCGGGGATAATATGCCAGAAGCGGTCGGGTCGGCCAAGATCAATGACCACAAAGAGCAGGGCCATGACAATTGAGGATGCAGACAGAAATTCTCCAATCAGGCAAACCTCTTTCAGCGGCTGATAATGGTAGAGGTAGGAAGGAATGACCACCAGGACAGCGGCCGCAGCTATGCCTACCAGGAAGGTAAAATTGGCAATATAGAGCCCCCAAGGGAAAGGATCGCGCATGCCAGTGATGATAAGGCCATGGCGGATTTGCAAGATATAGGCCAGCGCACCTGCGGCCACTGTTGCACCCAGAAAAGCCAGCCAGAGATAATAGCCTGCCCCGCCCGTAAATAGCAAGTTGGGTAGATTTGATCCTCTTGTCTTCACCTGTTAAAGATGCCTCCTTATAAGCTAGTAAAAATAACACTAGATCTAGTAGAAATAATACTAGAGCTAGTAAAAATAGTGCTATAGCTAGTAAAAATAATACTAGCTGAAATAGTAATAAAATCTTGGTTTGGTGTTCAATTCTGGCTTGAGCACAAAGACATTTTTCTCAGCCATGATTTTCCTGATAATATGCCTCCTTGTAAGCTAATAAATAATAAAAATAATACTATAGCTAGTAAAAATAATACTAGCTGAAATAGTAATAAAATCTTGGTTTGGTGTTCAATTCTGGCTTGAGCACAAAGACATTTTTCTCAGCCATGATTTTCCTGATAACACTTTTGGAGTCAAGGAGATTGCCGAACTTGCGGGCACCGGTAGGGCAGACCTCGACACAAACAGGATAGAGCCCCTCTCTGGTTCGGTGAAGGCAGAAGGTACATTTTTCAACCTCACCTTTACTCCTTGGCCGGTTCCCTAAAAGGTGAACATTAGGGTTTAGCTCCTCAGCAGGCAGAGTAGGACGGCCCCAGTTGTATCTTCGGGCGCCGTAAGGACAGGCGGCCAGACAGTAGCGGCAGCCGATACACCAGTCATAGTCGATAACTATGATTCCGTCCGGCTCTTTCCAGGTGGCTTTCACCGGACAGACCTTCACACAGGGTGGGTCCTGGCACTGCTGGCACTGAACCGGCAGATAAAAATGCCCTTTTGCCGGAACCATCTCTCGTCGATAGTAGCGAGTTCCTTGATCAAGAGCAAGCTCCATGGAAGAGCCATGCTTCATTTCAAACACATCAATCCAGGTGATCTGAGGATCTCTGGATTGGTTATTCTCTTTTGTGCAAGCCCAGACACACCTTCGACAACCGATGCATTTAGAAAGATCAATCGCCATACCAAATAAAACATCCTGCTGGGCCGGCGTATCCTTGACCTTGACCTGCCGAGAAAATTCATGCCGATATTCATCCTCTAGCCTTTGTATGGTTCGCTTCACTTCCTCACGGCTCATCCGCCTGATATGGTTTTGAAAAAAACCTCTCGAAAAGCAGCCGCTGATCAATGGGCCTAGAGTGAGTAAAGAGGCTCCTTGAGCTGATTTTTTAATAAATTCCCTTCGTGTCAGCATAACTTATACTCTCATGGTTATACTTTCATCTCAGCTATATTGTTATCTTCGCCCTTATATATCAGACACCATAAACCCTCGAAGGGGCTTAGTTCTTATTAGGGTTATGTCTCTTAATGGTAGCTAATAAAAATAAGAGCGGTTATCTTAGCTATATTGTTAAAGAGATATATTGTTCAACTCCCCTTCCCTTTTTACTTCAAATTGTTACTTCAAAAAAGATAGGGGACGTCCTGAGAGCCTCAAGAGTCTCATTTAGCACGTGAGGCAGCCGGTGGATCAGGGGGCCGCTCTGGTTTTAGGGCCATAGGCCTTGGTTGATGAACATCATGGCACTCTACGCACCTTAGCCCCCGCTGAACGCCTCGCCAGGAGCCTACCAGTTTACCGTGGATTCCCTTTGTCCAATCCTGGTAATCAGCCGCATGGCAGCCGCCGCACATCTGTTCCATATTGGAAAAACTAACCTGGCGCTGATCAACCGCTCGTAAGGTATTCCGGTCTTTTTGATCATGGCAGCCAAGGCAGCGTACCCCCCCATGTTGAACCGAAATTCGGGCATGCTCTCGCTGCTCGCTCGGTTCGCTTTCCTCCAATTGATCCTGATGGCAGTCTTGGCAGGGGAAGGACTCGATCTGCTCCTCCCTGCTGGTGAGGTAAAAAGGCAAAGGGGGAAGAGCAAAAGAGACTGAATGCGCATCGGCCAAGACGAGAAAGATACTAAAGATACTGATGATTATGACTGAATAAGCCCAAACTGCCCGAGCAGCTTTCCACCTGCTGATCATACCTTATGTCGATACCTCCATATCTTTCCATGTTCTGTTTCGCGGTTGTTATCTTCTTATCGCTTCTTTTTAGCTGAAAGTTTAAGAGAAAATCTGGAGGTAAGGCAGAAAAAGATCAGGGGAAAGATCAAAGGAGTTATGACCATAGGAGTATGACCATAAAATAAGCGACCAACCATAAAGAGTTATAACATCCTGGCCAGGATAATTATTTCACTTGGTTATGGCTACGCCATTATGTCAAGTTATAAACCTTTATGATCGGGCATGATCAGGCACTTACGTTGCTGCTGGCCGGTGGCCGCAAGGAAGATCGGCCTCTAGGGCGAAAGATGTACCCCTTGCTGCTGGCAGCGAGCAATCATAACGAGCAGAACGACAAGGGCTATGAGAAACAGAAAGTAGGGGAAGGTAACCATGCCAGCTGAGAGAATATAGGCAACTCCGGCCACAAGTCCAGAACAGACACCGGAGAAAAGATAAGGGCTAGGGCATGGGCTTGAGAATTTTTGGCTTTCCTTGTCAGGAAACCAGACTGAAAGAAAAAGAACTTCTCCAATGAGCAGGATAAAGCCACCCCTCTGTGCCCATCGAACACTTTGAGGCAAAACTTGCATTTGCAAGGGAGGGATTCTTTTCAGAAAAAATATCCCTACCCCTATCAGAAGGGCGAAACTTACAGCCCAGAAAGTTTGTCGAGGAGTAACTCGTCTATATCCCTCCTCATGATTATACGTTCGGTAATGGAAACCAAGAGAGATAAGGAATAAGATAACCATACCAACTGGATACACTATCTTTGGATATCTTTGGATGGATAGGGGCCAGAGCATAGGCAACCGTCCTGATCCATAGGAATCCCTGAGAATATGAGAAAAATGGGCCAGCACAAATGTCAGGCCAAAATTTTTATCCCGGTGGAACCAAAAGGGAATAGAGGCAAGCCCACCAAAGAGAAAACTGTGAGCTACGGTCCTTGCCCTAACTACTCCTCGACCAGTGCTGAAAAAAAGCAAGGGATTGATGTGGTCAAGATCAATTAGTATCGCCGCCAGGATCATGAGAAACAACATATACCCTCGTTTAGCCATCTTCTCTTCAGATAGTATTAGGGGAAGTATTACCAGCAAGGCAGCCAGGAGGTGAAGGAATTCGTCAAATAAACCAGCCCATACTAGGTCCTTGTTTTCGATAAATCGTAGGCCAAACTGGGGCAAGGTCTCTCCAAGGAGCAGAGAGCATAGGAGAAAGGTCATAAAGAGAATACATGACCAGTCTTCATCATAGTATCGAATCCAGCCGCACATAAAGAGAATCCCAAGCCCGAGAGAGAGCCAACTAGCGATGGAAAGGAGCAGACCATAGGCCCAGAACATGAGCAAAAGTCCATAAAATAGGAGAACTTGCTGCCCAATCTCTTCTGAATCCTTCCATAGGCTGATGCTCAAGGGAATAAATAAAACCAGATAGCCGGCTAGCTGCCTAGCATTAGCCAAGGCACTTTGAACATCATCCAGATAGGTAACAATGAAAGACAGCGTGAAAACAAGGGCTAGGCATGTACAACACCAGAAAAATAGAGTATATTTTTTCTCAGGCGCCTCATTCACTTGAATCATGATCCGGCTAATATACCATATCTAAAGCACTATTCGCAAGGTGCTGCAAAGCCCCGAAATTTGAATATTCATTTACCTCATATATCAATACCAATACCTATAGTGCTTCAACTTTAGTTTTTCCAGGCAGGATTTTTTATTATTTATTAACTATTTTTGGTAAAAATTTATAGTTTATTTTTATAGTTTATTTCAGTATTGTGTTCGGCTTACAATAATATATTATTCATTTAATATATATTCATTAACGTGATTATCAATATTCATGCCAATCAAAACCTAACTTGAATGAGTATATATCAATTTATTCTTATTTATTAGCTACCATCTGAGAGACATAACCCTAATAAGAGCTAAGCCCCCTTCTAGGGTTTATGGTTGTTCTGATATAGGGTTTATGGTGTCTGATATATAAGTATATAAGAGCGACCATAATAAACTATAACCTCATTGGTTAGAGGATATTGGTTAGGATAAGATAAGCACCTCGTTTGTCCAGTACAGGCGAGAGGCTTGTGCTGCTAAGAGTAAGTTACAGATCTTTATGGCCGGGCACTTATCCTGGAAGAAGAAGGCTATATCAGCACGGAACATATTGATTTTTAGAAAGATAGTTATTTTAAACTGGACGGATGATCTATAGTTTATTATTATTATAATTATAATGTATATGATTCCACTATGCTCCGTTTTGGTTGATCTAGAGCCAGCCAGATAGGGGCTTTACTATGGGGAAGGTCATGGACGTTATGGCTATTTCTCGAGTTATTGATCCAGCTCACGGATGACGAGAATTTGGGCATGATATGGGGAAGGTCATGGACGTTATGGCTTTTCCTAGAGGGCCAGCCAGGTAAGGGGCTTTAATTTAGCGCAGGAAACATCATCATGGAAAATCACAGCACTGGTAAACCAAAACTTGTTCTCAATCCAAGGATTGGATATGGGGAAAAATTTTGGCCTGCATCCCGGACAGCGGATTTGCTTTGCAAATGTCAGCAGGATTATGGTTTTGAAATTTGGATCATAGCCGGTTTAACAGATCAGGATTATGTAAAAGAGATTACGGATCGGATGAAGGGAGAAAGACCTAATACGATCAGCCTATTGGAATTGGATAAATTAGGGGAGATCATAAGCTCTTGTAACCTGTTTATCGGCCCGGACGGAGGCACAAGCAGGCTGGCTGCATCGCTAGGCGTGCCGTGCATCATACTTTTCGGACCGACCAAACCCTTTGCCTGGCCGGGGCGCGCTGGAGCCCGGAATGAAATTATCTGGAAAGGGCTCCCCTGCTCCCCTTGTTCCCCTGAATATCGTCGCTCATGTCGGAGCCGAGAATGCTTTACCGCTATTTCAATTGATGAGGTTATCAGCCGGATCGAAAAAATATTCGCCTACATTGCTGAGCAGTGAAGGCAGTGGCTAGAAAGCAGTACTAGCTAGAAAGTAGTACTATAAAGCGGCAGACCCGAAAAATAATATGAAAAAGAATAATATCTACACTCATACCAAACCCACTAAAATCAAGGGGTCAGAGAAAAAGTGCAAAAGTATAGTAATATGAGGAAGAATATAAAAGGGGCCGCTCTTATTTATTAGCTACCATCTGAGAGACATAACCCTAATAAGAGCTAAGCCCCTTCGAGGGTTTATGGTGTCTGATATATAAGAGCGAAAGTAGCAGATCCTAATATAGAGTTGATAGCCGCCGGGCCAATGAAGGCGATACGATAATACAGGAGCATCGGGCCGCCTATTGAAGGCACCCACCGGTTAGGGCAATCCCCCAACCAGTGAAGGCGGCACCCGGATTTGAACCGGGGAATAAAGGTTTTGCAGACCTCTGCCTTACCGCTTGGCTATGCCGCCTTGTTTGAGAAAAAAAGAAAAGAGCGGGAAACGGGATTTGAACCCGCGACCACCGCCTTGGCAAGGCGATGCTCTACCGCTGAGCTATTCCCGCTTTTCAGATATGATAATTTATAGCAGATTCAAATTCGTTTGTCAATCCAAATTTAATTTCCAAGATCCGAGATAGTTAAAAATGAGTAATTACCCAATCATGAAAGTTTCTTTCTGTTGTTATTCTGGTGAGCATGGCATTGAATAAATAAGAGCGAAGCCTAAAAACAGCGATGCGGATTATGGGCAAGTCCATAATCCGCATCATCCTACCCAATCTTAGCGGTCTTTTCGCTAACAAAGTGCGCAAAGCTCGGCGGGTCAAGGTCCGCCCCTACAATTAGCTTATCCGCACCTAATAATTGATAGCGTAATTGATCCGCTGCGCAACTTGTGTTACGCACTTAGCGAAAGAACCACTTAGGACACCATCCCCAAATTCCCTTTTTATAAGTAAGCAAGCAAGACCATTCTTGCCAGCATAGGGTTTTGGGGAATAGGCTCTAAGATGAATAGGCTCTAAGATATAGATAATATCTTGTATTCCCTAGATATTATCTATACTTATACTCCCTAGATATTATCTTTCTTAAGTCCACTGATCTTAGTTATCCCCCTAATATCTCCATCAACAACATAGCGCTCAAAGCCAATAAATTCATCTTCGGAGATAAATCGGCAGTGATCCAAAACCTCAGTGCCATCCTCCAGCTTGTATTTGATGACAAATATTGTCTCACCATAAATGCCAGACAGGGGAATCGGCTGCCGCCCTTGGCCTAACAACTGAGCCTTGCCCAAAATAGTGCCATCTGGATTAAAAGTAACGGTCAGGTATCCCTGCTCTATACTCCCCACCCGGATAGCGTAGGTATGAGTGCCGAAAAACTGAGCTAAGGCAGTGCCGACGAAGAAAGACGCGGCCGCTAAGATTGCAAAAATTGTCAAAGATAAGGTAAAGATGAATTTGTTTGACATATAAATCATCTCCTTTAATTTAATTATAATCCGTTTCTCTGAAAATACAAGCAAAGATACCAAAAAAAAAAGATACCAAAAGAAAAGAATATGTTCCTAACATTCCAAAGTCATTATTACTAAAAAGCATTATTACTCAAAAGGAGGAGAATTACTCAAAAAGAAGAGAATGAAAGCGAAAAGACAAGATGAGAGCGCAAAAAGGCAAAAGTGGGATAGCAAAAGTGGGATATAAGAGTGTGATATTTAACTTGATTTGTCGGTTTGATAACCCTTTGTCTTTTTTTTATGCTATACTCCGGTAACAAATCCTGCTACTAAAGATTTATTCTATGCTTTTGCACTTTTTTCCGAACCCTTGATTTTACTGGATTTTCTATTAGAGGTAATTTTTAAAGATTTCAAGGCGTTAAGAAATTTCTGCAAAAGTGTAGGATTTATTATGGAAGCAAAAATGGAGTGGGAAATAAGGGGAAGGCGGGAAATCTATCATCTTGTCTTTGTTGTTATTGAGATTGTTTTTATTGAGAATTGAGTTATTGAGAGAAGATAGATAGGTTTTTTCCCTAAAGCGTAAGGGAGAAGTGAGCCTACCAGCCTGGGGTACTGCCGGCTAGTGCTTTTTCCCCTAAAGCGTAAGGGGGTAAGTGAAGGATGATTTTATGCGCCTGGAAGGACTCGAACCTTCGGCTTCAGCGTCCGGAGCGCTGCGCTCTATCCCCTGAGCTACAGGCGCATGACAAATAGTAGCTTTATTAAAGTCATGATAAGTAGTAGCTTTATCCAAGTAGTGGATTTATCATAATAAAGCTGCCCCAAAAAGTCAACTCATTATTTTGAGAACCAAGCTAAATGGTTTGTTCGCTAAAAAAGTGCGCAATTTTGGTGCCCATAGATGGCCGTCCCTGCGATTGATTGGGTAATTGGATCTGCTTTCATACTTGGCGAGGAAACCACTAAAATAGGGGGCAACTATTTTTCACTACCGGACACTTTTAGGACACTTTTATCATCATCATTCCCGCTATCATCATTCCCGCGGAAGTGGTAATCTATGTATAATTGCAGCAACCCTCTGGATTCCCGCCTACGCGGGAATGACATGAATGCCTGCACATGACATTAAATGCCTGCACATGACATGAAATGCCTGCACTTAGAAGGCACATACAAAACCGGAAGATAAAATGTGTCCGCTAAGTAAGCAACTCTTATGGGAATTTGTTGAAAAACTGGGAATTTGTTGACAAAGTACATGCCTGCGGTCAGCGTGATCATTACTGCTTATAATCGGGCCCTTTTTCTTCCCGAGGCCATCGAGAGCGTTCTGTCTCAAGGCTATCGGGATTTTGAGCTTTTGCTCGTCGATGACGGATCGACCGATGACACCCTGAAGCTGATCCAGCCATACCGTGATCGGCTGCTCCTCATTCAACATGGAGATAATCGCGGGGTGAGTGCGGCTAGAAATACGGGGATCGCTCATTCTTCAGGAAAGCTCATCTGCTTTCTGGATTCTGATGACCTGTGGAAGAAAAACAAACTCTCCGCTCAGATTGCCTTTCTTGAGGCGCATCCTGAATATCAAATCTGTTATACGAACGAGATCTGGCTGCGAAATGGTGCCTGGTTGAATCAAAAATTGAAGCATCAGAAGTTTTCCGGCCATATCTTTGAGCGACTCCTGCCGCTTTGCATTATTAGCCCATCGTCAGTCATGTTAGCTCGCCACATCTTGGAGCAAGTCGGCTGTTTTGATGAGTCTTTTCCCGCCTGCGAGGATTACGATCTGTGGCTTCGGATAGGTTGTCGGCTTCCGATCGGCTATCTGCCAGAGCGTCTTATTATCAAAAGAGGTGGGCACCAGGATCAGCTCTCCCAGAAGTTTGTTGGGCTGGACAAGCTGCGCATCAGGGCCATGCTCAAGATTATGGCCGAAGGATGCCTGAGCCCTCTGCAGCAGGAGGCCACTAAAGCCGAGCTGAAACGCAAATGCCAAATTTATGCCTGTGGATGTTTGAAACATCACAAGGATGAGGAAGCAGCCTTTTTTTTATCTATTTCCAAGAATATCGAATCACTCAAAGACACAACCCAGCTTGAAACCTGGCTCAGGTCGGACTACTTCTTTGATTACACTTATAAATAACCTGAGGTTAAATAACCTTAAAGTTTAAATATTACACTTTTGCAGAAATTTCTTATCGCCTTGAAATCCTTGAAAGTTATCTCTAATAGCAAATCCAGTAAAATCAAGGCCTTGGACAAAAAGTGCAAAAGCATAGTTAAATAACCTGAGTTCGAGAGAGTTTTTGAGTTTGAGAGAGTTTCAAATTACGAGAGAGTTTCAAATTATGATCATTGGCAAATTGGTAGGGGGGCATTAGTAAATTGGTAGGGGTGGGTTTTAAACCTACCCCTACCTTGTGTTACTCATTTAGCGAAAGAGCCATTAAAACAGTCTTCTTTATAAATAAAATAGTCCTATATTAAAATTTCTATTTAAAACAGGCCACGCTATTAAAACCGCTATTAAAACCTCTAGTTAAAACAGGCCCCGCACCTTGCCGGTTTCGGTGTCCACATCGATTCGCCGAAAAGCTGGGTCAGAGGCCGTGCCCGGCATGAGTTTAATATCCCCGGCCACTGGCACGACAAATCCTGCTCCCCGATAGAGCATGATATCCCGAATGGGGAGGGTCCACCCTCGTGGTCTTCCCTTGATATTCGGATCGTGGGACAGGCTAAGGTGCGTTTTGACCATGCAGGTGCCCAGTTTGGAAAGCTCGGGATCTTCTTCGATCTTCTTGGCTTTGGCCAGAGCATCGGGAGTGTAGGAGACATCGTCGGCTCCATAGACCTCGGTGGCCAAAAGCTTAATTCTTTCCCGAAGCGGGGTAGCATCATCATACAGGAAGCGAAAGTCGTTCTGATCATTGCAGGCCTCGATCACTGCCTCGGCCAGCTCAAGGGCTCCTTCGCCGCCCCGCAGCCAGTGTTCGGAAAGGGCTACCCTGGCTCCGGTCTGCTCGGCCAGGCGGCGGATAGTGGCGATTTCATCCGTGGTGTCGGTATGGAAGGCATTGATGCAGACCACAGGGTTTATTCCGGCCTTTTTGACCGTCTCGATATGGGCAATCAGGTTCTGGCAGCCCCTCTCGACCAGCTCCACATTCTCGTGGGTATAGGCATCATCGAGGGGTTTCCCTGGCACCACCTTGGGGCCTCCGCCGTGCATCTTGAGCGCCCTGACTGTGGTCACAATAACCGCACAGTGTGGCTTTAGGCCGCTAAAGCGGCACTTTAGGTTCCAGAATTTCTCAAAGCCAATATCTGCTCCAAAGCCGCTTTCTGTTACTACGTAGTCGGCCAGCTTCAACCCTACCTGATCGGCCACGATCGAGGACTGGCCAATGGCGATGTTAGCAAAAGGCCCGGCATGGACCAACACTGGCTGCCCTTCGAGGGTTTGCAGCAGGTTAGGATTGAGGGCCTGGACCATCCAGGCAGTCATGGCTCCATCGACCTCAAGGTCTTTGGTAGTAACTGGCTCTCCGCGCTTATTATAAGCCACGACAATCCTGCCCATTCGCTCCCGCATATCTTTAAGGCTGGTCGAGACGGCCAAAATAGCCATGATCTCAGAGCTGACCGAAATGGCAAATCCCGATCTCATCAGCACGCCATCCATCTTGCTCCCATGTCCAATGATAATGTCCCGAAGCGATTGGGCGCAAAAATCAATCACCCAGCGCATCTCGACATTTTTGGGATCAATATCAAGCCTTCGCAAGCCCCGCTTGGCCAGCTCCTCATCCGAGTAGTTGGCCTCATGCTGCATCCTTGAGGTCAGGGCCACCATGGCCAGATTGTGAGCATTGGTTACCTTGTCGATGTCGCCGGTCAAGCCAAGGGAAAATGGGGTTAGGGGGATGCACTGAGCAAGCCCTCCGCCAGCGGCGCTTCCCTTGATGTTGAAGGTTGGCCCACCGGACGGCTGGCGGATAGTCCCCATGACCTTGAGCCCTTTCTTGCCAAGCCCTTGGACCAGACCCATCGTGGTGGTGCTTTTCCCCTCACCTAGCGGGGTTGGGGTAATTGCCGTAACGTCGATATACTTACCATTTGGTTTGTCTTTTAGCCGCCTCAAGATAGCGGCAAAGTCAATCTTGCCGATATAGTGCCCCATGGGGATGAGCTCTGTTTTCTCCAGCCCAAGCATCTCCCCAAGTTCGGATACGGTCTTCATCCGGCTTTCGGCTTCTTCGGCAATTTCCCAATCTTTGTGATATCTTGGATCTAAGGGCATAGTTGTCCTCCCAATACTGGTTTAAAATTTTGGTTTAAGGGAATGCAGCGATACAAGTTCTTATCGCTTAGGTTTTTGGCCTAATTATCAATCTGATTTTGGGCCTTTAGGTTATATGATTGATTTTGGGCCTTTAGGTTCATTTTTAATCGCTTGGAGTTTTTGGCCTAGGCTGTATGATGAAAATAGCCTTCTTGTCCAAAGAGTCCCTTATCGCTTGGGTTTTTGAGCGCTTACCTGCTTGCCGGTTACCTGATTGCTGGTGTTATCTATTCCGGTATTATCTATTATTTTATTGCTGGGGTTATCTATTACTATTACTGCTTGTACTATTACTGCTTGTGCTCAATACTGCTTATTGCTGGCATTTTTTTATCTTTTGCTGCCGTTTCTTTCCTGCTTGGCCCTGTTTTCCCTGCTGCCTGTTTTCCCTCCTGGATGAGAAGCCGCTATATCTTCTTTTCTTACTGCTTTTTTGGGGCAAGGGGGAGATATAAGCCGTAGTGCTATGGCCTAGTTAGTATAGCATAACAGAAAATATAAAACAACGTTTAAAAATATAGCCTTTATTTTTTGGCCTTTACTTTTTGACTTTACTTTTTGATATTTTAGTTTCATTTTTAGTTGACAAATAATTTTTGAGCTAGATAAAATTATAGTAGGTATATATTATATTTATTATCTTTTAATTAATTTAATAATTTTAAAAAAATTTAAAAATTAATTACAAAATAATTTAGGAGGAAGTAAGATGATCAGGTTAGAAAGGTTAATAGAGCCAAGGGTAAAGTGGATGGTAAATTTTATGGCAGCTTTAGTGGCAGTGTTGATGATGACTGGCCTTTTGGGATTCGGGCTGTTCCTAGGGCATGGTGGAGGCTCGGTGGCTTTTGCAGCCTCGGTCACTCGCCCTATCCCCGACACCGGACAAACTATAATTTTCAGCGACACCTTCGGCGAGGATTCGGACTACACCATCAATCCTCCCTCCTACACCAAACTTGATGCTCAAGGCAAACCTCTGTCAGATTCCGCTACCTCCTGGAGCATGATCAAGGACAATGTTACCGGCCTGATCTGGGAAAATAAAACCGACGATGACTCAATCCATGATAAGGATAAAGTCTATTCCTGGATTGATGCGTTCAATATCTTTATTGCCAGGCTGAATGATGAAAAATTCGGCGGTTTCTCCGACTGGCGACTGCCGACGATTAAAGAATTGTCTATGATTGTGAATCGTGGTGCTTGCAACCCGGCTATCAACCAAAAATATTTTCCAAATACCGTGTCGAACTGGTACTGGTCGTCGACTACCTATGCCCACGATACTGGTTACGCCTGGTGCGTGAACTTCTGGCCCGGCAGCGTCGGCTCCTACAGTAAGTCGTACAGCTATTATGTGCGGGCCGTGCGTGGCGGACAGGATTGAATATTTGGTTATTTGAATATTTGAGTATTTAGGGTGGTTAAAGCAGGGGAGTGCTGGAAGATGGCCAGATATGAGCATTTGCCCATATTCTTTTCACACCCAATACCTGTTTTTTAGAACCAGACTGAACGATACGGTTCTCTTCTTCCAATTGGGGGAATTTTTGGGAGAATTTAATTATACGATCAGGATGCTCTTGGTCTTGCCCCTAGTCTGGGGCTTGAGATACTTGAGATAAAAGAAAATTTTCGGAGAATGAGATGGTCGGCGGGTTTCCCCGTCTGGCTGGAGAGAGAATTATAAGGCTCTTGGTTTGGGCAGGGATGTGGCTATTTTGGATGAGGCTATAACAGGCTGGTTAGTCAAAGACCGATTTGTGCGGGAAATTTATCGGGTTTTAGAGCCGGTATCTTCTGCCGTCTGGGTATGAAAGCCTAATAAGGAGATTAGAGATGAGAAAGTTATTGTTTGGGTTAATTGTTTTTATCTTATTATACCCAAGGCTTGCTTTTGCTTACCTGGCTAACGGCGACGGCACAGTGAGTGACGAGAGTGCGGGGCTGATGTGGCAGCAGGAGACAGTGGGGCCGATGAGCTGGGAGGAGGCTTTGCGCTACTGCGAGGGGCTTGCCCTTGGCGGCTACAGCGATTGGCGACTGCCAACGGTCAATGAGCTGCAATTTCTGGTGGATTATAGCCGCTACAATCCGGCCATAGACCCAAATGCCTTCTCTGGAACCAAATCTTCCGGCTACTGGTCATCAACTGTGGATCACTGCTCGACTGACAAAGTTTGGTATGTGAGCTTTGACTACGGGGGAATATCCTCTGCTGGCAGGTCGAGTAAATACTATGTGCGGGCTGTGCGCAGCACCCCCTCACTTACGACTATAAAAAAAGAAAATAGAAAAGAGTATATATACCTCAACGGCTCGCTGAGGGTCAACGGAGATGGCACAG
>Ga0078972_1000940_pt1 | contig 117266 bp, 118 predicted proteins | sample YelNatPaOPGAMG01_FD_67568 | JGI IMG/M metagenome (GOLD analysis project Ga0078972, IMG submission 67568) | Hot spring thermophilic microbial communities from Obsidian Pool, Yellowstone National Park, USA - OP-RAMG-01 (SPADES assembly) (version 2) | ecosystem: Environmental > Aquatic > Thermal... | reverse complement strand
AGGGGGAACGCTGGCTAGCTATCCGATATTTGCTGCCCTGCTGAATCCTCCTCCTCCGCTCCAGTCGCTGCTGACTCCGGCTCTCATCCTCGGCCTGGGACCCCTTACCCCATAACTTGATTTTTCTTTTGATTTATAAAACGCTCTTCTATAAAAGAAAAGCGCACTTCAAGATAGCATTGTGCCAGGCGATCTATTTTGCCTGGCACAATGCTGATTGGGTTTTGCATTTCTTCTTTCCGTATTTTTTATCTTTTCTTATTTCTCCCCTTTTTTTTCTCCTCAATGTGTAGTGGTTCTTTGTGTAGTGGTTCTTTCGCTAAGTTCGTAACACAAGTGGGCAGCGGATTAATTACGCTATCAATTGTAGGGGCGGCCCTTAGGGCCGCCCAAGTTGCGCACTTTGTTAGCGAAAAGATCATCGCTCTTATATATCAGACACCATAAACCCTATATCAGAACAACCATAAACCCTCAAAGGAGCTTAGCTCTTATTAGGGTTATGTCTCTTGAATGGCATAGCTAATAAATAAGAGCGAACCGTTTTTCTTCTGCATGAGTTGTGAAAGAAAATAAACTCTCAGGTATCTTGAATACAATTGGATACAAGAAATAAACTCTCAGATGATCTTAAATACCCTGATTGTCGGGCCGGGCCGGTTGGTAAGATTGGCTTCAAATTCCTTGATTAATTTTCCCCGCTCTTTTAGAGAGCGGTAAAATTCCTGGTAATGGCTGACAATGGCTGGAAATTCCTTCAGCGCCTCCTGGGTGAAGTAGCGATCATCAAAGTAGCTTGAGGTGATAAAGTAATTTATCCCGTTGGCCACAAGAGCCTCATAGCTTAGGACCCCTTCATTGATTGTGTTCCGGTTGTAGAAGAAAATCTGGAATTTCTCTGTTGAGATTTTGGGATGGTAGAGGTTTGGCATCAGGATTCTGCTTCCTGCCGGCAGGTTTTCATCTATCCACTTTTGGGCAAAAAACCGGCTGTCCGTATGGGATAAAAGATAATCAAAGCGCACAGTACGCCACAGAGTTGGGCTTGCAGCCAGGATGCCAAGAAGCGGAATAAGCAGGTGTTTTTTGGAAGGCAGGATTTTCTCACTGGCTGAAACCAGCACCCGGCTGGCCAAAAGGGCATAGATCGGCAAAAACCAGTAAAAGTGCCGCACGGTCCGAAGCTGCCCCGGCTTGGCCAGGAGAGCATAAAAAATCAGGCATGAGAGGCTCAAAATTAGATCTACATTTCCAGGCTTGAGCTTTTGGGCTAGCCCTCGCTGCAAAGTGAAGAAAATTCCCGCCAAGGTCAGCACAAGGAGCGGAATTCCCATCGAGCCCATGAGGGAGTTTTGGGCCAAGGGTTCATTATAGGTCGGATTTTGGCAAAAAAGATAATCAAAATACCCCTGCTGAACATCACCCGGTTTGCCTCCTATACTGTACTGTCCTTTCTGTTCTCCAGCAGCCCGCTCGATGAATCGGCTATGCTGATACAGAAAGCTTGGTGTGCCAAGGATAAATCCCAACAGGATAAAGATAAGCCCGAAAGCAAAGTATCGAACAAGCTGTCCGCGCTGCTCTCTTAGATTAAAGAAATTGATTAGAAAAGCCATCCCAAAGGGTAAAACCAAAAACAGGGGTAGGTACTTGGTGGAGGTCCCAAGCCCGATGAAGAGCCCGGCCAGGAGGTAGTCTTTCATCCTTCCCTTGAGACTTTTCCCTTCTTCCCCATCTGCCGCCTGGTGGTGGATGATTTTCAAGATATAGAGCCAGGCCCAGGTGGCCATAGCAGCCATAGTGGCATCGGTCATCGGGTATTTCGCATCCTTTACATGAAGGTAAGTAACAGCTAAGAAAAAGGCGCTCAGAAGGGATATCCGGCGATCCTGATAAGCGGCTTCGGCTGCCAGGTATAGGAGCAGGATGGTCAGGGTGGCGGCCGCGGCGCTGGTCAGCCGAGCCAGGAGGAAAAAGATGTACTCACGGCTTTGGTCCTGGTAGAGGATATCAACTGCCTCGCTTAAGCTGGCAAGATGGCGGTCTGATTTTATCCGCTCGCCCTGAATCAGGCCATAGAGGGTATATTCTAGGGCCAGCAGGTTGATGTAGAGGGTTGGATACTGGTAGAATCCTGGATCAAGGCTCGGTTTTCCTGTCAGAAAACTGTGGGCAATCCTCTTGGCTGGATATACGGTTTTGGTGGCATCGACGTAGAAATAGTCTGGCAATCCGAATTTAATCCCCCAAAGGCGCAAGGTTAGCCCAAGGAGAACAATAGCGGCCAAAATTACTGCTGGCCATAGATGATCTGGCTTTTGCTCTGTTTTTTGTCCATACACATTTGACAGCATAGTCTACTTTTGCATCCTCTTTAACACAAAGTTAATCTCATTAAACCGCGGCGGTTTAAGGTATCAATAAGGGATGGCCCAAGGAGAACAATAGTGGCCAAAATTACTGCTGGCCATAGATGATCTGGCTTTTGCTCTGTTTTTTGTCCATACACATTTGACAGCATAGTCTACTTTTGCATCCTCTTTAACACAAAGTTAATCTCATTAAACCGGCGGTTTAAGGTATCAATAATAAAGCCGGCGATAAAGAAAAGAATACCGAGAATGACCATGCCGGTAGCTAAAATGGCTGAGGGAAGATAGCGGATGAGACCAGTCTGAAGGTATTCACGGATGACCCGAAATCCAGGGATGAGCGCACCGATGATGAGCATTGCACTTAGGATGGGGAAGAAAAGCATCGGCCGCAGGTCCCTAGTAAAGATGAGAATAGTCATCAGGATTCGGTATCCATCCTTAAATGGCCTAATCTTGGACTTCCCCCCCTCTGGCCTAGCCCGGTATGTTATCGGCACCTCCAGAATACGGAAGCCTCGCATCAGGGCCTGGATAGTCAGCTCGGTTTCAATTTCAAAGCCGGTCGAAAAAAGTGGAACGCTTTTTACAAACTCCCTGGTAAACACTCGATAGCCAGACAGGATGTCAGAGAGGTTAGTGTGAAAGCAGAGGTTCAAAATCTTGAGCAACAGTCGGTTGCCGAAGCTGTGGAGGAGCTCTGCTGACTCCCTGCTGTAGTGGTCAAGCCGCGTGCCGACAACCATGTCTGCTTGCTCATCCTGGATCAGAGTTATCAGTTTTCTGGCTTCCTCGGCCGGATAAGTGTCATCGCCATCAACCAGAAGATAATAATCAGCTTCGATCTTATCAAAGATTGCCCGGACCACGTTCCCTTTTCCTCTCCTTCGCTCTCGGATCACCAAAGCTCCGCTCTCTTGGGCAATCTTTGCGGTCTCATCGGTAGAATCGTTGTCAAAGACGATGATTTCGGCTTCGGGTAGGGCCTTTTTAAAATCTCTGATTACCTTGCCGATAGAAGCCTGCTCATTGAAGCAAGGGATGGTTATTGCGATCCGAGGGCGATCTGTCTGAAAATTTTTATTCATAGCTGAACTCATATAGGTTAAGTCCTTGTACTGCCTTAGTTATTTCCACACACCGTTATGGCCCTTGTGGCTTCGTTATTGGGGCTTCATTTCATTCTTCCACCTTATATGGACAGCCACCTTATATGGACAGCGCTGTTTTAGCTGTCTGCTTAGGATGGTCCTGTTGTAGCTGTCTGCTTACCGCTTAAGAGATTCTAGCATCTTGCGAGCAGTCTCCCAGACCTCATCCACTGAAAGCTCTTTGAGGCAGCGGTAGTTCAGGCTGCATTTTTTAGAATATAGATAGCGGATTCGGCATTTTGGCTTGCAGGGGAACTCCTTTAAAATGTAGGCATCCCCATTGCCTAGCGGACGGGTGCAGGTATCGTCAGTCGGGCCGAAAATAGCCAGAATCCTGGTGCGCAGGGCAAAGGCCATGTTCATGACTCCTGAATCATTGCTGATCAGAAGACCGCAGCGGCTAATCAGCCCTAGGGTCTGCTCAAGATCGCACCTTCCGGCGGCAATGGCCGGCGGCCGAGTTTTCATCTGCCTGGCAATCCTCTGACTTAGCCCTTCTTCTTCCGGGCCGCCAAGCAGGACAACCTGAAAAGGGAATTCTGTCTGAATTCTATCTGCCAGGAGGGCGAATTTCTCTTCGCCCCATCGCTTGAACGGCTGATCATCACCTGAGCCAGCATGAATGCCGACCAGGGGCTGGCTGGAATCTAACCCAAGCGAGTGCAGGGTTTGATCAGACCGCGCTCTTTGCTCAGGCTCTTGTCCATAATAAATATATACCTGCTCACGAGGATCCTCTGCTGGATACGGCTCATCTTCCCCAACTATGGCTTTGACCATAGCTAGATTGTACTCAATTCGGTGTTTCCCATGCCTATAGGGAATCCGCCTGTTGTTTAGAAAATCGAGGGAGCGCCAAGAGCGGCCTGTACAGTAAACCCATCGCTCTCTTGCGCCGATGGCCAGGGTGGACAGGTTATTGAGCGCGGTCATAGCTGGAAATACGCTCAGGCTCAAGTCATACCTTTGCTTTCGCAAGTTGAGATAGAACCTTAAATTTTCCCCAAGGCTAGCCCTCTGCGGGTCATGCACGATCACCTTATCAAGGCAGGGATGTCCTTTCACCACTTGGGCCGCCTCCTTTTTCTTCACCAGAAGAGAAATTTCCCCCTCGGGAAACTTTTTACGCAGTCGGGGCAAGGCTGGAGTAAACAGGATCAGGTCTCCGATGCCGGATAAGGAAATAATCAGGATTTTTTCCCCGCTCCTTTTGTTTGAATCATGCTCCATGATATTCTTATATCATGATATTCGCAATATCATGCCTCATGATATTCTTATTTCTTTTATGCATATCTCTACACTTTTGCAGAAATTTCTTAACGCCTTGAAATTCTTGAAAGTTACCTCTAATAGCAAATCCAGTAAAATCAAGGTCTTGGAGAAAAAGTGCAAAAGCATAACATATCTTTATCTTTTTGATATCTTTTATCTTTCAATATGCTTAGCGGTCTTTTCGCTAACAAAGTGCGCAATTTGGGCGGACCTAAGGGCCACCCCTACAATTAGCTTATCCGCACCCTAATAATTGAAGCGTAATTGATCCGCTGCACACTTGTGTTACGCACTTAGCGAGAAAACCACTTAAGCAAAAGCCCCCCTGAGACCACAGCCCCTATTCACCAGCGAATGCTTTCAGGGCAAAGCCGCTCTATCCACTGACTCCCAGATGTACATTGGTTTGACCATGCTAACCAGCCCGGCAAGCAGATAATATTGATGCCAGAGGAAAGAGGTCAAAAAGTTGTTCCAGATGGCGCCAAGGGCGGCCACTCCTGCGAGAGATAGCAGGTAGAGTCCTCCCCACACCATCCCAGCAGAAGCGGATAGCCAGAAAAAACCCAAAAGCCCCAAGCACAGGATAGATATCCCGCACAGAGAAGGCACCAAAAAAAACATGGCCATCCGAAGCGGCAAAACAATAGAGCCGAATTTCCCCAACTTGCGGCTCAGCAGCATATGTCTGGCTGACCAGGTTGACTCTAGCAGCCGGGCTGCTCGGCGAACCTTCTGCCTCCTTTGCTGAGAGAGGCTGGTTGGAATCCATTCGAAGAACTTAGCCGAAGAGATGTATTTAGCCTGGTAGCCGTTGCGGATAGCAGAAAGAGCCATATTGGCATCGCTTGCTCCCCGGTGGGGATCCATAGGGCTATAGGCCTGTTTTCTTAGAGCTATCAGGGGGCCGTTAAAGCAAAAGGTGCTGTGCAGGGCGCTTTCCCAGGAGCAGATTTTGCCGAAAATCTGCCGATATGGCTTCTCGACTCCGGTAGAGAGGGAACTGGCGTCAATGAGCGGCACAAGCTCCCCGCAGGCGGCACCGATCCGCTCATCATTCTGAAGGACAGCCACGATTCTCTTTAAGGCCTGATCTTCTAATATTACGTCAGCATCAGTGGTTATGACAATCTCATGGAGTGCATGTTTCATGCCCTCATTGTAGTTATAATTGGTACCCTTTCGGGTGTCATTTGTGATCACGGTACCGCGAAGCTGATATCGAGCCAAGGCATCCTGAGCAATTTTTCTGGTTTGATCGGTCGAGGCATCGTCAATAATTACTACCTGTAGCAATTCCCTGGGGTAGTCAACTTCAGCCAGATTTTTTATCTTTCTCTCTATAACCCTCTCTTCGTTTCGAGCCGGAATAAGCACAGAGATAGGAATATACCCTTGCAGCTCATCAGGAGGAAGATACTTTTTCCCCCAGATTACGGCCAGAATGTAGATTCCATAGATGAGCAGGCAAAATCCTAAGGAAAATCCCCCAATCAGGAAAAGTAGGAACATGGTGCTATTTTTGATCTCTCCCCTGATCTTTCCAAAAAATTTTTCCGAGTTTGCGGACAGAATCTAAGGTGATTTTTTAAGGTAATTATGTTCTCAAAATGGGCAAGAAAAAGCAAGAGGAAAACCACATAAACTAAATGTCTCTCTGGCTAGCTACACTTTTGCAGAAATTTCTTAACGCCTTGAAATCTTTAAAAATTACCTCTAATAGAAAATCCATTAAAATCAAGGGTTCGGAAAAAGTGCAAAAGCATAGTGGCTAGGTAAACTCAAAAAAACAAACGATGTCTGATTTTCGAGCAGATTTTTCCCCCTTTGCTAACCATCTGAACACTAGGTGGAAAAGTTAAATAACTTAAGGACACGGGGGCGCTTGGCCCTGATTACATAATCTAACCCAGGTGGGCTTTGCAGACAACCGACCCAATAGGCGAATGCCGCCTTCTGTCTTTCACCCTTTCCCCTGCCTCTGGCATCGCATTTGCTTTCAAAAAGAAGTCAGAATTCAAACAGTAGCTCAATACCCTGTAGATCAAGCGAAGGCTCAAATTTTATCAGAAAATCATTGGGCAAAAAGGGGGAGCCAGATGGCGAGCAAGCGAATTCTTATTGTTGATGATGAGCAGAATATCTCTTTCCTCTTACAGAATATCCTTGAGGATGCAGGCTATGACATCGCGACCGCAGATAATGGAATTGCCGCCCTGGAGGTAATCAAGCACCAGAAACCAGATATGATTATTACTGATATTGATATGCCTTATATGGATGGTCTGGAATTGGTAGGAATTGTAAGAAATATGCACCCTGAGATAAAAAATATTGTTATGACCGGCTCCCCTAATCAGCGCTATTACCAGAGGGCCAAAGAATATGGGGTAATACACTACCTTACCAAACCGCTTGATTTTGAAAATTTGAAAGTCAAAATTGATGCTCTCTTTTAGAGCAAGTGGGGAAATGGCCACAAAATAGCCATAAACCCTAACCCTTGCTCTGGGAAAGGAGCTTTGGCTGGCGTGTTCTACTTAAGGTATAGTGGCCTTGGCCGCACCCTTCCCTTGCTCTAGGAAGTAGCTTTGGCTCCATAGGCGACAGGTTAGTGATATCCGCTGGCCAGCGGTTAAAAAAGCCGCCACAAAGACTGTGGCGAGGTTTGCTGCTTAAAATTTCCATACCAGATACATAAAGGGTAGAGTAGCAGAAGACCAACCAGACACCAAGGATAGACCATAGCCAGACTTACATCTGGTATGGCTAGACCGATGAAGCCATAAAGATATAGGTGCACGACATAAAAGAATAGGGCCACTCTCCCGAAGGTCAATAGCGGGGCTCCCCAGGTTGCCAGCCGATCACCTGCTTTAGCCAGCCCATAGAGCAGGATCAGATTTAGGCCGATAGTGAGCAGAATAAACATCAGGCTTGGGGGATATTTAGTTACATTCAAAAAGCCCATCCAGCTTGATTTATCCACAGGATGAAAATCCCCAATACTGGTAAAATAACGCATAGCCCCAAACAGTAGCAGAAAAGCCAGGCCAAAGATCAAGGCATACTGATAGGCACGCTTTCTATCCCGCAAAAGCTGCTGACCAAAGATTATCCCCATACCAACCAATCCAAGCCAGGGCAAAAGAGGATAGTAGACCTGTAATCTGCCTGTCTGCCCAGGGATCAGCAGAAGTCGAGCCAGGGGCGAATAGGGTATAGCCACCTTTTCGGGCGATGGCATAAGGAGCTGTACGGCTAGGATAGTTGCTCCACTTACTGCGGCTAAAACCTTTGAGTCAAGGTTTAGACCAAAGGCAGCCACGATCATCGTTGCCCCAAGCCCATAGAGCACTCCGGCATGATAGAGCCAGAAGGCTTCACCATCTCCTCCAGGCAGTTTGACTACCAGCGTAGGGCTTGCAAGCAGCCAAGCAGGATTGACTACTAGGACCTGGATTAAAATCAGCAGCGCACCCCGCAGGGCAAAGAAGCGGATAATCTTCCCCTTAGACCATCCCAAGGCCTGACGGGAGTCGGCAAATAGGATCATAGCGGTGCCCATTAGAAAGAAAAAGCCTGGGGCAGCTAGGTGGGTAAGCCATCTGGTCAGAAAGGCCAAGGCAGTCGAATACTGCGGCAGAGGAAGGCCCCAAAATTCCTCTGGGTGGATTCCAGCCAGATAATAGCTGGTATGATCCAGAGCCATGAGCACGATAATCAGTCCCCGGAGGGCATCGAGGGGAAGTAGCCTCTTGCTCTTCCAAGCAGGAGGGATGGTCTGCGGATGATGCCCCTCACTTTTGGAAGTGGTTTGTAAATTTTCACCCTGTCTGCTTTGGCGATATTGTTCTGCTAGATGCATGATATTTCTTCCGATTCATTTTCTGCCCTGATATCAATCGGTTTTTGTTAGGGGATAAGTATGACAAGCAAGAGGAACATATTGATCTTGATCGAAACGAGCAGATTGATCGGGAACTCAAATTGTTACTATATCAATGACACATTGTGATGCCCATATCAGTGAGTGAAATTATAGTCGCTCTTATTTATTAGCTACCATTAAGAGACATAACCCTAATAAGAGTAAGCCCCTTTGAGGGTTTATGGTTGTTCTGATATAGGGTTTATGGTATCTGATGTATAAGAGCGATTATAGTAACAATGATAGTAACTATGCTTTGGCACTTTTTCTCTGAAACCCTTGAATTTTAGTGGATTTGCTATTAGAGGTAATTTTCAACGATTTCAAGGCGTTAAGAAATTTCTGCAAAAGTGTAGATAGTAACTTTCCCACCTCAAAACCGATCAATAGGGCTGTAAGAACCTTAAAGGGCAGCAGCCCCTAAATTCAGTTAAGATAAATTGAAATTTTTTTAAGGAGGGCTCTTTTGTTAATCAAGACAAGGTGGTTATTTCTGCCTGCTCCTCTTTTTGCTCTGGCTGCTGGATTGAGTATCATAATCATGAGCTGTGCTCATACCGTCAGTAAGGAGGCCAGAGATATGGCAGTCAATGATATTCCCTTTCAGTGGATAGCCGAAAATCCTGAACGATATCAAGGAGCCTTGGTCATCTGGGGTGGGGAGATCATCAATGTTCAAAATTTTGGAGAGGTAGCTTTGATCGAAGTCTTGCAAAGGCCGCTGGGGCGCTCTGATGAGCCAGATGAAACCAAGCCTTCAGGTGGCCGGTTTCTGGTTTTGTATGAAGCTGAAGGGGATTTCCTCGATCCTTGGCTTTTTCAAAATGGGACAAAGATCACCGTAGCAGGCATTGTGGAGGGCAGGAGGCTGCTTCAGGCTGGCCGCCGCAGTCTGGTTCAGGAAACAGTCATAGGAGAAACTTATGGCTATCCATCCCTTGTGGCCAGAGAGATTTATCTTTGGGAAAATGAGCAGATTAGACACCAGTATCTATACCCATATCCATATCCTTTCTAAATCCACATCATTTCTGATCGTCCTCTCAGTGGTCTTTTCGCTAATAAAGTGCGCAAGCTGGGGGGCGGACACAAGGTCTGCACCTATAATTGATTATGTAATTGATCCGCCGCGCACTTCTGTTACGCATTTAGCGAAAGAAACGCTAAATCCACATCATTTCTGATCGTCCTCTCAGTGGTCTTTTCGCTAATAAAGTGCGCAAGCTGGGGGCAGACACAAGGTCTGCACCTATAATTGATGCGGTAAAAAGAGCAGTTTTAACCCTTCTAGCAGGATAAGACTGCACAGGCCACCGCCAAGACATCGAAGCAGGTCCGGCAAGCCCAAGGGAGAGAACCGAAACAGCTGTCTCATCCAGGGAATCCAAAGGACCAAGCCGAGTAGAAGAGGAGCAGAAACTAAGATTATCCACAGGGCTTTATTTTTTCGGCAACAGGATTCGATGAGCGAGCCACCCCAAGAGCGGTTAGTCAGTATCAGGGCCAGGTTGATCAAAATTAGGGTAGTAAAGGTCAATGTGCGAGCCCGCTCGACGCTCTGGCCGAGAAAGATGGCTCGGCCATAAATTGCTGCCAGAAACCCAAGGGCCAATATCCCTTGAAAAATACTGAGCAGCATGAGCTTGCGGCCAAACAGAGGCTCTTTGGGATTCCGCGGAGGCCGTCTCATCACATCCTCCTCTTCTGGCTCGGCTTCAAAGGCCACTGAGCAGGCCGGATCAATGATCAGCTCAAGAAAAACAATATGGATGGGTGAGAAAATCAGGGGCCAGCCAACTAGCAAAGGAAGCAGTGATAGGCCGATAATCGGGATGTGAATGGCTAGGGTATAGGCAATAGCCTTTTTGATATTGTCCAGGATCCGGCGTCCCAGCCGCACAGCCTGAACGATTGACGAAAAGTCATCATCGAGAATGACCAGCGAAGCCGCCTCTCTGGCCACATCCGTTCCTCGCCCGCCCATAGCCACACCGATATCAGCCGCCTTGAGGGCTGGTGCGTCATTGACTCCATCGCCGGTCATGGCTACAATCTGGCCGCTAGCTTTAAGCGCCTGAACCAGACGCACCTTCTGCTCAGGCACCATGCGGGCAAAGATATCAACCTGCATCACCCTTTCCCTTGACTCCTGCTCACTCATGGCTGAAAGCTCAGGTCCGGTGAGACACTGATCCGACTCGGTCAGACCGATCTGTCGGGCTATGGCCCTGGCTGTGGCCGGATAGTCGCCAGTGATCATCACCACCCGGATACCAGCTTGGTGGCAGTCCTTGATAGCCGCGGCCGCGGCTGGCCTGGGTGGATCAGCCAGGCCGATCATCCCCAAGAATTGAAAATCAAAATCATGTTGACTCTCTGGCATCCTTTTGCTGTCAAATATGGCTCTGGCTACAGCCATAACCCGAAGTCCCTCATTGGCCATACATTCGGCCTGCTCGGTAAGTCTTTGATTTTCTTCTGGGCTGAGATGACATAGGCTTGAGATAGCCTCCAGGGCTCCCTTGGCCGCGATCACATAGCGGCTTGAGTCAGGAGATTTCCAAACATGAGACATGGCCAAAAGCTCCGCAGAAAGAGGATACTCATGAGCCAATATCCAATTTGGATGGATATGCTCTGTACCGCTCAGATAATATGCCCTGAGCTGATGCAAGGCTTTTTCCATAGGGTCGAAGGGTTTGATCTCACTGGCCAAGACACTGTATTCGATGAGGGTATGGAATTTTTCCGGCAGTGAATCTCTGGGGTCATGGAAAGAGATGGGATAAAATTCTTGATCCGCATACAAGGTTTTGACTTTCATTATATTCTGGGTAAGGGTGCCGGTTTTGTCTACGCATAGCACCGTAGCTGAGCCGAGACTCTCGATGGCTGAAACCCGGCGAGTTAAAACATGCTGCTTTGAAATCCTCCAGGCTCCAAGAGCTAGAAAAACAGTCAAAATAACTGGAATCTCCTCAGGTAAAATAGCCATAGCTAGAGTCAGCCCAGCTAGAATCCCATCAAGCCATCCCTCCCTGGTCAAACCAAAGATGATCACCACTAGAGCACAGATGATGATTCCCAAACAGGCTAGATCCCTGACTAGCCCCTTGGTTTGCTTTTGCAGCCAGGTTTTTCCCGGATCAAGCTGCTCCAGACACTTGCCAATCCTGCCCATTTCCGTCTGCTCGCCGACCAGCCGGACTTCAGCCACCCCCTGCCCCTGCACAACCAGGGTTCCCGCATAGACAAAGGGCAAATCATCACCACCTGGACCTTGCATCTTCGGCTCCAGCGCCGCCTCTGCCCTAGCCACCTTTCTTACCGGCACTGATTCTCCGGTCAACAGCGACTCATCTACAGCAAGCTCATTGGCCGAAAGAAGCACTCCATCCGCCGGCACCCGATCCCCTTCGGACAAAAGCAGAATATCACCCCGAACAACCTCTCTACCAGAGATACGCTTTTTCTTTCCCCCACGAATAACTAGGGCTCTTGGGGCAGACATCTTCCGCAGAGCCTCAAGGGCCCGCTCCGTCTTCCGCTCTTGGAAAATCGTGGTCGCCATGATGATGACCACAAATCCAAGAAGCATCGAGGCCTCACCAGCATCTCCTAGCATCAGATAGATCAACCCGCTGCTCACTAGTAGCAGAAACATAGGCTCTTTTATGATCTCTAGGCTAATCGAGGATAGCGTACGACTTCCTCGGGTGGGAAGCTCATTGTACCCTTCGACTCGGAGCCTCTCAGATGCCTCCTGGTCCGATAACCCATGAAAATGATTTAGCTGATTCTGAACAGCTGATTTTTTCGTGCTGGCTTGGTTCATAATTAAATTATCGCCCCCTTTGGGCGAAATTTGGGATGAGACTGACATGGCAATGATGTAATGAATGATGTAATGAAAGAATTTTTACCACACCATTGTCAATAGGGCCAGGATCAGGATGAGAATAATTAGCCCAATCAGTTTGCTTGACCTAAGCGTTCTTAGCCGAAAAAGAGGGGATAAACGATTTTGGTTATTCTTTGCGGAGCGGATTGGAAAAGCTATGATTTTAGCCTCTAAGGCCTGATTCGGCTTGGCTGGGGAGGCCTTTTTCTCCTTTCTCTCAAAGGGGATAACCCTCTTAGCTAGGTTCTCCTCACCTTTTTGGGGAAAATGAGAGCTGTTGTCAAAATCATCATATGGACGCATACATCGGCTACCTTAGCTCAAGTGTTCAGTAATATTATAGGCTATTTTTAACTTATAAGCAAATCTCTTCTTTTGTTTTTGGAAGGAACCCTTCCAAGCCATCCTCGGGTTTACTCATATATACTCAAATATATGAGTTAATTTTATGTATTTTTTACGTATTTTATGTTGACATTTAGAGCAATTTGATCTACATTGATAGATAACTTTTTTCGCTCTTATTTATTAGCTACCATTGAGAGACATAACCCTAATAAGAGCTAAACCCCTTTGAGGGTTTATGGTTGTTTCGAGGGTTTATGGTTGTTCTGATATATCTATGCTTTGGCACTTTTTCTCCAAGGCCTTGATTTTACTGGAATTTGCTATTAGAGGTAACTTTCAAGAATTTCAAGGCGTTAAGAAATTTCTGCAAAAGTATAGATATATAAGAGCGACTTTTTTAGAAGGGCAAAAATTGATGACTTGATCTGCCAAAGGAAGGGCGATTGATTTCCCCCTAAAATTATCTATCGACCGCCCTTGATCGCTTCTTCAAATTAACAGAATGTATCAATCCCTCTTGATGTTGAGAATACCAAAGAAAAATCTTCTCTTCACACCCGGTGTATGGATAAGCGGATTATCCATTCCGCTGCTCAGGGCAAGGATTATTCAGGCAGAGCGATATATAAAACTAGATGGCCACTGCTGAAATGGCAGCGCTAGATGAAAAGACAAAGAGAAGCGAGGCGAGGGTATCATCAGGAGGAGGGGAGGAATATTGTGAATAATCTTAAATATTCATCAACACAGGGGTATGAGAAGTAAAAATGCCCAAGTCAGAGCCTATCATCACTGCTCACACATTTTCTTAAGGGAGATAAAGGAAATATGCGACTACTTTTTCTTCAAAGAGAGGAACTTGAGCCATTTGTTAGCCTTCTAATCGCTTGGCAGGAAGTCGTGGGTCCCAAGGCCAAAAAAAATCGGTTTGTATTTGACAAGCTTGAAAGCCCTGCTGAATTGCGGCTAGATTATGATACCACGATTTTGCCTCCTAAAAAGTATTTTTTTCAGCCGCAACAGGACCTCATCAGGTTCTCTCCCGAGGGCTTTACAGGATGCATAGAGCCAAAGCCAAGGATCATTTTCGGCGTTCATCCCTATGACATCAAGGCCATTTCCATGCTGGATTATCTCTTTAGCGATGGGAAAAAGGATTGGAATTACCTGGCTAACCGTCAGGCAGCCACCATCGTTGGAATAAATGTACATCAGGTTTTTAAAACCGCCTTTTTTGAAAGTATGGGAGCCAGCATTGTTACTAAGGGATATGATCTGTTCCTGACCGATATCGGGGAAGAGGGATTTGTGGTTGAGGTAGCCACAGACAAAGGGGAAGCTTTGCTTGCCTATGGCCATTTTACCCAGGTTACGCCTGATCAGGCGCAGAAGAGAAGGAAAATCCTCTATGGGCAATCCGATCGCTGCTCTCAGAAGCTGTTTAACCTACCGGAGGAGGTATCCGAAAAGGTAGCTCTTTCCTTTTATCATCCGATCTGGGAAGAGATGGCTAGCCGCTGCTTCTCTTGCGGTGCCTGTAATTTGGTCTGTCCCACCTGCTACTGTTTTGATGTCCAGGATATGTGGAATCTCGATCAGGAATCAGGTATCCGTTTTCGTACCTGGGATGGCTGTCTGACCGAGGATTTCGCCAAGGTTACCGTCCAGGGAGGCACAGAGAATTTCCGGCAGGATCGCTCATCCCGTTATCGACATCGAATCATGCGTAAGGCCGTGTATCTGAATTCGAAATTGGGGGGACCTGCCTGTGTAGGATGTGGCCGCTGCGCTTCAGCTTGCCCGGCAGATCTGGCCAATCCGGTACCTGTGCTCAATAAAATTATGGAGGGATAGTATGAATCATCCTTATTCTTATGCTGATGATCGGGAAGAGAAATTAATCACTACCGAAGGGGCTGAGCGGGAAGAGGAAAATATATTTTTGCCCAAGCCAGCCAGGGTTCTTCAGGCTCAGCCTATGGGCAGGACGGAAAAATACTTTCGGCTCGCCTTCTCGGATGGCTCCTCGATGGGGCATCAACCCGGCCAGATTGTCGAAGCCTCACTGTTCGGCTATGGCGAGATACCGCTTGGGATTGCCTCTTCACCTACCAGGGAAGGGTATTTTGACCTGCTGATTAGAAAAGCCGGTCGGGTATCCACTGCTCTATGGAATCTGGAGATAGGGGATACTATGTACATTCGCGGCCCGCTGGGGAAAGGCTTTCCTGTGGATGAATTCAAGGGACATGATGTACTGATTGTGGCCGGTGGGATTGGTTTATGCCCGACCAGGAGCATGATCGAGTATATTGAGGATCGGCGAGAAGAGTTTGGTCACTTTACGCTTTTTTTCGGCGCCCGCACACCTAAAGACCAGCTTTTCCCGAACGATCTGGCTCGGTGGAGAGAGGAGATCGACTGGATCGAATACCACGAGACTGTGGATCAGGGGAGCCCTGAGTGGAAGGGAAATGTAGGGGTTATCACCACCCTATTTGCTAAGACTAGTATTAGCAAGGGATGCCGGGTAATTATCTGTGGTCCGCCAATTATGTATAAATTTGTTATCAAGGAGCTGAAAAAGCTGGGTATCCCTGATGCCCATATCTATGTAGATCTAGAGCGGAGGATGAAATGCGGGGTGGGAAAATGTGGCCATTGCCAGATCAATGGTCTTTATGTCTGCACCGATGGCCCGGTTTTCAACTATGCCAGGATTAAAAATCTTGAGGAGGCGTTCTAAATGAAGATACCAAAGGTCGCCTTTTTTGACTTCACCAGTTGTGAAGGATGCCAGGTGGAAATTGCCAATTTCGATCAGGATTTGTTAAAGCTGCTTCAGGTGGTGGAGGTGGTGGAATTTCGAGAGATCATGAAGGAAACCTGCTCTGAGCCCCTGGACATTGCCTTTATTGAGGGTAGCTTTTCGAGGGAGAAGGACCGAGAGCGTCTTCAGAAAATCCGTCAGCGGGCCAATCTGGTAGTTGCTTATGGCTCCTGTGCGGCCACGGGCGGAATCAATGCCTTAAAGAACCACAAGCCCGATTATAAATATAAAGTGGAGGTTTACGGTGCAGATGCCACCATGCCTCACCTTGAAACCCAGAAAGCCCTGCCTATTTCAGCGGCCATTCCGGTCGATCTGGCTATTCCGGGCTGTCCGGTCAACCGGCAGGAATTTGTTCGACTGGTTTCAGACCTGCTTCATGGTAAGGCGCCGACCATACCGAACTATCCAGTCTGTGTGGAGTGTAAAAAGAAGGAAAATATCTGCCGCTATGAGCTTCAGGATACCTGCCTTGGGGTAGTGGCCAGAGCAGGCTGCGGCGCTCTGTGTCCAAGCAATGGCATCCCTTGTGAGGCCTGCCGAGGCTTTGTAGATAATCCCAATCTCGACTCTCTCGTGGAGCTGTTGATCAAAACAGGTATGCAGCCCGCCTACGCTATGGCCAAGGCACGGATGTTTACTGCCAATCTGGTGGAGGAATAGTTTTTATGGCACAGAAAATCAATATCAATTTACAACATGTTACCCGAGTCGAGGGACATGGAAACATTGTCGTCAATGCCACTAACGGCAAACTTGAGCGATGCGAGTGGCAGGTGCCGGAAGCTCCCCGCTTCTTTGAATCCATGGTCCGTGGCCGACACTTTTCCGAGATCGCCCGGATTACCTCCCGCATCTGCGGCATCTGTTCGGTTGGCCATCAATTGGCTTCAATCAAAGCTACAGAGGCTGCACTCGGCATCAGTGTCTCAGAGCAGACCGAAAAACTTAGGCGGCTGCTAAAGCATGGAGAAAATTTTGACTCTCATATTCTCCATGTCTATTTTCTCGTTGCCCCAGACCTTCTGGGCGTTCCGTCAGTTATGCCCTTAGCCGAGTCCCATCCAGAAGTAGTCAAGCGGGCTCTGGCCATGAAAGGTTTAGGAAGCCGCTGGTCCAGTCTCATAGCTGGCAGATCCACGCATCCGGTAAGGATTGTGCCAGGGGGATTTTCTACCCTGATCACGGAGGCTGAGCTTGTCGAGTTGAAGCAGAGCATTTTAAATATCCTCCCCGAGCTAGAAGCAACTGCCGAGACCCTGCAATCAGTGGCCGATCGAATTCCGCAATTTGAGCGAAAAACAGAGTATATAGGCCTGGTGGACACAGTAGAATATGGTCTGTATGACGGTCAAATCGGATGCCTTATGCCTGATGGCCAAAAAACCTTAATCGGGGTCGAAGATTATCGCTCGGTAACTAATGAATGGGTCAGCCCGCTCTCAACGGCCAAATATACCCGGCATCAGATGGACTCTTATATGGTTGGAGCCCTGGCCAGGATCAATCTCAATTTTCAGCAACTGCACCCCCATGCTCAGAAGATGGCCAAGGAGATCGGATTTTCTGTCCCCTGCTACAATCCCTACATGAACACCATAGCTCAGTTCATTGAGGCTGTCCATTCTGCCTATTGCGGGCTCGAGCTTATCGATAGCCTGCTGTATAGCGGCCTTGAGGCTGAGGAGCCTCCACTAATTCAGCCAAAAGCTGGCCGGGGCGTGGGTGCTGTGGATGTCCCAAGGGGTATCCTTTTCCATGACTATGAATATGATGATGCGGGCATTTGCATCTCGGCCAATTGCATCATTCCGACTAACCAGAACCACGCTAATATTCAGGGTGATATGGATAAGCTGGTGCCAGAGATGCTGCAAGCTAACAAGAGTCAGGCAGAGATGGAACTTTATCTTGAGATGCTTGTTCGGGCTTATGATCCATGCATTTCCTGCTCGACCCATTACCTGAACGTAACTTTTGTGAAGTAGCTGGAGAAAATACCGATCTTTGTGGCGACAACATCTAACTGTATGCCACACCGCAAGGAAAATGATGAGGGTAAGGAGTGAGTGGTAAGTGAATAACCAGCATTATCTTAGAGGAGAGATGAGGAGAAGACAGATATGGGTAAGAAAATCGCGATCGGTATCGGTAACTATCTGATGCAGGATGACGGTGTGGGGCCAAAAGTGATTGAGCAAATCTGCCTGCGGGAGCTAGATCAGGATTTTGAAGCTGAAGATATTTCTACCGACGGTCTGCGGCTGTTCAGACATTTTAATTATGAAACAGAAAAAATCGTGATTATCGACTCTGCCTTTATGGGCCAAGAGCCTGGCACGGTGATGGTATTCTCTCCAGATCAGCTTCAGACCCAGAAGAAAAACTGTCAGCCGATAAGCACCCATGAGGGCGATATCCTCAATTTAATCAACCTGGGGAAGATGCTGAACTTGCCTATTCCAGAAATTAAGATCGTAGCCGTAGAACCACAGAAAGTGGATCCAGGGGATGAGCTTTCTCCCTGTCTGAAGGGCAAAATGGATGAGGTGATTCGGCAGGTTGTTCAGGAGCTTTCCTGTTAGCTTCGGCAGCCAAAATGAGACAGAAGAGTCAACAAAAGCCATGAGGGCAGACGAAAAGAGTCTGCCCTCACGGCTTTTTCAGGTTAGCAATTTCCCTCGTAGTAGATGAGGAGGGCTATATAGTCTTCCTTCACTTTTAAATGACAGGTGCGGTTGGTGCAAAGGTTGGTCCGATGATCATGGTCGTGGCCAGCGGAGCAGTAGTCGGAGCAAAAGTAGGAGCAAAAGTAGGAGTAGCGGTTGGCCCGATGATCATGGTCGTAGCCAGTGGAGCAAAAGTTGGAGCCACTGGTGGAACAAAGGTCGGGGTAGCAGTAGGCGCCACTGTAGGAGCAAAAGTAGGTGCAAAGGTCGGAGCAACTACAGGTACTGTGGGCGCAAAAGTAGGAGTGAAGGTCGGCCCGATGATCATGGTCGTAGCCAGTGGAGCAAAAGTTGGAGCCACTGGTGGAACAAAGGTCGGGGTAGCAGTGGGCGCCACTGTAGGAGCAAAAGTAGGTGCAAAGGTCGGAGCAACTACAGGTACTGTGGGCGCAAAGGTGGGGCCAATGAATGGCACGGTCATCAAATAAGCTAAAATAGCTGCATTAGCTACTGGCGTAGTGCTGGCCAGCCAGGAAGAAGAGGTTGGGGGTAGATACTCATAACCCACAGGCAGAGCGAGGGGAAGAGGAAGGCCGGATGCATCCAACAGATATGATGGCGGCCACAGATTTACTCCGCTGACCGGATCATAATAAGCCATACCGAGCGGGGTATTGTAAAGCAGCCAGGGATTAGCTGCCGCAGGGTCCCAGGTCAGGCCAGGTTGGACCGGCAAAACCGTGCTTGGAGTCAGCGAGGATACAACTGGGGTTGGCAATCCAGTGGCAGGATTAACAGGAGACAAGGTAGGCGACCACAACGGCCACAGGGTGTTGTAAGGGGGCAGGGCCATCCAGTTTTGAGCCTGAGTAGCTGGTGTATAGGCAACAAGTAAGGCGGCGAAACTGACCAAAAGGGCATAGGCGAATTTCTTTACGTTTATCATGGTAAAAACTTCCTCCGTACTATTTTTACGAAACTCTAAAAAATATGTTTTTCAGGCATCGATAAATTAAATGAACGATGAAAAATAAAAACCCCTAGCGATAACCTTAAAATATCTTTGTTACTATCTTTCTTTTTTAGTAAATATTTCACCTCCCTTCCTAAAACCTTGCCGCTCCCTCAGGCTGACATAAGGCCACATTCTCCCTCTAGCCTGCCCAAGACAGATGAGTATCTATTTCTCATTCTTCAGGGCGGAGAGAGAGTATGGAAGTATTTTAAACCTGAAAGAGCTGTTTTTTAGGAGTCAACCTACTCTTAAAGAGCTACTTTTTTAAAAATTGAGTTTAAGCAAAATTCAATTTTTAAAAAAATATATTAAGTTGTGTATTAGTAAGTTGTGTACTAAATTGTGCTATCTTGAGGGATCTCTGTGCGGTCAATCCGTAAAAAAATACCTCTAGCCCGGCTCTCATTACTTCGCTCTGCTCTATATCACCGCTTTGAAAAAAGATGACGCATTAGCGAATAAGAGAGTACTTTTGGGTCAACATTAATTCTGAATTTATTACTTTGCTCCTGTCCAATAAGTGTGTGTAGAGGTCCGGTTATTGGCCCTCTGGCACCAGTACAAAGTACGATGGGCTTAGCTGTCCGTGTGAAAGCACAGTATCAGGGTAGCTGATATAAGCCTGCTAGCTGATATAAGCCTGCCCTGATCGGGGCTAACTGCCCGTGTGAAGGCAACACTCCTTACTCTCCCTTAGGCGACTTTTTATCCTACTTTGAATTTGCTGGGGCGGGATAGGATTCAATCGCCCTATAAACAGAAGAGCCCCTCATCAAGTACACACACTACTTTCTTGGATACGGAAATGACCGCTGGTTTGCGGCTGGAGCCTGCAAGATATTCTGATAGAAACTTTTAGAAAATATACGGCGACTGTTGCTTTTCCCTCCCTGTAAGTTGATGGCCTGTAGTTATTTAACCTGCTCACTCCCTTTATTGCTCTCTCTTTAATTTTTGGGCTAGATTCTGCTTATCGGGCTTTTGCCTCTCTCTCCAAAAGAGCAAAGCTTCCTGATCGACTTCTTTTTAGCAGAATCACTTTACTTATAGGCAACTTTTATGCCGCTGCTGCTGATCAGACCCCTTAGGTCTTAGAGTTGTCATGAATTTTATGCCCTGCCTAAGTTGCCGGAAACTGATTTTCAATCCAGGGGAAGGGGCAGGCTCCTTGGCCGGAGAGGCAGAATTCGGAAAAATCATGATGGTTTAGGAAGCACCAAAGATTTCGATTAGGAAATTATTTGATAAATAATGGCTTTTAACTAAACAATTAATCATAACTGCTATGGATAGGCTCATACTTTATATGAGGGGAAACTATCATTATTGCAAAATCGCCAATTTTAGCAATTTTGCAATAAATATCCTTTCACCTATTTGATAGTCAGCGAGATGAAAAATGAGGGTTGATATGATAACTATTTGAAATACAAATAATATTATATCAAATCGTTAACTTTGTTAATTTTGGCATAGAAGTTGCAAAAAATATATTCCGAAAACTTAACGATAAAAAGGAGGTGAATTGAATGACGATCTTTATGTTATTATTTTATCTTTTTATGATGCCTCTGGGGTCAGATCTGATCGAAAAAGTCGTCCAGAGTGATAAGCCTTTGCTAAATCAGAACAAAAAAAGTTTATAAATGAAACATGATAATCAGTATAATCAGTGCTTCAAGTGTTGGAACATCAGAACATCATCATTGGCCGAGAAGAGTAAAAAAGGGGGGCAGGAGTCAGGTATGAAATTTCAGAGCAGGAGAGGTTTTCCCCGCTATTGTGCTGAATAAATACCATAACTCAACTCCTTATATTTAAGTAGAGCTTGGCAACTACTCCCCTAAATTTACGCTGCGTTTTGGTTTCTTTTCCTACCTTAATTTTATCTATGCTTTTGCACTTTTTTTCTGAACCCTTGATTTTACTGGATTTTCTATTAGAGGTAATTTTTAAAGATTTCAAGGCGTTAAGAAATTTCTGCAAAAGTGTAGTTTTATCACCTCATCTTCTTTTTCTCTGTTAATTCGCAGTTTCTGCTATTTCTAGTTTCTGCTACTTCATAGCTTTTACATACTCCATCCGAAATAAATATTGTCAGGGGCAGAATGTTCCCTATCTTTTAGGTGAGGCTCCTTATACTTTTTATTGGAGACTCTTATAATACTCCCTTAATGGGAAAGGCTTGTGCCGCCGAAACTCCAAGGCTATACGGATCGCCTCTTATTTCTCCTTGATGGGCGAGTCGATTGGCGAGGCTTTAGTGGGGAGTGAGTAAAGCATAACCCTCGCCATTGAGGGAGGGGACGAGGTCAAGGAGCCTGAGGATGACCAAGCCCGGGATCTTATCCTCGCTATCGAGGTAGGGACTGCCGGCAAAGTCGAGACGACCAGGAGTGCTCGCTACATCACCCTCACCATCGAGGGAGGGGCGATGAGGGAACATTTGGGCCAGGGAGGTGAATGTTTACTTTTACTTATAAGAATTATAATTTATTGAGAATAACGAGAGGGAAGGTGAGATAGTATGGACAAAAAATTCAAATCCATCCTGATACTTTTAGGAGTCTGGATTGTGGTGAGTTATCCGGTTTTCGTGAGTTTTTCCTTTGCTGGCAATCGTGTTAGCCCAGCGCAGTCAGGGAATAGCAGGGCTTCCTTATTCATGGATATGTTTTCATCCGAGCCGGTCGTTATGCCCGAGGAGATCGTTCCTCTTCCGGAGCTGATTCAGAACATGATTGATAATTTGCCGATGGATACACAAGCCGCTGAAAAGCTCAAGGACGATATCGCTTACTGGGCAACAAAGCAGAGAAACCGTCTGACCTGGTGGCGGGTACACACTATGAGCGACAATTGAGGCTGCCTTTTATCTTGCCGGCTATCACCCTAGATTTTCGACTTACACCTCGATGACCCTGGCGCCAAGAATATCAGAGGTGCCAGGCCGTCGAGGCAGATTAAAAAAGCCTGCTTGATGTATTGACTCAACATGAAGAAAAAAATATTCGTGCGATATATGCTCATTAAGCATAAGCCTTATGATCATTTTTCATACAATAGCCACCTATAAAGATTATATTTCTATAGTATAAAATATAAATACTCAATTATTTATGTAATATTCGGCAAAAAATTTCGCCTTCGGCCAATCGAGAATTGGCATCAAAGTTGATAATATTCTTTGGATACAGGAACAAAATGGAACCCAAATCATGATCTTGCGAAAAGACGCGGTTCAACCTTTATGAACAGCGACAGGTGTTTTCCCTTATAAACCTTGCTAAAACTACATCAAGAGGTGAATAGCATGGCGAGCCAAATGGATATCTTTGTTCGTAAGGCAAAAACGGAAGAAGGTCTGAGGCGGGTTTTTGATATTCGCTGGGAGGGATATAAAAAATATGTAAATAAAAAGGAGGAAGTTATTGATGAATATGATTTTGCCTCAAATGCTACCCTGCTGCTCGCTGAAGACGGGTTTAATGAGCCAGTGGGAACGATGAGAATTCTCGATCGAAGGCATGGGAAAATAGAGCTCGACGAATTTATTGAGGTTGACTCCCTACTTACCGAACATGAAAAGCAGTGTGCAGAGGTAACCCGCTTCTCGTTTTCAAAGCACCTGAAATCAAAATTAATAAAATATTTACTCTGGAAGGCGGTCTTCCGCTATTGCCAAGCCAATCAGATTAATACCTTGCTGATTTCAATGCCTCCCTCTGCTGCCCGCGACTATCAGCGACTGTTTCTCCTGGAAGACCTTGGCCCATCAGGAGTATATCACCATCGGCGATTGGGAAATGCAGAGCACCACACCTTTAAATGTGATATTCCAAGGACCATAGAATTTTTAAGGTCAAGCAAACATCCCCTATACGAATTTTTCTGTACGGACAATCATCCGAATATTAGTATGGACTGATCCTATCCTCATTACTTGACTTGACCATTACTTGATCGCTCATGGCTACCTCCTCATGAGGAGCCCGGAATCAGAGTAATTTTTACCCCTCGATTCCCGCTTTTGGCGAGAAGTGACGGAATGGTGATTTAGCTGACTTTTCACCGAAAATGGCCATAAGCGTACTTGATTACTTGGCTGGAAGGGGAATGTCTAGGCATAAGCTGGGAGGGGAAGACCTCGGTATAAGTAAGGTGAGGTGTAGCTGTTTTTCGTCTGAATAACCGATATAGAGACAGAAATCTTGGAGCATTAATTAAGGATTAGAGCAGTTCCTACAGCATCAAACTCTATTCTGCTTTATGTGAGGAGGCATCGGATGAAAAAAGAAATTCCTATTGAGCTGGCAAATCGACTGATTAATCACGGCCCACTCGTTCTGGTAACCTCACTTTACCGGGACAAAGCCAATATCATACCTGTTGCCTGGCAGACGCCGGTCAGCATCTCTCCCGCTCTGGTGGCTATTTCCGTGAACCAGAATTCACTTTCAGCCGAACTCATTGACCAAGGAGAGGAGTTTGTCATCAATGTGCCGCCGGTAAGTCTCCTTGACAAGGTAAGATTCTGCGGAGCCTATTCAGGCCGGGAAGTAAATAAATTTGACCAGACAGGTTTGACCCCCTTGAAGGCTAGGATGGTTAAACCATCGCTGATCGAAGAATGCATAGGACATATTGAGTGTCAACTCTATGGCAGACATACCGTAGGGGACCATAAACTCTTCATCGGTGGGGTGGTGGCAGCCTCGGTTGATGAGGATAAATTTGATGGCTACCTGAGAGCCGAGATGAAAGAGGCAAAAACACTCCATCATCTTGGGGGAAGCTACTTTCTGTCTTCAGGCGATCTTGTGCCCCTTACCTGACCATCTTGGGCCACTTACCTGACCAACATAAGGGCCAGATATCTGATCGTTTGCCTTGCTTATGTTGTTTGCCTGGCTTAGGCAAGGACTTCCCTTACCTGACAAGGGGGTAGGGAGGGAACATAAAGCCTTCTCTAATAGCTACAAGACGCAAAGCCTTCAATAGCCACCCAAAGGGCAAGGGCAACTTACAAAGGCCCCTATCTGGAGACAAGGGGGTAGGGAGGGAACATAAAGCCTTCTCTAATAGCTACAAGACGCAAAGCCTTCAATAGCCACCCAAAGGGCAAGGGCAACTTACAAAGGCCCCTATCTGGAGACAAGGGGTAGGGGAATTCGCCTACCGAACACTTTTTACTGACCAGCGTTGCAGCTAGCCTTATTCTTAAAAAATGTGTTCGGTAATGAGTTTTACTTTTCGGTAATGAGTTTTACTTGTAGTTAGTTTTACTTATCGGAATTTATAAGAGGCCCGCAAACTGGGCTGCGGGCCTCAAATAAGGGATCTTCATCATTATTGCATCATTTATTGATTGATTAATTGAACCATTAACATTGCGTTAAATCATTGCATAAAATCATCGCATCGCGGCCAAAAGCTCACTGCAGGCCTGTGCGCACCGCAGACAGCTATCGGCACATATGCGGCAATAGCCTTGTTTTTCAGCATGTTTCTGGCATTCCTGACCACAACTCTGGCAGGCCACTATGCAGGTCTGGAGCTGGCTGCGCATGACCTCCATCGGAGTTTCGGTCAGCCGGGAGAGTAGCCTTGTGGTTGTGTTACAGACATCTGCACAATCTGTACTCAGCCGAATGCAAACCGTGAGCGTCGGATCCTTTTCTCCAACACAGGCATCAGCACAAGTAACACAGGTCCGGCTGCATTTGCACGTTTCATGAATGGCCACGATCAGCTCATCCTTGTATGGTTCCACTGTCTGTCGGTAAGGATGAGCATCAATCATCTTCTCAATCTGCTGAGGACAGCCATCTGTGCCATTAGCGGCCTTTACTGGGGTCAGGGTGCTGACTCCCAGGAAAACACCGATCACGACCAGAAGTATCCAGCCAGCAATCATCCACGTTTTACTATCCTTCATAATTAAATCCTCCTTCTTAGTTGTTATTGCCTAGTTTGTTATTGCCTATCAACTAGGCTTATAATCTATAAAAAAAGTATTAACTTAAATTATAATCGGCAAGAATAATTAAAATATGGCAGGATGATAAACTTAGTGGTTCTTTAGCTAAGTGCGTAACAGAAGGTAGGGTGGGGGGTAAAACCTACCCCTACGTCTAGGGGCGGCCCAAAGGTCCGCCAAGCTTGCGCACTTTGTTAGCGAAAAGACCGCTTAGGCTGGAAAAAATGTGGCCTAATGAGCTATCTTGACCTTAGGGTCTGGATGAAGCAGCCAAGCTGCCACTTGCCTTCTTCGCCGACAGTGATACCGAAAGAAGGCGACTCGCAAGGCTTCAACCCGCTTTCTTTGCCCCAGCCGGTGCTGTTCCCAAACTTAAGATACCACCAGTAAGATCCACCGCTGGCCTGTCCGTTATTAGTCTGGTCCAGCACTTCTCCCTTGCTCCCTGAAAGCAGGGTGGTTATCAGACGATATTCTTCTCCGGGCCCGGTCCGCAGCTCAAGACCGTAATCAGACATGACCTCTACGCACTCACCGACACTGAATCTGTTTGAGGCCGTCTCAGGGGGAAGTTCCTCAACCGTAACTCCCTGATAGTAATAGGTGAGAATCCTTCGGTAATCAATACCCTGACTGGCCATAGCCTGAGCGCCTCGCTGACACATGCCAACCCCATGACCGTAGAGGAAAGAATAGCCGCAGCCGCACCAGACGCTGCGGCAATAAGGCAAAAAGCTAATCCACACATCCTCAACATTGCGAGTGTGCCCATCACAGTGAGCAAAATAGTAGGCTTCAATAATGCTCCCGGCATAGGTCGCGACCACTCGGCGGGTATCAATCACTGCCTGATCCGTATCAGCATAATGCCTTGATGACCAGGATTGGCAGTGGGTCGTAGTGCAGACATCCGCTCCCTGAGCGGCATGGCGAACCTGTGTTACTGCATAGCAGCGGGCAGCTACAGCCTGAGCCTTCAGGGCCTCTTCCGGCCATCCTGTGGCCATCTCCCTGGGGAGAACCCCTTTTAGATATTCCTCTAGATCCATGATCTCGACCCGACCATCCGGCATCAGAACCCTGATCGTAGCCGGAAGGGAAGCTCTATCTCTGGTGGGCAGAACAAATCCATGCAGCCTTGACCAGGCATCCAGCTTTTCAACCCGCGCCCCCGATTGTTGTCCGCCGAGCATAAGCTTTGAATCGATAATTTTTCGCTGCCAGGGAGTAGGATTTTTGAGCACCATCTCAAAGTCAAGCCGAGTCAGCTTACCCTCAAAGACTCGCTGAAATGTCTCTGACATCTCGGTATAGCCTGTGGCCTGAACGCTGACCTCATAATATCTGCTTCCACCAGGGTGAGTGTTTGGCGGAGCACTCAGTCGATATCTTCCTTCAGAATCGGTAACGGTTGAGCAGCCAAGAGATTTGATACTCACTACCGCCGCGGCGATCGGCTCCTGTGAGCACAGGTCAACTACCCTGCCCTGAAAGCCAGATTCAGAGGCTAGGGCGATGAAGCTGCCTATTAGTTGGCTAGATAAGATAGGCGGCAGGATGACGATTGAGATGATGATTGAAATGGTTAGGGTAGCGGTGATCAAAGAGGGCTTAAGATCAGACCACAAAAGGCAACACGGGCCTACTCTAAGCGGCTTGACTGCCAGCTTGAGCGGCAAGGTCGATACTCTTTGAGAATCACCCGAAATCTCCATAGAGAGTGGTCTCTTTTTCACCTTTTTATGGCTTAAATCGTAGACTCTTGAGCATAAGATCAAAAATATCCCTATATTTTTGCTCCCCGGATGGCTCACAGGAGAAGAGCTGATAGGTAAAGCTCCCATTGGTCAGCCAGACATTGACATAGGAGGCATTGCCCGAGGGCTCATGCCAGATGGCCTGCTGGTTGGCTATGGTTATGGCTCTGCCGGCAAGAAGTGCCGGATGATTAGGGTTTTCTCTCATCAGCCAGTCTCTAATGGCTAGCTTGCGGGGATTGTCCCAGACGATGAGGCTACAGAAAAAGGAGCGGTTCTGTGGCTGATCGTAATCTTTAGCTGGACTAAAGTCAGTATGCTGGAGAATGTGCCGGATGGGGATGCCTGGGGTGTTTTGATTTTCCTCACGCACATGCCAGGTACCTGGATAGTGAATCTGGTAGCCGTAGTGGTCATTGGTATATATCTTCCAGTCAGATGGAAATTGGGCTAATTGTACGGCAAGTATAGCTGTTTTAGCTTTGCCTAAACAGCCGCTGGCAGCCTGCCGTGGTGGCGCAGGCTGGCAAAGGCAGCCTCCTGCGCCACTGCCACCCAGACAGATGGTTAGGATAGTCAGGATGAGGAGCCTTCTGCTCATTCTGGCAGCAGCTTGAAAAATCAGCTCTTTTGGCCACAGAAAATATTGCTTGCTTAGTTTAGGTAGTTTTTTTCTTTTAGGCATAGTTTTTCTTTTTAGGCATCATCTCTTTCTTTACTCTTGGGTACTTTCTTTACTCTTGAGTATAGGATAGGACAGGGCTTTTGAATTCTTCAAAAACCACACCGAAAATATCCTTTAAAAAGGTCTCTTTGTCAAGCTGAAATTGGCTACTTGACACTATTTTTTTCACATACTCACTTTTTGCTTCATGGTTGCAGAAATTTCTTAACGCCTTGAAATCCCTGAAAATTATCTCTAATAGCCAATCCATTAAAATCAAGGATTCGGAGAAAAAGTGCAAAAGCATAGGTATATCAGACACCATTATCAGACACCATAAACCCTCAAGGTATATCAGAACCATAAACCCTCGAAGGGGCTTAGCTCTTATTAGGGTTATGTTTCTCAATGGTAGCTAATAAATAATAGCAAATCCGGTAACGCTCATGGCCATTTTCAGTGAAAGGGCAGCTAAATCACCATTCCGTCACTTCTCGCCAAAAGCGGGAATCGATGGGTAAAAATTACTCTGATTCCGGCTCCTCATGAGGAGGTAGCCATGAGTGTCCAGTAAAATCAAGGGCTCGGAGAAAAAATGCAAGAAACATAGTTTCTGGACAATTAGGGAAATAATTTTTCAGAATTTATTGCTACCCCGTACCGACAAGAAAGGTATGGACATCGTAAGCCTGCAACCGCAACAGCGGCTGAGCCAAACGGAATTTGAGCCGATCGAGAACCAAGATGAGGCGGGCCGATCATTTTCTCGCTATACATGTGCGATCTGCAAGCAGGAAGTTACCTTAACCCTTGCCGATCTGATCAAAAATCGCCGCTCCACCACTTCTGGGCCAGGTGTAGGATCGTTCTACCGAGCACTTTTCGACTGTAGCACCTCCCCTCAGGAGAAGGAACATTTAGAATCGAGAGACTCAAAGAAAAAGGAGAATAAAATCTTTCACTATGATTTTCACTGCCCTGGCTGCCATCAGCCAGTTAGGATAGAGTATGCGATTCATCCCGCTTCTCCTCAACCCTCATCTTCATCATCTTCGGGCCGATCTCTAGTGCGCCTGATGCGGGTTTGGGAAATCGTTCTGCCTAAGTTCCCCTCGACAGAGGAACTTTTGGGCCGGATGAGGCAGGTGATTGAGGTTTTCTATTCGCTCTCTCTTGGCCACTCTGCCTCAGCCTTTCCCACCCTTTGGTTGGTAGCCTTGATTCTCTCTCCCCTCCCCTCAGATAGCCTGGAGGATATAGTCAGCATATTTTTTCAGGAAAAGCCAAAACTCGATTCCATAATCGGCTGGAGCTTTGCCTGGGAATGGATCGATGAGCAGCAGGCATCGTTAGTGCGGGAGCAATTTTCTGTTTGGCTGGCTATGATTCTAAAGTTTAATCACGCCACAGAATCAGCCGCAGTCAGCATGTTGAAGACGGCTGATTTGCTGCAAAACTTGGGGCTGGCAAAAAAACCTGAGACTTTGGCTTTGGCTTTGGCCCTGACCCTGACTGGCTGCTCAGAGGAAAAGATCTGCTCCTGCATACGGGATGTGGCCCGGTTGAAGAAAAGCGAGCGCTTTTGCTTAACCAGGTCAGATCCGGCCTGGGATGCTCTGCTCATGATGGTTTTGGCTGACAACTCCTGGTCGCTGCGGCAGATTCGGCCAATCAGCCGGATTTTGGAAAGAAGAAATTACCTCCTTTCAGAGCGAGATCGCAGGTTGGCCTCTTTACTCCTTTGCCTGCAAGGGCGGCAAAACCCTCAAGGGTGTGTTGAGCGCTTCACCGAACTAGCCGAAGCCTTCAGCCATGCTTTGGCCAAACAGGAGGAATCACTAGTTGATCCGGCTTTCTTTCCTGCCAGTGGGCACCCTTTTCAGAATATTGTTCTCTCCTTTCTCAATGAATTCTCCCCGGCCTTTCCCTTTGACTCCTGCTGCTTTTTGCCCGTAGCTCTCCTTGCTGCCTCATCCTGGGAGGCAGAGGATCTGGCTAGAGAAAGCATCGGTCTGTATCACTATCTTCGAAGCTATCGGAAATTCATAAACCCAGCCCTGTCATTCTGGCTATCCACCTGGCTTGTCTTTTCTGCCTGGGAGGGTGGAATTTGTCCCAATGTCCTGCTGTTTTGGTTCATGGCCAGTGTTATTGCTGCCCCTACTTTCCAATTCCAGGAAGAGCCCTCTTTGCTAATCCCTTTCCATCGCGGCTAGATTCTTTCCTTATCTCACCTTATCTCACATAAATCTTATCTCACCTCAATCTCATCCCAGGCGGCAACTTTTAGCCAGGATGATGGAAAAGATAAGGGCCAGGGTAGGACTCATCAGCCAACCCAGCACAATCTGGAAGAGGCTGCTTAGGCTAAGGAGCCTAAAGTTTTTCATCAAGCCTATTCCAAGGACAGCTCCGATAGCTGCCTGGGATATGGAAACCGGCACCCCGATCAGGGCAAAGATGTGGAGAGTCAAAGCCACTGACAGGAGCAGGACCAGGGCGGAAAAAGAATCCATCAGGAGTATCCGGCTAAAAAGAGTGTGCATCACTCCTCGACTGAAGGTTAGAGAGCCAAGAGCGATGCTCAAGCCCCCGATCAGGGTAGCTTGGGATAGAGTCAGCAGGCCAGCCTTGAGGAATAATCCTGTGGCATTGGCCACATTATTAGCCCCAAGAGAGTAGGCACTATAGCCGCAGATCAAAAAAAGTGCCCAACGCATGAGCTGATCGTATTTGAGAAAGTGAAGATTCATTATAAACAATAGCCGACTCAGGATTAGGTAAGCAATACCCCCAATGAACAGACCGCCAACTGGAGTCAGGAGCCAGCAGATCAGCACCTTTCCCAGCACTCCCCAATCCATCTGACCGCAGAGCATACCGATTCCCAAAACTCCTCCTACCAGAGCCTGTGAGGCGGATACTGGAAGGTGCAAAAGGGTTAAAATGCCTACAGTCATGGCTGCGGACAGGCAGGCCACAAAAGCACTATTGCCCGTTTGGCCCGTTAAGCTGCCGAGAGTCCTCATTCCTGCTTCGCCTCCTATTAAGGCTCCAAGGAGAATGCAGACAGCGGAAAGTAAGGCCGCAGCCCGATAGGAAATCATATGGCTTGAGACTGCGGCTCCGACCGTCTTGGCGGCATCATTGACCCCAAGAGCCCAGCCTAGAAGAATTCCAGCTACAAGTTTAATCATCGAATTTCGTGAGGCCTTGCCAGGATTGATTGGCGCCGGTTAAGTATAAGTCTATTTTGGTCATATAAGTCTCTTGGCGGCAATGATATTCAATCGGTCGGCTGCATCCTCAGCCCGGTCCGAAATATTTCCCATCTCGATAACCAGCTCCTTCAGAAGAATCTTTTCCCCCATCGGAGCTGAGCTTGAAAAAATTTTTCGAATCAGCCCCCGCTCGATTGCATCTGAGGCCCTTTCTTTAATCCCGATCTCGGCAGTGAATTTTCTGACCTCCTTGAGATTATCAAAGAGTGAGCGGACGGCCCCGGCCACCTGGCCAAAGGTTTGAAAATTGACTTTGGCTAGTTGCTGAAAATCCTCCTTGAAGCAGGCAGGAATGTGCAGGTATTCGGTATCAATCTGTAGGATCACTGACTGAGCCTTGTTGGGAATCTTGTCCACGGACTCAAGAATCCCTAGAATATCCCCACGGGATTCTGGTATCAAGGCCTTTTCATATAGGGTAAGCTCTATCTTTCGGCGAAGATCATCAGCCTCGGCTTCGGTCTGGTTGATCTGATCGACAAATGGCTGTAGGGTCTCGCAATTTTCATCTTGCAAATAAGCCAAAAAGGCGCTCAGGAAGGTATCCATGCAGGCCGATGCTTTGGCCAAATACGAATCGATCATTTCCAGAAGATAATGTTTTTTGGAAAAAAATATGGGCATCAGTATATATATCCTTGTTCTTTAAACTTGCGATTATAATTTTTTCAAAACCTAGCTTGATTTGTTGATTACAACAGACTTATCTTGCCTAATAAACAAGGTTTTTTCAACTATTTTCTTACTTAAAATTTACCAATCTCGGATCTTGGGGTGCTCTTGAAGATTGACATTCAATTTTGTGTATGGTATATTTTTGATTTTAAATCATCTACTAAACTTTATATATAAATTTGATCAATAGACACTAGCTTTCATTCCTCAAAAACGAAACAACCGTCTTGCGATGATTTCCACCCCAGCGGGATGAGAGCTGAATGCTTATTGCGTGTCAAGATGGACATATACCCTTGTCGTTCCTCCCCAGGGGTGGGAGCTGAATTTACGCCGGTCATGGCGAAATATATGGCGCCGGACGTTCCCTCCCCAGGGATGGGAGCTGAATGCGGGCCGGGGCATCCGGCAGGGCTGGCCATCGCGTTCTTCCCCAGGGGGGGAGCTGAATGCCGCGGCAGCCATCGTTTTGATATCCGCAACCCGTTCCTCCCCAGGGATGGGAGCTGAATGCGGGCCGGGGCATCCGGCAGGGCTGGCCATCGCGTTCCTCCCCAGGGGGGGGAGCTGAATGCCGCGGCAGCCATCGTTTTGGTATCCGCAACCCGTTCCTCCCTAGGGGGTGGAAGCTGAACATCGACCGAGAGGGCGAAAGCGAGCAAGTTTTCCGTTCCCACCTCAGGGTGGAAGCTAAGAAGGGGTTGCAGCACTCTGGTTTAAGGGGGCCCTGGATATAGCCAAGAATTTCTGGCCTCAGAAAAGTCGCACTAGATTGGCAGGTTTCAAAGCATCCAGGGATAAATAACACATAGTCCAAGATGTTAACTTACACAGGGGAAATTTACTGGGTGAATTCATGGTAAAAAAATTGGTAAGATTTTTTAGTTCCTTAAAATTGACTATCTCTCTACTCATTATTTTAGCTCTAACCTCAATTATCGGGACCTTAATTCAGCAGCAGCAAAATCCAGCTATCTATGTTCAGCAGTTCGGTAAATCAACTTATCAGATTCTCAAAATATTGGGTTTTTTCGACCTCTATCATTCATGGTGGTTCATAACTCTATTGGCCCTCTTGGCCTTGAATCTACTGGTTTGTTCCCTTCGGAGGCTGCCGCGAGATCTTAAGCTTATCTTATCACCCAAGGTGAAAATCACTGATAATGAGCTTAAGTCGCTAAGACCTCAGGAAAAAATTTCCACTAACCTGCCCTCTGTCGATCAAACCCTTGAAGTCGTACTCACCGCTCTGAAAAAGGGTGGATTCGGCTGTCATCACAAGGTAAAAGATGATGGGGGGGGATGGTACCTTTTCTCAGAAAGAGGCAAATTGGGCCGTCTCGCTTTCCATATCACTCACCTTAGCATTATTATTATTTTTGCCGGAGCAATCATCGGGGCAGCCAAGGGATTTAAAGGCTTTATCAATATTGTTGAGGGAGATAAGGGAAAGTTTATTACACTCCAGTCAGGGGGACAGGGTACGCGGGAGCTTGATTTTGAGGTCGAATGTAAGAAGTTTGAGGTAATCTATTATCAGGATGCAGCCGGAAATCCTACCAATCGGCCAAAAGATTACAAAAGCCTATTGGCGATTCATGATCATGGGAGGGAGGTCTTAGCCAAAGAGATTGAGGTTAATAGCCCACTAAATTACCATGGAATCTACTTCTATCAATCCAGTTTTGGTGAGATCCCTCGCTTGACCATTACCGTAAAAACTAGGCAAGGAGAGCCAATTGGCAGTTTTGATGTCTGGGAAGGTGGATCATTCCGCTTTTCTGACCAAAATGGCCAACAGACTCAGGTTACTCTACTGAGATATTTTCCAGACTTCTACATGAATCAAAATGGTCAGGTTGACAGCAGGTCAAATGTCCCGAACAATCCAGCCGCTTTTCTTGAAATAAAACCAGCAAACGATCAGCCCCAGCAAACCTGGGTCTTTTACCGCTTCCCCGATTTTCCCCATGCCGGGCAAACAGACTACCGCTACTCTTTAACCTCGATCAATTCGGGGAAGAAATTCACCGGCCTTCAGGTAGTGCGGGACCCAGGCGTGCCCCTGGTCTGGACCGGATGCATCATTCTGATCATCGGGATTATCGTGCTCTTTTCGGTCCCTCATGAGCGTCTTTGGGTAGTCATTGCGGATAAAGGATCGGGCCAGGAGATTACGATTGTTGGCAACACTAATAAAAATAAACTTTCTTTTCAAGGCAGATTCACTCAGATTGTTACCAATTTGAAAAGCGATCTTGCCGATAGGACAAAATAGGTATCATAATTTAGGAGGAAACGAAAGTTATGCTTGGGCTCAGCTCGAAATTTTTCGGAGCGGCAATGATTATCTACATTATTGCCACTCTCGTTTATCTAACCTACTTAGTCATAAAAAATGAAAAAATTGGCCACTTAGCTACCCTGACCACGCTCAGCGGTTTAATTATCCATACGACTGCTCTAGGTTTAAGGACAGCAGCTTCCTATCAACAAGGTATTGGCCAGCCTCCTTTCACCAATCTATATTCTTCAATGGTCTTTTTTTCCTGGGCCATTATCTTAACCTACCTTATCTTGGAATTTAAATTCAAACAAAAAGCAATTGGAGTCTTTGTAACTCCCATTGCCTTTATCCTCCTTGCAGTTACTACCCTGCTTTCGAATCAGATCGAGCCGCTGGTGCCTGCCTTGCAGAGTAACTGGCTTCTTTCCCATGTAGTAACCTGCTTTTTCGGCTATGCAGCCTTTGCTGTAGCCTGTGGGATCAGTATTATGTATTTAGTTAGAGTCCATTATGAGGAAAAAGGAATAGGACAGGGGAGCGTACTGAAGATTCTGCCTTCTGCCGAGCTCCTAGATGAGCTGGCCTATAAAGCTATCGTTATCGGCTTCCCTTTTTTGACCATCGGCATCATTACCGGCGCGGCTTGGGCAAATTATGCCTGGGGAACTTACTGGAGTTGGGATCCGAAGGAAACATGGTCTCTAATTACCTGGTTTGTATATGCTGCCTTTCTCCATGCCCGTTTTGCCGCCGGATGGAAGGGTAAAAGAACCGCTATTCTGTCAATTGTTGGGTTCTTGTTCGTGCTGTTCACCTATTTAGGGGTAAGTTGGCTCCTGCCAGGGCTTCATAGTTATGCATAACTAGACTAGCTATGTATATATGCGTACGTATACGGTTATAAATATGCTTATAAAATAGCAAGCTCTGATTGGCTGTTTTTCTGAAACTCCCCGGCCCAACAAACAGCAGCAAGAAAAATATTTGAATTTGAAGTGTGGGGGACCATCTCAAGTGAAAAAACAGGCCCTGATTTTCGGAATGTGTTTCTTAATCGGAGTGTGTTTCTTAATCTGTATTACTGCTCAAAAAGCCTTAGCTTCTTTATCTGCCTGGAATTTCGATATCGATTTATCCTATGAGAAAACCGACGAAACCCAAGTCGGCAAGCCTCGCCTAACAACCCATGACTTCAGACAAGAATATCAAATCAGGCATAGCAATTCTCTTTCTAAGGAAACGAAGATGGAAGGCGAGCTCAAAGCCCGATTTGAGCGGGAGTGCAATCACGGCTCATCAGATAGGCCAGACACTACCCTCAATGAGCCCTATGCAAAATTTCAGCTCAGGTCTCGACTTTACGATTTTGGAGCAGGATACAAAGAGTCTGAGCAGAAAACCAGCTTCAAGCTTCTGCAGAACGAAGGATTCGTTGATTTCAAACTGCAACCTGAGTCACTCCCTGAACTTAATATAAAATATGATTTCTCCGGTGAGGCCAAATCTGGAGACCCTGAAACGTACCTTCACCATATTTCCCTAAGCTCTATCTATAGCCTCCGAGATTTTTTCAAGCTCCGATTTGGCTATGAAGGCGAAGTAACCGATTATCGAACGAATAAAAGAACAGGAGCCAGAGGGCATGACATAAAGGAAGGAAACCTCTTTGGCCAGCTCACTTTAAAACATTTTCTCCTAGCCAATAAACTTAGATTTGACCTCGACTACAAGGTAGAAAAAGAAGGTGAAAAAAACGAGCAGGACCCCAATACTAATTCCAGCAGCAAATGGACATGGGCCAATGATCGGATCATTCAGACCGCGATCACCAAGCTTACCTATAAGCTTACCTCAGCTACAACCTTAAGTGCTTATTATGAAAATGAGCATACGGATAATAAACAGACCGAGGAAGGGAAGAGAAATCAGGGTGAGCAGGCAGATATCTTCAGGATGGATATCTCACAGGTAGTCTCTTCTTTTATCAGAGTCTTCGGCAAATACCGATCTGAGGAAAATAAAGATGAAAGGGAAAGTGAAGTAATCAATAGCTATGATGCTGAAATCCAGGCCGATCCTCAAAAGTGGCTTAATCTTTCGGGAAAGGTGAAAATTGAATCCAGGGATGTCGATCATTTCACCGATAACAGTCAGGATAGAAAAGAGGATACTCAGACTGCTGAAGGCTCCTGGAGGGCAGACCTGCCTCAATTACTTAAAGCGAGAAACACCTTTGACCTCAAGCTGGTAAGGGAGAAAGAACAAGGCCAAGACAGCTTTCAGGAGGAGCAGTACCGATGGAGACTTCAGTTGACTCCACTGGCCAATCTCGATTTGACTCCTGAGTACACTATCTCTCACGAGGAAAACTTCCGAGAGGGGAATCCCCTCCTCCCACGAGATAAAATTACCCGTGAGTTCAAAACAGTCATTGCCTACGGATTACTTCTCTCTCCACGACTTAAAGCTGACCTCTCCCATTCCCTGAGTAGAAAATGGATCACAGAGAAGCCAGGCAGTCAGCAGAACGAAGAAAACAATGACGATAGCAAACTTGACCTCAGGTTTACTCCTACTCAAAACCTCACCCTTTCCACCCAAATTATGCGACAAGATAAGCGAACGATCGACAATGGATATTTGACCAGGGATGAGGTGGACACCTCATATGCCTTCAACTATGACTGGCGATTTGATCCATTTACTTGGAGCTCAAGCTTCAAGTATGATGATCGCAAACACAAACCGGAAAGTGAAGGTGATACGGAAACAGCGGAATCAAAACTCACCTATAAGTTCAGGAATTATGATTTCACCACCAATTATAAATATACGAAAACCTATTCACTAGATAATGATAAAGAACACAGAATTGAGCTGCAAGTGCGGGCCTATTATTAATCAAGTACTAATCAAGTATTGATCGAGTGTGCAGGCCTATTATAATGCAGGCCTATTATTAAGGTAAATAAGATCATCATGATGATTGGGCAACTTTTTATCTTTTTATAATAACTACACTTTTGCAGAAATTTCTTAGCGCCTTGAAATCCTTGAAAGTTACCTCTAATAGCAAATCCAGTAAAATCAAGGCCTTGGAGAAAAAGTGCAAAAGTATAGTAATAAGTCTTTATCTTTTTATAATGGTAACTTTATAATGATAACTTTTTATGATGATAACTTTTTATGTATGTATGATTGAAGTATGATTGAATTTTAACCTGCTGTAAGGAGGAAAAACTCATGAACCACCTCGCCAATCCAAAACTTCGCTCAGTCTACATATTCGCCTTAAGCGGAATATTGCTCCTTATGTCCGCTGGCTGTTCCAAGCATGAAAAAACGGCTGTCTTTTCAAAACCGGCTATCAGCTCCGCTACCATCTTGTATTCACCATGGAATCCGACCAAAAAGGTTTGTGTCCTACCCTTTGATAACATAAGCACCGGTAAGGAGCAGGATGTCAATCACCTGAAAGTAATGGAAATATTCCTCACCGAACTATTTTCAGCCGGCATTTTTGAAGATATCGTCGATCCGATTCAGGCCAATGCCGCCCTAGGCGGAATGCGTATCCGAAAACCAGACTCTCTGGACAAAGAGACGATCAAAGCCTTGGGAGACAGGCTGGGAGTAAAATATCTGATCCTAGGTACGGTAACCGATTATGACTATGGGAAAAGCAAAGAGAGTGCCGCTCAGGTTGGCTTAAGCGTCCGGATGATCGATGTCGATACTGGCAATATTCTCTGGACAGGGAATTCTTATAAAAGCGGCGATAAATCAATGGGCAGGATTTTCGGCTTCACCAATGGTCCTAACACCTCACAACTCAGCAAGGCGGTATGCCAGGAAATAATTTCCTCTCTCAAGCAGCAGATTCAAAAGAGCAGCAAATTGATCTCAGCCTGGAAAGCTCAGCATCCCCAGGAAAGCTCCAAAGAGAAGGTGGTAACTACAGTAGAAGATTCTGTTGAAAAGAGGCGATAATACTACCATGAGTAGGGTTATGTCTAAAAGATTCAAAATCATAATATTAAAAACATTCAAAAATAGGCCTCGACGGACAAAATTCTGCCTAGGGATTTTCTGCATCATCTGTTTGCTGCCTTTTCTGGTTAACGCTCAAAAAGCCGCTAAGCCCCAGCAGGCGGCATCTGATCATGGAGGAGGGCAGACGGTGAGCATCAAGCTCGCGGCGAAAGCCACCAGGCCACAGGCTGAGGCGGGCGCCGCCAGGCCGCAGGCTGGGGCGGTAGCTGCTCAACCACAAGCTGGGGAAGGCGCCGCCAGGCCACAGGCCGGGGTAGGAGCCACTGGGCCACAGGCTGGGGTGGGAGCCGCCAAACCACAGGCGGAAGCGAAAACCACCGGGCCGCACGGGTCGCAGGCTGGGGTGGTAGCCGCTAATGTGAAAAACCTTGCCCCCGCAGCCCAAGCAGCCCCAGCAGCCCAAGCAGTGCCTTCAGCTCCAGCCACCCCCTCAGCCGTACCTTATGAGCAGCAGCAGCTTAACCCGCCTCCTGAAAAAGACTCTGCGGCTGCCGCTGCTGTCGAAAAAGAGGCTCTGCCTGCCGCTGCTGAAAAAACCCCGCCGGCTGAAAAGCCCCTGTCGGCTGAGAAAACCCCACTGGCTTCACCTGCTGCCAGCAATGAGAGCGAGCCCTTGCCGCCAAAAGAAAGCAGCCCCATGCCGCCTCCGCCTCCGGCCGCACCTGCAGAACCTGCACCTGCTGGTGAAAAAGGGGCATTGTCTTCACCTTCTTCTCAGCCAGATTCGGCTTGGCCGCTAAAAAAGGATTCTTCTTCGACTCAGTCCTCATCTCCTGAGACAGGGGGGACGAAAAAAAGGCTAGGGTATCATCACTACAGTTATGAATCATCCTTTGGCAGCTCTGGCCTAGGAAGAGGCTCTTTCGATCACCCAGTAGCTATAGCTGTAGATAGCCGTGACAATATCTACATCGTAGATCAGGGGAATAACCTCATTCAGAAATTCAGCAAGGATGGTGAATTTATCTGCGAGTGGGGAAAGCGTGGCACAAACCCCGGTGAATTCGATTCTCCCTCAGCCATTGCTATCGACAAGTATGATAATATCTATGTGGTTGATACGAATAATAATCGTATTCAAAAGATCAGTCAGGATAAATCTTCCAGCCAGCCCACGTTTACGGTTTTCGGCGCCCTAGGCTCTGGCGAAGGGAAATTTCAAACCCCAACCGACATTGCTATCGGCGATAATGAGAGTCTATATGTAGTCGATTCAGGAAACAGCCGAATACAGAAATTTGACCGTGAAGGGAAATTTTTGAAAGAATTCGGAAGCTACGGCTCCTGCCGGGAATGCTTTATGGCTCCCTCACGGATTGCCTATGACCCGACCGGCTTTGGGTATCTATATGTCCTAGATCAAACCCGCAAAGGCTTTGTGCTGCACAAGATTGACACCAACGGAAGATTCCTGAAAACCCTTGATGTAGTCTTCCAGCAAAAAGAATTCCCCATAACCAAACCAGCTCGCCTCTATTTCGATTCCGATGGTTTTCTGTATATTGTGGATCAAGGGAAAGGTGCGGTTTACAAATTCAATACCGAGGGCGAATTCATCCAAAAAATCGGCGATCCATCTTCCAGAGAAGCTGCCCTGGACACACCCCAGGCAATAGTCCAGGATTCTAATAAAAGGCTTCTGATTATAGATTCAGGCAGTAATCGAGTTAAAATTTTTGACCAGATGTAACCATTTTTCTCTATTCTGTGCGCCTAGTTTAGGCTCTAATAATACCTCATAAACACAAGCTATCCGGACAAGCTATCCGGCTCTCTCCTCTCTCCAGGGAGAGGGCCGGACATCTCCAGCTATAGGGCCGGACAAGCCTTTGGGCACTATCTCAGGCGGCGATCTCCTCTCCCCCCAGGGGAAGGGCAGGATCTCCCGGAGCACTTAGGCCGTACTCATCCATGCCTCTTCTCTCTCCAGGGAGAGGGCCAGGCATCTCCAGCGAGAGGGCCGGATGTAGCTGTCCACAGAATCCCCCCTGAAGGTCTTGAAAGTCTAAATTTTTTTTGCTAAGTACGAGAGCAGATACAATTACCCAATCAATCGCAGGGACGGCCCCTGTAGTCGCCAAAATTGCGCTCTTTGTTAGCGAAAAGACCAATAAATTACACAATAAATTTTAGAGGTGGACCTTGTGTCTGCCCAAGTTGTGCATTTTTTAGCGAAAAAACCACTAAAAAACACCTCCAAACACACCAATGTTATTGACAAGGCTGATGGATTAATCAAAGAAGAATATGCCCATCAATCCCACTGCCTAAAAATCTTATCTTGATGTTCTGACCTTACCTAGCCATGAGCCTAAACAACCTGGGCGCTTGTCAAAGCAAATTGGGCCAGCATAAGGAGGCTCTAGCCTCAGCAGAAGAAGCATTAGATATTTACTGGCCTTACTTTGAGAGATATCCGGCTGCTTTTGCTAATAATGTCAAGATAGTCCTTATCAATGTACTCCGATTTTTAACAACATTAGGGCAGCCACCAACCAAACAATTTCAGGAACGCCTTGAAATCTTTAAAAATTACCTCTAATAGAAAATCCAGTAAAATCAAGGGTTCGGGAAAAAGTGCAAAAGCATAGAACACGAAATAATAAAGATTAGGCCTCTGCCAATCTTCAGCCCTGAGCCCCGCCCATCTTCAGCCTTCTTGTCTTGGCTTTGTGCGCTCCCTCCGCTGGCGTTCCCTTCTTTGAGCTATCGTCGTGAGCTATCGTCGGATCAAGGCGAGCATCTCCCTGACTGCCTGCTCCAGACCAACAAAAACGGCCCGAGCCACGATGTTGTGTCCGATATTGAGCTCTTCGATCTCCTCGATAGCTACAATGGGGACAACATTCCGGTAGGTCAGATCATGGCCGGCATTGACTCCCAGGTTCAGCTTCCTGGCCAGCTTGGCTGCCTGCCGGATGCGCTCAAGCTCCTCTTGCTGATGGGCTGGGGTCTTGGCTGCGGCATAAAGGCCGGTATGGAGCTCAACATAGTTAGCCTCGATCTTGCGGGCCAGTTTTACCTGGATCAGGTCAGGATCAATGAATATACTAACCGGAATACCTGCTTCCTGAAGGGTTTTAACCCGCTGAGCCAAAATGTCTTTCTGTCGATCAATATCTAACCCACCCTCAGTAGTTACCTCATTTGGTTTCTCCGGCACCAGGGTAACCATATCAGGCTTGATAGCCAAGGCGATATCGATCATCTCGGGCTCAGCGCACATCTCAAGGTTGAGCCGAGTCTGGACGATTTCCCGCAGTAGCCTAAGGTCCCGATCCTGGATATGCCGCCGATCCTGCCGAAGATGAACGGTAATACCATCTGCACCGGCCAGCTCCACGATTACGGCCGCGGCAATCGGGTCAGGCTGGATCGTTTTTCTTGCCTCACGGATATTGGCTACATGGTCGATATTAACTCCTAATCTGGTCATGCGCTGTTCCTCCTTCCATTTTACCTATTTTTAACCTGAGTTCGATATAATTTTGATGAAAATTACTTGGCAAATCAAGAACATAAGTATTTAGGCCATTGAGAAACCTAAAGTAAAGACTCTAATAAGAGTACAAATGGTTAACATAAGCTCATAGATTATAAATAAAATCCCTATCAATCCTTTGGCATCCTGATGGGATTGTTTCTAAATTAAGGCCAGTAGTGAATTCTTTATGTCGAACTCAGGTTATTATAGATTAAAGTGATTAGAGAAAAGTAAAAAAATTCTACTGCTCAATACACGATACAATAGAAGAGGGAAACTTCTGGAGGGAATAAATCAGAAAAGGCTAAAGAATAAAACAAAGCATTATGAAATCAGCCTTGATAAGCTATTTTGATAAGCTTTGGCTGACCGAGCTAAACTAACCTAATCAATTCTCCCCTTTTTTCTCTATGCTATCCAATTTCTTTTGGGCTATCTTGGCCTGCTCAGATTTGGGTGCTTTCTTAATTACTTGCTTAAACAAAATGCTGGCCTCTTTTGTTTTGCCAATAGCCTGAAAGGAGAGAGCCTGCTTAAGCAGGGCCGAGATCAATTTATCTCCCTTAGGATAATTCTGAATAACCTTCTCATATTCCAGGATCGCTTTTTCATATTTCTTCTGATTAAAAAAAGATTCTGCTATCCAAAACTGAGCGTTATCAGCCAAATCGCTCTTCGGAAACCGATCCAAAAAGGCCGAAAATTTACTCTGGGCTCTGGCCCAATCCTGCTGAACAAAAGCCTGATGAGCCTCCTCATACATCCCCCGCTCGTCAATTTGACCAGGTTTTTCAGAAGGGTTAATGGGAGCCCTATCGTTGGAAGAAACCTCAGAAGTAGGGGTCCCTGAGGGGGGATAATCGGAAGGACTCTGGAGAGGACCTGGTTGTGAAGCCATATTTTCCAGATCCTCTCCCTCAGAAGACAATCCTGATCCTGATTGATGGGATAATTCCTCGATCTTTTTCCTGATCTCTTCTTGAAATTGAAGAGATCGTATTCTCTCATTCTCGATTTCTCGGGACAGATCCTGAAATTTCTGATCAAACTTCCTCCACAGGTTCATGTTTTCCTGCTCAGCGGTAATATGAGAGCGGGTCTCCTCTTGCAGGCTATTGAGTTTGGCTTCCAAATCAGCTAATCTTCTGACATGGTCAGGGATCTGACTTTCCCTGCTCTCAAGCCGCTTTAAGCGAGTCTCAAGATCATAAACCTGATTGGATAGCTCACTTACCTGGAGAATCGCCTTATTGACATGAGGCTTAAGATCCATAACCTCCTGCTGGGTAGCGCAACCACAGATAAAAACAGCACTCACCACTCCCAAGCTAAGCCAGTATCCAATGAACCTTTTTCTGTCCCTCAAGATCATAGACTTTTTCCCTGTAAAACCGATTTTATTCTAATTCTAAAACCTATGGCAAGATCACAATATGAGCGCGACGATTTTTAGCCCAGGCCTCTTCATTATGCCCAGGATCAAGCGGCTTTTCCTCTCCGTAGCTAATGGTCGAGATATTATCAGCCGGAATGCCTAAGGAAATCAGATAGTCTCTAACACTGGCCGCTCTTCTCTCACCAAGGGCTAGGTTATAGCTGTTAGAGCCTCGCTCATCACAATGTCCTTCAATCTGAATTTTGACTCCAGGAGATTTTTTCAACAACTCGGCATTGGCATTCAGAATCTCACGAGCTTTATCAGTAAGGTCTGAGCGGTCAAACTCAAAGTTAACATCTTTTAGGGCAGAGCTTTCCAAAACTGCGCCCTCAATTCCAGGCTCCTCGGCCTTAGTGAGCGTCTTTTCAAGTTCGCCCTTTTTGGCTTCCTCCTCAGCAGGAGCTGCAGGCTGTTCCGCAGGTTTTTCAACTGGTTTGGCTACTTCCTCTGCGGCTTGAGGAGCTATAGGGGGCTCTGTCTTGACCTTCTTGGCACACCCTGCGGCCAGACTGATCAGACAAACTGATACCATAAGACCCACGCATCCTCTCACCGTTTTCATAATAGCATTCTCCTTGAGCATAAAAAAACCTCCTTTTACTTATTTATAAGTGTTTTTATTAAAGATAGATAAAAAAGTATGGATAAAGATAGTAATATAGCTACTTTTCTACACTTTTGCAGAACTCTCCCCCTGCCTTGAACTTCTTGAAAATTATCTTTCATACCAAACCCACTAAAATCAAGGGGGCAGAGAAAAAGTGCAAAAGTATAGCTACTTTTAAAAAAATAAATAATCAGCTTATTCTAAATGTGGTGACCATGCAGGGTTGGTAGCTTCCCCCCGAAAGGTTGTTAATCTTCTCTGATAGGTACCATTGATACTCATGACATAGATAGCCGCCCCTCCCTCCTTTGTAGAACTAAAGGCAAGATAGCGCCCATCAGGAGCCCAGGTAGGGTCTTCGTAATTACCTGGGCCCTGGGTGAGTTGCCGAACCTGTTCTCCATCTGGCGTAGTCAAAAAGATCTTAAACGATCCACCTTGACGACTACAGTAAGCGATCCAATCTCCCCTTGGAGACCAAGCAGGACAAACATTATAGTTTCCCTGATAAGATAGTCGCCTGATATTTTTCCCATTGATATCCATGACATAAACCTGTGGACTGCCGGTCTGGTCCGAGACAAAGGCTATCTGTCTTCCATCGGGAGACCATGAAGGTGAAGCATAACTAGCTGAGCCCGAAGTTATAGGAATGGCCGAGGTCTCGCCCACCTTGGTCAAGAAAAGATGCGACCGATTATCCCGCTTTAACATGAGGATCATCTTCTCTCCCTCAGAATCACGAAACCAAGTTGGACAGGCATTTAATCCATTTCGATAGGAAATTCGATAATTCTTTCCCGATTCAAGGTCAATGGCATAGAGGTCTGGATTTCGCTTCATGTAGGAAGTGTACAAAAGCCTTTTGCCATCCAATGTCCAACGAGGCAAGATATTTATCGACTTATTCTGGGTAACTGGCCGAAGGTTTTCCCCATCAAAATCAATCAAATAAATCTCCTTATTCCCAGTCTGATTGCCAACAAAAGCAATTTTGGTATCAAATACTCCCTTTTCTCCAGTAATTTGAAAGACAATTTCATTGGCGATTCGATGAGCTATCCGACGCCATTCCGACACCCTGCCCTCATAACGGGTGCCTTTGATGAACTTTTTTTCCACCAAATCATAAAGCCGAAAACTCCCAATCAGGGAATTTTCAACTACCCGGAAACTCCCCGTTACCAGGGCATCTACTCCACTCCCACTCCAGGCTTCCAACTCGGAGCGATCAAGAAAACTCCTACTTATCTGAGCCTGGGGCGGAAAATCTTTCGGCTCAATAACCCGAAAAAATCCTGACAGAACAAGATCATTCACCACCACCCGATTAATATTTCGGGCAATCTCCTGCTCCCCGCCACCCATTTTTTGGGGTGAAGTGAAATCAGCTACCGCAATCGGGAAGGGAGCAAGCTCTGGATTAGTAATGGTATCAAGATAAACCTTCCCCTCTACGCACCCTGCATCCATTACTGCCAAAAAAAAGCCAAGCAGGATGAACTCTAAAATTCTCTTTATCCAAAGATTCTGCAAACTATAAAACATTACGTTCTCTACGTCAATAGTTTCTTCGATAGTTTCTTAATAAACTTATAAACTTATGCATTAAGCCTCAGTATTAATTACAGTTTATCTGATACCTATGCTTTTGCACTTTTTCTCCCAGGCCTTGATTTTACTGGATTTGCTATTAGAGGTAACTTTCAAGGATTTCAAGGCGATAAGAAATTTCTGCAAAAGTGTATCTGATACAAAAGCTTATCATGATCCCCCTTTTCGTCTGCGAAAAACATTAGAGTGATCAGCGCTCAGGCCCCAAATCAGTATAATTTCTCCCTAAATCAGTAATTCCCTTAGGGAACAAATGAAACCTCAAACTCCTCTGATTCCACCGCCATATGTGAAGGGAATGGAGGAAATTGCCCGACTCGCTTAATAGCCTGCCAGGCGGAGTTATCAAATACCGGATCCCCCGATCGTTTGACAAATTCCATCCCCTGAATAGATCCATCCTTGGACAGGCGCACAACGATCCTGGTCTCAAGGTCCCGCCCCAAGTCAAAAGCTGCTGAGGGGATTGACCAGTGCGACTTGATTAGGAGCCAAAGATGCCTACTATAGAACTCACCGACTTGGCTTGCCTCAAATCCGTAAGACCTAAAGCTGATTCGCTCATCAGCCTCCTGTTCCTCTTCCAATAGCTCCTGCTCAGACTCAACCCCCTCCTCCTGAAGCTTTTCTTTGATCTTGGCCACTGCTTCCTTTAGCGATTCTAGCGCCTCTTTTTCTCTTTTAGCCTCTTCTTGTTGACTCAATTGGGCTATAGCCTTCTTTACCTCCTTATAGTCCAGAGAAGAATCCTTAACCTTCCCCTTCTCTTTTACTTTTTCAGGCTCCAAATGAGCTACCTTCCGAGGCGATTCTTTATGCTCATTCTTTTGAACAGGAGGCTGATCTTTCTTCGGCGGCTTTTTTTTCTTTGGTGCTGGCTGCACCTTGATATTTTCAGGTTGAACTCTCTCGCTCTCTGCCGATCTTACTCCCTGCTGCACGAGAGTTACCGCGTAGAAGACTGCTCGCCGCTTAGCTTTAGTTTTAAACAATGAACTTATCCCTACCAAAGCCACATGGAGGCAGACAGAAATAATAAGAGCAACCCGCATCGGTTTCACAGTCAAAACTCAAATCCCACCATCATGGCTGCTGGCTTTCAAGCCATATTACAGAGGTATCCACTCTTAACAGAGTGAATATTGTATTGAAATATTCCGCTTTTGTCAATGAGCTTTCATCTCCTCTCTTCAAACCACTTGCTGATCAAAATTGCAGCTTCCTGAGGTTCAAAGATTGGCCGATGATCATGCTTTATTCCAAACTGCTCCAATTTATAACCCAAGAGCGTGATCTGTGGCCATTCCAAGCCAAGAGGTTTCAACTCAGCCGGTTTGGAAAATATCTCCAACGGAGTGCCTTGATGAACAATTTTCCCCTGATGCATAATAACCAGCCAATCCACTAGGCAAACTAACCGCTCCATCTCATGTGAGATGATAATAATGGTCAATCTCAACTGCTGACGAAGCTCACAAATAAGCTCCCAAATCCTCTGGCTAGCCTTTGAGTCCAATCTGGCTGTCGGCTCATCCAGAATAAGTATTTTCGGCTCTGCTACCAGAGCGGCCGCGATACTTATCAATCGCCTCTCTCCCCCTCCCAATTCGAAGGGAGATCGCCCCATAAGACTTTTGGTATCGAATTCTAATCCCAAAAGCTTGAGAGTAGCGGCTATCCTCATCTGAATCTCATCCCTCGAGCTGCCGCCTCTTTCTAAGCCAAATGATAATTCTTGGCAGATAGAGCTGCTAAAGAATTGATCCTCTGGAAACTGCGGAACTAAAGCCACAGATTTCCGAAAAGCTGCCAAACTCTCCCTAGTGGTGTAAATGTTTTTCCCGTCAGCCAAAATGAGACCTTTTGAGGGCTTCAGTAATCCAGCCAAAAGATAAGCCAAGGTTGATTTTCCAGCCCCATTTGCTCCAACAATACCAAAGATTTTAGATGGCAAAATAGTCAGGCGAATATCATAAACTGCATATTCTTCTTGTTCTCCTTTCGGAAAATGCCGATAACGGTAGGAGCAATCTAAAGCTTCAACTTTCATGGTTTTAGTTTTTCCAAGGCCGCGATAAGATGATCAACCGTGTAGATTGGGTGAGCGACCGCAAGCCCCTTGTCCTGCAATATCTTAACAAGCCTAACAATCGGTGGAACCTCAATACCCCATTGAGCCATATCCTCTGGCCTTTCTAATAATTCCAAAAAAGATCCCTGCCACACCACTCTCCCCGAGACCAAGGCCACAACCAGATCCGACATAACCAATTCCTCAAATCTCTGGGCCAGGTAAATAATGGTCCCCCCCGCCTGATGAAGGCTCTTGATCAGAGTCAAAACTTCCTCCCGCCCCTTAGCATCAAGATGCGAGATCGGCTCATCCAAAACCAGATATCGTAATCCCCGAATGACCATAGCCGCTATGGCTAGCTTTTGCTTCTGACCACCAGATAGCTGATGAATCGAACAATGCCGATATTCCTCCATATCCAGAAATTTGAGAATATCGGCTACCTTCTTCTCAATCTGAAGAGTATCCATCGCTAAACTCTCCAGGCTAAATGCTAGATCATCTTCCACGATCGGGAAAACAATCTGATCCTCGGGATTAGAAAAAATCAACCCAATGGTCCTGGTCAACAGATTATGATCCCAATGAGCCAGATCAAGCCCTTCAATCAAAACCTGTCCTGAGGATGGACTCAAAAGCCCAACCATAATCTGCCCCAGCGTGCTTTTCCCTGAATTGTTCGGGCCAACGATAGCCGTAAAACTCCCTCGGGGAATGTTTAGATTAACATCTTCGAGGGCCGAAATCTTTTGGCCAAAAGGCCCAGAATAAAAGTGGCTTACCCGCTGAAGGGAAATCATAGCTTGAGTGGCTCATGAATAGAATCTCGGATAATAAAAAAGCAGAGTTTCCCCTGCTTTTTTATTATCCAATCTTGGTGTGAATAAATGAGGAGATGCTTTTTATGCCGCGCTTTCTTTATTCTCTGCCTGCTCTTGCCCTTTTCCGCCAAGACCGAGCAGATCGACCATAGTCATAAAGGCACCATCCCCTTTTCGTGGCCCAATCTTAAGCAGACGGACATAACCACCAGCTTTTTCTTTATAATAAGGAGCAATCTCCTTAAAAAGTTTCTTAACGATCTCCTTTTTGGTAATAAAGCGCAAAACCATCCGCCGGGCATGCAAGGTGTCAGCTTTAGCTGTGGTAATGATCTTTTCTGCAATCCTTCTAGTCTCTTTGGCGCGGGCTTCAGTAGTTACAATCCGATTGTGCTCAAAGAGCGAGGTAACCAGATTTCTGAGCATGGCCTTGCGGGCGCCTGTATCCCGATTCAATTTTCTCTTATCTAATCTGTGCCGCATATCTTAGGACCTTTCTGTCTTTTCCTCTTATCATGATGATTTGACTTCAGTCTCTTCAGTTTTATCAGCTTTTCCTTCTTTATTCTCGACAGGCGGGAAATTATCTAGTTTCATGCCCAGGTGCAACCCCATATCCGCTAGAATTCCCTTAATGGAATTGAGCGATTTTCTTCCGAAATTCTTAGTTTTCAACATTTCACTTTCTGTCCGCTGCACCAATTCGCCAATTGTCCGAATATTCGCATTCTTGAGACAATTGTAAGCTCTCACCGAGAGCTCCAACTCGTCCACACTCTTTAAGAGGTTTTCATTAAACTTAGGCTCTTCCTTAGTTTTTACTTCTTCTTCCGGTTTGACAGCCTCTTCCTCTTTATCCTCGAAATTGATGAATATACTGTAGTGATCTTTCAATATCTTGGCCGCTTGAGCGATCGCATCTGCCGGAGCAATGCTGCCATCTGTCCAAACTTGCATCTTCAGCTTTTCGTATTCGGTAGACTTTCCCACTCGAGTATTTAAAATCTGGAAGTTAACCTTCCTTACCGGTGAAAAGATAGCATCTATAGGGATGACTCCGACCGGCTGATTTTCCTCTTTGTTTTTCTCTGCCGGAGCGTATCCGATTCCCTGCTTGACATACATTTCCATCTTCAGAGTGCCATCCTTATCGAGATCAGCAATATGGAGCTGGGGATTGAGAATCTCAATATCCGCATCGTGATTGATATCTGCCCCGGTTACTTCACCTGGTCCTGTTTTTTGAATGGTAATTATTTTGGGCCGATCAACATGACACTTTATACGAAGTTCTTTAACATTTAAAATAATTTCCGTGACATCTTCGATAACCCCCGATAACGAAGAAAATTCATGCAGGGCTCCTTCAATTTTGACCGCAGTAACCGCAGAGCCCTGAATGCTGGACAAGAGCACTCTTCGCAGAGAGTTCCCAATCGTTACGCCAAATCCTCGCTCGAAGGGTTCTGCAGAAAATTCACCATAAGTGTTTGTTAGTGTGGTTAAATCACACTCTAGCCTTTTTGGTTTCTGTAAACCTTTAAACTGCAGCATTTAAGTATTGCCCTCCGTAGCTTTTTATTTTGAATATAACTCTACGATTAACTGCTCCTGAATCGGCAGCGTAATGTCGTCCCTGGTTGGAAGACTTTTCACTACTCCGGCAAACTTTTCAGGATTAATCTCTAACCACTGAGGGATACCACGATGCATCGCCGACTCTATAGAGTCCTTGATCCAGGCTATCTTCTTGCTTTTTTCAATCAGCTCAATGGTATCTCCCTGCTTCACTTGATAAGAAGCAATATTTACCTTTCGACCATTCACCATAAAATGACCATGAGTAATCAACTGCCGGGCTCCATTTCTCGAGGGAGCAAATCCTAACCGATAGACGACATTATCTAATCGTGTCTCTAATAAGGTTAATAAATACTTACCCGTAACACCAGGCTTTCTTTCTGCCTTATGGAAATAATTCCTGAATTGTCTTTCAAGGATACCATATATTCTTTTGGCTTTTTGTTTTTCTCTCAATTGCAGCCCATAGCCCGAACTTTTCGGCCTTGACTGTCCATGCTGCCCTGGTGGATAGTTTCTTCTCTCAATCGCACATTTATCAGTATAACATCGGTCTCCCTTTAAAAACAGCTTCATGCCTTCACGACGGCATAGCCGACAAACGGGTCCTCGATATCTAGCCAATTTCCAATTTCTCCTTTCTCTACACTCTCCGCCTCTTGGGAGGTCTGCATCCATTGTGCGGAATCGGGGTAACATCTTTTATCGAGCTTATTTCAAGACCCACCGCCTGTAAGGCTCTAATAGCTGCCTCTCTGCCCGCACCGGGGCCTTTAACATTGACTTCCAACTGCCTCATACCCTGCTCCATCGCTTTCTTGGCACATGCCTCAGCAGCCATTTGAGCAGCAAATGGTGTACTCTTCCGAGAGCCCTTAAACCCCAGGCTTCCTGCACTGGACCAAGATATTACATCTCCATCAACCGTAGTGATGGTAATAATCGTATTGTTAAAGGTTGACTGAATGTGAGCTACGCCAACCGGTATATTCTTTTTCTCTTTTTTTTGGCCTCTTTTCTTAGCCTGGGCCATATTAAGCTACCTCCTTGTTTCCTTAGTAAACAACACTAGACACTCCTCCATAAACAACCCCCATCCGCCTTTCCAGACTAACACTTATTTCTTGGTTGCTTTTTTCTTCATACCAACCGTGGCTCGCTTCGGTCCCTTTCTCGTCCTCGCATTGGTATGGGTACGCTGCCCCCTTACCGGCATCGAACGTCGATGGCGCAGGCCTCGATAAGAGCCAATATCCATAAGCCGTTTAATGTTCATGGAAATCTCTCTCCTCAAGTCACCTTCCACCTTGAAAGCAGCGATCTGATCACGAATTCGACTGATTTCATCTTCTGTAAGATTTCCAATTTTTTTATCCTTTGAAACCTGTGCCTTCTCAAGTATCTGTTTAGATCGTGACCTGCCGATCCCATAAATATAGGTAAGTCCGATCTCGGCTCTTTTATTTTTTGGTAAGTCTACGCCTGCAATACGTGCCAAGAGTCTCCTCCCTCAAAAATGAGATTTTATCCTTATACTTCTGGTGCTAAAAATATCATTTTCAATAAATCCAATAACCTGATAGTCCATTTTAAAAAATAAATCAACTATCCAGTCAATCGTCTATCTATCTAGTATTATCAAGCTAGTATTATCAAGACGATATTTAGGGTTATATCCACCCGATCAGATAATCACCCTCGGTTGATCTTGCCGGTGTAATTATCCTTACCCCTGCCTCTGCTTGTGCCGAGGATTCTCACAAATCACCCGAATTATACCTTTTCGTCGAATAATTTTACACTTTTTACAAATTGCTTTTACAGAACTTCTTACCTTCATAGATTTTTTAACCTTTATTTGAATCGATAAATGATTCTACCCTTGGTTAAATCGTAAGAAGACAGCTCTACCAAGACCCTGTCTCCACGGAGAATTCGAATAAAATTTTTTCTCATTTTTCCAGAAATATGGGCGAGAACTTTATGGCCATTTTCCAGTTCAACCCGGAACATAGCATTGGGGAGAGGCTCCACAACCACCCCCTCTACCTCTATCGCCCCTTCCTTTGACATAGCTATTTATCTCCTCATCAAATCTTGCTGAATCAAATCTTGCTGAGTATCTCTGGCCCACTACCCGTGATGGCTACCGTATGCTCAAAATGAGCTGATAAACTATGATCAACAGCTACGGCTGTCCAGCCATTAGCCAATACCTCCACCTCATAACTGCCCATAATAACCATCGGTTCTATGGCCAAAACCATTCCTTCCTCTAAGCGTATCCCTCGTCCAGGCTTGCCGAAATTAGGCACCTGGGGATCTTCATGAGGGGATCGCCCGATTCCATGTCCTACAAAATCACGAACCACGGAAAATCCCCGCTCTTCAACATACCGCTGAATCGCATAGGAAATATCCTGGAGTCTATTTCCCACATAAGCCTTCTCAATCCCCTGATATAGAGATTCCTCCGTGGCCTCAAGCAGGTCTTTCGCCTCCTGACTGATGCTCTCTACCGGCAAAGTAATCGCCGCATCTGAACAAAACCCTTCGAATCTGACCCCGATATCAATACTGATAATATCTCCCTTCTCCAGTTTTCTCCTAGAAGGTATTCCGTGAATAACCTCCTCATTAATTGAAGTACAAATACAGCCTGGGAAAGGATCGTCATTAATAAATCGTTTATATCCTTTAAAAGTTGGCTTACCTCCCCGACGAAGAATCTGCCTTTCTGCTTCCCGATCAAGTTCCAGGGTAGTAATACCTGGCTGTACCAACTTTTTCAGATAATCAAGTACCTCGGCCACAATACGGCCTGCCTGCCTCATCCTCTCAATTTCATCAGCAGATTTTAAAATAACCACGAACTATCCTTAGCTTTCCAATACCTTACAGAGTCGATCAAATATTTGATCTGGCCCTTCGCTCTCTCCTAAATTTATCGTAACTAACTTGCCTTGCGCCTTATAATATCCAATGAGCGGCATGGTCTGGGCCTGATAAACAGATAACCTCTCTTTTATAGTCTCAAGGTTGTCATCTTTACGCTGAAAAAGCTTTTTCCCACACAAATCACACACCCCCTGCTGTCGCGGGGGATTAAAATATACATTATACATATTCCCGCAGCCTTCACACGTCTGCCTTCCCGCAAGCCTCTTGATAAGGGTCTGCTCATCGAGCTCAAAATTGATAACCTGATCGAGCCCCATATTCAACCTATCCATGACTTCGGCCAAACTCTCTGCCTGCGGTATGGTTCTGGGAAATCCATCGAGGATAAAACCACGATCGCAATCCTTAGCCTTCAATCTGTCCTCAATGATACCAACGACTATTTCATCAGGTACCAAAAGCCCCTTATTCATATATTCCTGAGCCTTTATCCCCAAGGATGTTTGCTCACGCACTGCCTCCCGTAATATGTCTCCCGTCGAAATCTGGGGAATATGGTACCTTTTCATGAGTAACTTAGCCTGGGTTCCCTTTCCTACTCCTGGGGCTCCGAGAAGTATAAGGTTCATCGCTCCATTCCTATCCTTTGCTTGCTCGATTTCTTAATAAACCCCTCATAATTTCTCATAATCAGATGAGACTCTATCTGCCGTACCGTATCCAACCCAACCTCAATGATAATGATCAGCGCTATCCCACCAAAGTAAAAAGGAACGTTAAAATATTTAATCATATAGGTAGGCAAAATAGAAATAAGAGACAGATAAATTGCTCCAACCAGAGTAATTCTACTGAGAATCTTATCAATATATTCGGCGGTCATTTTCCCAGGCCGAATGCCAGGAATAAACCCACCGTACTTTTTCATATTATCCGCCACGTCAACCGGATTAAAAATAATAGCCGTATAAAAATAACAGAAAAAGACAATCAAAACAATATATAAAATAGTATTCAAAATTGCACCTGGAGCCAGGGCATTAGCTACCGCTACCATCCAAGGATGATTGATGAACCGAGCTATAGTTGCCGGAAACATGATAATTGAGGCAGCAAAGATAATCGGAATGACTCCGGCAGTGTTTACCCGCAAGGGGATATAGGTGCTCTGCCCTCCATACATCCTTCGTCCCACTACCCGCTTGGCATATTGCACCGGAATCTTTCGCTCTCCAGTCTCTATAAAGACGATAAATGCACACACCGCTACCATAAATACAGCCAAGATGACCATCAGGGGAAATGATATTTCTCCCGTACGCAAAAGACGTACAGTATTGATCACCGCCGCTGGTCCCCGGACAACAATACCAGCAAAAATAAGGAGAGAAATCCCATTTCCTATTCCTCGCTCAGTTATCTGCTCACCTAACCACATCAAAAAGACTGTTCCCGCAGTCAGGGTAATTACCGTCAGGAGACGAAACGGCCAGCCAGGAAAAGGAACGATCGGCGCACCAGCTGGGCTGCGCATCGACTCAAGACCAAAACCTATACCGAGAGATTGAATAATGGCGATCAGAATTGTTCCATAGCGGGTATATTGGGTAATCTTCTTTCTCCCCTGCTCGCCCTCTTTTGAGAGCCGCTCAAGATGAGGGATGACTACTGTCAAAAGCTCCAGAATAATGGCCGCATCAATGTAGGGCATAATCCCCAGGGCAAAAACCGTCAGCTTTGATAGGGCTCCCCCTGAAAACATATCAAAAAATCCCAGCAGCGTCCCTTTGGCATGAGCAAAAAAAGCACTCAAAGCCGCACCATCAATCCCTGGAGTCGGAATATGAGCCCCAATCCTAAAAACAGCCAAAAGACCCAAGGTAAACAGGATTCTCTTTTTTAATTCAGGTATTTTAAAGATATTTTGAAAACTCTCAATCAAGGGCTAATCACCTCGACCTCTCCACCTGCGGTGCGAATCTTTTCAATAGCGGTTTTGGAAAATTTATGGGCTTTAATTTTCAATGGCTTGGTTAACTCACCATCCCCAAGGATCTTGATCCCATCCATAATCTTTTTGACCAGGCCTCTTTGCACTAACTCCGTCGGACCGACCATACTCCCTTCATCAAAAGCCTCAAGAGCCGAAACATTCACCAAAGCGTATTCCTTTCCAAAAATGTTCCGAAAACCTCGCTTTGGCAACCTCCGCTGCAGCGGCATCTGGCCACCCTCAAACCCCCGGCGTACACCACCGCCAGCTCTGGCATTCTGGCCCTTGTGCCCCCGACAACTTGTCTTGCCGTGCCCTGACCCGGACCCTCTACCCACTCGTTTGCGACGTTTCCTTGAACCTTCCGCGGGTTTTAATTGACTTAAATTCATCCATCTATCCTTCTATAATTTGATAATCTACCAAATACTCTACCTTCTTTATCATTCCCATAATAGCTGGATTGTTAGGCCGGTACACCGTCTTATTTAACTTGGTCAAACCCAGCCCCTTTAATACCTCACGATGCCTCCACGATCTGCTGATTCCACTTTTAACTAATGTTATTTTCACCTGACTTCCCATATCACCCTGCCGCCTCTTCTCTGATTAAGCCCCGTTCTCGAATAATTTCCTCCGGATCTCTCAGACTCATCAATCCATCCATCGTGGCCTTAATAACATTGTGCGGATTCGTGGACCCAATCGATTTCGTAAGAATATTTCTTACACCAACCGCCTCCATAACCGCTCTCACCGTCCCCCCAGCAATAACTCCGGTCCCTTCAGAGGCTGGTTTCAAAATAACCTTGCTGGCACCATAATGCCCGATCACCATATAGGGAATGGTTCCATTGATAACCGGAATCTTTATCAGGTTCTTTTTCGCCCGCTCAACTCCCTTGCGAATAGCCTCTGGGACCTCATTAGCTTTGCCCAATCCGATTCCAACATAACCATCAGCGTTTCCAACCACTACCAGAGCACTGAACCCGAACCTTCTCCCCCCCTTAACAACTTTGGCAACCCGATTAATATGGACTACCTTATCCACTAATTCAAATTGATCTGGATTTACCCTGGCCAAACGATTTCCTCCATCATTGCTAGAATTCCAAGCCCCCTTCTCTGGCACTCTCTGCCAAGGCTTTCACTCTGCCGTGAAAAAGATACCCTCCACGGTCGAAAACTACCTTCTTAATCCCCTTACTGAGAGATTCCTTGGCAATTAATTCACCAATAATCTTGGCAGCCGCAATATTACCACCATACTTCTGCCGCTCTCGAAATTTGGGAGACAAAGTAGATATCGACGCCAATGTTCTCCCCTGCTCATCATCAATTACTTGGGCATAAGTATGCTTGGATGACTTAAAAACAACCAGCCGCGGACGCTCTGCTCTTCCTTTAATTTTTTTCCGAACTCTGGCGTGGCGGATCGCTCTCGCCCTCTGACGTTCATTCACTTTCACCGATTCTTCTCCTTCACCTACTACTATGCCCCGCTTTTTCCAACCTTTCTTCTCACCACCTCACCCTCATAGCGAATACCCTTGCCCTTATATGGTTCAGGCGGCTTAAAATTCCGTATTTCCGCACAAACCTGACCAACTTTCTGCTTGTCAATCCCCCTGACCGTAATGTTCGTCTGCTTGTCAACCAAAATCTCAATTCCATCCGGGATAGGATATTCAATCGGGTGCGAATAACCAAGGTTCAGGACCAATTTCTTCCCTGAAACATTCGCCTTATATCCAATGCCTACGATCTCAAGCTTCTTTTCAAAACCATTTTTAACCCCAAAAACCATATTGGCTATCAAAGCCCTAGTCAGACCATAAACTGCTCGGCCCGCTTTGGTTTCCACTTTCGGCTTGACTCTGATTTCCTCACCCTGCCTCTCCACCATGACAGCCGGATGAATGTTAAGCCTGTTTAATCCCTTAGGGCCCTTTACTGACAAAACATCTTTATCAATTTGAACCTCTATCCCCTTGGGTATAACTACTGGCTGCTTTCCTATTCTTGACATAGGTCATCCCTTTTTACCAAACGTAGCACAAAACCTCGCCACCTAATCCCGCCCGCCGGGTATTCTTATCGGTCATGATTCCCCGAGGAGTAGATAGGACCGCTATCCCCAGCCCCCCCAAAACCTTTGGAATCTCATCCTTCTTTACATATACCCTTCTGCTGGGTTTGCTAATCCTCCTAAGGTTAGTGATGATCGGCCGATTATTTTCAGTATATTTTAAATAAATACGAATTATCCCCTGCTTCTGATCATCAATAACCTTGTAGGCTCTAATATATCCCTCCTCTTTGAGAATCCGAACAATTTCCTGCTTCACCCGTGAGGATGGGATATCTACTGCCTGAAATTTCGCCATGCTAGCATTTCTTATCCTGGTTAGCATATCAGCAATAGGATCCGTTAAGGCCATAATTCTCCCTTCCAGTCTTACCAACTAGACTTGATAACGCCCGGGATTTCTCCCCGCAAGGCAAGCTGACGAAAACAAATTCGGCAGATGCCAAACCGCCTCATATAGCCTCGCGGCCGTCCGCATAATCCACACCTGTTATACTTCCGTACGGCAAACTTTGGTTTTCGATTCGCTTTGATAATCATCGCTTTTCTTGCCAAGGCTCTACCTCATCTCTTTATTCAATCTTTTCTATTCTGCTCTCTCTCCCCTAAACGGGAACCCAAAACCCTTAAGTAATGACCGTGCCTCTTTATCCGTCTTGGCTGTAGTCACGATGGTGATATTCATACCCCTCACTTTGTCTATCTTATCATAATCAATCTCAGGAAATATCACCTGCTCGGCCAGCCCAAAGTTAAAGTTCCCCCGACCATCAAAAGACTTGTCAGAAATTCCCTTAAAGTCCCTAATTCGAGGAAGAGCTACCGATACTAACCGATCCAAAAATTCATACATCCTTGCCCCCCGCAAGGTTACCCGACAACCAATAGCCATTCCCTCTCTCAACTTGAAACCAGCTATCGATTTCTTAGCCCGAGTAATCATCGGCCTTTGCCCACTAATTTGAGCCAAATCTTCACAAGCAAAATCGAGAGCCTTGGCATTCTGAATCGCCTCTCCAACCCCCATATTAATGACAATCTTAACCAATTTGGGAGCTTGCAGCGCGTTTTTATATTTAAACTCCTCACATAAAGCAGGTAAAATCTCCTGTTGATATTTTTGCTTTAAACGAACCATATAGCCCTTTTCCTATTCTATCGCCAAGGGTATGAATCTAAACAATCAACTCCTTGCACTTTTTGCATACCCTAGCCTTTTCTCCGTTCTCAAGTCGAATAAAGCCAACACGGGTCGGTTTATTACACTTGCCACATTTCAGCATGACATTGCTGATATGAATCGTACCCTCTTTTTCAATAATCCCGCCCTGTTGCTGCTGCTGACTGGATTTCAGATGCCTCTTGATCATCATCAATTTTTCAACTACTACCCGATTCTTTTCCGGCAGAACACTGATCACCCGACCTGTCTTACCCTTTGCCTTGCCAGCAATCACGTAAACCAGATCATCCTTACGAATCTTGTTCGTCCGTACCTTAGCTTTGCTCGTTTTTTTCGGATTCATCAGTCTAGTTTCCTCAAATAAGAGAACCTCTTAAAGAACCTCTGGAGCCAAAGAAACAATCTTTGAAAAGTTCTTACCCCGAAGCTCCCTACCAACCGGTCCGAAAATTCGGGTCCCTATCGGCTCTCCCTGATTATTAATCAAAACCGCAGCATTTCGGTCAAATTTAATGTAGGAGCCATCAGGACGACGAACCTCCTTGGCTGTCCTGACTAAAACCGCCTTGTTGACCGTTCCTTTCTTTATCGCTGAGGTAGGGGTAGCCTCTTTTACCGTAACCACAATAACATCACCAATCGTAGCGTATCTTTTCCGAGACCCACCCAAGACCTTAATGCACATCACCTTCTTGGCTCCCGTATTATCCGCTACATCAAGCATTGTTTGAACCTGAACCATACTATTATACCCTCAATTCCCTCTTTATTCAATTCGAGTTATTCATTAGAGGATAACGGAGCTACCACCCGCCACCGCTTATCTTTGCTCAATGGCCTCGTTTCCATAATTACAACCTGATCGCCTACCTTATACCTGTTTTCTTCATCATGCGCTTTGTATCGTTTTCTTCTCTGGATAACCTTTTTATACTTAGGATGAATGATCGTTCTTTTAACCTCTACGACCACCGTCTTATCCATTTTATCACTAACTACAGTCCCAGTTCTTTTTTTCCTTTGTCCCCTACTGTTCATGAACCTATTCCCCTGCCCCCTGTTTCTTCCTCTCGGCCAGCCTCTCCCGGTATACCGTCAATACTCGAGCAATATCCTTCCTGACCTGACGAATCCTCATGAAATTTTCCACTTGCCCGGAAGCGGCCCGAAATCGTAATTTGAAAAGCTCCTCACGCAAATCAGCCTCTTTTTGTCCTAATTCTTCATCACTGTAGTCTCTTAACTCTTTTGCTTTCATAGTCTTAAAAACCTATCTGGCTACAAACCTTGTTCTTATTGGTAACTTATGGGCAGCTAATCTCATGGCCTCACGGGCTACCTCAGGTGAAACTCCCTCCATTTCATAGAGAATCTTCCCAGGCTTTACCACCGCCACCCAAAACTCCGGCGCACCTTTTCCCTTTCCCATCCTTGTCTCAGCAGGTTTCTTACTCACCGGCTTGCTGGGGAAAATGTTGATCCAAACCTTTCCCCCTCTCTTGACATAACGGGTAATGGCAATTCGAGCCGCCTCTATCTGCCTGTTAGTAATCCAGCCCGGCTCCAAAGCCTTTAAACCATAATCTCCAAAGGTCAACCGTGAGCCACGATAAGCTTTCCCGGTCATTCTGCCCCTTTGAACTTTCCGGTACTTCACCTTATTCGGCATTAACATGATATCTTACTCCGCTTCTTTTCTCAAACGTTGTAGGTAACACTCTCTAACTGCTCTTTCGATGGCTGCTCCTTTGACAAAACCTCACCCTTAAAAACCCACACCTTTACTCCAATAACCCCATAGGTAGTTCTAGCTATGGCCATGCCATAATCAATATCAGCACGCAAGGTGTGAAGCGGAACCCTTCCTTCCCGATACCACTCACGCCGAGCCATCTCAGCTCCCCCTAGCCTTCCCGCACAGGAAATCCGAATCCCTTCAGCCCCAAAACGCAAGGCCGCCGTCACCCTCTTCTTCATCGCTCTTCGGAAAGCAACCCTTCGCTCTAGTTGCATAGCCACATTTTCAGCTATCAGCTGAGCATCAATCTCCGCCTTCCGAATCTCATGAATGTTGATCGAAACCTGCTTGTGCGTAAGAGCCTGAATTTCATCTTTTAATTTATCAACCTCTGTCCCTTTCTTCCCAATAATAATCCCAGGTCGCGCCGTATGAATGTTGATTCTTACCTTATCAGATGCTCTCTCGATTTCAACCCGTGAAACTCCAGCATTTTTTAGCTTTTCTTTCACAAAGGCCCTGATGCGCAAATCCTCAAGCAAATTCTTCCGATATTCCTTCCTCGAATACCATTTCGATTCCCAGGTCTTGGTAAAACCTAATCTAAATCCAATAGGGTGTACTTTTTGTCCCAATACCTATCCTCCTACAATCTCTCTTCCAATACGATCGAAATATGACTCATTCTCTTTCTGATCCGAAATGCCCGACCACGAGCCCTCGGTTGAAATCGCTTAAGAGTCGGCCCTTGATTAGCGCTAATTTCAGAGATATATAATTTATCAACGTCTTTGATCTCGCCGTTCTGCTTAGCATTGGCTATGGCTGACCGCAACACCTTCTCAACCAACCTAGAGGCTGCCCTCGGCGTAAACTTCAGGATGTTAATAGCCTCATCCAAGTTCTTCCCCCGAATAAGATCAACCACCAACTTAGCCTTCCGTGAGGTCGTAGGTAAATATTTAGACACCGCTTTTACTTTCATTTTTCTACTTTACCCTAGTTGATTTTTCGCTCTTAGACCCGTGCCCTCGAAACGTCCTAGTAGGGGCGAATTCGCCTAACTTATGACCAACCATATTCTCAGTGATATATATTGGAATAAACTTTCGGCCATTGTGTACAGCTATGGTATGACCGACCATCTCAGGGAAAATAGTTGAATTCCGCGCCCAAGTTTTAATAACCTTCTTCTCCAAGGCCTTATTCATCTTTTCAACCTTTTCCCAAAGATTATGATCAATATATGGCCCTTTTTTCACCGACCGCGCCACGATATCCTCCTATTTCCCCTTTCTACTCTTGATAATATACTTAGCAGTTAGCTTATTCTTCCTGGTCTTAAATCCCTTGGTAGGTTTACCCCACGGAGTACAAGGATGCCTTCCTCCTGAAGATTTACCCTCACCACCACCCATAGGATGATCAATAGGATTCATGGCTACTCCCCGAACCTTACTTCTCCTGCCAAGCCAGGCTGATCGGCCAGCCTTACCAAGAGAGATATTCTCATGATCCATGTTTCCAACCTGGCCGATAGTCGCCAGACAATCTAAATGGATAAGCCTCACCTCTCCAGAGGCCAAGCGCACATGACCATAACTGCCCTCTTTAGCCAGAAGCTGCGCACTAGCTCCAGCACTACGAGCTAGTTGCCCACCTTTGCCCTTCTTCAACTCAATATTATGGATAATGCTTCCAACCGGAATGTTCCTCAAAGGAAGTGCATTACCTACCTGAATCTCAGCCTCTGGACCTGACATCACCTGAGCCCCCACAGTCAGTGTATTCGGAGCCAAAATGTACCGTTTCTCACCATCGGCATAATGCAATAAGGCAATTCGAGCACTCCGATTAGGATCATACTCAATACTGACCACCTTGGCCGGAATCGAAAATTTATCCCTCTTAAAATCAATAACCCGATACCGTCTTTTATGGCCGCCACCTCGATGTCGAGAGGTCAGCCGACCAACATTATTCCGACCACCAGTTTTGGTTATTTTACGCAAAAGCGATTTCTCAGGCTCTTCCCTGGTAATCTCTTCAAACGTGGATACAGTCTGGGTTCTTAAACTCGGCGTAACTGGCTTATAACTCTTTATCCCCATAACAATCCTTTGCCTTGACTATCCTTACTTAAAGTCTTAAGGACCTTCCAAAAGCTCAATGGTTTCCCCTTTGGCTAAAGTAACAATTGCCTTTTTCCGATCTGGTCTCCTGCCCTGATGAACCCCAAGCCGTTTTTTTTTGCCAAGAAGATTAATAACCGCTACCTTCTCTACCTTAACGTTAAAAATATCCTCAACCGCCTGCTTGATCTCAATCTTATTAGCCAGCTTGTCAACCTCAAAACAAACCTTATTGAACAGCTTCTTTTGAAAAGTGCTCTTCTCCGTTACCATGGGCCGTTTAATGATTTCATATGCAGACTTCATGGGCTCAATTTCTCCTCAACCTTCTTTGCTGCTGACTTTAGCATGATCAATTTCTTATATAAGAGGATATCATATACATTCAGCCCCTCAGTGTCAATCACCTTTACATTCGAAAGATTCCTAGCCGCTAATCTCAGATTCGCGTGCTGCTCACCATCGAGAACCAATAAGGATTTTTCCCTAATCCCTAAGCGGTCAAATATCTCCTTTATTAGCCGAGTCTTAGGTTGCTCAAGGTTAAACTCTTCCAGTACTAGCAAATCCCCTTCTCTACGCTTCATTGAAATCACTGACCGAAGAGCATAGTTTAAAACCTTCTTATTCAGCTTAAACTCATAACTCCTGGGATGAGGACCAAAAACAATCCCTCCCCCAACCCAAAGCGGTGACCTCTTGCATCCCGCCCGAGCTCGGCCAGTTCCCTTTTGCCTCCAGGGCTTGGTGCCGCTCCCCTGAACTTCGGAGCGAGTTTTCGTACTGGCTGTCCCCTTCCTCTTCTTGGCCTGCTGGTAGCAAACCACATCGTGGAGAAGATGCTCCTTGAGCTGAACGTCAAATACCGACTCTGCTACCTCGATCTGTTCGATCTTCTCGTTATTAATATTATAGATATCTAAGCTTATCATCTCTTTTCACGCAACTTTATCCTGAAAATTATAGCTTAATCTCTACATCAACGCCGGAGGGAAGATCGAGACGCATTAAAGCATCCACGGTCTGCGGTGTTGGTTCCAAAATATCCAGAATCCGCTTATGAGTGCGGATTTCAAACTGCTCTCTGGACTTTTTATCAATATGCGGAGATCTGAGAACGGTATAGCGATTCTTTCTGGTTGGAAAGGGTATCGGTCCAGATACCTTGGCCCCAGTCCGCTTTACCGTCTCAACTATCTCACCGGCCGACTGGTCTAAAATCTGATGATCATACGCACAAAGTTTAATTCTTATCCTTTGACCTTCCATCACTTCCTCACTGGCTTAAAACCCGCCTCTGCGCAGGGCTCTTGCCCCTCACAACCATAGGAGAGGAGCTTGGCAAAATAGTGGATAAAAACCTCTTCAGAAGCCTGCCACCTATTCAATAATCTCACTGACCACACCGGCACCGACCGTACGGCCACCTTCCCGGATAGCAAAGCGCATCTCTTTTTCCAAGGCGATCGGAGTGATGAGCTCGGCCGTAATATTCACATTATCCCCAGGCATCACCATCTCTACCCCCTCGGGCAGATGCACCGTCCCGGTAACGTCCGTCGTCCGCACAAAAAACTGCGGCCGATAACCATTGAAAAACGGCGTGTGCCGACCACCCTCTTCTTTGGTCAAAACATAAACCTGAGCCTTAAACTTCGTGTGAGGCGTGATCGTCCCAGGCTTGGCCAATACCATCCCACGCTCAACCTCTTCCCGCTTCTTGCCCCGCAGCAAAACTCCTATATTGTCTCCAGCCTGACCCTCATCCAATATCTTGCGAAACATCTCTACCCCTGTGGCTACCGTCTTCTGCGTCTCCCTAATCCCAACTATCTCTACCTCATCTCCAACTCGAATCACCCCTCGCTCTACTCTACCCGTCGCTACCGTCCCACGTCCAGATATGCTAAATACATCCTCTATCGGCATCAAAAACGGCTTGTCTATGTCCCTCTTCGGAAGCGGTACATACTCATCCACCGCCTTCATCAAATCATATATCACCTTGCAGTTCGGACAACTCTCCTTCCCACACCCACACTCTCCTGCCTTCAGAGCCGATCCCCTAATCACCGGTATCTCATCCCCTGGAAACTCATACTGACTCAGCAGCTCCCTCACCTCAAGCTCTACCAGCTCCAGCAACTCCTCATCATCCACCATGTCCACCTTGTTCAAAAAAACCACTATATACGGCACACCTACCTGACGAGCCAACAATATGTGCTCCCTCGTCTGCGGCATCGGTCCATCCGCCGCCGATACCACCAAAATCGCCCCATCCATCTGCGCCGCTCCAGTAATCATGTTCTTCACATAATCTGCATGACCAGGACAGTCCACATGCGCATAATGCCGATTCTCCGTCTCATACTCCACATGCGCCGTCGCTATCGTTATCCCCCTCTCCCTCTCCTCAGGCGCATTGTCTATCTGATCAAACGCCTTGTACTCTGCCAACCCCTTGTTGGCCAATACCTTAGTAATGGCTGAAGTCAGCGTCGTCTTGCCATGATCCACATGCCCTATCGTCCCTATATTTACGTGCGGCTTCGTCCTCTCATACTTCTCTTTCGCCATTTCAGTCTTCCCTCCAATTTCTCCTTTTTAATTGAACAGCGCACTAATTCATCCTTGATTATTTAATGCCCATATAGCCTGGCCAGTATCTGTTCAGAAAGGGTATTAGGGACTTCATCATATGCCCGAAATTCCATAGTAAAAGTGCCTCTCCCCTGAGTCATTGACCGAAGACTGGTTGAATAACCAAACATCTCGGCCAGGGGAATCTTGGCCATAATGATCTGAACACCACCCTTTGATCTGAGATCCTCTATCCTGCCCCGACGGGCATTGACATCCCCGATTACATCTCCCATATATTCATCAGGGACAATGATTTCAACCTCCATCACCGGCTCAAGCAAAACCGCATCAGCCTGCTTGGCCGCGTTCTGAAAGGCCATAAAACCTGCAATCTTGAAGGAAATATCCGAAGAATCAACCTCATGGAAAGATCCATCAATCAGGGTGGCTTTGATGTCCACCATCGGATAGCCAGCTAAAATCCCCGTCTCCATTGCCTGGACTACTCCTTCCCTGACCGCCGGAATAAACTCTTTGGGGATAACTTCACTGACCAGGGCATTTTCAAATTCAAACCCTCGCCCCCGAGCCAGAGGCTCAATCACTAATTTTACATGGCCATACTGGCCTCGACCTCCAGTCTGTCGAATAAATTTAGCCTCACCCTCCCCCTTTTTGCGAATCGTCTCCTTATAGGCCACTTGAGGTTTGCCAATATTGGCCTGAACCTTGAATTCCCGAAGCATTCGCTCAGTAATGATTTCAAGGTGAAGCTCTCCCATCCCCGAAATGATGGTTTGACCAGTTTCATTGTCAGTATGAACCTTAAAGGTCGGATCTTCCTGGGCTAACTTATAAAGCGTAGAAGCTAACTTCTCCTGATCAGCCTTGGTCTTTGGCTCGATAGCTACATAAATGACCGGCTCGGGAAACTCCATCCTCTCCAGAATAATCGGCTCCCTCTCATCACAGAGGGTATCCCCTGTGCCAGTTTTACGAAAGCCTACCGCCGCCGCAATATCTCCCGCCGAAACCTCAGAAATATCCTCCCATTTATTGGCATGCACATGGAGCAGACGCCCTACCCGCTCACGATAATCCTTGCTGGCATTGTAAACATATGAGCCGACCTGCAAAGTTCCAGAATACATCCGAAAAAAGGTCAATTGCCCCACAAAGGGATCATTCCAGATCTTAAAAGCAAGGGCTGCCAGCGGCCCCTTCTCCGAAGGCTCTCTCTTTTCTTTCTGATTCGTCTTGCAATTAATCCCTTCAATCGCCGGAACATCGGTCGGAGCCGGAAGATAATCAACTACCGCATCCAGCAGCGGTTGAACCCCCTTGTTTTTAAAGGCCGAACCACAGACAACCGGTACAAAAGCCATACTCAGCGTCCCAGCTCTCACGCCCCTTCGGATCTCAGCCTCAGTCAACTCCCCTGTTTCCAGATACTTCTCCATCAGCTCTTCATCTTCCTCAGCCACCGCCTCAACTAGCCTGCCCCGGTATTCCAAAGCCTCTTCTTCAAACTCCTCAGGAATGGCGTCCTCACGAAAGGTCGCCCCCAGCTCATCTGTATCATAAATGATGGCCCGCATCCTAATCAGATCTATCACCCCTTGAAATTCACTCTCTTTTCCAAGGGGAATCTGCAGCAGAGCGGTTTTGGTATGCAATTTTTTTTCAATCGACTCTACACTAGCAAAAAAATCCGCTCCAATACGATCCATCTTGTTAATGAATACTACCCGCGGCACATGATACCGATCCGCTTGACGCCAAACCGTTTCCGTTTGAGGCTGAACCCCACTCACCCCACAAATTACAGTAATCGCTCCATCCAAAACCCGCAAACAACGCTCTACCTCAGCTGTGAAATCTACATGACCAGGAGTGTCAATAATATTAATCCGATGATCACGCCAATAACAGGTTGTAGCTGCCGAAGTAATGGTTATTCCTCTCTCCCTCTCCTGCTCCATCCAGTCCATTTCCGTAGAGCCTTCATCTACCTCGCCCATCTTATAGGTAATTCCCGTATAGTAGAGAATTCGTTCCGTAGTTGTTGTCTTGCCAGCATCAATATGGGCCATAATCCCGATGTTTCTTATCTTGGAGAGAGGAAACTTTCTAGACACCCTCCACACCTACCATTTATAATGAGCAAAAGCCTTGTTAGCTTCAGCCATCTTATGAGTATCTTCCCGCTTCTTCACCGAAGCTCCCTTACCAGCAGCAGCATCGAGCAGCTCTCCAGCGAGAGCCTCCCGCATGTTTTTTTCACTCCGCTTCTTGGCAAAGTCCACAATCCAACGAATAGCTAGACTAACCCGACGCTCAGATCTGATCTCTACCGGCACCTGATACGTTGATCCACCAACCCGCCTTGACTTTACCTCTATGATTGGCTTGACATTATTCAGGGCCTGCTTGAAAACCTGCATAGGATCCTGATTAGTCTTCTGCTGGATAATATCCATCGCCCCATAGAAAATACTCTCAGCCAGGCTCTTTTTGCCCTTCTTCATCAGAGTATTAATAAACTTAGTAACAATAGTATCATTGTATCGAATATCTGGTACTGTTTCTCTTTTGGATACGATCCCTCTTCTCGGCATATAAATCAAACTCCCTATTTAGGTGCCTTGGCCCCATACCGAGACCGGCTCTTTCTCCTGTCCTGAACTCCGACCGTATCCAGCGCTCCCCGGATAATGTGGTAACGAACACCTGGCAGGTCCTTAACTCTTCCGCCCCGCAACAAAATAATCGAGTGTTCCTGCAAATTATGCCCGATCCCGGGTATATAGCCGGTAACCTCTTTCCCACTGGTTAATCTGATTCTGGCCACTTTTCGTAAGGCCGAGTTTGGCTTTTTCGGCGTAACCGTATACACCCTCAGACAAACCCCGCGCTTTTGCGGACAAGAATCCAATGCTGGAGCCGACTTTTTCTTCTGAACCTTTTCTCGACCCTTCCTCACCAGTTGATTGATAGTTGGCATTCTTCCTTTCCCTCATCTTACCAAGTTATATATAAAAGAGCTCCGAATATACTACAATATTAACCGCTTGTCAATACCCTTTTCTCTTCTAGCTCTAATTCCTCACCCAGACTCTCTTTATCCAAAACTTCCTTTTCAGGAAAAACATTGATGTTCCGGTAAGCCCTAAATCCAGTACCAGCCGGAATCAATCGCCCGACAATGACATTTTCTTTGAGTCCCCTGAGTTCATCGACCTTTCCACAAACACTGGCCTCAGTCAATACTCTGGTCATCTCCTGGAACGAAGCAGCCGAAATAAAACTCTCCGTACTCAACGAAGCCTTGGTTATCCCCAAAAGCAGCGGTTTTCCTGTCGCCGGCCGCAACCCCTTAGCCTTAACCCGCTCGTTTTCCTCAAGGAACCGAAAACGGTCAACCTGCTCACCAATAATGAAATCCGTATCACCTACATCTTCTATCTTCACCCATCGAAGCATCTGCCGAACAATGACCTCTATATGCTTGTCATTGATATTAACCCCCTGAAGCCGATAAACCTCCTGGACCTCATTGACCAGATACTTCTGCAACTCCTTGTCTCCCAACACCCGCAAAATATCGTGCGGATTGGGAGAGCCATCCATCAGCGGCTCTCCGGCCTTGACCCGATCACCATCATGAACATTGATATGTTTCCCACGAGGTATCAGATATTCCTCTTCCACCCCCATGTCGTTCTTGACATATACCTTGCGCATTCCCTTGACTACCCCGCCAAGACGCACCTCTCCGTCGATTTCAGCAATAGTGGCATGCTCTTTGGGTTTGCGGGCCTCAAACAGCTCAGCCACCCTGGGCAAACCTCCCGTAATGTCCTTGGTTTTGGTGGTCTCACGCGGAATCTTGGCGATCAAATCCCCAGGATAGACCTTAGCCGAATCAACCGCCACCAAATGAGCCTGAGCAGGTAAAAGATAGGTAGCTAACACCTTGTTCGTGGCCTCATCCTTAATGTGCACCCTGGGCTGACGCTTTTCATCCTGATGCTCAATGATGACCTTTTGAGAAAGACCCGTTACCTCATCAACCTCCTCACTCATGGTAACTCCCTCAACCACGTCCCGATACTGAAGCCTGCCTTCCACTTCGGTCAAAATGGGAATGGTGTACGGATCCCACTCAACCAAACTCTGCTCGCTCTCAACCCTTTGGCCCTCAACCACTTTCAAGGTAGCCCCATAAACTACCGGATATCGCTCCCGCTCTCGGCCGGTGTCATCCTGAATGCCAATGCTGCCGTTTCGGTTCATAACCACCAGAAAACCCTCTTTATTGCGAACCGTGTTGATATTGTGAAATTTAATCACCCCCGCATTTTTGGCTTTCAAGGTGGTTTGCTCGACAATCCTACTGGCCGTTCCCCCAATATGGAAGGTTCTCATGGTCAACTGCGTCCCAGGCTCACCAATAGATTGAGCGGCAATAACACCCACAGCTTCACCCAATTCCACCAGCCGACCGCTCGACAGATTCCGACCATAGCACATAGCGCACACCCCGCGCTTGGCCTCACAGGTCAAAACCGATCGAATCTTTACCTTCTTTATACCGGCATTTTCAATCTCAGCCGCAATCTCTTCGGTAATCTCCTCATTGGCATCAACCAACAGCTCGTTGGTGATCGGATCACGAATCTCTTCCAAGGCTACCCGACCAAGAATTCGGTCTTTGATCGAGGCAATCAGCTCCCCTCCTTCAACAATCGGAGTAACCGTTATTCCGTCAATGGTCTTGCAATCCTCCTCAGTAATAATCACATCCTGAGCTACATCAACCAGCCGCCTGGTCAGATACCCTGAATCCGCAGTTTTTAAAGCAGTATCAGCTAAGCCTTTCCGAGCCCCGTGAGTTGAAATAAAGTATTGCAAAACAGTCAACCCCTCACGGAAATTGGCAGTAATCGGAGTCTCGATAATCTCTCCCGAGGGCTTGGCCATCAACCCCCGCATCCCAGCCAACTGCCGAATCTGCTGCTTGCTTCCCCTGGCCCCTGAATCAGCCATCATATAGATAGGATTAAATTCCGCTTTCCCCGCTCCATCAGTAGCCTGCTCGCTCTCAAGTTCCATAAACATCTCATCCGAAACCTGCTCAGTAACCCGCGACCAAATATCAACTACCTTATTATACCGCTCCCCATCAGTGATAATCCCATCAAGATATTGCTGCTCAACCTCAATGACCTCTTTTTCAGCCTTGCGGATCAATTCATCTTTCCGAGAAGGAATTTTCATATCATCAATCGAAATCGACACTCCAGCTTTGGTAGCATACCGAAAACCAAGGTCTTTTAGATCATCCAGCAGCCGCAAGACCTCCTCATGCTCACACTGACGTACACAGGTAGCCACAAGTTTGGTCAACTCCTTCTTGTTCAGCACCTTGTTGGTGAAAGGAATATTCTTAGGCAGAATCTCATTAAAAATCACCCTGCCTACGGTTGTCTCGATAATCTTTTTATTTAATCGAAGCCGGATCTTCTCCTGTAAATCCACCTGACCACATTCATGGGCAATGAGGACCTCCTCAGGATTAGAAAATAACTTTTTCACCTCAGGCTGCCTCTTCCCCTCTTGGGTCAGATAATAACAACCTAAGACAATATCCTGCGTAGGAACAGTGAGAGGCTCTCCATTGGCTGGTGAGAGAATATTATTAGTCGACATCATCAACACCCGAGCCTCAGCCTGGGCCTCCACCGACAAGGGAATATGCACCGCCATCTGGTCTCCATCAAAATCAGCATTAAAGGCAGCACAAACCAGCGGATGAATGCGAATCGCCTTCCCCTCAACCAGTAGCGGCTCAAAGGCCTGAATCCCCAGCCGATGCAGCGTAGGCGCCCGGTTCAAAAGAACAGGATGCTCGGCCACCACCTCTTCCAGGATTTCCCAAACCTCATCCTTTTCCTTCTCCACCATCTTCTTGGCACTCTTGATGGTGGTTACATATCCCTTCTCTTCCAACCGGTGATAGATAAATGGCTTGAATAGCTCAAGGGCCATTTTCTTGGGCAGTCCACACTGATGAAGCTTCAATTGTGGATCAACCACAATAACCGATCGCCCTGAGTAATCAACCCTCTTGCCGAGAAGATTCTGACGGAACCTCCCCTGCTTTCCTTTTAGCATATCACTTAAGGATTTCAAGGGCCTATTGTTCGGCCCTCTCAACACCCGGCCCCGCCTTCCATTATCAAATAATGCATCTACAGACTCCTGAAGCATTCTTTTTTCATTCCTAATAATTACCTCAGGAGCCCGAAGCTCTTGCAACCGCTTCAGCCGATTATTTCGATTAATCACCCGCCGGTAGAGATCATTCAGATCAGAAGTCGCAAATCGTCCCCCATCCAGCGGCACAAGAGGACGTAGCTCCGGCGGAATCACCGGAATCACGTCTAAAATCATCCACTCAGGTTTATTGCCCGAATGCAAAAAGGCCTCGACCACCCTCAGCCGTTTGGCCACCTTTTTCTGCTGCTGGGCAGAGCTTGTAGTCTTCATCTCTTCCCGCAACTCAGCAGCCAGTTTTTCAAGATCAAGCCTCTTTAGCAGCTCCTTGATGGCTTCTGCCCCCATACCAGCCTGAAACCGATCACCGAATTCCTCAACACAGCGGCGATATTTCTCCTCAGTCAACAACTCATGCCTCTGTAGCGTAGTATCCCCTGGATCAATGACTACATAGGCCTCAAAGTAAAGTATTTTCTCCAGCTCCCTCAGAGTCATATCCAAAAGATGCCCGATCCGACTCGGCAGTCCCTTAAAAAACCAGACATGAGATACAGGACAAGCCAGTTCAATGTGCCCTAGCCGCTCTCGACGCACCTTGGATTGAATCACCTCGACGCCGCATTTATCACACACTACCCCCCGATGCTTCATCCGCTTGTATTTGCCGCAATTGCACTCCCAATCCTTGGTTGGACCAAAGATCTTGGCACAAAATAAACCATCCTTTTCAGGTTTAAAGGTGCGGTAATTAATGGTCTCCGGCTTTTTAACCTCACCATGAGACCACGATCTAATTTTCTCCGGTGAGGCAATTCCAATTTTGATAAAATCAAATTCAATCCGTTCTGATTTTCTTTCAGTAAAGCTTCTAAAGGTCCTCAAGGAGTCCCCTCCCTCAGAGTATCGATATTATCGATATTATTCATTTTTTAATTATTACTACTTTTTACCAATTCAACATCCAGGCACAAACTCTGCAACTCCTTGACCAGGACGTTGAATGATTCCGGAATGCCCGGCTCTCTCAGGTTTTCACCCTTGACAATAGCTTCATAAGCATCGGTTCGTCCGGCTACATCATCGGATTTAACGGTTAGGACCTCCTGTAGGGTATAAGCAGCTCCATAGGCTTCAAGAGCCCAAACCTCCATTTCACCAAATCGCTGACCGCCAAATTGAGCCTTTCCTCCTAACGGCTGCTGAGTAACCAGTGAATAAGGACCGATTGATCGGGCATGAATCTTATCATCAACTAAATGGGCCAGCTTGAGCATATAAATATACCCAACCGTTACCTCCTGACGGAATGGCTCACCAGTTCGACCATCACGCAAGATCGTTTTCCCACTCTCAGGAAGCCCAGCCTTCTTAAGCTCTTCCCTGATCTGACTTTCAGTTGCCCCATCAAATACCGGCGTAGATACATAAAACCCAAGGGCTTTGGCTGCCCATCCAAGATGAGTCTCCAAAATCTGCCCGACATTCATACGAGAAGGCACCCCGAGCGGATTGAGAACAATATCTACCGGTGTTCCGTCAGAAAGAAAAGGCATGTCCTCTTCAGGAAGTATCTTAGAGACAACCCCCTTATTCCCATGCCGCCCAGCCATTTTGTCACCCACAGACAATTTGCGCTTGATGGCAATGTAGACCTTAACTAGCTTGATAACCCCAGGAGGCAGCTCCCCTCCTCTTTCCAGACGGGAGATCTTGTCTTCAAATTCAAGCTGCAGCTCTTCTTTCTGCCTCTCTGCCCAATCAGTAATCTCATCTATCTGCGGCTCAAGCAAGGGGTCGCCAATAATCTTATCCATAAGAGCAGCGTCGTCCAAAAACTCCTCAGACTCACCATCATCCCGCTGCCCTTCTTTGATAAGCTCTAAAATTTTCCTCTGCTTGGACTCTTCGACAATCTTGGTCTCATCCTCAAAATCTTTCTTCAACTTTCCAATTTCATCCTCTTCAATTTCCGCAGTTCGCTTATCTTTTTCAACTCCCTTGCGAGAGAAAACCTTCACATCAACTACAATCCCTTCAACCCCAGGAGGAGCAACCAGAGAGGCATCCCGCACATCCGCAGCCTTCTCTCCAAAAATAGCCCGAAGAAGTTTTTCTTCCGGCGTCAGCTGAGTCTCCCCCTTGGGAGTAACCTTGCCCACCAAAACATCACCCGGCTTTACTTCCGCCCCAATTCGGATAATCCCACTCTCATCAAGATTGCGAAGCGTATCCTCTCCCACATTCGGTATATCACGGGTAATCTCCTCTCGACCAAGCTTTGTATCCCTGGCCTCAATTTCAAATTCCTCAATGTGAATGGAAGTAAAACAATCCTCCTTGACTACCCGTTCACTGATCAGAATAGCATCCTCAAAATTGTATCCACCCCAAGGCATAAAAGCTACCAGAACATTCTGCCCCAAGGCTAATTCACCCTGATCAGTGGAGGAGCCATCAGCTATAATCTCACCCTTTTTTACCCGCTGCCCAGGTCTGACAATAGGTCGCTGATTCTGACAGGTGTTTTGATTGGTTCGCTGAAATTTCACCAGTTCATAGACATCAATAATCGGCTCCTCACCCTTCAGATCACTTCCGTTATCCACCCGAATAATAATCTTGGTGGCATCAACCCGCTCAACTACCCCATCCCTTTTGGCCAGGATAACCGCGCCCGAGTCTCTTGCTACTACCGCCTCCATCCCAGTGCCAACTAGCGGCGCTCTCGGCCTCAACAAAGGAACCGCCTGCCGCTGCATGTTAGACCCCATCAAGGCACGGTTGGCATCGTCATGCTCAAGAAAGGGAATCAAAGAGGCCGAAACACTGACCAGCTGCTTGGGAGAAACATCCATGTAGTTGATCTGCTCAGGTGGAACCTTACGCGGCTCACCGCCGACTCTGGCCGCGATCCTAGAATCAATAAACCGACCCTCCTCATCAAGCCGAGCATTGGCCTGAGCTACCGTATACTGCTCCTCCTCAGAAGCAGTCAGATACTCTATTTCATTCGTAACCCGACCATTGATCACTTTCCGATAGGGAGTTTCGATAAAGCCAAAATCATTGACCCTAGCATAGGTCGACAATGAGGCGATCAAACCAATATTAGGCCCTTCCGGGGTCTCAATCGGACAAATCCGACCATAATGGGTAGGATGAACATCCCGCACCTCAAATCCCGCTCGTTCACGACTCAAACTCCCAGGGCCAAGAGCACTCAACCTGCGCTTGTGGGTCAATTCAGACAGAGGATTCGTCTGATCCAGAAACTGGGAGAGTTGGCTGCTGCCAAAAAATTCCTTAATTACCGCCGACACTGGCTTGGAATTCACAATATCATGCGGCATCACCGTCTCCATGTCCTGAATGCTCATCCGCTCCTTGATCGCCCGCTCCATTCGAACAAGCCCCACCCGGAACTGATTCTCTAAAAGCTCTCCAACCGCCCGAACCCTACGATTTCCTAAATGATCAATGTCATCCACATATCCAATCCCATGGGTCAACTGAAGAAGATATCGGATAACAGCTATAAAATCCTCTTTCTGCAAGAGCCGATTTTCAATATCAATATTCAGCCCAAGCCGGCGATTCATAATCAGCCGGCCCACCTTGGTCAGATCATATCGCTTGGGATCATAAAACAGACTGTGGAAAAGAGCCTTGGCACTCTCTAGGGTTGGCGGATCCCCAGGCCGCATTCTCTTATATATTTCAATTAAAGCATCATCCTGAGTCTTGATCGGATCCTTCTCCAGCGTATCACGCAAAGATGAACCAATGGGGCTATCCTCAACAATCAAAAGCTCGATCGAGGGAATCTTTTTCTCATAGAAACTCGTCAGTTTCTCTTCAGTGATCATCTGATTGCATTCTAAGAGAACTTCCCCACTCTCAACATCAATCACATCTTTGGCCACATACCTGCCCACAATCTGCTCCGTCTTGAGCGGAAGCCGATCGAGGCCGATTTCTTCCATCCGCTTCAAAATACTCCGATTGAGCTTGCCCCCAGCTTTAACCAAAACCTGTCCGCTGACAGGATCAATAATATCCTTCGAGACTCTTTCGCCTACATGAACCTCAGGATTAAGAATTTTATACCCCTCTCCTCCTTCCAGAACAATCTTTTCGGTAGCATAGAACGCCTTCAGGATCTGCTCATCATCCTTAAACCCCAGGGCACGAAGAAGAACTGTGGCCAGAATTTTCCTCCGCCGATCAATCCGAAGATACAAAACATCCTTAGTGCAGACCTCAAATTCAATCCATGATCCCCGATAGGGAATAATTCTGGCAATATAGAGTATTTTTTGACTCGAATAGGTTTTACCTTTATCGTGGCTGAAAAAAACCCCAGGAGAGCGATGCATTTGACTGACAATGGTTCTTTCCGTACCATTGATGATAAATGTCCCATGCTCGGTCATCAAAGGGATTTCACCCAGATAAATTTCCTGCTCTTTAATGTCCCGGATAGTCTTGGTCTGCCTTTCCTTGTTCTTTTGCCAAACAATCAGCCTGACCACAACCTTCAAAGCAGCCGCATAGGTCATCCCGCGCTGCCGGCACTCATTAACGGTATATTTCGGCTCCCCCAAACTATAGGACACAAACTCTAGCGAGCAGTTATCCCCAAAATCAGTAATTGGGAAGATACTGGTAAATACACCTTGAAGGCCCTCATCCTTTCGCGCCTCAGGAGGAACATCAGCCTGTAAGAACTGTTCGTAGGATTTCTTTTGAATCTCAATGAGATTCGGAACCTCCATGATTTGAGGGATTCGAGCAAAATCCTTTCGTACCCTTTTTCCGGGTTTATTGTTATGGCTATCCATAAACTTTCCTATAAACAATTATCCTAACAATAAATAGTGAAAATGACTAATAACGAATAATTATTTAATTTCGACCTTGGCTCCCTCTTTTTCCAGCTCAGCCTTAATCTTTTCAGCCTCCTCTTTCGAAACATGCTCTTTCACTGGCTTAGGAGCGCCTTCAACCAACTCTTTAGCCTCTTTCAAGCCAAGCCCGGTCAAGGCCCGAACAACCTTGATAACTTGAATCTTCTTATCACCAGCACTGACCAAATTAACCGTAAATTCAGTCTGCTCTTCCTTAGCTTCCGCGGCCGCAGCCGGAGCTGCCCCCCCAGGCATCATCCCCACTGGAGCCATAGCCGCTGAAACCCCAAATTTCTCTTCCAGCTCTTTCACTAATTCGGAAAGTTCCAAAACCGTCATGTTGGCTATGTAATCAATTACTGCTTCTTTCGTAATCTCTGGCATGATATAAATCTCCCTTCATTTCCTAATCATGGTGAGCTATTGACTCTTTTTCTTCTCTTCAATCGCTTTTAACACCATCAACAACTGAACTATCGGACCATTCAGCACGTTCATTAAACCGCGCAATGGCGACTGAATCCCCATAACCACCTTGGCCAAGAGGACCTCCCTTGGAGGAAGCTCAGCCAAAGCGGCAACCTCAGCCGTATTCATGACCTTGCCTTCAACAATCCCACCCTTGATCTTTAAGGCTGGATTATCCTTAGCATAGTTGGTCAAAATCTTAGCTACTAACGCCGGGTCATGGTAACCAAAGGCCAAAGCTGTAGGATTCCGCAGAAAGTCATCCACCTCCTGCTTCCCCTCGAAAGCCTTACGAATCAAGGTGTTCTTGAAAACCTTATATTCAATCTTCTGCTCCCGAAGACGATGCCTCAGCTCCTCCATATTCTTGACCGTCAGACCGCAAAAGTCACTGAATACGGTAGCCTTCGCCCTTTGAAGCCTTCCCTCGATTTCCTCTACTTGCTTTTCTTTTTCCGCCCTGATCAATGACTGGTACACCCCTCTTTATATGGTAGATACATAAATCTCCTGTTTTATAAAAATGTATACAACTGTATACAACCTAACTACTGGCTTTCCCTTAGGCTTGATGAATTGATTCGATTACCTTCTGAATGCATTTCGAATCTTGGCTGCATCCAAACGTATCCCTGGCCCCATGGTCGAGGAAATAGCGATGCCCTTTATATACTGGCCTTTACTAGTAGGAGGTTTTAGACGAACTAAGGTCTCGAGGAAGGCAGAAGCATTCTCCTTAAGCTGGTGCGGGGTAAATGAAACTTTGCCGATCGGTACATGAACGATACCAGCCTTCTCTACCCTAAAATCAACCTTACCTTTTTTGATATCGCTCACTACCTGGGCAATGTCAAAGGTTACGGTCCCAGTCTTAGGATTGGGCATCAATCCACGGGGACCAAGAATCTTGCCTACCTTGCCCACACTCCCCATCATATCAGGAGTAGCCACTACTCGATCAAAATCCATCCAGCCACTCTTGATCTTCTCAACTAACTCATCTCCTCCAACATAATCTGCCCCCGCATCCCTAGCCTCTTTCTCTTTTTCTCCTTTAGCAAATACCAGTATCTTTACTTTCTTGCCTGTGCCATAGGGCAATACGACCGATCCCCTCACCATTTGATCAGACTTTTTCGGATTTACCCCAAGCCTGACCGCCATATCTACGGTCTCGTCAAACTTGGCAAAAGCAGCTTCCTTAACCGCTACCATTGCCTCGTCTAGATCGTACCTCTTAGCTGGATCGATCTTCTTCCTTGCCTCGATATACTTCTTTCCTGCCTTCATTGCCCCTCCATCGTAGTGCCATGACGCTAAATTTCTGTTCTCTCACCCTACGACCTCAATGCCCATGCTCCTGGCAGTCCCCTCCACAATCCTGATGGCACTATCAATATCAATAGCGTTTAAGTCCGGCATCTTGGTCGCGGCAATCTCTCTTATCTGCTCTTTAGTAACCTTTCCCACTTTCTCTTTGTTGGGCGCGCCTGAGCCCTTGGCAATTCCCGCAGCCCGCTTTAACAGTACCGAAGCCGGAGGTGTTTTGGTAACAAAGGTGAAAGAATGATCTGCATAAATAGTAACCACTACCGGAATAATCAGCCCTTCTTTTCCCCTCGTCTGCTCATTGAAATTTTTGCAAAACTCCATGATGTTCACACCATGCTGACCCAAAGCCGGCCCTACCGGAGGAGACGGAGTCGCTTTTCCTGCGGGAACCTGAAGCTTTACATAGCCAACTATTTTCTTTGCCATAAATACATGCTCCCTTAATTACTACAAATCCTATATCTTCTCAACCTGCCCAAAATCAAGCTCTACGGGGGTAGAGCGGCCAAAAATGCTTACCAGAACCCGTACCTTCTCCCGATCTTCATTAATCTCATCAACCTGGCCGGTAAAACTGGTAAACGGTCCATCAATAATCTTGACCCGCTCCCCTTTTCCGAACAAGACCCCAGCTTTGGGTTTCGTAGCCCCGGTCCTCATCTGCTCCAGGATAGTCTCAACCTCTTTCTCACTCATCGGAGTCGGCTTAGACCCCGCACCAACAAAACCAGTTACCTTCGGGGTATTTTTGATGATGTACCAAATGTCATCATTCATCTCCATCTCTGCTAAGATATACCCCGGGAAAAATTTCTTGCTGGTTACATGCTTTTGACCCTTTTTGAGCTCACAAACATCCTCGGTCGGTATGAGAATCTGAGAGACTACATCCCCCATCCCAAGATGACGCAACCGCTGCTCGATACTTGTCTTAACTTTATTTTCGTAACCAGAATATGTATGGATTACATACCAAGCTTTTGCCATTTTTAGCCCTTGCTCAACCTTATCAAACTAACTTTCAGGATCTCTTCTTAAACCAAGATCCATAAACTCTGAGCTCCTCGATCCCATTACCTACCACCCAAAGCCCGGTATCTAAAAATCTGCCCATCACTCCTGTTCGACTCCCTTATTTAATAAGTGTACTTATAAGCCGCGCCAGTCCTAAGTCACAAAGATATAAAAAGATAGTTATAATAGCTGTCGTCACCAAAACCACAGCCGTAGAACTGATTACCTCTGCCTTGGTAGGCCAGGTAACTCTCTTGAGCTCTAACTTTACTTCCCTAAGAAACTGGATCATTTTTCCAATCATCTTATGCCACCCACTTATCTCCTCTACCTGCCCTTTGGTGAATCGCCATAAGGTGAAAAATCATCGTCATCTCGTCCACTTCTCTTTATCTTGTCCACTTCTCTTTCGAGAAATTAATTAAGCAGGCCAGGAGGGATTCGAACCCCCAACCCCCGGATTTGGAGTCCGGTGCTCTGGCCGTTAGAGCTACTGGCCTACTTAATTTCTCGATGAATGGTATGGGATCGACAAAACCGACAATATTTCTTTAACTCAAGTTTATTCGGAGTCTTCTTCTTATTCCTGGTCGTGTTATAATTCCGCTGCTTGCACTCCGAACATGCCAAAATTACAATCTCTCTCATTCTTTACCCCGCTCTCTTGAAAAGCAGGAAGCTCCCAATTTTTATTTTAAAATTCCGCTATTATTATAATGTCTACTACCATGTCTGCTACCCAGATATCTGCTCCACTATAGCTTTCTGGCCTGCCACCTATTCAATAATCTCACTGACCACACCGGCACCGACCGTACGGCCACCTTCCCGGATAGCAAAGCGCATCTCTTTTTCCAAGGCGATCGGAGTGATGAGCTCGGCCGTAATATTCACATTATCCCCAGGCATCACCATCTCTACCCCCTCGGGCAGATGCACCGTCCCGGTAACGTCCGTCGTCCGCACAAAAAACTGCGGCCGATAACCATTGAAAAACGGCGTGTGCCGACCACCCTCTTCTTTGGTCAAAACATAAACCTGAGCCTTAAACTTCGTGTGAGGCGTGATCGTCCCAGGCTTGGCCAATACCATCCCACGCTCAACCTCTTCCCGCTTCTTGCCCCGCAGCAAAACTCCTATATTGTCTCCAGCCTGACCCTCATCCAATATCTTGCGAAACATCTCTACCCCTGTGGCTACCGTCTTCTGCGTCTCCCTAATCCCAACTATCTCTACCTCATCTCCAACTCGAATCACCCCTCGCTCTACTCTACCCGTCGCTACCGTCCCACGTCCAGATATGCTAAATACATCCTCTATCGGCATCAAAAACGGCTTGTCTATGTCCCTCTTCGGAAGCGGTACATACTCATCCACCGCCTTCATCAAATCATATATCACCTTGCAGTTCGGACAACTCTCCTTCCCACACCCACACTCTCCTGCCTTCAGAGCCGATCCCCTAATCACCGGTATCTCATCCCCTGGAAACTCATACTGACTCAGCAGCTCCCTCACCTCAAGCTCTACCAGCTCCAGCAACTCCTCATCATCCACCATGTCCACCTTGTTCAAAAAAACCACTATATACGGCACACCTACCTGACGAGCCAACAATATGTGCTCCCTCGTCTGCGGCATCGGTCCATCCGCCGCCGATACCACCAAAATCGCCCCATCCATCTGCGCCGCTCCAGTAATCATGTTCTTCACATAATCTGCATGACCAGGACAGTCCACATGCGCATAATGCCGATTCTCCGTCTCATACTCCACATGCGCCGTCGCTATCGTTATCCCCCTCTCCCTCTCCTCAGGCGCATTGTCTATCTGATCAAACGCCTTGTACTCTGCCAACCCCTTGTTGGCCAATACCTTAGTAATGGCTGAAGTCAGCGTCGTCTTGCCATGATCCACATGCCCTATCGTCCCTATATTTACGTGCGGCTTCGTCCTCTCATACTTCTCTTTCGCCATTTCAGTCTTCCCTCCAATTTCTCCTTCTCTTTAAGAGCCCACGACCGGACTTGAACCGGTGACCTCTTCCTTACCAAGGAAGTGCTCCGCCGACTGAGCTACGTGGGCTAGACACTAGTCTGAAATCTGGAGCGGGAAACGGGATTCGAACCCGCGACCCTCAACTTGGAAGGCTGATGCTCTAGCCAACTGAGCTATTCCCGCTCAAAATTTCATCTCAACATGGTGGGGGGAGGATTCGAACCTCCGAAGGCATCGCCGTCAGATTTACAGTCTGATCCCTTTGGCCGCTCGGGAACCCCACCAATTTTGCATTTTATGTAAACCTCTAGAAGCTGGCGAAGGGACTCGAACCCCCGACTTGCTGATTACAAATCAGCCGCTCTACCGACTGAGCTACGCCAGCGATGATGAACGAACATACTATTAATTATGTAATTTTAAGTCAATGTCGATTTAAACCAACTGAGCGCAATTTAGCGTAAATCTGATTGTACTACACCTGATAATCTTTGTCAACCTACCAATTTCTATTGATTCCTTTGCCTTACAACCTCATACATAAGAATCGCACCAGCTACGGAAACATTCAGCGAAGAAATATGCCCCTTCATCGGCAAAGAAACAAAAAAATCACACTTTTTTTCTATAATCTGCTTTAATCCCTTCCCTTCACTTCCCAAAATGATGGCCAAGGGCAGGGTAAAATCAGCCCGCGTCCAGGGACAGTCTCCTTGAGCCTTGGCTCCAAAAAGCCAAACCCCCTTTTTCTTCAATTTCTCGCACGTAGTGGCTAAATTAGATACCTGGACCACCGGCACATACTCAAGTGCACCGCTGGCCGCCTTAGCTACCACAGGGGTCAGCCCACAGCTTTCATGCTTTGAGATAATCACCCCATGCAGCCCGGCAGCCTCACCCGTTCGGATCAGCGATCCCAAATTCCTCGGATCCTCGATCCGATCAAGCACCAGCAAAAACGGCGCCTCGCTCTTTCGGGCCGCACAATCAAAAATATCCTCAAGTTCAAACTCTTTTCCCCGCTCAACCAAGGCAGCCACCCCCTGATGCAGCCGGCTGCCACACAGCGCATCCATCTGCCGCCTCGTCCGGTACTCAATGGTGATCCCTCTCAGGGAGGCTATTCTTTTTATTTCCCCTATCTTCTGGCTGCCCGCAGACTCAGCAATCACCAAACTGAGCACTTGCCGCCGCCCAGCCAGCAAGGCTTCCAGTACACTGTTCCTTCCATAGATTAGCTCGTCAGCTCTATAGACACTGCCTCCTGCTTCCTTCCCAAGCTTTCTTCTGCTCTCTTTGCCCTGGCTGTTTACATTCAATTTCAGACCTCAGCTCCCCCATCTCCTCTTACTTTTCTGCTCACTTTCTCTTCCACACCGTGCCCTCTTTGCGATCCTCAAGCACGATTCCCTTCTCCTGAAGCCGTGAGCGAATCTGATCCGCTAAGGTCCAGTCTTTTTTGGCCCGGCAGATATTGCGAATCTCAAGAATAATCTCCATTAAGTCATTAACTATATTATCATCATCGGCTAATTTCGACCAAGCTTTAGATTCCTGAAAAAGTCCCAAGACCCCGCCAAGTTCCCTGATAAGGTCCACCATCTGCCGCAGGTGCCGTCTTTGGTCATGATTCATAGAGGGATGATCATGAATAAAAATATTTACCTCTTTCACCGCCTCCCAGAGTCTGCCAATGGCTTCCGCAGTGTTAAAATCATCATCCATAGCTGCTTCAAAGGCGGCTCTGAGACTGCCTAGCACTGCCTCATCCTGCTGCTTTACGGTCTGTGCCCGCCGCTGGCTATGATCGCGGCCAGATCCTCCTGCTGCTGGCTCCTGCTCCCCGGCAGCTTCTGGCTCCTGAGCGCCTGATAGCGGCTCCTGGCTACCCTCCTGGGCTGAGCTGTATATCTCCTGCCAGGCTACATCTTTTTGGCCCGGCTTCTGGCTACCACGGGCTGATAAGCACTGAGTGCTGGCTACTAGCCTGCTCTCCTCCTGGCTCTCCCAGCCCCGCTCCTGCTCTCCCCCTCCTCCTGCCTTGATAAGATACTCTGCCGTCTCAAAGGTATTATACACTCGCTCCAGAGCCCTGGCCGCCTCATCCAGCCCAGCAGTGGTAAAATTGACCGGGCTTCGATAGTGCGTGGACAAAAGAAACAGCCGCAAGGTTTCACTGCTGTATCGGGCCAGGACCTCTTTAATGGTGAAGAAATTCTTCAGAGATTTTGACATCTTCTCCTGGTTGATATTCACAAACCCATTGTGCAGCCAGTAGCGGACAAAAGGCTTTCCCGTAGCCGCCTCAGATTGGGCAATTTCATTCTCATGGTGGGGAAAGATCAAATCCTCTCCTCCCCCATGAATATCAAAGGTTTCGCCAAGATGCTTGATCGACATGGCCGAGCACTCAATATGCCACCCAGGACGTCCTGCTCCCCAAGGGCTTTCCCAGGCAGGCTCACCCTCCTTGGCGCTCTTCCAAAGGACAAAATCAAGAGGATCCTTTTTTCGGCTGTCAACCTCAACCCGGGCCCCAGCCTGCATACTGTCCAGACTCCTCTTAGATAGCCGACCATAGGCGGGAAACTTTCTGATGTCAAAATAGACATCTCCTCCCTCGACCCGATAGGCATATCCCCGCTCTTCAAGACGCCGAATAAGAGCAATAATCTCTTCGATATGCTCGGTGGCCTTTGGCTCAAAAGTAGCCTGTCTGACCCCAAGACGCTCCATGTCCTGGTAGTAATCAACCGTGTACTTTTGAGCGATCTCCTTGGCCGTGCAGCCCTCTTCCTGGGCCCGCTTGATGATCTTGTCATCAATATCAGTAATGTTGCGGATGTATTTTACGGCAAACCCCCGATACTCCAGATAACGCCGAATGACATCAAAGATTATCGCTCCCCGAGCATGCCCAATATGGCAGTGGTCGTAAACCGTCACTCCGCAGACATACATCCCTATCTGCCCTGGAACCAAAGGAGTAAACTTTTCTTTTCGGCCAGTTAAGGTATTGTAAACCTGAATTTCACTCATGTTTCGTCAATTGCTCCGCTAATGATAAAATATGCTTGACCCTACTCAGGCAGCGCTCCCTGCCTACCAGAGAGAAAATCGCCCCAAGCTCTGGGCCGCTCATCTTGCCGGTCAGGGCAACCCGCATGGGCATATAAAGCTTCTTCCCCTTTTGGCCGCTCTTATCCTGCACCCCCTTGATAACCTCGTGCCCATCGCCTAACTCCTCAGCCGAGAAGCTCTCCAGCACTTCCTCCAAGGCTTGCATAACCGCAATCGACTCATTTGTCTCAAGCCAGATCCGGCTCTCTTGATCAACGAAAGGGGTATCGTCAAAGTATACAGAGGCAAGATCAGCCACCTGGGCACAATATGACATCTTAGCCTGAAGGGAGCCTACGATCTCCTCTGCCCGCGACATCTCCCTGTCCGTGAGCTGCCGATCTATATATCCCCGCTCCTGTAAAAAGGGAAGACACTCCTTGGTGAGCCGCTTTCGGTCAGCCTGCCTGATATAGCAGCCGCTCATCCAATTCAGCTTGGTGAGATCGAAAATAGCCGCACTCTTTGACATCCGCTCGACTGTAAAATTTTGAATCAACTCCTCACGGCTTAAGATTTCCTTCTCATCAGGGGATGACCAACCCAACAGGGCCAGATAGTTCATGATCGCCTCCGGCAAATACCCTTTTTGCCGATAGCTGCTAACCGAGGTCGCCCCATGCCGTTTGCTCAGCCGAGTGCGATCAGGGCCAAGAATCATCGGCATATGGCCAAATTGTGGTGGCTGGGCTCCAAGGGCCTGGTAAATCAATATCTGCTTAGGGGTATTAGACAGGTGATCCTCACCCCGCAGCACATGGCTGATCTTCATCAGAAGATCATCCACGACCACCGCAAAATTGTATGCTGCTCGGCCATCTGAGCGCAGGATGATAAAATCCCCGATAGTTTGTCCATCAAATGACACCTGACCGCGAATAAGGTCTTGGACCACAACCGCTTCCTCAAGAACCCGAAACCGTACCGAGGGGCGCCTGCCCTCCTGCTCAAAGGCTCTTTTCTGATCCTCGGAAAGATGGAGACACCGGCCGTCATATTGAGGGCTCAGGCCACGGCTTAGCATCATCTGCCGTGAGTGTTCTAGCTCCTGCGGCGTGCAATAGCAATAATAAGCTCGGCCACAATCGATCAGCCGCCGGGCATACTCCTTATAAATCGCCATCCGTTCCGATTGCCGATAAGGGCCATACGGCCCTCCCCTATCCGGGCCTTCATCCCAGTCAAGCCCTAGCCAGGCAAGATCCTGAATAATCACTTCTTCTGCTTCGGCCACATGCCGATCAAGGTCAGTATCCTCAATTCGCAGAATAAATCTTCCCCCATTATGCCGAGCAAACAGCCAATTGAACAGCGCTGTCCTGGCATTACCAATATGCAAATATCCAGTTGGACTGGGCGCAAACCTTACTCGAATATTTTCCACGAAGCTAAGATTCCTTCTCAAAAAACTCTTCTATGAGAACCACACCATAGGCTGCTATTCCATCCTGCTGACCACCGCCACCAAAAAAGGGCAGCCCATTGGTAGTCGAGGCTTTGATGTTAAGCTGAGAGTCAAAAATTCCTAACTCCCGGGCCAGTGTTTTTTTTATCTCTTCTTTATAGGGAGATAATCGAGGCTGATTGGCAATGATCACTAGATCAATATTTCTAATTTGATACTTCTTAGCCCTCATCAAGGCTAGAGTCGACTGTAGCAGTCGTCTGCTTGAGATGTCCTTGTAGGCTGGATCCGTATCAGGAAAATGCTCGCCGATATCCCCACTGCCAAGCGCTCCTAACAAGGCATCGCACAAGGCATGGATAACCACATCCGCATCCGAATGCCCCAAAAGCCCCACCGGATGAGGAATATCAACTCCGCCCAAGATAAGCTTTCTCCCCGGCACCAGGGGATGAACATCAAATCCCAATCCAATCCGCATCTCCTTATGCCCGCCCGCTATCTTCAATTATGTATATTTTATATTTTATATTTTATAATATAAAATATATATAATATTATATATAATATATTATATATAGTAAAATTATATAGTATATATTAATCTATAAGCTTATATTTCTATAAACCCGCTAGCCAGCCACCTTTCAGCCAGCTCAAGATCTTCGGGATAAGTAATCTTTATATTCCTGATTGAGCCAGGAATGATTCTCACCGCTACTCCAAGCCGCTCAACCAGAACAGAATCATCCGTCCCACAAAATCCCTCCTGAAGAGCCTGTTGATGAGCTGCCCATAGAAGATCGAATCGGAAGGCTTGGGGGGTTTGAGCCAAAAAAAGCCCGTGTCGAGGAACCGTCTCCTCTATTAGGCTATCCTGGTTAACTCTCTTTAGCGTATCTCTGAGCGGGATAGCCGCGGTACAGGCGCCATATTTTTCCGCCTCACGAATGGCCTGCTGCACAAGTTGCCAAGAGACAAAAGGTCGAGCCGCATCATGGATAACCACGATCTGCGCTATTCCCCTGGCTGCCAAAAGCCCCTGATATATCGACTGCTGGCGCTGTGCCCCTCCGGCCACGATCTGATACGACTTATGAAGACAACCCCAATCCCTCACCTGCCGCTCGCAAAACTCCTCATCTCCTGGAGAAACAATTACCACCAGCCGATCAAGTTCAGGGCATCTGTCCATTGCCCGTAAGGTGTAAGATATCATTGGCCGCTGGCCGATGAGTCGGTATGGCTTGGGGCATCCACTCCCTAGCCGAGTTCCTGACCCTGCTGCGGCCACAAGGGCTATTGTCTTCATGAGGTTTTGGGAGCTGCTTTAGCCTCTATTGTTTTTACTTTCCCTCGTTGAAAATCTTATCCAGATCTGCCTCAACTCGGTAATTGGGAATCTTCTTGACATATGAAATTTCATCCACAATCAGCGATTTGACACTGTCGAGCATTCTTTTCTCACCAAAGCTCAGCTCTTTTTTCCTATTCATCAGCATCAGATTCCGCAACACAGAAGCCAACTGGAATATCGAGCCGGTTTTCAAACGATCCATATTATCCTTGTATCGCTTGCTCCACTTAGGAGACATCGGCTCTCCTTTCCCCCGAAGAACATCGACTACCTTATCTACTTCATCCGGGCTGATCAGCTCCCGCAAGCCGACATCATCCGCATTATCGATAGGGACCATGATGGTTGTGCCGTTACTGAGGATCCTTAAAATGTAATATCGTTGCTCTACCCCGAGGATAATTTTAGCTTCAATAGCTAAAATCTCACCAACCCCTTGAAGTGGATAAACAACTTTATCTCCCACCTCAAACATATCTGATCCTCCAAGAAAGAGAACTTATTATACTATACATTACCTTTTAAGTCAAATTTTCTGCCACCTCTTACCCCCATCTCCACATACCCCCATTTAATTTCCAATTCCTATACTCGTTCAAGTTAGGTTTTAATTGGAAGGCCTATGAGAACAAAAGGTCGATCGCCTCCTGAACAGAGCGAACCCCATAGCAATTTTTCTGCAATTTAGAATCTAGCAGCTTGATATTACCTGCCGGGAGAACGCAGCGATCAAAGCCCAGCTTCAGTGCTTCTCGAATTCGTAACTCTGGCTGGTTTATCCCTCTCACCTCCCCAGAAAGCCCAACCTCACCAAAAATGACCATATTCTTATTGATCACCTTCTCCCACAGGCTAGAAACAATAGCCATGCTGATTCCAAGGTCTATGGCTGGCTCGCTCAGCCTCAATCCACCTACCACGTTTACATAAACATCCTGATCCTGAAACCTTAGCCCGATCCGCTTTTCCAGAACAGCCAGCAGCAAAGACACTCGCTGAGGATCAACCCCAATCGCTGTCCTTCGGGCAAAACCGATACTGCCAGGAGTAACCAGAGCCTGGAGCTCGGAAAGAAGCGGCCTTGTCCCCTCTAAGCTAGAGACAACCACCGATCCTGATACACCGAGTGTCTGCTCAGTCAAAAAAAGAGCCGACGGGTTAGGCACTTCCTCAAGCCCAGCCTCCTTGATTTCAAAAACTCCAATCTCATTGGTTGGACCGAACCGGTTTTTGATTGTCCGCAATATCCTATAGGTATGGTATCTTTCCCCTTCCAGATAAAGAACAGTATCCACGATATGCTCAAGCACCCGAGGGCCGGCAATCGAGCCATCCTTGGTAACATGACCTACTAGAAAGGTAGAAATGTTCTGGCTCTTGGCTCTGACCATAAGCCGCGAGGCCACTTCCCGAATCTGCCCTACACTGCCCGCCAGCCCTTGCATGAGCGAAGTGTAGGTGGTCTGAATGGAATCCAGAATGAAAACCTGAGGTTTTACCTCCTGAAGGTGCTGCTCGATGCTCTCAAGATTAGACTCTGACACTAGATAAATATTCTCAGAATTTGACCCGATGCGGGCTCCCCGATCCTTGATCTGATGGATAGATTCTTCGCCCGAAACATAGAGTATCACCTGCCCGGTGGCAGCCTCAGCCAGCCGCTGGCAGATCTGAAGAAGTAGGGTAGATTTTCCAATGCCAGGATCCCCGCAGATCAAAACCACTGACCCGGGAACGATTCCTCCTCCAAGCACTCGGTCAAACTCCTCAATGCTGGTGCGAATCCGCTCAGTCTTAGCCGCCTCGATCTGGCTCAAAGGAATGGGAGATGCGCTACTGCTGATTGAAGGGCGGCCCAAAATTTTCTTATCCTCCTCCCTAACCTCCTCAACCAGGGAATTCCATTCCTGGCATTCTGGACACCTCCCCAGCCATTTAGGCGAATAAAAGCCGCATGATTCACAATAAAATGCTGTAGTTTTGCTCATATCCCGATTCAATCACAATCCCGGGATCGGAATCTTTCCCAGGAGATACTTTAAGTCCTCATCCTCAAAGGAGAATCCAGCCCCTAGAAAATAGCTCAGCCGCTCATTATCGATCAGGTGATCAAAGCCCGTATTGAGCGAAAAATACTTACCCAGATGATAGCCGACATCGAGCTTAAGATGCGGCTTATCAGCCGTAAAGTCCCAGGCGTTCAAATGCAGTTGAACTCTGTCGCCATAGGATAAATAATCTAGCCCTACCCCTCCGGTTGACTCAATCAGCCCACCCCGCAAGACAACGTCCTCAAAGCGCTTAGCGATCTGAAAACTGAATTTAAACCGCTCTTCGCAAACCTCCTCCCGCTTCGTAACTGGACCGTTGCCATCGATATAGAGCTTGGTCTCTTTGGTAGAGGTCATACCTTGAAAATCATCCACCAACTCAAGCAGGTAATACTTATCCTGCCGCGGCTGAAGTTTTAACGATATATAGCTCTTAGACTTATCAGGTCGGGTTAAATATTCTCCCCGATATCCTAGATACAGCCGAAAGGCATCTGCCTTGGCCAAGGTATCCTTAAGACCAGCTAGGGTACCTTGAGCCTCCCGATACAGGGTCTCATCTTTAATCAGCTTGCCAATGGTTCCTTCGCCCTTATTGACCGTGCTCAGCAGACTGTTGACATTATCCGTAGCGGTCTGAAGTTTCAAAACCAACTGGTTGGCATTCACTACTGTCTGGTGCAAAGATGAGCGGTTTTCAGCAATCAGATCATCAAGACTTTGGGCCACTGACTGAAACCGATCGGCAAGACGGGGGCTCTCCGCACGGAGAAGCTCGGCAAACTTCTGAAGGTCATCAATGATTTTAGAAATTTGAGCCTCATTCCTGACCAAGATGTTATCAAGGGTTGCCGAAAGGTGCTGAACATTGCTTAACGTAGCCTTGACCGCCTGGCTGTTTTGCTCCAAGATAGTCTTGAGTTGAGCCGTGATAGCCTCCAGATTAGCCAAAGTCTGCTTCATGGCCTGCTTCCCCTCAGGGCTAGCTATGATCTCGTCAATGGCTTCGATTACCCTTTTTACCTCCTGAGCCACAAGGCCGATCTGCTCGGCCACCTGCTCAAAGTCCTGACCCGCCTTGCCAGGCTGAATAGTGCTTCCGCTCTCAAAATAGGGAGTGCCCGCTGTTCCGGGCGAGAGCTCAACATACTTTTCTCCCATAAACCCCAAAGATTCAATACTGGCCACCGCATCCTTATGGATTTTAATCCCCGGAAAGATCAAGAGCTTCAGCCTAGGGGTCCCATCAACCAAGGATACCTCCTCTACCCGGCCTGCCTCCACCCCCGCGACCCGAACCTGAGCCCCCTCATCCAGCCCCCTTACGTTGCTAAAACTAACGTACAGCACCGTCCCTTTCTTTCTTCCCAGCGACAGATGCCCAGCTCGAATGGTCAGATAAGCCAATGATATCAGGGCCAAAACCACTAACAGGCCAACCTTTTCTTCCCGGGTCAAAAGCTTCATGGCTACAAACACGCCCCTTCCGTAATCGGCCCCTTGGCACTGCCGGTAATAAACTGACGCACTATAGGATTTTGGGTATTCTGAATCTCTTCCGGAGTACCCACCTCGATAATCCGACCATCATACAGCATCCCGATCCGGTCAGCGATCTTGTAAGCGCTTTTCATATCATGAGTGATGGTTAGTGAGGTTACCTTGTAAACTTCTTTCATCCTAATGATCAGCTCGTTGATGACATCAGCCATGATCGGATCAAGACCGGTCGTCGGCTCATCATAGAGTAAAATCTCAGGCTCCATAGCTATAGCCCTGGCTAGCCCCACCCGCTTTTTCATTCCGCCGCTAAGCTCATCTGGCCGAAGGTCCTCTATACCAGGCAGGCCAACCATCTGAAGTTTTTCCTGCACCCTTTTCCTTATTTCCTCTTTTGACAGCGAGGTATGCTCTTTCAACCCAAAACCAACATTTTGTCCGACAGTCATAGAATCAAACAGAGCTGCTCCCTGAAACAGCATACCGAATTTTTTGCGAATCTCTTTCAGCTCCCAACGAGAACATGAGGCTATATCCCGCCCCTCGATCAAAACCCGCCCCTGGTCAGGCCAGATCAACCCCATGATATGCTTCATCAGTACACTTTTCCCGCATCCACTCCCACCAATGACTACCATTGATTCCCCACGCTTAATCTCAAGATTAACGCCTTTCAGAACCTGTTTATTCCGAAAAGACTTATGAATATCAATTAGTTGAATCATCGTCTCTAAAAAAAGAGAGCAGTCATAATATAGTTAGAAATAATAATCAGCATATACGACATCACCACCGCACCGGTAGTTGCTCGACCAACTCCATGAGCTCCACCTTCAGCATAAAATCCCTTATAGCAGCCAACCACAGTGATAATAACCCCGAACACGGCTGCCTTAAAGATGCCGCTGTAGATATCCTGATAGGTCAGATAATCGAAGGTCCGCCGAACATAGACTAACGAGTTGGCCCCCAGAATATACACACTGACCAGATAGCCACCGGTGATACCCGTAATATTGGCCAGCGCGGTCAGAAGGGGAAGCATGACTAATCCAGCCAAAAGCCGGGGCGAGACCAGATACTCGATCGGATTAACCGCCATCGTGGTCAGGGCGTCTATTTGCTCAGTTACCCGCATGGTTCCAAGCTCAGCCGCTATCGATGAGCCAGCCCTGGCCGCGACCACAAGCCCGGTTAAAACTGGGCCAAGCTCTCTAGTCATGGACAAGGCAACCACCGTGCCAACCAGGGACTCAGCGTTAAAGCGCTTAAATCCAATATAGGTCTGCAAGGCCAGCACCATGCCAGTAAAGGCACCAGTAATCAAGGTTACCGAAAGGGAATGAACCCCCACCTCCTCCATCTGAAGGAGACTCTCCTCAAGCCGAAAAGGCGGGGAAAATATCCCCACCACTGCCTGCCCAAAGAGGATGCTCAATCTGCCTGCCTCAGCGAGCAGGTGAGAAAACTGTTCCCCTATTTTCTCCAAAATCTTTCTCATCTCTTAAAGCTTCTCCCACCTCGCCGCGGTCAAGATATACTCGCCTGGCCCGGCGGCCAAAAGAACACAAGACCTCATAGGAGATGGTTCCCATAAGCTCAGCCAGCCTCTCTACCGATGCTCCTCCCTCCTCTTGGCCTCCTAACAAGATCACCTCATCCCCAACCTGCACTTGCGGGATGTCGGTAACATCAATCATGCACATATCCATACAGATTGTCCCCACAACTTGAGCCTTCCTCCCCCTGACCTTAACCTCGGCCCGATTGGAGCAAACCCGACTGAAACCATCCGCATACCCCACCGGAATGGCAGCAATTCGCCTAGGCTCCTGGCAGATAAAGGTCCTACCGTAGCTAATGCTGTCTCCAGCCTCGAACTGATGAATCTGCATAATCCGGGTCTTCACGGTCAGGGGAAATCGGAGCGGAATTACTCCAGCAAGATGAGGCGCCGGATAGAGACCGTAGATCAAAAGCCCTGGCCGAACCATGTCAAACCAGCTTTCTGGATACTGCAATATGGCGCCGCTGTTGGCCATATGCTTAATCGGAATATGGATATTTCGCCGCTCAAGCTCTGCTAAAATCGTCCGAAACCGCTCAAGCTGCAAAAGGGTAAAATTATCCTGCCGACGCTCTGAGGTCGCCAGGTGGCTAAAGACCCCTTCAACTTCAATATTTGCTAGCTCCCTGATGCGGGCAATCTCATCGGCTGCCTGACGAAAGGGGATTCCAAGTCTTCCCATGCCAGTGTCAACTTCAATATGAACCTTAACCATCCTATCTTCTCGGCCCGCCTGCTGCCGAGCTGCCTGCGAGATTAGCGCCGCCTGCTGCCAGTCTCTCACAGCCAGGGTTAGCTCATGCTCCAGGGCAAGGGGTAGATCATCCCCCAGGCTTCCTCCCATGACCAGAATAGGACAGCGGATTCCTCCCCTTCGCAGCTCAACCCCCTCATATATAAAGGCCACTCCCAAGGCCTCGACCTGGGACTCAATAGCTCTGGCCACTGGAATTGCTCCATGCCCATAAGCATTTGATTTAACAATAGGCATAATTTTTCTTGTCGGGCCAACCATTTTTCTGATCTGGCTAATATTGGCTCGAATGGCATCAAGATGTATTTCAGCAATGGTAGGTCGGTAAAAAGAGGTCATTTAAAAGAAACCATCTTCCCTGGCTAAATTTTTAAATTTCGTAAACTCTTTCAGAAAAGCTAGCTTGGTTGTGCCAATAGGTCCGTTTCGCTGCTTTCCAATGATCAGCTCAGCTACCCCAGGCTCATCTTCTGGATTGTAGAATTCTGGACGGTAGAGAAAGGCGATCAGATCAGCATCCTGCTCGATTGCCCCAGATTCTCGCAAATCAGAAAGTATGGGACGTTTGTCTTTTTTATCCCGTGTCTCCACGGCCCGGCTAAGTTGTGAGAGAGCAATGACTGGAATATTCATATCCTTAGCTAAACCCTTTAGACTACGGGAAATTCCAGAAATTTCCTGCTGACGACTCTCATGTCGGCCATGCCCCTGAACCAATTGAAGGTAATCAACAATGATCAGACCAAGTCCGGCTTCTTTTCGAAGACGTCGGGCCTTGGCCCGCATATCCATTACGGTTATCGAGACAGAATCATCAATGTAAATCTTGGCTTCAGACAGTTTAGCCGCTGCCCTAACCAGTTTCTCCCAATCTCGCTCACTCAAATAGCCGGTTCGAAGTTTATGGCTGCTGACCTCAGCCTCAGAGCACAACATCCGAAGCACAATCTGCTCTTTGGCCATCTCCAGACTGAAAATCAAAACCGTAGTCCCAACTTCAAGCGCCACATGCTGAGCAATGTTCATACAGAGACTGGTCTTACCCATTGATGGCCGGCCAGCAATGATAATCAGATCTGAATTCTGGAGCCCCGAGGTCAGGGCATCAAAATCAACAAAACCAGTGGGGAGGCCGGTTACCCGCGTTTTGGATTCATACAGCTTTTCAATCACCTGAAAGCTGTTAGAGATAATATCCCTGATGGATTGGACATCCTGGTTGGCTCTGTTTTCCGAGATGCTTAAGATCAGCCGCTCGGCATCATCCAAAAGGCTCTCAATTTCTTTATGCTCTTCGTATCCCCGCTGGGCTATCTGGGTAGCCGCGGCGATAAGTTGTCGAGCCATAAATTTCTTGTGGAGAATCTGGGCATAGTATTTAATATTGGCGGCTGTCGGCGTCGAATCGAGCAAGGTCATGAGATAGCTTATCCCTCCGACCTCATCCAGCTCATTCCGACTGATCAGCTCATCCTTGAGAGTTACCAGATCTGGGAGGATGCCGCGATTGTGCAGATCAAGCATCGAAGCGAAAATCTTGCGGTGGGCGGGATCGTAAAATCTATCCGGTTGAATAATGTCAATAATTTTATTAATAGATTCTGGCTCAAAAAAAATCGCTCCCAAAACCGCCCGCTCTGCATCCCGATCCTGCGGCGGCACCCGCAGCGCTAATCCTCCATCCCCTGACGAACCCTCTGCTGGCTTCATACTTCAACCCAAGGCGCACATTAGCACTCTATTCCACGACTGAATCGCCGCTACTTGGTGAAGAGCCGCTTTCCTCTCCTGCTTCTTGTTGAGGCTGATGCTCCTTCTTGGTGGCTGGCTCATCTTTCACCACCCACACCTTGAGCTGAGCAGTTATTTCAGGATGCAATTTCACCGGAACTTTGAAAATTCCCAAACTCTTGATCGGCTCATCGAGCATGATCTTTTTCTTATCAATCTCAAATCCCTCACTCTTCAAAGCCTCGGCAATATCCGCATTAGTTACCGAGCCGAAAAGTCGATCATTTTCTCCCGCCTTCCGGCTAAAAGTGAAGGATATCTTTTCCATCCGCAAGGCCATGTCTGCATATTCCTTTTTCGCCTTCTCTTGAGCCGCCTTGATGAGAGCCTCCTGCTTCTTCATCAGGGCAAGGTTCTTAGGGGTTGCCTCAATAGCCAATTTTTTCGGAATCAGATAATTGCGGGCATAGCCGGCCGATACATTAATTACCTGGCCGATTACGCCTAAATTATGAACGTCCTTTTGAAGAATTACCTCCATAAGCTTTCTCCTTAAGCTTTCTCCTTGTAAATTTTCATCCATCCCATGCCGGTAAACAAAAAGGGTCCTCTCCTCGCTTTCAGGCGCTTGGTTGCTGCTGAGACTTGACTCTGAGCTTTCGAAAATCAATCCAATTGTCAAACAGCCCCCCAAGGGTCAAAAAGATGTAGCTGCCTGGGATGAAAAAAACGATAGCCAATCCCAAGTACCTGAAAAATGCTGGTATTTTCCCTTTGTGGAAAAAGTAGCTGATAATCGCCACCCCTTGAATCAGGTATACATAGCTGACTACTACCAGAAAATTTAACCCAATTCTTGAGGGAAGCGGCACTTTGAGAAAATACCATGCCGTTCCAGAGACAATAAATAACCAGACTAACCAATCCGGCACTACTAACTGCCAAAACGGCCTTCTATCCTCAACAGGAAATTCCAAAGATTGCAACCATCGGCGAAGCAAAAGGTAATTAACCAGCACAACCGAAATGAGGACAACAATAAGGATGGCTGGAAACACCTTGATAAGGTTCTCGGTTATCTGTGATGATGATTTTTTGAGCAACTCCATCTGCTCACCTTCTACCCCGCCCTGCTCATAGAACTCGATTACCTTAGCCATCGACTGCTCCATTTCTCTGTGCAGCATGGCATCAAGATCAACCGACACTCGCAAGCAATACATCCCCAGAAAGAAAAAGAGCAAGATGGCCGAGGCCGCGCAAGCCCCAAAAATAATTCTCTCGCTTGACCACCCTCTTTCGAAAAGCTCAGCCAAGACTACACTGAGATAGCCAAGTATGACCAGAGCATAAAAGAGGGGATTCACCTCAGGCCGAGTGAGAATTACCCCTGTGCCCACAAGGAGAAGGAGGCCGATCACCCACTGCATCTTTCCCCGCCTCAAAATTAGAAAGGTTAACGGAATTGGAAGTAAAGCAATCAGAAAAAGTTGAGAGATCAAAAACAGGCATATAATCAAAAGAATAGAGCCCAAAATGGCGAGGGTCTTCTTCGGGGCACGATGATTTTTCGTCTCATCAGCGTATCTTTCTTGGTTACTACTCAAGGAATCTTCTGCTCCCTGGTCCACAAATTGAGCGATATCAAATCATTAGATATCAAATCATTATTAGTTATCAGAATCAGTTATCAGACATTATTAAAGTTATCAGACATCCTCAAAACCATAAAAGTAGAGACTTTTATATTACAGAATGGCCATCACTATGTGGAAATTCGCTTCTCACGAAGCTTGGGTAAAAATAAGCGTAAAAAGCGAAAAATCAAAAAGATATTTTTCAGTAAGACTATTCAGCCAAAAATGGCAAAAGAGCAATATTCCTGGCCCTCTTGATCGCCTGGGTCAATTCCCTTTGATGCTTGGCGCAATTTCCAGAAATCCGCCTGGGGATGATTTTGCCTCGCTCAGTCATAAAGCTGCGAAGTCGCCTCGTGTCTTTAAAATCAATAAAGTCCATTTTACCTTCACAAAACTTGCAAATCTTTCTTCTTCTAAATCTGGTCAGCATTTTGGTTTTCATACACTCTCCATGACAAAAGATACCCACCTCAAGTGAGAACTAAACCTTTGCAGAAATCTCTCCCTATCTTGAAATTCTTGAAAGTTATCTTTCATACCAACCCTACTAAAATCGAGGGTTTGGAGAAAAAGTGCCAAAGTATAGGGTGAGAACTAAGTCTCAACAAAGCGAATGTTTTGCTATTTATGCGACTTTCCTTGAAATTACCAATTACTTTGATCATCTGATCATGCTAGATCGCGGCCCAAAGTCTCCCACTGCTCGATTTAGCCCAAAGCCAACTATTCCTCTAGAGGCCAATACTCGTCTATTTAGCCATACTCGTCTTATTTAGAATGGAGCGCCATCCTTGCCCTCAAATCCACTTCCGCTGTCAGGGAGTTCATCCCCCTCATGGAGCTCGCCCGGCTCCTCACCAGAGCGCTTGGGCAAAAACTGGATTGTAGTCGCTATGATCTTGATTTTAGATCGCTTGCCACCGTTTTCATCTTCCCAACGGTCTTGTTTCAATCGGCCTTCGATTAAGACTCCACTCCCCTTGTTTAAATATTCACTGCACAGTTCTGCTTGTTTATCCCAGGTTTCGACGTCAAAAAAATCAACCTCTTCCTTTTTCTCCCCTTCTTTAGCACTAACCTTGCGATTTACCGCTAGGCTCAAATGAGCCACAGCAAGGCCGCTTGGGGTATAGCGCAACTCTGGGTCCTTGGTCAGGTTTCCCATTAAAATAACTCTATTAAAAGAGGCCATTTTTATTCAATTCCCTCCACCGCCCCCGACTCACGGAAGCTCTCTTTGGCTGCCAGCATTGAAGATGCTTTGCCAATATGATCTTCCTTCATCCTGACGCTCATGTATTTCAAAATCTGCTCGTCATACCGGAGCGCGGCATCCAGCTTTTTTAACATGTCACTTGCTTCGACTCGATAGTCATAAGACAAGTAGTACCCCTTTTTAAATTTTTTCACTTCATAAGCTAAACGCCTCTTTCCCCAGTTCTCCACCTGAATTATTGACGCCCCTAAATCCTCCATTATTTTTTTTATTTTTTGAGCAATACTCTCTACTTCCTCTTCGGACAGGTTCGGGTTAATAATTAATAATGTCTCATAACAAATCAACTGTTTTCCTCCCATAAAGGCCTAATTTCGAAATAATGTTTGTCTAATGGATAACTCCTTTGCCTCAAAACAATTCCCTGAGTGAATATAACCTTGTGTTAATCAGTATCCTGAATTGGTTAAAAAATTAGATTATAAAATCATAACATAATCGATCAGAGAAATCAACTACTCTATTCGCTTAAATCCCCTCCCCTTTTAACTATGGTCTGAAAGATCAACTCAACCTGCTGGCGGGTTTTTTCAAGGCTTTGATTGTTATCAATGACAAAGTCAGCATATTTCTTTTTCTCTTCAAGGCTCATCTGAGTGTTAATCCGCTGAACAATTTCAGACATCGCCATCTGAGGCTGCCGGCTCTTTAGCCTAGCAATCTGAATATCCCGCTCTACCCAGACCACTAAAACCACATCAACCCGCCGATGCAGCCCAGTCTCGATCAGCAGCGGAGCATCCACAACCGCTACCTTTGTCCCCTGGTCTCGAAGCTGCTGGAGAAGCTCCTCTATTCGCCTTAGAATGAGCGGATGAACCAGGGAATTTAATTTACGCAAAAAGAGAGGATCCCCAAAAACAAGCGATCCTAGCCTGGCTCGGTCAATTTCAGATGTCTCAGGGCAGACTATCCCCTGACCAAAGTACTCATACACTGCCCACCAGCCCGGCTCAAACGGAGCCATTACCTCCTGAGCTACCTTGTCGGCATCAATCACCCTGGCCCCCAATTCACGAAACATCCCGCTTACGGTGCTCTTGCCGGAGCCGATACTGCCAGTTATGCCAATTACCATCATACCGCTCTCATCCCTCAGCTTCTACTCCCTGCTTAATAAATCACTATAAATAACTTTTCCTTAAGATAATTCTTCCTTGATAATTCTTCCTTTTGTTTTCTTTCAGCCGCCTTGACTCTTCTCTACCCAAAAAGGGCAGCTTATGAGTTGGCACTACAAGATATCGAGAAGCGCTTTTGCCTCTACCCACACGAGAGGCAACCCTTTTGGGTGCGCCCCTGCTGGCTTCTGTCTTTACCCACACAGGAGGCAACAGCAGCCCGGGGGATCGGGTCGGCGCACCAGCCAATCTCTCCCCCCACCCGAAGGCAGCCTACGAAGTCATTAATTTTAGCTGCCGATGAAAAATAAAAGTTTATTAGCCTGATCATAAACACACGGCCCACCTTGGGCTGATAATGTGGACAATAGCAGGAAGCGGGCCATAAAAGCAAGGGAGAAATTTAAACTTTTCTAACAAAAATCGAGATGGGAAAGTTGACATCAAGCGGGCAATTCTGTATATTTAACAACAAACCTGTCAAAAATCTCTCTTCGCCTGACTTACAAGAGGCTATGGCCCTACAATGAATGTATTTTAACGTCATGTAAACGTCATGTATTATTTTGATTTTTAATCTCTCAAGGAGGAAAAGATGAAAAAAACTATCCCTATAGTCGTCATTCTCTGCTTATGCTGTTTGTTCGGGGCCCACTGCTGGGCGGATGATTCACAGCAGGTTGTGGCCGAAGTTAACGGAACGAAAATCACTTTGGCCGAATTCAATGAAATTGCTCAAGGTCGAGCAGATCGTGAAAATTTACTGAATCAGATTATCGCCAGTATCTTGCTTGCTCAAGAGGCGAAAAAGCAGGGTGTAGATAAGGACCCTGTGGTTCAGCAGCAGCTAAAGCTAATCAATGAGCAGCAGTTGGCTCTATTTTTCTATCAAAAAAAGGTTACCGATAAGACGAAGCTGTCCAGCAAAGAGCTGGAAGATATGATTCCCCCAAAAGAGAGACAAAAGGTCAGGTTCCAGCAAATAGTAACCGCGACTAAAGAAGAGGCAGACAACATTTACAAACAGATAAAACAAGGGGCTAGTTTTGAAAAATTGGCCAAGGAAAAATCCATAGGCCGAAACGCCAAAGAGGGAGGAGATATCGGTTTTGTCATCATCAATACTAACATCTTCCCAGAAGAAGTCGAAGCGGTCATTTTCAAACTCAAAGATGGTGAGGTCAGCGAACCCATCAAAACCCGGGAAGGGTATGCTATTTTTAAGGCTATTGAGAGGAAAAATCTGACCGAAAAGGAGCTTGAGAGCAAAAAGAACTATCTCCAGTTTAAGATAGCCAAAGAGAAGACCGATCAAATTACCAGTTCATTACTTGAGAGCCTGCGGTCCAAAGCTAAGGTCAAAGTCTTTGATCAAAATCTCAAAAAAATCGAGGAATCGAAAACTAGGGATGATAGTCTGCTAAAAATTCAATTAGCCGAGGTAAATGGAACACCAATCACCCTGAACGACCTAATCGGCGGACAAGCCACCTATGGAAATCCTCTGGACAGCCCGCTTCTGAAGAATCCCTCCTTCCTGAAGAACATGGTTGAGGATAAGATTAAGAATATGCTCTTTGTCATGGAAGCCAAGCGCATCGGCATGGATAAAGATCCTGAATTTGTGAGACGAACAAAAATCTTTGCCGATGGTATCCTGGCCAACAAATTCGCCATGGATGTGCTCTGCAAGGACATTAAGGCCACAGAGGAAGAATATCGTCAATACTATGACGAACACAAGAGCGATCCTCAATTCAGTAACGTCCCTGAGCGGGTCAGAGTCAAGCATATTCTAGTCACTGATGAGAAAGTGGCTGATGATATTATCGCTCGCTTGAAAAAAGGTGAAGATTTCGCCGCCTTGGCCAAGCAGCATTCTATCGATCAGTTCTCCGCCGAAAAAGGCGGTGATCTTGGCTATATCCAAAGAGGTAGGCTAGACCATGTATTCGAAGAGGCTGCTTTTTCTATGAAGATCGGAGAGGTAAAAAAAGTAGAGAGAAGCAACTTTGGCGGAGGACAAGCAAAACTCTATGACATCATCTCTGTTACCGATAAAAAGGCGGCTGGCGCGAACAAATTTGAGGACGTCAAAGATATTATTGAACCTACCCTGCTGTATAAAAAACGGGAGCAAAAAATCACCGCTTATATTGACCAGCTAAAGGCAAAAGCCACCATCAACAAGAATATGAAGCTGGTCAACACTGCATCTTCATCCGCAGCCGGTATGATTCCTCAAGCACCAATGCCGTAGAAAAATCTCCAAGGCGCTTAAACCTCTATTATCCGAATATTATCCGAAAAAAGCGCCTGGTAAGAACAATAAGGTTTGCTCTCAAAACCCAGGGGCTCCAAAGCCTATTAGGTGGAGCCCCTATTTTTTTGCTCACCCCTAATCACCACCCCGCCACCTCAACGAGCTGTCATCAGATGTTCCCCAGGTAAAAAACAATCGCTCTTATATATCAGACACCATAAACCCTATATCAGAACAACCATAAACCCTCGAAGGGGGCTTAGCTCTTATTAAGGGTTATGGCTCTCAATGGTAGCTAATAAATAAGAGCGAAAACAATTCCTATGGTATCCGCTCAAGATCGTACTAGGATTGGATATAAATGGGTAGCATCTGAGCTGCCAGGAAAGGCATTGTCTTTTCAGTGATTCTGTGATAATCTACACCTATATTATTATTGCGGTATCTTATTCTTTATAGCGTATTGGATCTTGCTATTTTTTATTTTTGCGCCTTATACTCTAATTCCCTCCATCTCCAATGGGGAGAGATTAACTAGGGGGATAATATTAAGAAGAGCCCCAGGGGGTAGATTCACAAATAGAGAGGTAGCCGCCATGTGGGATTATTCCGCTAAAGTTATGGATCACTTTCGTCATCCCCGAAATGTGGGAGAGATTGACAATCCTGACGCCGTAGGCGAGATCGGCAACATTGTCTGCGGGGATGCCCTGAAGTTGACCTTAAAAATCGATCGAAGCACGGAGAAGATTCTAGATGCCAAATTTCAAACCTTTGGCTGCGGCAGTGCCATTGCCTCATCTTCAGCCTTAACTGAAATGATCAAAGGCAAGACCCTTGATGAGGCCTCGAAGATCACCAATAAGGATATCGCCGACTATCTGGATGGGCTGCCAGAGGAGAAGATGCACTGCTCGGTCATGGGTATGGAGGCCTTGGAGGCGGCTATCAACAACTACCGGGGGATCACCACAAGCAGCCGACAGATGCCGGAAGAAGAAAAAATCATCTGCCGCTGCTTTGGCGTAACAGACAGAAAGATCGCTCAAGTGATCGAAATGAACAACCTGACTGCTGTCGATCAGGTTACTAACTACACCAAGGCAGGAGGGGGATGCGGTCAGTGTAGGCCACAGATCGAAGCGATTTTGGCCGAGGTATTGAAAAAAGAAAGGGAGAAGAAACAGTCTCTCCTAAGGAAAAAAATGACTAATCTGGAAAGGATCAGGCTGATTCAAGAGACCCTCGAGAAAGAGATTCGCCCCTATCTGCAGGCTGATGGTGGAGACCTTGAGCTGGTCGATATTGATGGCCATACGGTTTATATCCGGCTCATCGGCACCTGTCAAAGCTGCCCCAGCATGGATTTTACTATCGAAACCTTCATTAGCCAAAAATTACGTCAAGTGCTCCATGAAGACATCGAAGCTAAAAAGGTGGAAGAATGAAAACGATTTATCTTGACAATAACGCCACTACCAGAATAGCTCCGGAAGTTTTAGACCAGATGCGCCCCTATCTTTATGAGCTATACGGCAACCCATCCAGTATGCACAGCTTCGGAGGACAGGTGGCCAAAAAAATCGCCCAGGCAAGAGAGCAGGTAGCCGACCTTCTGGGAGCCAGCTCCCCTTCGGAGATTATCTTTACTAGTTGTGGCACGGAAAGCGACAATGCCGCCATTTTCGGAGCCGTGCGCTCATATCCTGAAAAGAGGCACATCATCACCAGCCGAGTAGAGCATCCGGCAGTGTTAAACACCTGCCGCTATCTCCAAAAGGAGGGCTATCGAGTTACCTTTCTTTCCGTAGACCACAGCGGCCAACTTGATCTCGAAGAGCTTAGGGCAGCTCTGACCCCCGATACCGCCATCGTCTCGATCATGTATGCCAATAACGAAACCGGAGTCATCTTTCCAATCGAGGAAATTGCAGCCATAGTTAAAGAAAAGGGCGCCATCTTCCATACCGATGCGGTCCAGGCAGTGGGCAAGATCCCCCTGAATCTTAAAGAAAGCCAAATTGATATGCTATCGCTGTCCGGCCACAAACTACATGCACCTAAGGGAGTTGGCGCGCTCTATCTTAGGCAGGGAACAAAATTTACTCCCTTTCTCCTCGGTGGGCATCAGGAGGGCGGACGCCGAGCTGGGACAGAGAACGTAGCCTCGATTATAGGCCTAGGGGCAGCCTGCGAGCTAGCCGCTCGGCATATCCCTGAGGAGCAAACCAGGGTCAGAGCACTGCGGGACAAGCTTGAGCACAGCATCCTAGCCAAGGTGCCAAACACCAGGGTAAATGGAGACCCAATCCACCGTTTGCCTAATACGACCAATATCGGCTTTGAGTTTGTTGAGGGTGAGGCCATTTTGCTGATGCTCAGCGACCGCGGGATCGCCGCTTCATCAGGCTCTGCCTGCACCTCTGGCTCTCTTGAACCGTCGCACGTTCTGCGGGCTATGGAGGTTCCCTTTACCCATGCCCACGGCTCTATCCGCTTCAGCCTAAGTCGCTATACCACTGAGGAAGAGATCGATACGGTCATCAGCGAGCTGCTGCCAATTATTGACCGCCTGCGAGCCATATCACCCTTTGGGCCAAAATCAAAACATTAGCTCAAAATCAAAACCTTAACACTCATGAACCTTTAACCCTTGTGGCCATGAACAAAAATCAATCTCCATAACCAAACACAGTCAATTTCCATAACCAATAACATATGCCGAAGGGAAACCAGAACACAGATACTAAGATACTACTAAGATACTATAAGGAGAAAATCTTTGCTAACAACAGCTAGTTCAAAATTGATTCCTCTTGAAAAACGCATCATCTTTGCCCTCGATGTAGACTCGGTAAAGGAAGCCAAGGAATGGGTCGAGCGGCTAAAAGATAGGATCAAATTCTATAAGGTAGGGTTACAACTTTTCCTCTCAGGCGGCTTTAATATCGTTGACTGGATTGTGGAGCAGGGACTTGAGGTCATGGTGGATCTAAAATTTTTTGATGTTCCCCAAACCGTAGCTTCAGCTATCAGGCAACTCAAAGGACATGATATTTCCTTTACTACGGTTCACGGTAACGATGCCATGATGCGGGCTGCGGTTGAGGCTAAAGAGAGCATAGCTGCCACCAGCCCCAAGCTTAAGATTCTGGCCGTTACCGCCTTGACCAGCCTTGATCAGGCAGACCTAGAGGATCTTGGCTTTAAGTGCACAATCGAGGAGCTTGTCCTGAAGCGGGCAAGGCGTGCTCTGGCCACAGGGTGCGACGGTGTAGTTTCATCTGGCCTTGAAGCGCCCCGTCTAAGAGGCGAGCTTGGGTCAAATTTTCTAATTATTGTGCCCGGGGTAAGACCAGTCCAAAATCGGGAGGATGAGCAAAAAGATGAGCAAAAAAGGGATGATCAGAAAAGAATCGTTGACCTAACCAGTGCTTTTCTGGCTGGCGCTGACCATGTAGTCGTTGGAAGACCGATTCGCCAGGCAGCCGATCCGCTAGCCGTGATCGAAGCAATGCAAGCCCAGATCACCAAGGCTTTCCCAAAGGGGTTAGAGGCTATCTGAAAAATAGGGGGGGATTTTTGAGTATGAGTGCTCCAAATTAAGGGGTTAAGTAACAAACCAATAACCTTTAGATGGAGCAACCCTATGAAAAGAAAGGCGTATCTGACAGCTCTTGGCTCTATTGCCGCGATGCTCAGGACTTAGTCTTCCTTGCAGGAAGGCCTATAGGTCTTCCTCTCTGACCAATTTGTAGAAGTAACTGAGTAATATTGTCTAGGCGTAAAGAGGTTTCCTGCCTTATTTGTCCCATCTCCTGCCTAACTTGTCCTATCTCCTGTCTAAATTGTCCCATCTCCTGCCTAAGTTGTCCTATTTCTTGTCTGAATTGTCCCATCTCCTGCCTAATCTGCCCGATCTCATAATCAATTTTCTGACTCAAGTTATCAATTCGCTGGTTCAAGTATCGGAAATCATCCTCTTGCCTTTGCTTACCGTGCTCTATAGCCTCATAGATGTCTTTCAGGGTAATTTCTTTGATTGCTTTTGCTGTAGCTGTCGCTATACCCTCTTTCATCTTTTAACCGCCTTGGGTTCCTCAATTTCTCTCCTGAGAAATTTGTCCAGCTCTGATTTCAGAATAAGGAATCTTGTTCATTTCATCTCCTTATTCTATTTTTATCTAACTTACTATAAAATTATATCAATTATCAATCATTGTCAATCTTTTTCAATGCCCACTCGAAATGATCGCCTTAAGCACACAGGCTTTGGGTGCACTGGTTCAGTTTAATTAAAAACCTCTACTTTTGTCTTTTTTTGTAACTCTTGTCTTTTTTGTAACTCCTGCGAAAGCAGGAATCCATGACATATCTTTGGGAATAATCAAAAGAGGTCTGTTACATAATGAAATATTCCAAATGAAATATTCCAAAAATAAAATACGCTCATGGCTACCATTCGTGCACAGCCGGAATCCGAGAAATTTTTACCCCTCGATTCCCGCTTTTCGCGAGAAGTGACGGAATGGTGATTTAGCTTACTTTTAACTGAAAATGGCCATGAGCGATGAAATATTCCAAATTAAACTAACCCTGATCGAAGAGCCAATTAAACTGAACCAGTGCCCTTACTTAGGCTTTTAGAACCACTAAAGCTTAAACCACTCCCGAAGATACTCTCCAATCTTTTCCTGATCAGCTCCCATGATTCCTTTTCCGGTCAGACCAATTCGCAAAGAAACCGTAACCTTATCTTCCCAAGGCCAATACAAGGCGAACAGAAAAGCCTCCTGGTTCATGTCCGTAGCAAACACTGTCTGCCCGATCCTGATGCCGAAGGACTTATCCACTAATTTTCGAATAACCGGCGGTGCCGTTTTAATAGAATTAAGATCCCACTGATTGGGAAAGTGGCGCTTAATCACAGCCACAATTTCTTCCTCCATATCTTTGGGAAAGACCAGTAAGGGGAGATCAAACCGGTCATCCCACTCCCATAGCAATTCGGAGGGCAGCTCAGACAGGATTCGTTGACTGGAGGATTCAAGGTTCTGCCTTAGTTCTTCTCTCATGCTGAATTTTTCTATCGCAGTCACAAAATTGTTTCTTTCGTTTCTGATCATTCTCCAAACTCTCTTTATGGGATTATCTTAAAACACACAATCATACATACTATTGACTTCTCACCAGAAGGCTTGCCAGCTGCCTACAACACACAGGGCCCCATGGAAAACTTATGGAAAACTTTAGGGTAAACGTTTTCCTTGCTCTCAAGAGATCCCGATGATCAATTTTTCTAAAAAACTCGTCAATGCCTGGTATCCTCCTTGTTCAAAAATACGGATAATAGCGCTCCCGATAACGGCAATGTCCACCTTACCGGCCAGGTAGTCGAAATCTTCCCGACTGGAGATGCCAAGCCCCATAGCCAGGGGTAGATCAGTTACCTTTCGGCAGCGTTGGATGAACTCATCGGTTTCCTTTGATAGATAAGTTTTTGCTCCGGTAACTCCCTTGCGAGCTACGCAGTAGAAAAAGCCGTCACCAGCCTCGGCAATTAGCCGAAGTCGCTCTAAACTGCTGGTGGGGGTCATCAGCAGGATAGGAGAAAGGTGATAGGTGCGACAGGCGGTGAGGTATTCTTCGCCCTCCTCAGGGGGAACGTCCGGAATAATCAATCCCACCCCTCCGGCTTGTTGTGCCTGCTTAACAAAGGTGTCCACCCCGCGACTGAAGAGAATATTGTAATAGGTCATGAACAAAAAGGGGATGGGATATTGACTCGATACTTCCTCCATCAGGGATAGGCAATCCCTGATCCTGGTTCCGCGCTGAAGAGAAAGTTGATTAGCGGCCAAAATTGTCGGTCCATCAGCAATTGGTTCACTAAAAGGGATCTGTAGCTCAATCAGGTCTACCCCCTTCTCGACCATTATCCTGATGACTTCTCTATTGGTTGCCAGATCTGGATAGCCACATACCAGATGAGCCATACAGAGAAGGTCTTTGGTTTTTCTTTTTTCTCGGATATACTCAGTGAGATTCATACCCCCTGGCCTTTTTGATGATAAACTCTTTCCACTGCTTATCTTCCAGGGCATCGGCAATGGTGAAAATATCTTTGTCTCCGCGGCCAGATTGATTGATGACCACAATGGTATCCTTGCTCAAGGTCGGGGCCTCACGGAAAGCGTAGGCAAAAGCATGGGCGGATTCAAGAGCGGGAATAATCCCCTCTTTTTTCATGGTTAGCCTTACGGCTTCAATAACCTCATGGTCCGTAGCTGCGTGGAACTGGACTCGGCCAGTCTCTCGCAAATTGGCCAATATCGGGGACACTCCTATATAATCCAGCCCGGCAGCTACGGAATAAGTCTCTCTCATCTGTCCTTCCTCATCTTGCAAAAAGAAGGTCTTATATCCTTGAGCAACTCCCACTCGAGCATCAGCAGAAGAGAGCCTGGCAGCATGGTGTCCGCTCTCAAGTCCTTTTCCCCCGGCTTCGACACCGTGCAGCTCTACCTGCTGATCATCAAAAAATGCAGAAAATATGCCAAGGGCATTAGACCCTCCACCAACACAAGCATAAATTCGATCTGGCAGCCGCCCTTCCCGCTGAAGCATCTGCTCTTTTAGCTCCTGGCCGATAATGGATTGAAAATAGGTAACCATCTCAGGGAAGGGATGAGGACCGCAGGCTGTGCCCAGGACATAGTGAGTGGTCTCCATACTGGCACTCCAATCCCGCATGGCTTCATTGATCGCATCCTTCAGGGTACGGGAGCCATCCTTCACCGGAACTACTGTCGCCCCTAACTGCTCCATCCAGAAAACATTGGGCCGCTGACGCTCAACATCAACCTCTCCCATATATATCGTGCACTCAAGACCGAATCGGGCGGCCATAGTGGCTACGGCCACTCCATGCTGGCCTGCACCAGTCTCAGCAATGACCCGCTTTTTGCCCATTCGCCTGACTAAAAGCCCCTGCCCCATGACATTATTGGCTTTATGAGCCCCAGTGTGATTTAGGTCTTCCCGTTTAATGTAGATTTTGGCTCCCCCAAAATAGCGAGTCAAATTTTCAGCCAGGGTCAGAGGCGTAGGGCGACAGGAGTAAGTTGACATCAAAGATGTGTATTCAGACCAAAAGTTAGGATCGCTCTTGGCCTTATAGAATTCTTTCTCTAATTGCCTCAGCGTGGCTATCAGAATTTCTGGCACAAACGCGCCGCCAAAGCGACCGTAATATCCACCTTTCTGGGTCATCAACTTTCCTTATGGGTTGGTATTAAATATGCTAAGTGCTGTTTTAAAGCCCTTATGCTTTCATACTATAAAAATATTTGAAGAAATTTGTCAAGTATGATTTTCACAATTTCACTGGGAAAATAGCCTATATTTAGAGTATCGTCAGAAATTGGGCTATACTTCACACTACCTTTCTGCTATAGTTAAGCTATCTCTACGCTTGTAGTTATTAACAGAGCTAGAATTTTAGATTTTTCATTTTCTTGACGAAGGAATACGGCATCGGCTTATGGAGCAATTCCTGATTTGCCATCGTGGGGCCTTGGGTGATTTCATTCTCACCTGGCCTGCACTGTACGCCCTAAGAGAAAGTTTTCCAGACCTTCAGTTCATAGGGCTTGGCCGTCCTGAATATCTCCGACTGGCTATCAGACTAGGGCTAATTGACACCTGCTGTGACGGCGAATCATCCGAGTTGATCGAATTTTTCTCCGGCCACAGTCTCCCTCCTGCTCTTAGCTCTCCCAAGGGAGCTGTCCTCTGGCTTGCTCAAGGCCAGGCAGTATCTGAGCTCCTCAAAAAATCGGCCTCTTTGCCTGTGGCTCTCATTCCTCCTTTTCCCCAAAAGCGACTACATGTTGCCACCTATCACTATCTGGCTGTCGGCTCGCACTTTCCGATGGCTCGCTCTTTTTTACCCCTTGGGCTTTCTCCCCCTCCTCTCCCCAGTTTTTCTCTTGGCGGCTCAATGAGTAGGAGTGAGTATGCCCTGATTCATCCTGGCAGCGGCAGTCCAGCTAAAAATTACTCCCTGTGGCTATACCGTGAGCTGGCTCGCCAATTGCGGCAGCAGGGCTATCCTGAGATCAGGTTCCTTCTGGGACCAGCAGAAGATGAGAAGCTAGAGCAACATTTGAGCGGGGAGCTGATCGAGCGGCCACCCGATGTGGAAGCTCTGGCCCGATTGCAAGCCAAAGCCGCTCTCTACATCGGCAATGATTCAGGAGCAAGCCACCTGGCTGCCATCCTAGGCACACCAACTATAGCCCTGTATAAAACCACTGATCCTGACATCTGGGGCGTTATCGGCCACAGGGCCGTAAACCTGCAAGCTCAGAGCGAGGAGCAGGCTCTTTTGGCTATTCGGGATATACTTAATGCGGAAACAAATCATTCTCTCAGATTAAGATATTCGAATGAGAATTTGATAAATATTGATATTAGGAGATGACAATCATGGCTTGGTATCATTTGGTCGGCGTTGGAGGCAGCGGCATGAGCGCTCTGGCTCAGGTTCTGATAATTAAATCATTCTCTCAGATTAAGATATTCTAATGAGAATATTGAGAATATTGATAAATATTGATATTAGGAGATGACAATCATGGCTTGGTATCATTTGGTCGGCGTTGGAGGCAGCGGCATGAGCGCTCTGGCTCAGGTTCTGATCGGCAGGGGAAACAAGGTCAGCGGCTCAGACCGCAATTTTGATCTCGGAGTGAATACTCCCCTGTTCGATTGGCTATCCTCGGGCGGCATTCAGCTTTTTCCGCAAAATGGCAGCGGAGTTACTCAAGAGGTTGAGGCCTTAGTAGTCTCAACAGCCGTGGAAGAGAGCATTGCCGATGTAGTCAAGGCTCATCAGCTCAATATTCCTATCAGAAAACGAGCCGAGGTCCTGGCTGAATTGCTGAACAAGAGCTACGGGATCGCCGTGGCTGGAACAAGTGGCAAGAGTACAGTAACTGGCATGCTAGGCTACATCCTGACCCGGGCTGGCTTGGATCCGACGATCATAAGCGGCGGTGCCATGAAAAACTTTCTGCTCAGAGGACGGCCGAACAATATGCGCTACGGCTCATCCTCTATAATTGTGGCTGAGGTCGATGAAAGCGACGGCTCAATTGTCAACTACCACCCTAAAGTAGCCATCATCACCAATATCTCCAAAGACCATAAGGATATCCCTGAACTAAAAAGCCTTTTCCAAACCTTTGCTGACCAGACCAAAGAAAAGATAGTGGTCAATGCAGACTGTCAGCATATCTCTTCATTGCATCTGGATCAAAACCGCACCATTTCCTTCTCTCTGGAAAAAGATCCATCAGGCGGCCCAATATTCAGCGGATCATCATATCGGGCTGATAAGATTAGCCTTAAGCCTGATGGGAGCAATTTTGAGTGCGAGGGGCAGCCCTTTTGCCTGAAGTTAATAGGGCTCCATAATATCGCCAATGCGCTGGCAGCCACAGCCGCAGCCAGCTACCTTGGGGTGCCGCTGGCGACCATAGCCGAGGGGCTGGCCGAGTTTCAGGGAATTAGTCGCCGATTTGATCTGATCGGCCAAGTACAAGGCATCCGAGTGATTGATGATTTCGCCCATAATCCCGATAAAATTGCGGCTACCCTAAAGGCCGCAAGTCTGCTTGGCTCAAGACTCATCGTCCTGTTTCAGCCTCATGGCTTTGGCCCGCTCAGGCTCTTCCAAAAGGAGCTGATCGATTCTCTCACTGCCGGAACATCAGAGCAGGATCTAATCTTTCTGCCCGAAATCTTTTACGCCGGCGGCAGTGTGATCCGCGATATTTCCTCAAAGGACCTGGTCCAAGCCATTCAGACCAGGGGAAGAAGAGCCTGGTATGGAGAAAGCCGGCAGGAGCTTTTGCCCTTGATGATCGAAGAAACCAGACCCGGTGATACGGTGCTGGTCATGGGGGCTCGCGATGATACCCTGACTTTATTCTGTCATCAGGTGCTCAGATTATTAGAGGAAAAATATGGGGAAGTGTGATATACTTTGATATACTTAAAGATATTGGAAAATAGAGGCAAGATCGTTACTAAACATCACCTCCAAGAATATTGCCAAAATATCGAGGGATGTGAGCCATGAGTCTATTGAAAGGCAGACCGATCTCACCCGGCTATGCTGTTGGGCAAGCCTTCGTGTATGGTGCGGATACCATCGATATTCCCCGCTATCGCCTCTCGCCAGATAAGGTCGAGGCTGAATGCTGCCGATTTTACAATGCCATATCTCAAGCCAAAAAAGAGCTAGAGAGAGTTAAAGCCTATGTCCATGCTGAAGTAGGAGAAGAGGAGGCAGAGATCTTCTCCGCCCACATTGCCTTACTGAACGACCCTAAGTACATTACCAGAGTAGAAGAGTACGTGCGCTCTCAGCAGATCAATGTGGAGCAGGCTGTTGAGAAAACCATAACCGAACTGGCCGAGATGCTGGCCAGAATGGATAATGATTATCTTCGGGAACGAGAGCAGGATATCCGGGATATAGGAAAGAGAATCTTGCGCTATCTTATCCGACACCCAGGCTTTCCTATGTCTAATCTACCTCCCCAATCAATCGTCATTGCTAGAGAACTTTTGCCTTCAGATCTTCTTGGCATCGACCGTGAGCATACGGTAGGTATTGTTACCGAGCAAGGTGGCGAGGCTAGCCATGTAGCTATTCTTGGCCGATCATTAGGCATCCCTTTAGTAACTGGAATCAAGGGACTAACCCAAAGGATCAAAACAGGCACCAGGCTTCTGGTCGATGGCCAAACAGGCGAGGTCTGGATCGATCCAACCCCTCAGGAAATTGAGGGCTTCATGCAGCATAAACAATACTACGATCATGTTTCCTTGCTTACAGTGGCTGAAGAAAGCCGGGAATGTATTACTCAGGATGGTGTACGTATCCATCTTTTGGCTAATATCGGCCGGCCACACGAAGCAGCCCAGGTTGAGCGGCATCAACTTGAGGGAGTCGGTCTTTTTCGAACTGAATATATGTGTTTGGATGAGATGACCCCACCAAGCTTTGATCGACAGTTTGAAGTATATAAGCAAACGATCCAAATTCTTGGTCCACGACCAATAGTCATCCGTACCTTCGATCTTGGCGGGGATAAGCAACCCGCCTTTTTGTCCCATCACTTTGAACTAAATCCAAACCTTGGAATGCGTGGTCTGCGGTTTTCCCTAAGCGCGGCTATTGATCTTTTCCGAACCCAATTAAGAGCCCTGCTCCAAGCTGCCTCTCTCTCCCCACTGCTCAAGATCATCTTCCCGATGGTCATGGGGGTTGCTGATTTTAAACAGGCCCTTAACATCCTCAATGAAGAGGCCAAAGTAATGAAAATAGAAAAAATTCCTCCCGTTGGTGCTCTTGTTGAGACCCCAGCGGCGGTTTTCACCATTGAAGGCATCCTGAATCTGGCCGATTTTGTAAGCCTTGGCACCAATGACCTTACCCAATTTATCCTGGCTGCCGATCGCAATGCCTTGGAGGTGATCGAAGACTACTCGGTGCTCCATCCCGCGGTACTTCGAGCAATTAGGCAGGTGGTCGAGGTTGCGGACCGAAAGATGCGGCCAGTGAGTGTATGTGGAGAGGCAGCCGCGGACCCCTGGATCGCCTGTTTGCTGGTTGGTTTAGGGATTCGTGAGCTGAGTATGAGCCCGGTTTCCTCTTCTCGGGTGCGGCATGCCCTGCGCCATGTATCTTATCGAGAGCTTGAGCGCTTGGCTCAAGAGGCTCTAGCAAGTGAATCAGCCCAAGATGTCCATAAACTTATTGCTGGCCTAGCTGCCCGCCACCCATTGGAAGAACATGAAGAAAAATAATATCTTGTAGATTATAACTATGATAGTAGATTAAGAACTATGATAATGGTAAGAATATCAAATTAACTCGCTCTTATTTATTAGCTACCATTGAGAGACTTAACCCTAATAAGAGCTAAGCCCCTTCGAGGGTTTATGGTTGTTCTGATATAGGGTTTATGGTGTCTGATATATAAGAGCGAATCAAATATATCGGAAATGACCAAGGATTAATCCAAAGCTATGGCTGTGTTTCTATTCTGGAATCTCAATAATAAACCTCTAAAGGATAGCATTGTCCGCTTGGCAGTACGGTATGAAATTGACGTGCTCATCTTTGTGGAGATGGCTATAAGACCGGAGGTATTATTGACCGCTTTAAATCGGGAAAATTCCTTTCCCTACCATTATGCCCCTGGCATAGGTTGTGAAAAAATCCATATATTTACCCGATTTGCTGACCAGCTTATCCGGCCTATTTATGAAGAGTCAAGACTGACCATACGGCATCTTACCCTGCCTGCCCAAGCGAAGATCTTGCTGGTTGCGGTCCATTTCCCAAGTAAACTTTGCTGGACCGATGATAGTCAAGCCGCTGAGTGTGGAGAGTTAGCCAGAGCAATAAGAGAAGCAGAAGAGCAGGCAGGACATTCAAGAACAGTGGTCGTTGGAGACTTAAACATGAATCCTTTTGAGACCGGGGTTGTAAGCGCCAGTGGACTCCATGCGGTCATGAGCCGCAGCATTGCCCAAAAAAAGACCCGACTGATCAATGATCGCCCCTATCCCTTCTTTTACAATCCGATGTGGAGCCTCTTTGGGGACGCATCACCTGGTCCACCAGGAACGTATTATTATTGTAGGGCAGAGCACAAGGTTTTCTTTTGGAATATGTTCGATCAGGTGTTAATTCGTCCTGATCTGCTGAAATCCTTTGACAATAATGATCTGAAGATACTTGATTCAGATGGAAATACCTCATTTTTGTCCTCACGGGGGGTGCCTAACCAAAAATCCGGCTCTGATCACCTCCCGATACTTTTTAAAATTAAACTCTAGGTATTTTTCGGAGGGAAAACTTATGGATCTGTGGCCAAAAGATATAGGATCTTCCACCTTAAAATCAAAATCGCCGGCAGCTATCCTCAAAGAGCAGGCCTCAGTATTAGGAGAAAAAACTAATAACATCGTTACCGCTGAAGTGAGACGGGGGGAGGCTAGTGAAGGGAAATTATCCTATTCATTTTACCTTACATCGAAGCCTTTAAATTATAGATATAAACTTTTTAAGATCATATACAGCCTTGATAATCCATACCCTGTGGATTTTGTCGAGGCAGAAGAAGAGATAGAGAAGGTCTTATCCGAATATCTAGCAAAAAAACCAGCGCTAGTAACCGTACCACCATGCCCTGAAGCCAAGTCTGAGGAAGAGTTTTTAAATATTCTCGGCAAGATCTTCAACGCCGAAAAGACAAAAAGGATTGTCAATTCCTTAATAGCCGAAAGCGAGGTATGACCACGTTACTCATAATCACTATAAAACACCGCAAAAACGCCGCATAAACATATAAAAAGAGTAAACGCATAGAAAAAGAGTAAACGTCTATGATCATCGCTACCCATCAGCCGATCTTTTCTCCCTGGTTAGGGTTCTTTTTCAAGGCCATGCACTGCGACCTGCTCATCCTTTTGGATGATGTCCAGTTTACCCTAGGCACAACCTGGGTCAGCAGAAACCGCTTCAAATTCCACCAGGGGATGCTTTGGCTCACCATACCGGTTTGGAAAAAGGGAAGAGGATTGCAAAAAATCAATCAGGTAGAGATCTGCTACCAGCAAGATGATTGGCCGAGAAAGCACCTGGCCAGCCTGAGCACAGCCTATGCTCATGCTCCCTACTGGGAGGATCACAGGAGCTTTTGGGAAGAGCTCTACCGACAAAGGCCCACCAAACTCCTTGACCTCAATCTTAGGATTATTGACTATCTGAAAACCTCGCTGGCTATCCCGGTAAATATTCAGCTTAGCTCCTCCCTAGCCATAGAAGCTAGCGGTAGCGAGCGGCTGGTCGAAATCTGCCGCCGGCTCAAGGCTACCACCTACCTTGCCCAGTATGAGGCCCGAAAATTTATCCAAGAAGAGACCTTTGCCCAGGCAGAAGTTGAGGTGCGGTATTTCCGGTTTCATCATCCTGTGTATCCTCAACTTTGGGGTGAGTTTATCAGCAATCTTTCAGCTTGGGACCTCTTGTTTACCTGTGGCCCCCGCAGTTATAATATCTTGGCTCGATCACCCTTCAAGGCGATTTCACCGCCTCAGACCTGAAGACAAAAACTTCAGGCTTGTATATTCAGGCTTGTATAATGTGAGGGCAAAAAAGAAGGTTAAAGGCAAAAACAAAAAAGATTAAAAGCAAAAAAAGAGAAAGAAAATACAGCATGAAACAGGTGGAAATTTACACTGATGGAGCCTGCACCGGCAATCCCGGACCAGGGGGATACGGAGTGATCCTGCGCTACGGTGAGCACCGCAAGGAGCTTTCCGGAGGGTTTCGCCTGACCACTAATAATCGGATGGAGATTCTGGCCGCGATCGTCGGTCTTGAGGCTTTGCGGGAAAGGTGTCAGGTCATCCTCTATAGCGATTCCCGCTACCTGGTAGATAGTATAAACAAACGATGGGTCTTTCGCTGGAAAGCTAACGGCTGGATGCGGGACAAAAAAGAGCGGGTACCCAATGCTGACCTTTGGGAGCGGCTATTGAAATTACTTCAGCTCCATTCGGTGGAGTTTCGCTGGGTTCGAGGGCATAATGGCCAAGCGGAAAATGAGCGCTGCGATCAATTAGCCACTGCGGCTGCGGCTCGAGGGCAGGATTTACCTGAAGACCCCGGCTATACAGCCGCTACCCTGCCAGGGGGAAAAACATAATTCGCAAACTCTTAACCGCCACTCACCCCCTGCTAGGGAAAAAATTAGAGCTCCTTGAGCTGCCCTAAAAAATCTGCAAAAAATCTACCCGATTTTTTCCCCTATCACTAGTCCACTACACCACTTACCCCCACTCTCCAGCAAGTTACTCACACTCTCCAGCAAGTTACTCAACCAGCACTCCTCGCTGCTCGAACCAGCTTATATCTCCCGCTCCCTTGCGGATAATTTCGATCTGATCGTCAATCACCTCAACTACCGTTGAGTCACGGGGGAAAATTGGGCCGCCGTCAATAATTAAGTCGATCTCATGACCGAAATTTTTCTCTACTTCATAGAGGTCGAGTGGCTCACCCTCTTTGGTGTCTGGAAGTGCAGCACTCAAGATGGGACCGCCATACTCTTTCCCCAAGGCGAGCAGGATCCGGTTGTCAGGAATGCGAATGCCGATGGTTTTCCGCTTAGACAGGGTAATCTTAGGCAGAATCCTGGTTCCAGGCAAAATAAAGGTGTAGGGGCCAGGCAGAAGCCGCCGCATGACCTTGTAAGCTAGATTGCTGATCTGAGCATATTTACTAAGCTCATGAAAATCAGTGCAGATTACGCTAAAAAGCTTCTTTTTATCCGCGCGGGTTATGCGGTAAAGCTTATCCACAGCCTTCTTGTTGAATAGGTCACAGCCGATGTCATACTTGGTGTCAGTAGGAAAGAGAAGAATATTGCCATCTCGAATTACCTGGGCAGCCTGCTTAATCAACCTCGGTTGCGGATTCACCGGATGTATTTTAACGATCATCGCGCCATCCACCATGATATCCATTACGGTGTTTCTCCCATTGAGAGTGGGAAGCTCAATTATTGGTTCTACCATAAGTATCCAACCATCAATAAATTATAACCTTACACCTTGTGGTAGGATAAGCGCCTAGCTCATCCACTATAGGCAAGACGCTTGCACTACCGAAGTAAGCTAAAGTCTTTATGGTCGGGCACTTACTAAACCTGCCGGTAAACGATCCCATGTCAGATGTTCCCCTCTTTTGTTGAGAAACATCTAACCCCATGTTACTGTTTCTGTATGTCTATTATATCGGTAGGAATTATAAAAGTTATGATCAGAAATTTCCAGGAGTTATTTTTCTCGTGTGCAAGATGGATAATAATCCTTCCTGATCTCAAAACAGTGGGCGTTGGCAAGCTCTTTCACCTCAAAATATAATACCGAGAATATGCCTCCCGGTTTCAACACCCTGCATACCTCCTTGACAATAGCCCGCTTACACTGAAACAGCGCAGGTGAATAGACAGCCACCACCCGATCAAAAAAAGCATCCGGCAGAGGCAACTTAGTCATAGGGCAGCAAAGAAAAGTCAGATTGCCATCTTGCCTCAAGCCCGCGAGCCGCTTACTCTCTCTTTTACCTGCCACCAGGACATCTGACCCCAGAACCACATAAAGATGACCATTGCGGTTTCGCTCTATAATATGTCGGATCGAATCCCAAGTGCCGCGACAGAGGCTCAGCACCCTTTGCCCATCAACTATCGGCATCTCTTTTATCAATCGGTTGTAAGCCTCTTCTAGCTTAGCCCTATCAGCCTCTGACAACAGGATGTTTTCCTCTGGCGATCTGTGCGATGAGACCATCTTTTTCTCCTAATGATCCTGGCAAGAATGTCCCCGCGTATCCAAACTTGGGTATGTTCGATCAGAAAAACAAAAGTCAAAAGTCTGATCTTAAGAATACCAGAGGGAAGAGAAGCTGTCAAAGAAACTATATCAAAAAACTATAAATAATCTCGACAGTGATGAATTCTTACAGGAAGTCGATCTTTTGAGATTCGCTAGTCCAGAAATCGAGCTTCGTTGAGAAGCGTTCGTTAAGAAGCGAATTAAATTATGAGTCGCACGGCTGAGGTTAGTCAAAAAATTCCACTCCAAGTTCGCCGTTTTTCTCCCTTACTATCGGGATACCACTTTGGGAATTACTCTGCATCTTACTCATGAACCACCGATATATCTCTTCACTCAAAGACTACACTTTTGCAGAAATTTCTTATCGCCTTGAAATCCTTGAAAGTTACCTCTAATAGCAAATCCAGTAAAATCAAGGCCTTGGAGAAAAAGTGCAAAAGCATAGTCAAAGATTTATTTGCATACAGCTTCTCTAACTGTGCTTTCGCCTGCTGTAAGGTAAGGGCTCCTTCACTGTAGAGGTTTTATATAAAGCCTAAGTCTTTTCCCTTCTGTA